>Ga0315280_10000321_pt1 | contig 88931 bp, 89 predicted proteins | sample YL17G06_40_MG_FD_203697 | JGI IMG/M metagenome (GOLD analysis project Ga0315280, IMG submission 203697) | Sediment microbial communities from Yellowstone Lake, YNP, Wyoming, USA - YL17G06_40 | ecosystem: Environmental > Aquatic > Freshwater > Lake > Sediment | place: USA: Wyoming | collected...
GCCAATCACAATCGCAGAAGAGCTCACTTGAAGGCTATATCGATCTTTCAGCCACGCCCATGACAACAAACCATCACCCCAAACCGGCGTTTATAAACAGAGATGTCTAGTCGTGCAACACAGCACTGAACTCCAGTCTGATAAGCGCCCATGCTGGAGAGGAAAGATTTATTCAGGCCATGGCCATCCTCGAACATGGAAGTTTGTCTCTGTGAACGGAAGGCTCGTATTATCAATCTCTGGTAAGGGAGGATCGGGTAAGACAACAGTTGCGGCTCTGATACTGAAATGTCTAGTTGAAAAGAGTGGTACGACCATTTTAATGATCGACGCGGACCCCGCCACAAACCTTCCCGATGTGCTTGGAGTCAAGATAGATAAGACCGTTGGTACCGTTGAGAGCGAACTGAAGAAGAGACTTGACCAGAGTGAGATCCCACCTACTGTGACGAAGAAGGAACTCCTTGAGGGGCAAATACATAATATTCTTGTTGAGAGGCCACGCTTCGACCTACTTGCTATGGGGAGATCTGAGGGGGAAGGATGTTACTGCAGCATAAACTACCTACTGACATCGATAATAGACTCGATCTCGAAGAACTATGACTTGACGATAATGGACATGGAGGCTGGGTTGGAGCATGTCAGCAGAAGGACAGACAGGGACGTGGACATAATGCTGGTAGTGACTGACCCCTCAAGAATGGGCTTCCAGACAGCCTCGAGAATAAGAGAACTCGCAAAGGAGGTTCACATAGGGTTCAAGAAGCTGTACCTCGTGGGCAACCGATTTCCAGCAGAAGCCGAGAGTGAACTCAGGACCAAAGCTGCAGAGATGGGTTTCGACCTAGCAGGGTCGATACCGCCGGATGTCAACATAGCAGCCTTCAATGCAGCAGGTAGACCGCTTCTGGAGTTGCCAGAGGATTCCCCTGCCTTCGGTGAAATATGCCGGCTCACAGCGAAGTTAGGGCTAGTCAAAGATGTTTGATCATAGAGGGAATGATTGATAATTCATTTGCCACGAGATATGACCAAATCCGCTATTAGGTCTGATATCCTTCTATCTGTTGTTGTTTGGAGGCCACGCCAACCCGGCTGGGAGTTTATCTCCAAGACAGTCGGCTGTGGGGCCTTATCTATCAGGTCGACGCCAGCAATCTCGCATCCTATAACCCTTGCCGTCTTGACCGCAAGTTCCTCAAGATCCCTTGGAAGCTTTGTCGGAACTGCCTTTGCACCCAGACTGACATTTGTCTTCCAGGAGTTGGCAACTCGACGCATAGTAGCCACAACACTATCTCCAACTACGAACGCTCTAATATCCGAGGTCCCGTGGTCAATATACTCCTGAATATAGAGAACTTGCCTGTTGAATCTTAGTGTTCTGAATACCCTCTCAGCAACATCGGCGTTTGAGATCCTTGCCGAGCCTATGCCCCTCGACCCGAAGATAGGCTTAATGATTGCGTCGCCACCAAGAGCCTTGAAGGCACTCATAGCTTTCCCAACATTCTCAGTAACCATAGTCTTGGGAACATGTATCCCCTGCTCCGCGAGGATTGCAAGGGTGTTGTACTTGTCTGCAGCCTTCTCTATGGAAGATGGTGAGTTGATGACTGGCAATCCAGATCTGGCAAGTGTCTGAAGCAGATTCATTCTGAATATTATCTCCTCCAGTGAACCTCTGCCTATTGGCCTCACCAACAGGGCATCTAGTTCACATTTCAAATCCCGGCCGTCTAGGTCCGCAACAGGTGTGAGGCCGACTCTTGCTGTAAGATCGGCAAAACTGAAACATACTACATCAACTTTCCTTTTGTGAAATGACTCAATGAGCTGGCGCGAACACCAAGCTTTGCTGTTTCGTGTGAGAAGTCCTACTCTCATAAGTGTGAACCGAAAGATTCTCTGTTATCAATCCTATAAGCCTAATTTCTGCCACGTCTCAAGGATTGAAATAACTGAGATGCTGTAACCAACGCTGGATCAAGCAGGGCAGGAAGTTGACAAGGTATCGAGCCCTTGCCGTAAGGTCAAGGTACTGGAGGCCAGGGACAGACTATAGGAATGTAATCACAGGGATCATTGGGCGTCTAGCCCAGAATGGAGACATTATCGTTATCTCCGAGAAAGCTATCGCCATGGCTCTGGGAAGAATATATGACGAATCCAGGGTTTCGCCGTTTTGGCCCGCTAGGTTTCTTGCAGCCTTCTGGGTGCCGAAGGTATGGGGATATCTTCTGGGTCCCCTTTCGAGAATGAGCAAGATAAACATCGAGAGGCTCAGAGAATACCCTAGGGAAGAAGGTGCCAGACACAAACAAGTCGCGTTGAACTACGCTGGCGTCTTGCAGGCACTAAGACATGGCTCCGAGGGCGGAATAGATGTCAGCAACTTGCCATATGCTTACGCTTGCCTTCCGCTACTAGAAGCCGCCGAAATCGCGAAGGAGGTCAAGCGCCACATCAGGAAGACCTTGAGCATAGATGTAGATGTCATGATCGTTGACTCTGACAAGACCTACAGCTTCCACAATTTCCACATGGCCCCCAGGCCTAGCTTCGTAAGAGGAATTCACTGTTTAGGAATTGCCGCATTCGTTTTGGGCAGGTTTCTCAGGCTGAGGCCGCGGTCGACACCGCTTGCTTTCACTCCACCAAGGGTGAACGTTGATGAAGCATTGCGGGTGGCTGCCGTGTCAAACAAGATTAGGGGTAGCGGCGCCGGGAAGACGATTTGGGATGTTGCTCGACGTTTCAACGTGGGTGTTTCTGGCGTGAGCTGGGAGATGCTGGACGGTGTGCCCCACTACCCGATAGTCATCGTGAGAAGATGTTGACATGAAATGAAGCCAAAGCTACGGTCTGTATCCGTCGAGAGCCGCTACAGCCAAGGATGATGTTGTGAGGTCTGCAGTAGTTCCAGGGTTGAGTCTGTGGCCATCGGACCTGAGCCTCTTATCTAAATCGGCAAGCCTCTTCTTCCCCTCAGTCGACCTTAGGCCGCCTGCCAAAAGTATCTCTCTTGCTGAATTCGAGATATCTTTGGCTCTTCGTTTCCCCACTTTCCTCGCGATCAAAGTGTCAGGAACCGTTGAGAGAATCTTGAGAAAAGTATGTACAGTGACTATGTTGTGATCCCCAATCTCTTCGAGTTGACTGACGAAGTATGGGTGGCCAATCTCGAACGTTACTGTGTAGTCATGCACCCACTCTGAAGAGACTGAATCATACTTCGAAGACAACTGAAATATATCCAATAGAGAGACGCCGGCGTTAATGATCTCGCCTCTGGAAACCTCTTTCTTTACGTCGAATCTTTCAACAGCCCCCAAGCCCCCTGGTTGACACATCCTGATTGCTTCATAGACATGGACAGCGTCTTCAGGAGTGGCTGAGTGGGTTACCTTGGGGATAGCGCTTCTTAGCTTGCCAATACTTGGCGAAGACCCTGACCACACATAGCCAGCCGCGACAGCGATCGGCATCAAAAGAAGTATGGCCCCAAGGATCGTGTTTCCACCGTGTTGCCAACTCATCATGGCAGATACTGCTTCACTTATTATACTTCCAATTCCAACTTCTTCAAAGCCGATTCTCCCAGAGGACACTTCCGTCCCTCGACGTGAGGCGTCTCTCAGAGCCTGGCCGATGGCTATCGAGGAGGCTAAGAAATGCTCATATCTTGTGTCACTGAAGTCGGCAGTGCGATGGACGTTACCAGGTTTCGGATAGGCGCTTACCTCCAACAGAGTTGCAAGCTGGATACAGCCAGAAACATACTCTTCAACGCTGTCTTCTGCAGGCTTCATAACCTAATTTAAGCGGTGTCTTCTCTATCTAAACCTAGAGTGTCATCCTCATCAAAGCCCATTCAACGGAAACGTATCAACACTTGGAGTGAGGGATTTTGAGAGCTTCAATCAGTGACTTTCGAGACAGGGACTATTTGGAGACAGCAGAGGGTCTACTATTTACGGTCGCAGGTAACACACACCCCGAAGACAGGGCCCTAGCCTATCTAAAGTATTTTCCTAGTTCGCAAGGCCGGTGGGTGCGTTCCGGCTTCAGGTTTGATAGGGCCATAAAGTATTACGACATCCCTCACCTGAAGGAGACCATTGACTTTCTTTCGGCGAGGTATCCCCAATACCTCTACAGAGACCATCTCCTCAACATCTCGTTTACAGCAGTACCGATCAAGGCCATCAGGATTCATCATCTTCCAGAGGAGAAACTGAGAACCTTAAGCGAGAGTAACGAACTGGATCCTCTGCAGAAGAACGCCGTTAATCTGGCTGTCACCCTCTCCAGGAAGAGTGGGGTTCACCTCGATAAGTTTGGTGTGACAGGATCCTTGCTAATGGACATACATCAACTCAGCTTTTCAGACGTGGATCTGACCACATATGGAAAAGAAAATGGGCTGAGGGTGAGGAGGGCACTATTGGAGCTATTCAACTCTCAGGATCCCCGTGTTAGAAGACTTCAGGGGGATGAGACTCCGACACCGGCTCGGAAGTCGAGACTCCTTCTGATGAATGAGGAACAGTCAAGACTCTTCTGTGAGAGGAAGTGGAATCGCGGGCTATTCATGGGAACTCCCTTCTCAGTCAACCCTGTTCTAGAGCCAGATGATCTGCCGGTGAAGTATGGCAGGTGCAGATATACCCCACTTGGCATCGTGGAGGTTCGCGCTATTGTAAGGGACGCTTCAGAGAGCATCTTTGTCCCTGCAAGATACTTGGTTTCTGACGCAAGAGTGACGAGAGGTTACGAGGTTAGAGATATCAAGGAGATCGTGAGTTTTGACCGAGACTATGGCGATGTGGCCTTCGAAGACGAGGAGGTTCTTGTTCGGGGAAAACTGGAGAGTGTGGAAGACATGGTGAGCAACTCATCTTACCACAGGGTAATTGTAGGGTCGCTTGAGGGCGGAGGGGTTGACTACGTCAAAGTGGCTACCTAACCGGAACTAGTGCTTCAGAAGAGTTACTGTCGCTTAGGTGCTGAGGGCTTCTCTGAGGGGGATCTTGAAAGGCCCGAGTTTTCCCCCAAAGTTCACGGCTGTTATCTTGACCACCCCCTCGACAGTCGACGCAGCCCTCATACCTTCAGCCATGGCTCTTCTGACTGACGAGAGGTCTATACCGTTGATGATGATCTCATAGACACTGCCTACACCTTCTGGAACCTTGGAGTCGGTTATGGTTCCCCGCAATGTCGGGCAGAAAGGGTCGTTTGTGGAAGCCGGAAGCTTGTACTTGTTCGAGCCAACCTTCGAGCCGGAGCGACAGATCCCTCCAGGGAACGGCGCGACAACACCTTCAACTGACCCTACAGCGGCCACCGCATTCTCCGCTGCAACCAAGCAGTTTCTTTGAGTGTCGGCCATTATGACGAAGTTGCCTCCGGCCACCCCTCGTCTGACGCCGAACCTGTCTTCTATAGTGAACTCCCCCTCCATTACAGGGATTCGCCAGACGACCCTTCCACCTAGACTTTCCTTCTTCTGGTAGCCGTCACCAAAGAGGCGAATGGCTCTACCGATCTTCAGCTTCTTCTTGGCTCCATACATTGCGTCGAACGCGGATGTTGTTGGGCACGTCAGGATGCACTGCCCTATTCGGACAATCATCTGAGACTTGAAGTCTCGCCCAGTCCTTTGGTATATCTGAATGTTTACACCGGGTCTTCCGTCAGGAGTCTTGTCCGAGGGTACAGGTACGCCCTCAACCCCAGCCTCGGCTGGAGACATTATTATCGAGGAGGCAAACCCCGTGGCGCTATTCGCCGCTATTTGAGCCCACCTCTCGTTTTCTGCTGTGATCAGGATCCTTCCAACTATCATTGTAAAGGCCTCGGCAAAAGTGTCCTCGATCTCGACAGGACCCAACGCTATTCAACTTCTTAGGTGGATCTAGTGCAACTACCTTAAAGCTTATTGCAACAATTCCTGAAGATGCGGAGCAAGGATAATGTTATATTAGGAGCATAATCGATTATTTTTCTCCTCAGGGTTCCTGCTTGGAGAAAGTTAAGGTAGGTTTCGCAAAAGTAGGCAACATTGGATGTAGTCCCCTCATAGAGTTCCTCCTAGATGAAAGGGCGGAGAGGAAAGACATCGAAGTCAGAGTAGTCGGGTCAGGCTCGAAGATGGACCCGGAAAGTTGCATTAAGGTTGCCAACGAATTAGTCAATCACAAACCTGACTTCATAGTCTTACTGACACCTAACGCCTCGCTCCCTGGGCCTGTCAAGGCTAGGGAGGTATTCAGAGACAGCGGCGTTCCAACAGTCATAATATCGGATAATCCGGCCAAGAAGGCATCTAAGGCGATCGAAGAGGCAGGAATCGGGTATATCATAGTGGAGGGGGACGTGATGATAGGGGCTAGAAGAGAGTTCCTAGACCCTGTGGAGATGGCGTGCTTCAACTCCGACATAATCAAGATCTTGGCTGTTTCGGGTGTCTTCGAAGTGTTGCGGTTCGAGATTGACAAGCTGATCAAAGCGATCAAGAAAGGGGAGAGACCAGAACTTCCCCGAACAATCGTCGGAAAAGACAAGGCTGTGGATGCAGCAGACTTCACGAATCCGTACGCCAAAGCCAAGGCTGCCGCGGCCTATGAGATGGCTAGGCGCGCAGGAGACTTAAATTTCGAAGGATGCTTCGTCGAGAAGGATTGGGGGAAGTATGTTCAGCTTGTCAGCTCAGGTCACGAGATTATACGAGCCGCAGCACGCTTAGCGGATGAAGCCAGGGAGATTGAAAAGAACATTGACACATTGAGCAGAAGACCCCATGACAGCGAGGGCTCACCCCTTCTCAAGAGAAAGCTTCTGGAGAAACCCAAGGGCCCTCAGTGAAACTCATCTTGGAAAGAGACCTGCGCTTACACCCCTATTCCCGTCTTAAGAGAATGTCTTCCCGATATGGGAACCGGCGGTTCCCAGAGATGTCGGAAAGGCTTAAGCAACTCTTGATCGCTGTGTAATAGAAGCGCCAATGCAGACTCAAGACGCCGGTATCGGTATGAATTTGAAGTATTCTGAGAAGGTCGATCTCAGCAACATATTGTTCGTTAGAATGAGGCCCAATGAGGAGATTCGTGGGAAGCTGGAGGAAGTAGTGTCTGAGAACGGGTTCAAGAGGGCCGTCGTTCTCTCAGCGATCGGCAGCGTCTATGATGCAACCTTCTACGGTGTCAAACCAAATTCGCAGCTCCCATATGTGCAGGATCAAATAACAGTTGTGCGAAAAGAGGGTCCATTTGAGGTGTTGACATTAGAGGGAAACATCTTCCCAATGGGGGAACGGCTAATTCCTCATTTACACATCACTTTGGGAGCTCACGATGGGAGCGTGATTGGGGGCCATCTTGACAGGGCGACAGTATATACGACGATCGAGCTTTTCTTGGCAGAAATTAGAAGTTGCAGCGCCGTAAAGCACAGGGATGAGGTTGCGGGCGGAATACAGATCAAGCTCCCGATTGGAAATTAACGGATGCAAAGTGAAGATGGCAAAGAGTCGTGCTAGGTAGCATTCCGTCTCGTTCAATCCCGATTTCAAACCGAGATTAGGGTTCAGTCATGGCTCACGATTCGAAGCTTATAGGAGAGTTGGGGCTGAAGGCTAAAATCCTCAGAAGACATACAATTACTATGATAAAGAATGCGGGACAAGGTTGGATAGGAGGCTCATTTTCAGAGGCCGAAATGATCACATCACTGTTCTTCCACCACATGAAGCACGACCCGAATAATCCAAAATGGCCGGATAGGGATAGGCTGGTCTTGTCCAAGGCCCACTGCTGCGAGATGCACTACGCCGCTCTGGGTGAAGCAGGCTACTTCCCCAAGGAACTCTTCTCTTCGTACGGAAGGTTCGGAGGAGTACTCCAAGCTCATAGCCAGAGGACCGTTCCAGGTGTAGATTACTCCGGGGGGTCGCTTGGCACAGGGCTTTCTTTCGCAGTGGGAGCGGCTCTGGCCGCAAGAATAGGTGTTCCAAGAGAATCCTCTGGAAGGCCGCTCTTCCGATACCGTGTCTACTGCATAGTCGGTGATGGCGAATGCGATGAAGGACAGGTCTGGGAGGCTACTATGGCAGCAGCACACTACAAGTTGGATAACCTCACAGTAATTCTTGATAGAAACGAGTATCAATCAACCGGGACCGTAGCCGAAACTATGGAAATAGAACCGCTGGCAGAGAAATGGAGGGGCTTCTCCTGGAATGTACTGGAGGTAGACGGCCACGATATCGGACAGATCCTAGATGCTCTCGACAGCGCGAACAGAGTTCAGGACAAACCAAGCATCATCGTAGCACATACAGTGAAGGGTAAGGGTGTCCCCTCATTTGAGCGCAGGGTGCACTTCGCAGAGATCACTGATGAAATGTATGCCGAGGCCGTGAAAGCACTAAAATGATATGGGTGCCGAAGAGAGGCGAAGAATGAAAGCAAGATATCTCAGAGAAGAGTTCGGCGAACCCAAGTCTATGTATGCTGGTCACAACGAGGCCCTAATCGAGCTGGCTGGGGAAAACGAGGATGTAGTGGTTCTATACGCAGACTTCCCCCAAGGTTCAGCGGGACCCTACTTCAAAAGAGAATTTCCGGACCGAATATATAATCTCGGCATCGCCGAAGCAAACATGATCACGGTGGCTGCTGGACTGGCCGACGCGGGCAAGATACCTTTCACACATTGCCACAGTATCTTCGCTGTTGGGAGGGCATACAACCAAATAAGGCAAATCGCCTTCGACAAGTTCAACGTGAAGATGATTCTCTGTAATACCGGAATGTTTTGGAGTTTCATGGGGGCGTCACACCAAATAGTCGAAGACATCGCCTCTTTGCGGGCCATACCGGACCTGGTATTGATCTCCCCCTCAGACGCGGTTGAGGCAAAGAAAGCCACTAGAGCAGCGGCAGAATATGTAGGGCCAGTCGCTATTAGGCTGGCGGAGCCCAGGGTTCCAGTAATCTACAGGGAAGATTATCCCTTTGAGATTGGTGAGGCCGTGAGCCTGAGGGAAGGTGGGGATGTGACGATCATATCCACTGGCATAATGGTTCTTGAGGCCTTGGAGGCGGCCGTTCTCCTAGCCAAGGAAGACATCGACGCTAGAATCATCAATATTCACACGATAAAACCGCTAGACCAAGACACAATTAAGACCGCTGCGAAAGAGACGGGTGCGATAGTGACTGTAGAGGACAGCAACATCCTAGGCGGTCTAGGCAGCGCCGTAGCCGAGGTCGTAACAGAGAATTCTCCAGTACCAATCCTGAGAATAGGTGTCAGGGACAGATTCGGTCAAACAGGATCAGTGGAGGAGTTGAAAATGGAATATAATATGTCTAGGGTCGATATTGCTAACGTAGCCAAACAAGTAGTTAAGAAGAAAACCTGACAAAAGGATACTTATCAATTCAGTATGAGTGCGCTGTCGATCTCGTGATAGATGTGTCATCATAAGAAAATGTATACTAGTTTTATATGAGCCTAGGTTCATTCTACCAATGGAAGTGAAAATACGGAAAGAAAAAAGGTCACTATCCGCAGTCTGATCGAGATGAAGAACAGCAGAAGGAAGATAGTTGCTGTAAGCCTGTACGATTACCCAACCGCCGTCTTAGCTGAGAAGGCAGGAGTTGACGTAATCTTGGTTGGAGATGGCAGTGTAGGTATGACTGCCCTAGGATATCAAAGTACGGTACCGGTTACTATGGATGAGATGATAACTTTCTGCAAAGCAGTTGTTCGAGGGGCTGAATATCCCTTGATTCTAGGGGATATGCCATTCATGTCCTATCAGACAAGTGTTGAAGAGGCTGTAAGGAACGCTGGGCGTTTCATGAAGGAAGGTGGGGTCGACGCGGTCAAGTTAGAAGGTGGCAAGGAAGTCTGTGGCAAGGTTAGGGCAATATGTGACGCGGGCATCCCGGTGACCGGCCACATAGGTTTGACTCCCCAGTCAGTGTCTCTCTTAGGAGGGTACAAAGCTCAGGGTAGAACCGCCCAAAGCGCAAAGAAGATCTTGGAGGACGCGACTGCCCTAGAGCAGAGCGGCGCCTTCGCCATCGTTATGGAGTACGCAACCGCAGAATTGGCCCAGACAATCTCTAAGAAGCTAAGCATTCCTATCCTAGGTTGGGGCTCGGGCCCCTACTGCGACGGAGTAGGATTGAACATAGCCGACATTCTAGGCTTATCTCTTGGATTAACTCCAAAGTTCGCCAAACAATACGCTAACCTACACGAATCCATGCTGCGTGCGTTAGATACGTACAAGAGAGAGGTTCAGGAAGGCAAGTTCCCAGAAGATATGCATTGTATTCATATGGACAAGACTGAATACGAAAGCCTGCTGAGACTAACAGGAAACCCTTAATTCACTCGTGCGTTTCGAGTTGCAGGTCAAAGATACAGAGTACGGATAAACGTCTCTGAAAGAAAAGTTGATTCAGGTAAGTAAAGGGTTTCCCGCAGAACTCGAGAAACAGAAGGGTGGCAACCTCACCTTTGAATTCAGAGTTCTAGAGGGAAAGCGTTTCCTCAAAAGAAGATTTTGACCTACAGATCTTGTCGATACCAGTGACACACAATATCCTCGGCCCATAGTCTCCCAATATCTCACAGCCACAGCTTACTTCTGCACTATTCTGGCTCGTCAAGAGTTAGCTCATCTACCCTGCGGGAACTGAAATTCTGATATATGTAGCAGAGGCCTCAAGTCTGTTCAATTCGAAACGACTCGTGGAAGGGAAAGGCAGAGTTAATTGAAGGTATTTGAAGCCATTAGCAAAAGGAGAAGCATTCGAAAGTTCAAAACTACACCCTTATCTGAACATCAGATTGAGATGCTCATTGAGGCAGCACGGCTGGCACCTTCTGGGTCTAACGTGCAGCCTTGGCGGTTCATAATCGTCAAGGACAAGATGTTGAAGTGTGATCTGCGTGGAGCCTCTCATGACCAGAAGTTCATTGAGGATGCTCCCATAGTCATCGTATGCTGTGGCGACCTTCTTTCTTGGAAAGAAGCGATGAAGCATACTCAAGAAGTATTGCAGAGAGGTGACATCTACCTCAGTAAAGAGTACGAAAAGGCTCTAAGGAAACGAGTCAAGAGAGCAGTCTCAGCTGAAATGCACGAGAGAATACCATCAACCCTATTAAACGTCGCAATTGCCATTGAGCATATCGTCCTAGAAGCGGTTGAGCTAGGCTTGGGCTCTTGCTGGGTAAGGCTTTTCGATGAGAAGAGAATAAGGCGGCTACTGAATTTGCCAGAACACCTCTGTGTGGTAGCTCTTCTCCCAATAGGCATCCCTGATGAAGAGCCAGAACCTAGGCCCAGGTTGCCTCCAACAGCCATCACCTTGCCCATAAACAAGAAGTGTTCTTGCCGCTCCGGCAACGTGTAGTGTGTCAAACATGAGCGAGCGCCAGCTAGAGACTAAGGTTTGGCACTGCAGTCGTCACGTCTTTTCCTGATTCGATCGGCTCGACATCGACGGCGACATCGATCCCTTGACGTACACTCCATATGACGACACAATAGTCCTCGAATACTTCCAAGAAACGTTTCGACCTGGGAACATCCTCCTCTTTCAACAGTAGAGGAAGTTTTACCTTTAATGCGGTGGTCCTTAGTCGACCCTTCTCGTCTCTCTTAATCACCGTCTCGACAGAGGTCTATGTATCGATGACATGTATTCGAGCCCTACCAAGATAGAAGAGCAAACTAAAACTCAGACAATCTCCAACGGCTGCCGACAGTAGACACGATGCATCTGGGCCTGGGCCTCTCCGGAGAGGTTTGGGTTCATCGATGGTCAGGTCTGAGAGACAGTCGAATTTCGCCTTGAACTCGTAGCCTCTGTAGTTTTCTTCAAGAGCTACAGCGGTTGATAGGGGCGGAAAAGGTCCACCTAATGTTAGGAAAGGCACTACTATCTCAAGCTCTTTAACAGACATGCTGGCCGCCGACAGGTCTATATGGACTCCGCCCGGTCAATACACGCCAGAAACAATCGATGACTTGCCTGAACCCAAAACCTCTTAGATGAATCGCAATCATAATCTGACAACCTTCAACTTGCCAAGTCCAGAAGGACTGATCATGACAGCAGTCAAAGTAATCTTGCTAACCGGAAGAAGTCTGAGCCAAGGAAGGACAAAGGAGCAGGGAAAACTCTCGGAAGTCTACCTCCAGGCGGTGGCGTGTTGCGAGATCAGCGCTGAGGATCTTGAGAAGATTGATGTAACCCACGGCCAGAACGTTCGCGTCACTACCGAACACGGCTCTGTCGTTGTGAAAGCAGTTGCTCCGACCCAGACCCTCCCCCAAGGAGTTGTTTTCATGCCCTACAGCCTTTGGGCCACACAGGTTTCAGGCTCGGACACTGACGGAACTGGCATGCCATCCTACAAGGGAGTCCCTGCAATGATCGAGTCAGCGACAGGCGAGAAAGTGCTGGGTTTGGATGAGTTAGTCACCAAGTCATTTTCCAGGAATAGCAAGACGACCACTGTCAAGATGAGGCGGCGAATGGTTTCCCAAACATGAGGAGGGTAACCTTGAAAGAAGAAATCATCCGAAGTGTCGTCTGCACAGTCTGCGGCTGTTGTTGCGACCATCTGGAAGTGACTGTAAAGGACAACTCCATCACTAGCGTCAAGAACGCATGCGCTATGTCGACCAGCAAGCTTCTCGGGTACATGAATGAACGATATTTGCAGCCGATGGTCCGCCAAAAGAACAAGCTTTCAAACTGTACATACTCTAAGGCTATTGACTTCACCGCGAAGACACTTGCAAGATCTAGGTCACCTCTCTTCTACGGCTGGAGCCTCACAAGCTGTGAAGCCACCGAGATAGGGGTCGAGCTGGCGGAGGAAGCTGGAGGTTTCATCGACAACACCACATCAACCTGCCATGGACCCACAATCTTGGGTGTCCACGAGATCGGAGAATCCTCATGCACACTAGGGGAGGTCCGACATCGCGCAGACCTGATAGTCTATTGGGGATGCAACCCGGTTCACGCTCACCCCCTGCACATGTCCCGGTACACCGTATTGAGCAAGGGGAGATTCCGCAGATCCAGGTCCGAAAGAACACTAATCGTAGTAGACGTCAGAAAGACAGACACGGCAAAACTGGCAGATATCTTCATCCAGACAGAACCAAACAAGGATTATGAATTGATGTCGGCCCTGCGGGCTGCAATTCGCGGAGACGAGATTGAGCAGGAAGAGGTTACAGGCGTGTCTCTTGACAGGATCGAAGAGGTTGCTGAGAAAATGATCAACTGTGAGTTTGGAGCCCTCTTCTTTGGTCTTGGATTGACTATGAGCGCAGGCAAGGGCCAAAACATCGATGCTGCCCTATCTTTGGTTCGTGAACTGAACTCCAAGACAAAGTTTGTCATAATGCCCATGCGAGGGCACTTCAATGTAAACGGCGCCGACAACGTCACAACATGGCTCACCGGCTACCCCTACGCGATAGATTTCACGCAAGGCTTCCCCCGATACAGCCCAGGCGAGACCTCCGCTGTAGATCTCCTATCCAGAGGAGAGTGCGATTCAGCCTTGATTGTTGCATCTGACCCGGTATCCAACCTTCCACACCAGGCAGCCCGCAACCTCACCTCAATCCCGCTCATAACAATCGACCCACACGTAACACCTACAACGATGTGCTCTGACGTGATATTCCCCTCCGCTCACGTAGGAATAGAGGCCACCGGAACAGTCTACCGTATGGATGGCGTCGTACTTGAGACAAGAAAACTAGTTGATCCGCCAAAAGGAGTCAGGTCTGATGTCGAGATCTTGCGTGCCATCCTTAAACGCCTGAAGTCGATCAGGAGGCTAGGACAACGGTGAAGGAACTAGCTATAGTCAACGGAACGGTATTCGATCCGCTGAACGGGATTAGTGGAGAGAAGCTAGACATATTCATTCGAGACGGCAAGCTAGTCAGCTCCGTTAGGAGGAAAGCACGCACCATAAACGCGTCGAGAAAAGTCGTCATGCCCGGCGGCGTCGACATTCATTCCCACATAGCTGGATCAAAAGTCAATTCTGGAAGAGTCCTCCGTCCTGAGGACCACAGAAAAGATGTTGAGCCAAAGACCGATCTTACCCGTTCGGGGGTCGGTCACTCTATTCCATCGACTTATACAACTGGTTACCGCTATGCAAAGATGGGATACACCACGGTCTTCGAGCCCGCAACTCCGCCACTCAAGGCAAGGCATACGCACGAAGAGCTTGACTCAACTCCAATAATAGACAAGGCGTGCTTCCCACTCCTCGGGAACAACTGGTTCATAATGGAGTATCTAAGAGACGGTAAGATTGAGGAGTGTGCTGCCTACGTCTCTTGGATGCTAAGGGCTACGAAGGGCTATGCTATCAAGATCGTCGATCCTGGGGGCGTTGAGGTTTGGGGGTGGGGGAAATTCCTCCGTTACCTAGACGATCCAGTAGTGAACTTCGACATAACTCCAAGAGAGATAATCAGAGGACTTTGCGAGGTTAACAAGAGTCTGAACCTCCCACATGCAATTCACGTTCACACAAACAACCTTGGCAATCCAGGCAACTATCTGACAACGATCGAGACTATGGATGCTGTGAGGGACCTAGCAGGCGATAAGAGACCGATAATCCACATCACCCATGTTCAATTCACAGGGTTCTCAGGCTCGTCGTGGCTTAACCTAGGCTCGGGAGCGCCAGAAATAGCAGACTACGTCAACAAACACCGCCATGTATCAGTGGATCTAGGACAGGTGGTGTTTGGCGATACAACAACCATGACTGCAGATGGCCCGTTCCAATACCTGCTCTACAAGCTGTCGGGAAACAAATGGGTGAATGCGGATGTCGAGGCAGAGACAGGCTCAGGCATTGTTCCATTCCATTACAAGAGGGGTAACTATGTTAACGCTGTCCAGTGGGGGATAGGTCTTGAACTCGCCCTACTGGTGGATGATCCTTGGAGGGTCTTCCTGACAACGGATCACCCGAACGGCGGTCCGTTCACGGCGTATCCTAGGGTTATTGCGTGGCTTATGAGTCGAAAAGCTCGAGAAAGGACTTTGTCAAAGATCAACCGAACAGCAAGAAGGAGACTGGACCTGCCAAGCATTGAGAGAGAGTATACACTTGAGGAGATATCAGTAATTACGCGAGCGGGGCCGGCCATGTCTCTTGGCCTAGTCGGCAAAGGACACCTGGGTGTGGGTGCCGACGCTGATATCGCGATATACGACCTGGACCCGTCAAGGACGGACCTTGAACAGGATCCAGCCCTCTTGAGGAGGGCTTTCAAGAAAGCGTCTTTCACCATCAAAGATGGCAATGTTGTCGCCAAGGAAGGTCAGATAGCAGGAACCTCATTTGGAAGAACCTTCTATGTCGAGAGTCCGGTCTCACCAGACCTTGAAACCGATCTACTGAAGGAGATTGAATCAAAGTTCAGGGACTACTACACGATCGAGTTTGAGAACTACCCGATATCGGAGAGCTTCATCAAGAATCCATGCAAGATCTTACGTAAGCCCGGTGGTTAAGATATGCCTAGACTTATCTTGACGCTGAAACGTCAAATACTAAATCCAGTTCATTTGGAGCTCCTCTCACCAGACAACCTTGCTGGGAAGAAGATCACAGAGATAGCTAACGATGCAGTCTGGGAGGGTAACAGACTGGTCAAACTCAAGAGCCTCTTCAACATTGAAGAGGATCCTTGCGGTAGTCCCGAAGAAGTTGTACTAGAGATTATTGGCGACCTATGTAGGACTAGACAAATAGGCCACGGCATGACAAAGGGCACAATACGGATCAAAGGTACAGGTGGCCTCTACATTGGCGAATCGATGAAGGGAGGAAAGATTGTCGTAGAGGGAAACACTGGTTCCTGGCTCGGCTCAAGCATGAAGGGAGGTACAATAGAAGTCTCAGGCAATGCAGGTGACTTCGTGGGAGCCGCAAACCGGGGCACAGCCAAGGGAATGACTGGAGGGAGCATCACCGTGAGGGGTGGCGCCGGGAATGAGATCGGTGCATGGATGCATTCAGGAACGATAAGAATCTCTGGCAACTCTGGAATGTTTCCTGGAGTTCATATGCGAGGAGGAACCATACATGTCAGTGGAGACTGCCTTGGAAGAGCCGGCGCACAGATGATAGGCGGAAAGGTAATCATATCAGGAAGAATACCGTCAGTCCTCCCCAGCTTTTCATTTGAGGAGATTAGGGAACAGACAAAGGTTGAGAAAGATAGCGTCCTTGGGCCATTCTACGTCTTCTCAGGAGACAATAACGAAGATGGGAATGGTAGGCTTTTCATAAAAGTCGAATGTAATCCGCAACTGAAGTGGTGTGAGAATCTCCTAGATGTGTAGGTGGAGCCTTATGGAGAAAAGTGTCAATATTGAGGCAGCTAAACTCGTCAAGAACGCTATTAGTGACCCAGACCTTTTCGGAATAATCGTCCAGTCGACCAAAGATGCAACTATTGTGGATACTGGTGTCAAGGCTCCTGGTGGCTCGCTAGCCGGAATTCTAGTGACAGAGGTCTGTCTCGGAGGGCTCGGAAGAGCGAGACTAACCCACCGAAGATTTGGAGAAGAGTGCCTGCCATCGGTGTTCGTCGAGACATGGTCTCCAGCCGTATCTACCGTGGGTTCACAGTACGCAGGCTGGCAGATCAAGACCAATGATTACTTTGCAATGGGATCAGGACCTGCACGAGCCATAGCGTTGAAACCGAAGACGCTTTACGAAAAGATAAACTACCAAGACAGGTCTGGGGAAGCCGTGATAGTGCTGGAGTCGGCCAAGCTTCCAACAGAAAGCACGATAGACTACTTATGCGCTGAGTGCAAGGTACTGCCGGAGAATTTGTACGTTGTTGTAACACCGACCTCATCCTTAACAGGTTCTATTCAAATAGCTGGCCGAGTTGTGGAGACTGGCGTTCATAAACTGATGGAACTCGGCCTGGACCCCATATCTATAACCTTTGGATGCGGGTATGCGCCGGTCCCCCCTGTGCATCCTGACCCAGGGAGGGCTATGGGAAGAACGAATGATGCAATCCTTTACGGTGGTGTTACCCATTACACTGTCGCGCATTTCGATGACGAATTGCTCCAGAAGATTGTCTCTCGCGCTCCGTCATCAGGCTCTAAAGACTACGGTCGCCCCTTCTATGAGATACTTCGAGAAGCGAAGTTCGACTTTTACAGGATAGATCCGAACCTCTTTGCTCCCGCAGTCGTCTCAGTAAGTAATGCCAAGTCAGGATTCACTTACACGTCCGGAAGGGTTGACGAGACAATTCTTAAAGATGCACTGGGTCTGCGGAGAGTGTAGGTTCACATTTACTTTGCGCATAGCTTTCTGGCAGCCATCTCCGCGGCCATGACGAAGGGCTCCCAATAGTCGGCTACGGGCGGAGAATAGCAAGTGTCGGCTGTGGCAACTTCGCCAATGGTGAGCCCCTTTTGAATCGCAATTGAGGCCATGTTGATTCTCTGGGGGACGTCTTCACCCCCAATTATCTGTGTGCCGATGATCTTCCCAATCTCGGCCTCGGCTATGATCTTGACCTTTATATCCGTTCCTCCTGGGTAGTAATGCGCTCGTGTCTTGGCGGTTATTATGCCTACGACTGGTTTGAAGCCTACCTCTGCTGCCTTTTTCTCTGTAAGGCCTGTCTGGCCGATCTCGATCTCAAGGAATCTTGTTATGGCAGAGCCTAAAGTGCCCGGCGATGTTGAGTATCCTCCGGTTGCATTGATGCCTGCGACTCTTCCCTGCCTTACAGCGGTGGTTCCGAGTTGAGGTGAGAATGGTCTGCCAGAGGTCATGTGTGTTGTTTCTGCACAATCCCCTACGGCATAGATTCCTTCTATGTTCGTGCGCATCCGGTTGTCAACCTTTATGCATCCTGTCTGGCCAATTTCCCCGCCAACATTCTTTAGAAGTTCTATTGCCGGTTTGACCCCTGTGGCCAGTATCACCATGTCCTTCTCGACTTCGGTTCCCGCCACGGAGACTCCTGAGACTGCTTCGTTTCCGGTTATTTCATCAACCCTGCTGTCGACGAAGACTTCAATTCCGTTCTTGGCTAGGTGTTCCTGAACTATCTTGGCCATATCCGGGTCCAACATCTGCGGGAGGACCTGAGGGAGCAACTCTACGACAGTAACCTTGAGGCCCCTTGCTTTCAGGGCTGCTGCGACTTCAAGCCCGATCAAACCTGCACCAATAACGGCAGCAGACTTTGCCTTACCTACTTGAGCATTTATCGCTTCACAATCAGCGATGGTTCTTACAACTTGAACCCCAGCCTTGTCAATGCCCTTTATTGGAGGCCTCGCCGCTTTTGCTCCCGTTGCTACGATCAGGCTATTGTAATTCAAGCTACTCGTATGGCCATTCTTGCTTTCCACTCGCACCGATTTGTTCCGGACATCGATCTCTAAGGCTCTTGTCTCCAGGAGAAGATTGAGCTTCATCATCCGGTAGAATTCTGGTGGATACAGAATCAAATCCTTGAAGGCCGGTATTTCTCCAGCCAGAACATAAGGTAAACCGCATCTTGAATAAGCCGCGTAAGCTTCCTCAGTCACAAGAGTAATTTCAGCTTCTCTATCAGATTTCCTCGCCGAAGAAGCAGCGCTGACCCCTCCGGCTCCGGCTCCGATTATGAGGATTCTACGTTTCAAAGTGCTGACCTCTTTCAAACGATCTTGTATTCCGTACTGATCTTTTTTAGCTAATAACTTTGATCGCTGCTGAGAAGGCTTTTAAGATAGCTTAAGTCCTTAGCTCGAACATCTCAAACAAGGGATAGAATTGATTATTACAGTTCAAAAACCTGATGACGAGATTCAGCGAACACTCTACGGGTTAGACAAGTTGTTCCTGGTTGGCTGCGGAACGTGCGCGACGGAATGCAAGACTGGCGGAGAGGATGAGGTTAAGTCCGCAAGTTCAAGACTCGCAGAAATGGGCAAAACTGTGACTGGCTACACTGTCGTCGAGTCAGCATGCGACCATAGACTGACGAGACTCGAACTTAAGAGAAAAAGTTCTGCTGTTGAGGCCTCAGACGCGATCGTGGTCTTTGCCTGCGGTACAGCAACTCAAACGGTTGCGGAGCTGTCCAGGAAGACTACCGTACCTGGCTGTAACACCCAGTTCATCGGTGCCATAGAAAGGATAGGAAGATACCATGAGATGTGCCGAGCTTGTGGAGACTGCATCCTCTTTGAGACCGGAGGCATCTGCCCTATCGCCAGATGTGGCAAGAGCTTGCTTAACGGCCCTTGCGGAGGACAGGCAAAGGGCAAGTGTGAAGTGGGCGGTTGGAAGAACGACTGTGCTTGGGTACTGATATACAACAGACTACGCGATAATGGAAGACTGGACCTATTCAAGAAGTATAGACCCCCAAAAGACTATTCTCAGATGGTTGCGGCTAGGGAAGTCGTCTTCGGATGAAGGAAGCGCACAGTGAACTGTTGAAGGCTATACAATCAGGCACCTTTGTATACACTGGAGAAATCGAGCCTGGAAAGACTACGAGTCTCGAGGAGACCCTGAAGACTGCGAGGATACTGAAGGGGAACGTCATCGCGGCAAATGTCACGGACAACCCAACCGCTTTTGCCTACATGAACGCGCTCATCCCATCATACATCATCCAGAAAGAAGTTGGTTTAGAGGCCGTTTACCAGATTACCGTTAGAGACAGAAACAGGCTGGCCATTACTGCAGACCTGCTTGCAGCCGGCGCATTGGGCATAAGGAATGTTCTCACACTAAGCGGCGACCACACAACAGTCGGAGACGACCCCAGATCCAAGCCGGTATACGACCTAGACTCAACGGCCCTAGTAGAATTGGTGAGAAAAATGATTGATAAAGGGACAGACCTCAGAGGCAACAAGATAGAGCACCCACCAAGATTCAATATCGGGATTGCGGGAAATCCCAACGCAGACCCAATTGAACCTGAGATACTGAAAATAGAGAAAAAGGTAGAACTTGGCGCGGACTTCATACAAACCCAAGCTGTATACGACGCTGAACTCGCCAAGAGGTTTGTTAAGGATGTCTCTCACCTTGGCGTCCCGATATTGGTCGGTATAGCGCCTTTCAAATCGATGGGCATGATGGACTGGATGGTCAAGAATGTCCCCGGAATACTTGTGCCCGAGGAGATACAGAACCGCCTAAGAGTAGCTAGAGAGAAAGGTGGGAAGGAAGCTCTCCTCAACGAGAATATTGAGGTCTTTGGGGAATTGATAAGAGAGATAAGGAAGACCACGTCAGTTCAAGGTATACATATAATGACCATTGGTTTCGAATGGATCGTGCCAAAGATAATCGAAAGGGCTAAGCAATAGTCATTAACCTGCCAAGGGTCAAAAGTCAAGATTTCGCATGAGAAAGTACGAGTTAAACACGTCAGAAAGATATAGGTTATGAGATGTTTCCAGATAAGAAATTCTGAAGGTTACCACCCAGACTCGGGGCTAATGCGTTGAAGGTCGCTGTAGTCGGGAAAGGCGGCGTGGGCAAGACCTTCGTAGCTGGAACCCTTGCCAGACTATCGAAGATGGCAGGCGAAACGGTTATAGCGATAGATGCAGACCCCTCAACAAACCTGCACTTTGAACTTGGAATAGACGAAGACGTCGTAGGTTCCATCACACCCCTTTGTGAGAATAGGCTCCTCGTCAGGGAGAGGACAGGAGCCGACTACGACTCTCCATATCCAGTCTTCAACCTGAGCCCTGCAGTAGCCGACATAGTTGAGAGGTACGCAATAGATAGTCCAGATGGGGTGAAGCTGCTGATAATGGGAACTGTCAAGAATCCAGGTGAAGGATGCATGTGTCCCGCAAACGCCTTACTCCGAGCCCTCTTAAGACACGTCTTCGTCAAGTTAGACGCAACTGTAGTGATAGATATGGAGGCGGGACTGGAGCACCTCGGCCGTGGAACAATAGAATATGTAGATTCTGTCCTGAACATTCTGGAGCCTTCAACTCGATCTATCGAAACCTCTATGAAGATCTGGCACCTAGCATCGAAGCTGGGAATAAGGAAGCATCTTTTCATTGCAAACAAGGTGGCCCGCGAAGACGAAGAGAAGTTCATCGAGAAAAGTCTGGCGATCGACGGGCACCATTTAGATTTGACGATACCCTATGACGAGAACATCAAGTTGCTGGGCATGAGGCATAGAGCGGCGGTCGATTCTTCGAAAGATTCGCCGGCCCTAGCGGCGATAGAAGAGCTACGGAAGAAACTTTACAGTTGAGGAAGACTCCTCGTCCTGGATCCTTGGGAAGTGCTGGTTAAGAAGCTTCTGCTAGTCTTGAGCTTCGTCCTATCCGTGGCCGCTAAATTCCTTCAGCCACGGTCATTGTGAGGGTACTTCTAACGTCGGTCAGTCTTCTGATCTTGAACGTCACTATCTCCTTAAGCTTCTCCATGCTCTCAGCCTCCACCTTGGCGATGATGTCGTAGACGCCGTAGACAAAGTGCGCCTCTTTTACACTCTCGATGCTCCTGAGTTCCTTAAGGATCCTTTCTTCCTTTCCGAGTTCTGCGTTGATCAGGACAAAAGCCGTAGGCATATACCATCAGGTAATAGGTTCACGTCTTCTGCTATTTATCTGTTAAGATTGAAAAGTCACATCTTCTCGCTGAGTTCTATACCGAGCACCCTCATGCAGTTGCGGATGGTTATCTGTACCGCCTCGATGAGGGAGCCCCTGGCGTTCCTGAGTTCTGGATCTTCAAGGTGTGAGACGTCAACCTTCTCGTAGTATTCGTGGAACTGCTTGACAAGTTGGTTTGCGTAGTTCGCCAAGTCGTCGGGTCGAAGTCTGTCCGCCGCCTCGGCGAAGACGCTTGGAAACTTGGCCAGTGTCAAGACTAGGCGCTTCTCAGACGGGTGTTCGAGCCTTGCATATTTCAGATCGTGACCTATCTTGCCGAGCTTTCTAAGTATGCCGTTGGCCCTAGTATACCCATAGTTTATGAAGGGTGAGCTGTTCATCTCCAAGTTGAGGACTCTATCCCATGAAAACTCGACCTCACGTGAAGGCTCAACTGCGAGCAACGCGTACTTCACTGCTCCAATCCCTATCGTCTTCGCCATCCTCTCCTTCTCATTGACCGCAAGGTTCGGTGTGCGCTTCTCAATCTCAGCGTAGGCCCTCTTCGTAGCCTCTTCTATGACATCGTCTAGGGCGACGATCCTTCCTCTACGGCTCGACATCTTTTCTCCTGGGAACTGTACCAGACCGAACGTGAAGTGTCTCTGTTTTCTTGCCAGTTCCTTCAGACCCAAGACGGCGAGGGCGACACGCACGTGGAGTTGTTCATGCGCCTGCTCTACTCCGACGATGTTGATAACGCTGCTGCAGCGCTCGAATTTCAGCAGGCTGTAAGCGATGTCTCTAGTAATGTAAAGCGTCGTGCCGTCAGATCTTGTCAGCGAGATTGGTGGCAACACATAATCTTCGCTGATATCTAGGAGTTGGCGAATTCCAAGATCCTTAACCGCCCTTTCAGATTCAAGCATCAGCACTCCATCCTCCTTTGAGACATAGCCTGTCTTGGACAGGTTCTCAAGGACGTCGGAAACCCTTCCAGACCAAAGTAGGTCACTCTCCCAATCCCAGGCGTCGAAGGCCACTCCAAGTCTCAAAAATGTCTGTTTAAATCCATCTATGCAGAGTTCGCTTACCTGCCTGATGAGTCTCCTTGCAGATTCTTCGCCGTCTTCATACTCCTTTAGGAGGTTGCTTATTTGATCGTCTGGGTCCCGGTCCCGACTGATCTCCTTCGCAAGTTGTTCAAAGAGTTCCGGTTCAAGGTTCTGGAGTTCCCAAGCGACAGACATCCAGTCGTCTAGTCTATCTTGGGCATCTCTCCTTTCTTGCGCGGGGTACTCGCTGCCAGCAAATTCGTTGAGCTTCTTCTTGAGGGATTGAATCTCGACAAGACATGAGGTAACGCTGTAGACCTGACCTAAGTAATGGTCTGGTTTGATTCTCGGGGTCGGTTGACCAAGTTTCCGGTATCCATACGCGACCGTTGCGCTCTGTCTGCCCGCATCATTGATGTAGAAGTGGGCTTGGACTTTGTGGCCCCTAGCCATTAGAATCCTTGAAATAGCATCGCCCAAGAAGGAGTTTCTTGCTTGTCCTATGTGGATCGCGTGAACTGGATTTATGCTGCTGTGCTCTACCAGAATTTCTTCGGGCTTACCTGTCTTTGGAAATCCATAGCCGTCCTTGAGGGCTCTGACTGAGTGCAGAGTGAGTTCATTGACCTTTCCGTAGTTAAGGCGGAAGTTGAGGTAGCCGGCCCCAGCCGCTTCGACCGACTCTACTACACTGTCCTCACCAGGTTTAGTCGAACCTGCAATTCGCTGAGCTAACTCCCTAGCCGCGAGACCTAAGATCTTGGAGAGCTGAAAACAGACTATTGTTGACAAGTCCCCGAATTGAGGAGATGGAGGTTCATCCAGCCTGATCTCTAGGTTCTTGAGGTTTGGAAATTGGGAAGATAGAATTTGCTGCACTAGATACCTGCATTCCCGAAGTATTGTTTCATAGGGGTTTTCGTCAATCCGACCCTTATTCTTGCCAAGCATTGCTGTACCAGACCGGGATGTAAGTTGTTCATTATCCTGAGCGAGTCCGCTAGTATTCAAACATTATTGGGTTCGATCAGCATGTCAACATATTCACAGGCGGTGGTATAGGCCTAACCTCATGCTACGGCTGTGGTGGCCCAGACACCCTTTGGTGATTGCTTCATCTTCCGCCAATCAGATTCGTGGCGATGCAGATAGACCGGAGTCAGGATGCGTCACGCCCGCCGATGGGAATCCGCTTATTGGCGCGTACTAAGTTTCTCACTCTATGGTTACCAGCTCATATTCTTGGGTTCCAAGACCTAGCCTTTCACCCATCTCGAGCTGGATCCTCCACTCCCTTGTTTGGTCAGCATTCTTGAAGATCTCGAAGGGAGGCCACTCAGATAGTTTTGAGAACTTATCGTCACCGGGTTTCATGGCGTCCATCTCCTCAGTAGCGGATCCCTTGATCCCTGGAGCGTTTATGATGGCTTCAGTGGTTGCCCTGTCAATAGCCACAGGGTCTTTGGACGCGAATATGCCGACGTCGGGCACCATTGGAACATCGCCGTAGTCAGCGCAGTCACAGTGTGGAGTTATGTCATAGGCCAAGTTCAGGTAGGCCATCTTTTCTCTTCCGAGGTGTTTGATCATCGCTGCGGCTGCATCAACATTACGGATCAATAGTTCCTCGTTTCTTGGATGGTGCATCTCGCCCCATTTCAGAAATGCCTTTTGAGGACAGGCATCCCAGCATCCGCACCCCCAGATGCACTTCTCCAGTATGACTTGGGGCTTCCCGTTGGAGCGCTGGATTGCTCCAACCGGGCAGAATGAGACGCAGACTCCGCAGTCATTACAGGCCTGTTGATCTATTCTTGGCTTCTCTGCTAGGTGAAGGGGGGCTTTGCCGATCTTGGTGAGACATCCGATCCCTATGTTCTTCAGGGTTGCTCCAAATCCTGTTCTTGGGTGGCCTTTGACGTGAGCGACTGATATCATAGCGTCAGATTCAGCTATCGCTTGGGCTATCTCAACCTCCTTCATCCTAGCCCCATCAATCTTGACCTTTACTCCCCAGAATCCCTTTAAGCCGTCAGCCACGACTATCGGGGCGCCGACGGTCTCTTGGGTGAAACCGTGCATAGTGGCCGTCTTGATGCAGCCTAGGGCTGTTCCTCTGCTAGCCGTCAAACCTATTCCAGTGGTCTCGGTGACAAAGGGCCTACCCCCCGCCTCCTGAACTTTTTCGACCACAGCTCTTATGTGCTCAGGCCGCAAGTGCCTATGGTTCTCACCCGTGCCGAAATGAACCTTCAAAGCAACCAAGTCCCCTTCTGAGATTACATTCTGCAGCGCAGCCGCGTCGAAGAGATTCTTTATCTTTCTAGAAATCGTCTGGTCAGCCTTCTTTGACCGCATGTCTGAAAAGTAGACTTTCGAGACCAAATTGTGTTTCCAACTCCTGAATGGTAAAGACCCCTCACTAGTTAATTAAAGATAGTTTGTCTTTCTGGCTGGCTACTGAGAACGAGCCCAAAGCTCGCGGTGATCATTGGCGGGCCCGGTGGGATTCGAACCCACGATCACCGGCTCCGGAGGCCAGCGTCATAATCCTGACTAGACCACGGGCCCTGTTCGTGACTTGCTGCTGGTGGCTAATAGACTTTGACCATGTGGTCAGTCTGGGCATTAGTTGAAGCTGTAGTGATGCTCGTTGTGGTCTAGTGTCCTCACTATTTGAGTAGGAACTTGGTGCTTATCCGTCTTCTCAACTCATCGAACTTGGGGTTTAGCCCTACGACTTCGAACCGGACCACATCGACTCTCTCGTCGGGGTCCCAGCTTCCTTCACCATAGGTCTCTTCCCACAGCCTCTTGAATTGTTCTAGACTGTATCCGCCCTCTCTTTTTGCGTCGTCGTCCGTGAAGTCTCCCAGCCTCTTTCTGAGGATGTCTCTAACTCTGAGGTCGGCGAAGTGGGGTTCGTAGAGGTCGGCTTGGACGGTAGAATCTTTTCGGATCTTTGAGTCCAGTCCTTTCAGAGATATCTGCGTCTTGGTTTCGTTCAATACGGCTTCTACATTGCCGAGTCTGAATGGTATTCTGGCTTGTGCCTCAACGACTTCCTTGACTATTTCTTCGACGGATTTCTCCGGCTTCCTCGCAACTTCGCTGACTATCTGTCTGGCTACCGCGCCACGTATGCCTTTCCGAACAAGGGTCTCTGCAACCTTCAGCTGTTTCCTCGGTTCCTTGATTCTGCGTGCGATCCTCACGGCGGTCGTATACTCAATCTTTCCTTCCGGGACCCTTCGAGAAATCGTCTCCGGCGCTACCATTCGTTGAACCTTAGCCGGTGTTGCCGTGACCAGTTTCAACCAGTCCCTGACTGTCAGCTGGCTTACTCCGACGCGCTTCGCAACAGACTCCTCTGTCGGGTACTTTTCAGGAAACATCTCCATCAATCTTAAGCAGGTTCTTCCTTTCTCGATAGCACTCAGATCTTCTCGGTGTATATTCTCTATCAGGTTGAGCTCTATTACTTGGTCGTCGCTGTATGGCCTGACGATTGCGGGCACCCTCTCGAGGCCAGCCTGATGTGAAGCCCTGTAACGTCTCTCACCCACAACCACCTCAAATCCTTTGTCGGCTGGACGTACGATCAGTGGTTGGAGGAGTCCTACCTGCGAGATGCTGTCAGCCAACTCGTCTAGGGCTTCCTTTCTGAACTCAACCCTTGGATTGAGTCTGTTTGGCTGGATCTTCTTTAGCTCAATCTCCTTGATGTATTCCGACATTTCCGTTCGCTTCCCTAGGACCTACAAGTCGCGAAGTAATAACTTCAGGTTGAGGAGATTCCGAGACTCCTCTGATTCCTTCAGCATTTAGACCTAGCAGAGTATATTCTACTCATCTGCTTAAAGTTTCCGAAACTAACAGTTTCTATTGAGGACCTAGAAGGCCCCTGACAACAACTACTCGTGCAGGCGTGAGTTTACCCAAGAAAAGGGTGGCGGTTGGGACGAATCCCACCCTTTTGCGGGCTGTCACTCTATCTTGATCTCTTTGCCTTTCTGTTTCGGTCTTTGTCTGGTCAGAAGAACCTCAAGGACTCCGTTCCTGTAGGATGCTTTAGGACTCTCAGGATCAACCGGAGCAGGTAGTTCCAGAACCTTATGGTATTTTCTTTGTGGCGTGTCTACAGAGATGGTTAGCTCACTTTCGGCGCATTGCAGATTTATGTCCGTCCTCTCTACTCCAGGCAGCTCCGCCACAACTCTGACTCTGTCACCCTCAACGATGACGTCTACGAGTGGCTCACGTTCCTCCTTGAGGGTTAGACCTGGCTTGGGAGGACCGAACCGGGTTCGCTCAAGAGATGGCTTAACGTTTCCGAATTCCCTAACTACCGGTTTTCCATCCGGTCCAACGCTCATTGAGTATCCGTAGACTATTGGTCCTACCTCACGTACCGTGCTGCCGTCTGGGAGTCGACGCTCTCTAGTCAGTTCCCTTGGAATCGTATTTGCCATTTCCCTGAACATCTCTTCAAACATCCTGTTGAAGTCCTCGAAGAACCAGTCGCCAAAGAACGGATATCGTCTTCGTCTCCTGAACAACGAAGGAAAGTCGTCTTCCCATGACATTCAGTTCACCTCTTTGTATTGTTACTTGTAGTAACAAGATATAAGTTTTGTTGCTGGACATGACGGGCCGTGACCCCTGAGATCTGGCCGTAGAACCTTATTTGGTAGTAGACCAATCCGCTCTATGATTCTCTTAGGGACCCTAGCTTTCTCGTCTAGCCGGCTCATATTCTGGTTCGGCATCTTGTCAGGTGCCGATTCATGTCGGCAAAGTCCAGGCTGACACCACATCGTGAACATCTAACCTTCATGCTCAACACAATTTCATGTAAATGTCGTTGACCATATAGCTGAGCTTGTTTAATTGATTGGAGTCTCAAGTCTAGAATTAGAATTGTGCTTGGTGTCCATTAATCGAGCCGAAAGTTACCCTGTCCACAAGAAGGCGGACTGCAAACATGTTTCGCACCCCTTTTTCTTAGGTGTCCAAGCGATGACTTGCCTTCCATATTCTTTCCCTAATCTCTTGCACGTGTAGAGACTGGCCGCCAGACCAACCCTCAAGGAATTCTGGTATCAAGCGGTCTTGCTTTGGAGCCGGGTGTGGGAATTGAACCCACATACTGCGGGTTCCAGCCAATCTCTGCTTTGCAGAGTCTCGCCTGCAGCCCGCCGCCTGAACCGTTCGGCCACCCCGGCAAATTCCGGCTGAGGCAACTACTTGATTGCAGGGTTTCCCTTATGTCATTTGCGGCCATGGACCCCCAAGCTACAGGTCAGATGCAAGGAAGATTCATGGGAACTTGGGAGATAGAGCACCGCTGGGGCAGGCGGCTACACACTCAAGACAGAGTGTGCACTCTTGGTCATTGAACTTCTCCCAAGGCAGCTCAAGTATTCTTACTTGCATAGGACAACTCTCGACGCACTCGCCGCACTTTGTACATTTTGAAGGGTCTCTTCTCAGACCGAGGAAGCTGAACTTCATGAAGATCCCCATGAGGGCCCCTGTCGGACAGACATATCTGCACCAGAACCAAGGCACCATGTATGCGCCTATGAAGAAAGCCGTCAAGATAATTAGACTCAAGAGTATCAGGATACCTGGCAAACTCAGAGTAGTAAAGTCGAAGAGCCCGGAATCAACGTTTGATTGGACCATCAGCCTCGGGAGTGTAGCGAAGAGGGTTGTTTCAGGCTCTATTTGGAAGAAGAATCCGCTTGCGAAAGGGCCTAAAGCATCCTTGTAGCCGCTGCCAGCCCCAAAATATAGAGACAATGCCAGCGTTGTGGAGAAGAACAACATGATGGAAAGAAACAGGAACTTCACTCTCATTAAAGTAGCATGTTTTCTGGGGCTGACCTTAGACTGGATCCCCTTTAACTTCGATATCAGGTCTTGAATGAACCCTACGGGGCAGAGCCATCCGCAAAGGAGCCTGCCGAGCAGAGAGCCTATCACAAATATCGAGGCCAAGGGGACCAGTGGGAACTCTGGCCTCGACAACATGACTTGGATGAAGTCGAGTGCCCCACCCGCAAGGCTATAGCTAGACTTCATACTGACGAGAATAGGAACGGGTAATGGGACAACCCCCGCCTCAACAAAAGGGTAGACGTACTTGAATGCTAGGGCATTCAACACGAGGAAACTGGCCAACTCAATGAGATTTCGAAATACTGAGTAGGGGAATCTAATTCCGATACCAGAAGTCACATTTCCCTTAGTTGCCACTTTCATACACCTACGGCACTCCATGCAACTTCATGAGGGCTTCAAGATGATTCAGTTGGTCCGTGTATAGGCCGACAGTCAGCAATATCAGTCCCAACGCGAATCCCAAAGACGCCAGCATTCTCTTCATCTGCTACACTTTCCAAGTTCAGCTTGGAATCTACTGGGTCATGTATAAATTGTTCACTAATATGTAGGGATCGCTACTGGAGTCTCTGGGGTAAATATAGGTAATCTTAAAATATAACGACGTTATAATTGGGATTCAACATTCTGCCGTGATCCAGACAGTTGGTGCGCCCAATGATGAGGGTATACATGGATAACGCAGCTACAACGGCAGTAGACAGCGAAGTGGTCGAGGCGATGATCCCCTATCTTGACAGGAAATATGGGAACGCATCGAGCCTCCACTCCTTTGGACGCGAGGCCTATGAAGGCATTGAGAATGCCCGAAAACAAGTTGCCAAGCTGATAAATGCTTCACCAAAAGAGGTCTTCTTCACAGGAGGCGGAACAGAATCCGACAATATGGCCATCAAAGGCACAGCGTACAAATACAGAGATAAGGGCAAACATATCATAACAAGTAGCATAGAACACCCTGCCGTGCTCGAGACCTGCAGATATCTCAAGTCAGTCGGTTTCAGAGTCACCTATATCCCTGTTGATAGGGAGGGAATGGTTGATCTGAAATTCCTTGAGAAGAGCATAACGAAAGATACCATACTGATAACAGTTATGCACGCAAATAATGAGATTGGAACAGTAGAGCCAATAGGGGATCTCGGAGAGATAGCTCACAAACACGGAATACTCTTTCACACCGACGCGGTACAGACGGCGGGCAAGATCCCCATAGACCTAGGCAAACTGAATGTGGACCTTCTCTCAATCTCAGCACACAAGATACACGGCCCCAAAGGTGTCGGCGTCCTCTTCAAGAAGGAAGGCGTCAATATTGAACCGCTCATTCATGGAGGAGGACACGAGAGGGGACTGAGATCCGGAACAGAAAACGTTGCCGGAATCGTTGGAATGGGAAAAGCTGCTGAACTGGCAGAGTCCAGAATGGCTGAAGAGTCAAGCTACCTCACAAGTCTACGGGACAGACTCATCAAGAGAGTATTGACAGAGATCGACGAGTCGTATCTGAATGGACATCCAACGAAGAGACTGGCCAACAATGCACACTTCAGATTCTCCGGTGTAGAGGGTGAATCCTTACTTTTGAGTCTCGACGAAAAGGGAATAGCCGCGTCAACAGGCTCCGCCTGCTCATCAAAGAAGCTCATGCCATCACACGTTCTCATGGCCATCGGTTTGAACGAGGTGCAAGCTCATGGCTCGCTTAGACTCACCTTGGGCAGAACCAACACGGAAGGGGACGTCGAGTATGTCTGTGACTCCCTAGGTGAGATAATCGGTCGCCTCAGGGAGATTTCTCCTCTTTGGAAGAAAGAGTACGCAGCAGCGGGCCAGACTATCCCAGAGACGATACATCCGCACGTGTAGGTAATGTCTACTCAACCCTATCAAGCTGATAACTCGAGGTTGTACTGATCCACAGCCTGGGATAGCCTCTGGAGAATAAGTTCTGAAACCTCTAGAGGCGTGCTCCTGAGACCGCAGTCAGGATGCGCGTAGGCTATGTTACTGTTGCCTACTTTCTTACTGATCCTCTTGATCCTGTGGTAGACATGTTCAATGTCCTCCACATCTTCCTTCCGTGATAATGAGACTGCTACACAGCCGACGCCAAGTTTTCTCTCGCTACTCGAGAAGATGTCTTCACGGAGGAAATTGACGTTCTGCCGTTCTGTTGGTCCGCTGAAGGCCAGACTCACCACATCCAGGTTGAACTCAAGCAATTCTTCCAGAAGCTCAGGAAATTTTCCCAAGTTTCCGCAGACGTGGATGCTTAGACTTCCAGTAGTCTTCTTTGCGCTACTGATCCGGCTGAAAAGGTCTCTAAGGATCGGTAAGGCTCTGGACGGAGCAAGATACCCAGCGGAGAGACCTGGCTCGTCTAACTGAACGAAAGATCCCAGTTCAAGCAGTCTGACTACGACTGGCTCAAGGGCTTCCGAGAGGTCACGGTAGAGCTTCTCGTCGTTCAATCCCGAGTAGTATCTCAACCCAGCCGCCGCGCAGGTCACACCGAGCGTAATAGGGCCGGTGATGGTTGTCTTGATGGAGACATCGCCTCTGCCAAGTTCTCTCAAGTAGTCCTTCACAAATATGAAGTCCTTTACCTTGATGAAGTCTGACGGATCTTCAAGAGATGTAATCCTGGAGTTGACCATCAGTCCTCTAGGGGCCGCGACTAAACCTGGAATCTGCTCAAAGTATGTTATCATGTCGGCCCTCTGCTCCCCGTCAGAGACCATGCCCACTCCGTTTCTGAGTTGCAGATCAACAATAGCCTTCATGGCCTCGTCTACTTCCAACGGCAACTTAGGGAAACTTCCAATGACTGTCTTCTTTATCGGCAAAGGTCAAACACGACCTCGACTGACTCACTGCAAGACATAGTCTTACTGTATCAAGTGTTCTGTTTCTGTTAGTATTAATTTAGGGTCTTGCCGGCTTGTTCAGCCTTTAGAGCTAATTTTTGCCGTTCTCTCTGTCTCTTCTTTAGGATCTTTCTACTTACTCGGTGTATCCTTATTCTCTCTCGGGGTCTTTCACCCCAAGCTAGAGTGTAGTATTTCTTGAGTAGGTGCCGAAGGACTCTTTTGGTATTCTTTGAGCCTTTGGCTTGCCTGTATTTCTCATATTCCTCTGGAGTGATCATTCCCGCTTTCATCATCGTATAGACAAAATGAGGTGGCTGCGCTAACAGACGATTGACAGTGGCGGCTAACATGTATGCTGTGAATCTGTTGCGAATGTTGTCTTGATCTTTCTTCAATTTCTCACGTGAGACATGGGCTATGACTGCGCCTTCAAAATCCAGTAAGCTCTCAAATGTGAGGGAGGGGCCTTCTGGTGGAAACTTCTGGCGCATATATTCATCCTCATAAAAGTCAAGTGTTCTCTTCCTTCTCTCCAATGTAGTTGCGTCTCTTCCAATAGGCAGCTCCATCTGATGGAGGCGGCTGAGGAAGTCTCTCCTCTCCGCTGGTTGCATCTGTTGAATATCGTAAGCAAGCAAGTCTTGAGTCAAACTATAGAATTTTGTGATGAACATGGTATCAAAATGAGCGGCTATAGGTTCCGCAATCTCTCCAAGAAGAGTCTCATATAGCTCTTCTTTGCTTATGGGAGGGCCTTTAGTAAACTCAAGATCTTCTCTAGTGAGGTCTAAGAGCTTTTCAATTTCTGGACTGAGATGGATTGAAACGTCTATAGGAAATATTCTGGGGGCAATTTTTTCTGGGTTGGGTAGGAGCTCCTTTCGGATTACTTTCTTGGTTCTAGAGATCAGTAAGATGTCGTCTCTTATGCTAAGGGCTTCTCTTCCCTCATCTAAAACGCGGTATTTTCTCCATAACTTTTCAATCATGCTATCGTCTAGTAACTGTTGGAGATAGTGTGAGAGAATAGATCCAGCTAACCCCGTCTTCTCCCTCAGTTCCTTGAAGCTTAGGCCATTTTCACCTGCTTCTTGCAATACTTTCAGAATTTTTTCCTTTCCAGGCGATAGGTGCAATCTGCTTCACATAAGGTGTACTAAGTTCAGTACTACTTTATAAATCTCTCTATAAAAAATAGCATGGGGAGAACCCCCATGTATAGAGTAAAGAGAAAGTTACAGGAGCAGTCTGGCGCCTACTTAATATGCTTACCTAAACTCTGGATTGACGGCTTAGGGCTGCAACAAGGCGACTCATTAGAGATTCTCTTCAATAGTGGCTATGTTCGAATCATTCCGCCGCCGGAAAAAGCGAGGGTGAAGAGTGAAGGATTTGGCTGACGACTTCAATCAATTCTGCAAGAATCTTGATCGACTCCTAGCTAAAGCTGAGACCCTCATAACCACAATTGAGAGACTAGAGAAATTCTTGGAGGCCGGTTGATCCGTGAGCAATAGCCAAGCATCTCAAAGCGTCTTCCGTAGGAAAGAGGTCTTCAGCCTAAGCTGGATCCCTGATAAGATCTTCCACCGTGATGAGCAGATCGATGCACTCAAAAATTTACTGCAGGATACCCACAGAGGAATCAAACCGCGCAACTGCCTTTTGATAGGTGACTACGGAACAGGCAAGACGCTTGTTGCCAAGGTAATTACAGAGAAATTTGAGCAAGAAGCCCAAACCACAAAGATCAAGACTCACTATATCAACTGCAGCGACAACGACACTCACACACAGATCATCCGGGGAATACTATACCAAGTCGATAGTGAGAAGGGACGGAGCGGCTTCCCGACCGATACATATCAGCTCTGGCTGAAAGAATATGCTGATCAGCAAGATTATGTTTTCCTCCTTCTTGACGAAGTTGATAAGGTTATTTTCAATAAGGAGGGCAGCTGCGAGCGACTATTCTACTTCTTAACTCGCAGCCTCGAGAACGTCAGCCTGATTATGCTAACTAACAAGATGGGATTGAGTACATACCTACAAGATAATCTGGACTCAAGAGTACGTGATACTCTCCGTTACCAGATCATTCCTTTTCCAGACTATGGCATGGGTGAGCTCAGCCAGATCCTGAAGGACCGCTGCGAACTTGGTCTAAACCTGGCAGCTTGGAATATGGATGTAGTCATGAAGATCTCGGAATACTCCCATCAGAACGGGCTGAGAGCCAGAGGCCTAGTCGATGTAACGAGGACAGCCGGAGAACTAGCTGATAGAAGCGGAGTCAACTTTCTCAAAGAAGATCTGATCATTCGAGCTCTCGAACAAGTTGTCAATACTCAGGGAGAAAACATCTTGGAAGGATTAGATCCTGCTGGGCGAGTCATTCTCTGCATTGTCTGGACGGCCCATAGTCCTATAGACGCTGATATGATTTACGATAAATGGGTTAGTGCTATTACCGGCAAAGGAATAGCGACCTCCCGACGTATGTTCTGCCACCACATCAAACACCTAGTCGATCTTGACTTGCTCCTATCAATCATACGAGGGAAAGGTCGAGGACAAGGACTCATTCAGCACCTGCAGCTGCACCCCAATACTGCAGAGATCGTTAACCGGTTCTTCACAACTCTCGAGGAGACACCCCACCCCACCATTACGAATGTAACGGTGACAGCAACATGAACACAACATCAGACAATCACCCACCCAACCGATCCAGACCAGATAAGATCTCTCATACTCTCACTGATCAAGACAATAGAGATCATTACAAACGTAATCCTGGGGTAGGGGTAGGCTTGACTATTATAGGGATCCGCTCGGGTTGAGGGTTCAGCGTGACTTGAGCGAGAAGGTGAATGAATTGGAGGTAATTGAGGCGACGCCACCTTGGATCTCTGATCTAATCGAGGGGTTCAGCCGTTTAGTTGATAGCATCCATGAGATGGGAGAGAAAATTCAGAGGCTACTCGATCTTCACCAAGAAAAAGACAATCATACCCCCAAGTTCCTTTAGTTTCTAACCTAAACCAGACTCAAGCCCTCCAATAAATTGGAACCCGTACCCCCTAGGGTAATGGCCCTATATGAGGCGAATACTCAAAATGCCCTCCAATAAATCGACACCCCCCGCACCACAAGAGTGCAGACCACAGAATATCAGCAAGATCAAGGGTCAGTGGGGTGGCCCTAGAGCTAATAGTGGCGGATCTAGACCTGGAAGCGGCAGACCTCAACGCAAGCCTACACCGTGGCCTGAAAATACAGATCTCAGGAGCGCCAAGGGCCTTGACAAGTTTCTATGCCGACTTATAGAGGAGACCTGGCGGGGCAACGTCTTAGATCCCAGAACGGTTGGGACCCTGAACAACTCGCTTAGGCTGCTTCTTGACCTGCGCGGCTGGACAGAGCTCGACGATGAACTTGACATTCTCCCGGCTAAGGATCCTGTCGATTATGATCATGGGAAATACCGTGACAGCCTGTGGAAAGAAGATCCTGAAGAGGAATCATCGGTAGAAAACGTAGACACCCCCAAAGACAAGATCAGCCAAGGTCTTCAGACATTCGCTGCAGGAGCACAGGCCATACTTGACGATCCCACAACTACGCCGGAACTCAAAGAGAAAGCTCGGCAATTCCTGGACACCATTAAGATGAGACAGGATCAACCTGGCCAATCCGCCTAAACCAGGAAGGCTTGGCTAAGCGGAGAATTTGCTCGAAACTGGTGACACCTAGGAAGTGAAGAGGCTAAGATCATGCCTGAAACAACTGAAAAACCTCAGAATATGTTTGAGACCTCTGGGGGAATAGCGGGCTCCTTGGATCAAGAAGTATCCGAGGAGACAGTAGAGGAGCTGATGAGCGAGCTAGTAGTAGCCTGCCTCGATGAGTGGAAGGCCTTCAAGCCGAGAAGCCGCAACAAACGCCTCATCATAGATCTTGGCGTCAAGATCTTCGATATGCTCGTGAAATACAAAGCCTCACAGTCCGAGCTGAAAGAGTTGAAGAGACAACTGGAAGCGCTCAGAGAGTTGGGGGTTCCCATAGTTGAGACTGGAATCAGACGTTGACAAAGTCTATGGCGCCGCAGTATGCCTATACGCGGCTGCTCTAATGTTAAGGATAACTAGCCAACTACCACCAGAGAAGCAGCTCGAGCACCATAGAAAGCTTCTGCGAGATCTTCAGCATAAAAGACCCCACCCGTCCAGAGAGTATGGAAGCAGCTTCATTACTGCTGCATTACAGGGAGAGATCAATAGACTGGAGAAAGTGATAGAGACATGCCCTCGTTGACATGCCTGATCTTAGAAGACTGTTTCACTGCTCTCTCCATGCTATATGTTAGGACCTAAACTGCCAGCCATGCCTGAGGTTCAGAGTATTCAGCTCCCTCTGTCAATAGCACACCTGGAGGAGGTCTGAGTGAATCCCCATCCATCACACAAGATTGTGCGATTCAAGGTTCTATACGACGAGATCCAGTACTGTGACTACTGCCGACTCTTCATAGACGCTCCTGAGATCGAGAAACCATGCAGGAACAGGACCAGCCTGCTCGAGAAACTAACACAACAAGAATCTTTCGATACGGTGGGTATGGCAGATCACCAGCAGATAATGCGGCGGAAAGTCTTCTTGATCTAGCGCAAGACTTCAGAGGCGATGATAAGGATCCCCACTTGGAAATACTCAAATCGACTGCTGAAGAACGGAAGAAGCTCTACATGGAGAGCCGGTTGAGGCCTGAGGTGCATCCGTTACTGCTTAGATACGAGTCTACACTGGAGCGACAGTTCTACAGATCCCTTATGATACTAACAAAGATCAAGGAAGCAGAAAGCCTTGATATTGGCTTCGTTTCGCAAAAAATAATTGAAAACAAAAGCAGCCGACTCTAGTCCATGTTGAATGAAGCTCGCATCAAGAGTTATGCGTTACCGATATGTATGAAGGCCAGAAATTCCGCTAGAAAAGAAGAGAAAAATGAGCATGGACAAAGTCTCACAGATGATTGTTCTTGCAGACCGAAGCTTCTGGATTGAAACTGCTCTCGACATCATTAAACATAAAGACCCGAAAGGAGACCCCTATCCGCTCCTAGTCATTCCCTACGGTGAACCTTCAGAAGTCGAATGGATCTTTGACCAATTCACTTGCATAGAGATGGAGGAACAGGAAACCATCTCAGGCAAGAAATATCATCATTACACTCATCCGGAAGGCGAGCCTGACGATGCTTATCACGGTTTCGTCTATGCGTTGATAGCTGACGCAATCCAGAGAATCAGTCCAGCCCTATCAGTCAAAGATCTATTCAGTTAATAAGGCGTGAGAGAAGAGCATCGCCGATAATGAATAACCAGAAAATCAAAACCGAAAATAAACCAAACATAAACAATATCATAATCAACCATACCAAGTAGCCTGCCAACGGCGAAATCTGATATAACGGCATACTGGTGACTGACGGGAAAAAATCCAGAACTTTTGCCATCATAGCCCCAAAGAAGGCTCCAAACCATATGGCAAACAAAGGATTTTCTTTCAGTTTTTGCATAAGAGTTGGTCTTTTCTTTCTCATGCCTTGTACCTCTAAGAATCATCACTTGAATCTCGCTTTAGATTTCTGAGCAGGGTACTCCCGCCCAATCTGCTCCAGAACATAAGCTAACACGAGAAGTAAACCACTCTTGTTCACACCAAATTTCTTTCGTTCATCAACAATGAGTGCTATGTCAAGGAATTTTTCGGTGAGCTCTTTTCTATCGTCCTGCTTCAACAGGCTCAGATCCATCCATTTACCGAATCGTTGCTCTAACAACTCAAACATAGTCCCATTCTCTAAGGAGTTCTTAACTTCTTTAACAGAGAAGTCTTGCTCGCTTCCATCCTTGGCCCAGATCAATTGAAATCCGAGATAAGTCAGACGACTAATCGGTTTCACCCAACACTCACCAATATAATAGTTTTAGATGCTCAGAACTTAATAGTTTTGCATTAGCTGCCTGCACACCGATGAAGGCAAACAAGCCGGAGGTCAATCTCACAGTGAATCTATCTTGAGCGAACCTAAGCTGCCATCTGCACCCACAGCGATAGAGGCTGTTCCTCAAACCAGAACCATCGCTCTCCCCAAGAAACGTGGCCGACACCTCATGGTCAATATGTGGTGTCCACGCTGCGGAGTCAGAGGCAGCATCTACAAAATTCCTGAAAGGCTCAAGATGGCTCTTGGCAATCTAGACCTTCCCTATTTCTTGTGTGCAAGCTGCGGAAACAGATTCTACGATTATGCTGAAATGCTTGCCTATATTATGGCTACTCGATTCAAGCCGGAAGAGAAGCAGCCATGAAAACGGCTGATTCTACTTTCCGCCTCTGGAAACAACTGTGACCAAGACGCTATTATCTAGCGGAGTAGTCACTACGAAAACAGGTTCCGGATTGTCCAAGAACCCTTGATTCTTTAGTGTTTTCGCATTATCACCAATCAAATCTATAATTGCCGTCGATATCGCTGCACGAGGATCTCCACCTGGAGCCTTAAGTGTAACCTCTTTAGTATCAGCCCAATATTTCATTACGCTGACCATCTCGCACATTCACCTCCTTGAGTTTACCTTCAATCTCAGTTATTTAGATTGTGGATGATTCGAGACGGAGAGTAGCCTTGAAGCTATTTGATAAAGAAATAATTGCACTATTCCTCTCAGACATTCATGGAGGGTCCAGATGGGCAGTCTGGCATCCAGACTACATCTTCAAAGATGGAGTAGACAAAGGCTCAAAATGGAGTCTCAACGGAATCCAAGAGAGACTGTGGAACAACTGGATTGACTTCACAACTGGACTGAGAAAGGATTCCGAAGCTTCGTCAACCTACTCAAATTCTGGGGATTCACCAAGAAGGAAGCCAAAGCCATCATCAAGAAAGACTTCGGAGGCTGGACTTCTCATAATCTCGATTGGGAACGTGGCTATCGTGAGGGAGAGCGGAAAGCAGAAGACCGCATGAGAGGAATCAAACTCCAGAAGGACCGAGACGTACAGTTCAGAGGCAAACAGTCTCAGCAATAAAATTTCCTTAATTTCACTTAGGCCTCTCTGATTGGTTTCGGCTGGCTCTCTGGCTTGAATGGCTGCTGAGTACAGGATCTTCATATAGAAAGAACTTGGGGATTGCCCGCGGAAAATTATTGATTCGGACCGGCCTACTCTTCGCTAAAGGGTCATGATCTTTCATGATCAAAAGTTGCTTGGGTATACTTCGAAAACTCTGGGTCTTAGATGGGTGTGAAAGATGCCTAGAATCAACCCAACAATCAAGAAAAGGTCAATTGAGCTTCAATCAGCTGAATGTAAATTGACCTTAGGACAAGCCTGAGCTGCTAACTAGCGGCTCCTATTTCGTTTCGACTGCTTTCTCAACAATGATCCTTGAGTTATCTAACGTCATTCTGAGGGTGTCGCCGGCTTTCAGATTCAGCATGTCAACTATTTCTTTTGGAACGACGACTCTTAGACTTTAGATTTCTTAAGTCCTCATAAGGAATTAGAGCCTTGCTTATCGCCTGAACAGAAACAGAAGTTTGAGGAGGTCGTAAGGAAGGCTAGGGTAGCCTATGAAAAGCAGGATCTGGTTGGAAAACCTTCCTGAGGATAAGCAGTTCTGAGAGAGCATAGCTCCTGCGGATCAAGTCTACATAGTCTTCAGGAGCGAAAAAATGTTCCAGAGTAGCGTGGGGGTCAAGCTGAGAAGAGAAGGCCGCGGATGAGTCAAATTCAAACATAACGAACTTGGATTCCCCTCTTTCATCTAGTACTTCAGCATCTGGAAAACTCGACTGGATCCTCTTGATGTATAGAAAACCGAGCTCTCGAGACTGGTTCTCTGCATGACACGCGCGATCAAGTCAACATTTATACAACGCGGTGAAAGCATTTTTTGCTTGAAAGGCCTTTGGTCAAACTTAACGTGTTGTCTTCTGATGAAATGTTCTATGACAATTTGTTGAAAGGCTACTACGGCAAAGAAATCGTTAGAGCTATCCTAGATCAAGCTGGCTACATGGTATTTCCCTACGGCTATGAGAGTGCGTTTTCCTACATCAAGATACAACTGCACAAGGGCGAGATAGAAGATAGTCCAACAGTTAGGAGGATAAGATCTTCTCCGGACATATTAGTCTATGATCAAGAAAAGAAAGAGGTTGAGCTCGTAGAGGTCAAACTGAGGAATTTTGACCACCCAGATCAGATGCTCGAAGGATTAGCGCGTTATCATGAGTATTGGCCTGATTCGGTTATCGTAGTGATCGCCCCATTCGGACATTGGTTCTATGCCCAATTTGTAAACGAGCTGAAGCCTCAAAAAGAAAAGACAGTTAACCTCAGTGAAGAGTTCAAAATTCTGGAAGAAATATTCGAAAGGGTAAACACTGATCGCTTGTACAGATACAAATGAACCATCGCAGATTTCTTGAAAAGACCTAGAAGCGATTTTTATTTTCCAGAAGATCCGGATCCCAGTCGATCTCAGTCAGCTTACAATCAACAACTGCTCAGCTTCATACGAAAAAACCCTAAACTCACCCTTAGTGAACTCTTTCGGGCATACAACCGAGAAAATCTGATCTCCAGAGACCTCCTGCAACAAAACCTTGACAAACTCATCAGAGCAAACAGGATCAAAAAGAAACGAGGCAAATACATCCCGACAAAGTAATGTGGAAAAGAACACTCATGATTAAGTGACTGCCTTCTATGCCGCTGTGTGGCTCGCCGCGTGTACTTTCTATAATGTCGTCTTGAATCTTGAGATAAGTTTCTTTCCATCCTTTTAATAGCTGCAAGGGCATTCTTAGCTCAGGATACGCCTTACGGTACTTGAGTATCTCTACCCATTTTTCTGCAAGCGGCGACGTATGTTCGAGTAACTCTTCTAGTAGCGTTCGGTTTCTCAGACGAGACCTGACAGCGCCTCCTCCTGAAACTCTTATCGGCCAGATTCAGGCTCTTTGGAATCAGACTTCCGTTTCGGCCTCTTCAGGATAAGGTTGAGGGGTTCTTGACCATGCTCAAGCCTCACAATCCAATACATAATAGGGTGTCCGTCTGGATATTTACAGTGTCGGCAAGTGTATAAGTTTGTACGTTGAGTGTGGTATTCTAAATGATACCGCCCAGAATCTGGAGCAAGTCCCCAAAGAGCAGTCGATAAGTTCTTCGACCTACTAACAGCATATGTAGAAAGGAAGCTTGCTTTGGAGGCCCTATCCAACTCGGACCTAGTCATAGTTGACGGAAGCTTCTATGGCTTCCTATACCCAGCTGTCAGAATGAAAAAGGAGGGTCTATACGGGCAACAGGAAGAGGCGATTGTCAAAGAGACATTCCAGAACACAGAGACCTTACTGAGGAGTGCAAATGCGCTTGGGATCACAAAGAGAAGCCACACAAGGGCAATAGGCGGTTATCTAGTACTCCATGACAGAGACAGCCTCTTCGCCTCCATCATAGACAAACTGGTCCTATCTCTACTTATGCCAGCCAATTCAGTATTCAACTACCGCAAACCGATCGGCAACAACCCCGTCCAGATATACACCTACCTCGCTCGACACGCCCAGAGCGCAATCTGGCCCGAGGACCCGCTAACAGAAGCGGAGAAATGGGTCTATGCACCATATGAACCCCTCAACCTTGATCCATCTGAATTTAGGGGATTGAGACGAATTCAAGTAAGAGCTTATGAAGATGTCCCACCGTGCGAAGTTGAATACCTATCCAGAACTCCAACCAGTAAGCTCTTAGAATGGATCGGTCAACCAGATTTCTTCAACAAAGCAACAAACCTCCCAATGGCCCTAGACCTGATAGACAACAACGTCAGATTATCATCAAAATTCACAGATGAATTCGTAAGCGAAGTGGAAGGCAGAGTCTTAGAAATCATAGACAAGAACGGTGGAAATCAGGAAACTGTAAGAGTCTTCTTCACATTATTAAACCCACAGAAACTAAATTGAGAATGACAGACAGTGGTCGGAGAGCTTTGGGTCTAGCAAGTCTTGAACTGAAACTAAGATACCGAAGCGATGAAGACGATCTAGCGAATGAATTCTACATTCCATGCCTCGAGGAAAGCGTTCGGTATGATAGAGCGGTAGGTTTTTTCACTGCGCAGAGTCTTAACCTCATAGCACGCGGTATAGCTGGCCTGATCAAAAATGACGGTTCAATGCGACTTGTAATTGACCCTCTGCTCTCACCGGAAGATGTGGAGCAGATCAAGAGGGGGTACGATCAGAGGCTGGACCAGGTTCTTGTTGAGAAGCTGAAGGCCAGTCTAGCTAAAGCAGATGAGATGATGCTCAAGCGGGTTGAAGCTTTGGCTTGGCTTATCGGTGCAGGAAAACTTGACATCAAAGTGGCGGTGCGCATTGGAGAAGAACACCTGCCTGTACCCTACCTTTACCATGAGAAATGGGGGGTCTTCATAGACAAACAGGGCGAAGCGGTGGCGTTCACGGGCTCTGCGAACGAGACGCCTGAAGGGCTTAGAGACAACTTTGAAGCGATTGACGTGTACGCTTCTTGGAGTGGGGAGGATTCGAAAGCAAGAATCAGGTTGAAGCAGGACGATTTTGAGAGGCTTTGGAGAAACGAGACACGCGGCTTGAGAGTTCTAGAATTTCCAGAGGCTGCGAGGAAAGAGCTTCTCAAGCTACGTCCGCCTAAGCCGCCTACACAGGATCCTGAATTTAGGCCGCTACGTTGTCCAAAATGTCTAGGGCCTTTGGAGCGTTCACGCATTAGGCTCGGCATTCCTGTCTGCAGTAGCTGCGGTTCATTCCTGCCTTTACGCTTAGTCGGCTTTGAACGGTACATCATCGAGGGATGCAGAGTTCAAGTCGTGTTTGAAGGCTCCCCGCTAACTGGGAGAGTCTTGAGCGTAGATTATGGACAACCCTCATATGAAGTTCTAACGGACGACGGTAAACGCCTCTTTCTTAAAGAGAGGTTGCAACGAATAACCTTCAAGACTGGTCAGAAGGTTCTTGCAAACGGAGTTCCAGCAGTTGTAATGGCGCATAGCGTAAGAGAGGACAATGGTCGACTGAGCTATACCGTCCTTCTTGGAGGTGAAGAACATTTCATTCCTGAGGAAGGCGTTGAACCATCTCCGCCGTCCGTTGAGGACCAGATTAGATCCCTTGTCATCGCTGATCCTCAGAGATGGGACCTCCACATCCTTGCGACCTTTATTGAATCTGCTCCCTACATGAAGAATGGTGAAGCCCTCTTAACAGCCTCTTCAAAAGTGAAGCCCTACGAACATCAGCTGACTGTCTCGGGGCGCATTGTGAATACCGTTCCTCCACGTTTTCTCTTGGCTGATGAGGTTGGACTCGGCAAGACCATAGAGGTTGGATTGGCTCTCAAAGAGCTTCAAATGAGGGGGCTGATCGACAGGGTTCTAGTCGTAGCGCCGAAGCTTCTTGTGGGTCAATGGATAGGTGAGCTTGGGAGGCGATTCAACCTATTCTTCAGGGAGGTTACAGCCGACGAGTATGCTGACGCTGCTAAGAGGGGAACCAACCCCTTCAACGAAGTCAATTTTGCTATAACCTCATATCAACTTGTTGAGCGTGTCCATCGCAGAAAGGTTCTGTTGGACGCGAAGCCATGGGACATGATCGTTGTGGATGAAGCCCATCACATCCGAAGAGACCCGTTGAAGCGGGAGAAGAACGAGCTTTTCAAGCTCGTGGACGGCTGGGAGGAAGAAACCTCAATGATGGAAGGGCTCAAGGAGAAATGTGAAGGCCTTCTACTGGTGACAGCGACTCCGCTGCAATTAAGGATTGAGGAACTCTATGACCTACTCAGCATCGTAGGGCTTGGTGGAAGATGGGCCATCCCAGACTATTTTGCAAGGTTTTTCGAGGATGTTGTTGTCTCAGGCTCAGGTAGCCTCCCGCTCAGAGTGGAGATGGCGAGAGACTTCCTGAGCTGGGCTGAATACGATCGACAGATGCTAAATAGAGAGATCGCAAGTGCTACACGATATGCGTCAAAGATTCAAGAGATAATCTTCGGGGGTGGAACCCCAACCTTCCGAGACCTTCAAGATAAGGAATTTGTCGGTCACCTGAGTAGGATTCTGACATTCTGTACGCCGCTACGTTGGTTAATGTTCAGAAACACGCGCAACATTCTTCGGGGGTATGGCCTCTACGTTCCAAAGAGATATCCAAGAGACCATCTATTCCCACTTGGGAGACCAGATGAGGAAGAGATCTACGAGGAGTTGACCAAGTACATCCAACATTTCTATGAGAAGGCGCAGAGGCAGAATCGCAAAGCGTTAGGTTTCGTGATGGCAACTTATAGAAAGCGACTCACAAGCTCCTTCTATGCTATACAGAAATCCCTCGAGAGGCGCCTCGTCTATATCGGAGACACAAAAGCTGGAAGAAGAGCAACAATCCTCGGAGAACTGAGACCAGAAGAGAAGGACTATGATGACATCTACAATGAAGAAGCTGAACAGGAGGCCTACCGCGAAGACAGCGCCTTCATTCCAGACTTGGAGGAGGAGGCATATTACGTTACACAACTACTTGGAAGGCTCGGATCGCTCACATCGGACACTAAACTTGATCGACTGAGAGAGACTCTTGATGACATCTTCATGAGAGGTGTCGAGAAGGTCATAATCTTCACCCAGTACTATGATACCCTTGAATATCTGAGGGATGCGCTGTCGGCAAAGTATCAGGGCAAGATTGTCTGTTACTCCGGTAAGGGAGGTGAAGTTTGGGAAGGCTTTAGATGGAAACTTGTCAGTACAGACGATGCTGTCAAGGCTTTCCAGAAAGATGCTTGGATAATGGTAAGCACCGAAGCTGGAAGTGAAGGTAAGAACTTCCAGTTCTGCAATGTGATCATAAACTATGACTTACCGTGGAACCCGATGCGTGTCGAGCAGCGGATCGGTCGGATAGATAGGATTGGACAGAAACGTGATGTTGAGATACATAATATGTTCTTCAAGAATACGATTGACGGCGAGGTCTATGATAGGCTACGCAAGAGGATACATCTGTTCGAGACCGTAGTTGGGCCACTCCATCCAATATTGGAGAAGGTTGAGAAGTACGCTCTACAGTATCCGAAGGGTGAGGCACTCGTCAAGATCAGCGGCGAGCTTGAGGAGATTGAACGACAGCATAAACGAGCTCTAAATATTGAGGAGCGGGCCCAAGAGTTCCTCTTCTCAGGATTCGACAAGTCCCTGATAGCACGTTTCGGAGTTACGCCGCCAGTTCAGCCCGAGGACGTCAGGAGCTTCATCCAAGCCTCTTCCATAGCATTGAATGGCGAAATCAAACTCGAGCCTGGCGACGTAGAAGACTTGTACAGGCTTTCTATGAGCGACGCGGTCCTCCGTGAGATCCAGCTGGGAGGAGTCTGCGATATTGAAAGAGAGTTCCCTGTTGTATTTCGGCCTGATGTTGCTGAGAGCCTCTCGGCAGAGGACCCGAGATTTCAGGATGTGCGTTTGATGGCGCACGGGAGCCCTATACTCAACTTTCTGCTTGAACGCTGGAAAGCACCTGCGGAATCGAGATTCACCGCCCTGAAGGTTGCAGATGTAGCCAAGCCTAGCTTCCTTTTTCTTTACAAGGCTAAGCTCGAAGGCTTGTTAAGGAAGGAGGAGATTGTTCCCATCCTTGTTGACTTGGATAGCTTGGAGGCGAGGGAGGTCAGCTCAAAAGATTTTCTCCGTCAACTAGAAGCGGTTGCAACTTCGAAATCCGGCATCGGTACTACGACTTTAAGCTGTGACTTCAAGGAGCATCTCGAGGTCAAGATTGATAGAGCCATCGAGGCTTCAAAGGACTTGTGGAGTGAGCTCTTCGATTCTCTGAACTCGGAGTGGGTCAAGGAGGACCAAGATGAGTATGAGAGGCGCAGAAGAATACTCGACAATTCTCTAAATCGAATCTACTTTAAAGCTAAGTCGGGAATAGAGGTTCAGGTTAGACGTTCGATCGCGCTCAAGTATATTCAACAGTATCCGAATGTGGATAGACTTCCCGATGGCATCATTGATGTTGGGAGAATCGCAGGTGCGATTGAGCATTCGAGCGAGCTAAGAGACGTCTTTCCAGCTGTCGGCCTGGACCCATCTGACTTGCATGTTCGAGGAGATGAGGTGAAGCGTGAAGCGAGGTCCTTCAGGACACTGAAGCAAAGGCAAGCGCTCCACTTGCAAATTCTGAGAGCCGAAAAAGACATCAGGTCTGAATATGAAAAATACAGGAAGATGGCTGATCGAATCAGCTCCAGAAAAGCTGAATTGGAAAAGCAGCGGGGAAGACAGGCGACCCACACCCTAACGGGAGCGGTTCTCCTTCTTCCAAGAGAGTAAAACGACCGATTCCTTGATAGAATGGATCTAGGGTGATCCGTTTTTTGCCTCCCCGGTATCATCGAACTTTTAAGACTGACTGGATGACAACAAGCCCTCTCCCGTATTAGCTACGAGTAGTCGTCTATTCTTGAGCCTTTTACTCGTGATTCGACTGGCGTTAGAAGCAGTGAGGCCAGCGCTCTCTTCTCTGAGTCAACTTCTGGCAGAGACTCGTAGAGGGCCTTCAGGACAACGTGATAGTCTGGGTTGACATCCAGCCCAATCTGGCTTGCAAGCCTTTGATACGCCTTCAACCCACCATGCTGGAAAGCAAGCTCAGCTAGGTGTATCGCATCGATCAAAGGTCTATCTGAAGGCTTAGCAAGGTCTATGTAGCCTTCATGCTCCCGCTCCGACGCGTTCAATACAACAACGTCCTCAGACTTCTTCTTTATGACATGCTCCTTATCTCTAAGATCGTCGGTGTTTATACCTACCGAGATGGCCAGTTTACGCGCCTCATCGAATGGGAACTGCCTAGCCCTATAGAACTTCATGGCCAGAATGTAGAATCGAGTTGTCTCATCGATCCCTGTCGCTCCGCTTGGAACGAGGCTTCGAAATGTTCTGTCGGTGACAACCTTGCGTGCAACATCCAACGCCTTCTCAGGCGATATGACATCGCCGGTCATGGATTTGACCTCAGAAAACTTTGAGAAGACCTCGAGGACGGGCCCAAATGTTGATATGTAGAGGTCGACGCCCTCCATGCCTCTGGTCTCGAATTCAGCCGCTTTCTCTTCAGCGACCCTTTCGATTTCTGGATAGATCTCCTGTTCCCACCAGCCTCTACGCGCCTCTCCCTCTCTCTTCCTAGCCACGAGGAAGATAGTGGATTTCACGGCATTCTTCTTGGCGATATGCAATCCGCGCTCGTACTCTGTTCTAATGGGCCAGCTACGTTTGATCTGAAAGCCAGATCTAACCAGAGCGGTTGCGAGGGTGTCCCAAGCTTCCGTAGCTTTATGAGTGAACATGATGACAAGGATGCCGTTAGACTTGAGGACTCTATGTATCTGCTTGAATGTCTGAGCCATCTTCAGGCGATAATCTTCCTTCGCTTTCTCTTCTGCGCTGACCCCTAGACCTTTGAATCGTGCAGGATTCGCAACTACCTCTCCATCCTTGTCAGTCAGAAGCGTATCAAAGCCAGCATACAGATCGCCTAGCATTCGCTTCATCCAAACATAGAAGAAGTCTGAAAGTTCGCCGTACATTACGTTTCCGTAATACGGTGGATCTACGACAACGACATCGACTGACTCCTTAAGGTATGACATATCTGTGGAGGATCCCAAGAATACTTTCACTTTCGAGGGGCCCACACCCCGCAAAAGCCTGCAAAGTCCGTCGTATGCCGTCGCAACAGTTTCGGTAGCCCACGAAAAACCGCCAGTCACTCTATCTATCATGTTCATTTCGGCGTATGAGCAAGTGAAAGCGAAGTCATGCCTGTCGAACGTGTGAGTGACCACCGCATAGTTGGTGTTCCATAAAGAAAGAAGAGAGCTGTAGTCAATACACTTGTCGAAAATTAGAGCCAGGTATGTTGTGATAGCAACCGCTCGCCCTTTGTTATTCTTACCATATTCGTTGAGGATTTTGTCCTTAGCTTGCAGGATATAGTGTAGGTAGGTGGCGTGGGTTAGTAACTGCCGAGCATTAAAGAACTTGTCCCAAGTCGGCATCCCATACCATAATGGACGATTGTCGGAACCCTCAGGAAATGATTCTTTCGGGATTAGCTCAGCGCCTTGGAAATCTCCTTTCTCAACTAGGCGGACGGCTTTCTCATATGCTTCAAGGTCATTGGCTGTTGGCAGACGAAAAGTTCTCACGTTTCCAGTATTACGCTTTAGCTGAACGTACAATGCGCAGAGCCTATGTTGCATACGCCCGTTTTGAGCTTCCTCTTTGATGTAATCTCCTGATAACGTGTTCTTGCATCGCAGACACGACGCCTTACCCTTCTTGAAGGTCCCATTCCTAGGATCGAAGGATGTGTTCATGGATTTCGTTAAATCTAGGATTTCAAATGTGACAACATCAGAGTTAGGAGAGATCTTTGGTCTTAGTGCTATTCTGGTCTTCTTTTGTTTTGGTTTCAAGAGCCACCAGTTTGGGGCCAATGGCACCATGAGGTTGCAAGATGAGCATCTCACGGTTCTAACCCATATGTAGTCAAGTATGGACTCGCCGATTCCGTGAGGGAAGAACGGCTCTAGATCCGCCCGAGCTCTCTCATCCACCCAGTGACCCCACTTTCTAATCTCGTCTCCTAAAGACGGCCCATATTTGGCGGGGTATTCGAGTGTGGATCTCAGAATCAAGTACGCGACTGGGTTATACTCGGCCGCGATAACATGGAGACCGCATCTCAACCCTTCTAAAGGTATGTGACCCCCTCCTGCCATAGGGTCCACGAGGATAGGTATTTCGGACCCCACATGCTCTTGGTAGATGCGGGCCAATTTTGGAAAAGAATCATCAAGGTTGACAGTGAATGCCCGTTCGTAGTCAAACGGATTTGATTTTAGTCTTTTTCCTATTCTTTTGGCTTCATCCCTCCTCCTTTGAGCCGTAATAGGGTCTCCTTTGATTCCCAGAAGTCGCTTGAAGTTCCTATCGCTTGTCGATTCAGGAAGAAGCACACCAAGAATAGCGGCTCGCGATGCTACAAGAGGGCGCCTTGCCCACCAAACGTGCAAGAAGTAAGGTGGGGGCAATGCGCTACTAGTCCCGCGCTCCCTTTGGCTTTCTATGCTGATCTCTTCAAGCGGTAGCCTTGACTCGATGTAGGACTGTTTTTTTTCCAACTCATCCACCTATCTTTCAGGTGGCTCCTTTAGCTTCTCTATGATCTTTTTAAGCAACTCCATGTCGTTCATCAGTTTCTTCGCGTTCTTCCTAACTCTTCCAGCTAAGACTTGGAATCCATCAAGCTTCAGGCCCCGCTTTAGGTAGGCTTCAACGATCTCACGTTCACGCTGGGTGAATATGTAATTTCGCATCCTCTGTCGCTTCACTATTCAACTGTTGAGAATTTAATTGTTACTGCAGTAGGTTTCATTCATTGAAAATTTTATATTCTCTGCTCAAGCAAGTATTCTTGGAGATAACCCTTATGCCCTTTGAATTAAAGCCTGTCTGGGAGGTTAATGCGCCGCATCAAGATGTCCTTGCAAAGAGCCTTGAAGACGTGAGGTTCGCAGCGAACCTTGCTGAAGTAGCCTCTGGAAAGGCACCAAGCATCTACAGCGACGCCACAGAGTTCTTCTTGAAAACCTTCCCTACCAAGTCTCTCAAGAACCTCCTTGAAAATGTGGCAGGCCGCCTCAACGGTGAAGATGCCCAGTGCATCTACAGACTTGAGACTTTCATGGGAGGAGGGAAAACACACGCATTAATAGCCCTATACCATCTGGGCAAGCACGGATCTATAGCCTCCAAGGAGTTCACCAAGATCAAGGTTCCCCCGAATACCCGTGTCGTATCATTTGTCGGAACAGACCCCGACACGTCAACGATGACGATGTGGGGTGAGATCGCATACAAGCTCGGCTCTCAAGCATACAAAGTCATCAAAGACTCTGACGAGAAACGTTCGACCCCAGGAGTGAACAAGCTGAAGGAGATCCTCGGTGGACAACCCACACTCATCTTGATCGATGAGATAGCCCATTACTTGGAAAAAGCGGCTGCAGTGTCTTACGCCGACACAACGTTGGCCCGTCAAACCGTCGTCTTCCTTCGCGAACTACTGGACGCTGCATCGCAGCTCCCTCAATGCGTTGTCGTCCTCACCCTCACATCTACGCAGGAGGCGTACGGTGAGAGGACTCAACAGGTTCTAGATGCACTCCGCGAGATGCAGCAGATAGCAAAAAGAATGGCTACAGTTGAGATCCTGACTACCGAGGAGGAGATTCACGGAGTCGTAAGGAGGCGACTCTTCGCAGAATGGGATGACATGGCCTCCAAAAATGTGGCTGACGCCCTACGCGAATTATACTCATCAGTTGAAACAATCCCAGACCACTATAGGACGGCAACATACCACGACAAGATTGTCAATGGTTACCCGTTTCACCCCGAGCTGATAGACATACTTGCGAAACGTGTTGCAAGTATCCAAAGGTTCAATCGGACACGGGGAATGCTCCGCTTTCTCGCAAGGGTTGTTAGAAACGTCTGGCGAAAGAAGAGCAAAGATGCATATGTGGTAATGCCTTGCGACGCCGACTTGGCTGACAGTGAGATTCGGGCGGAGTTGACGAAGTCCCTTGAGATTCACGAGTTCGACGCTGCTGTAGCCTCTGACGTTGCAACCGACAGCGGCAACGCCAAGGCACAGCTTATCGACCAAGCCTACCTCGAGAAAGGACTGCCACCCATAGCGACGCAGCTGTCCAACGCCATTTATCTGAACACGCTCATCGTCGGCCAAAAGGCTGGAGTCGATTTCGGCAGACTCTTAGTAGACGTTCTTTTGCCTAGAAGGGAGACGGGATGGTATGAAAACGCCTTAGAAACTATGCTTGACGATTTCTGGTATCTACATTTTTCAGGTGGGCTTTACTTCTTCTACAAGGAACCTACACTGGCGAAGATAATCCAAGATGAAGTTGGGAAGGTTAATCCTAACGAGGTTAGAGGTGCAATATACAAGCGGATCCAAAACCTGTACGAGCGCGGCCAACTCTTTCGAACTGTCTTTTGGCCTGAAGATACAGCAACCGTAATAGATGACCAGAGTCTCAAACTTATTGTCCTTGACTACAGAACAGATGCTCTGGAACCTTTGGCGAAGACGCCGCCCAAACGTGCCCTAGAACTCTGGGAAAATACGACGAGGGGGCCACGTACCTACAAGAACGTCACATTTTTTGTGGTGCCAGACAAATCTCGAATAGATAGAATGAGTAAGGTTGCGAGAGAGTATCTTGCGATCAGAAACATCGTTGAGTCCCCTGAAACATACAGCAGCTTATCTGAAGAACAGAGAAAGAAGCTGGTTAGCAAGCAGAAGCAATCTGAACTAGATTTTGCAATCAGTATAGCTGATACCTATAGATTCCTATTTGTACCACGGAACAGCGGACTCTCACCAATGGAACTTCAACCGAAAGAGATAGGGGATGTCGAGATCGACGCGCGTCAAAAGATAGTCTTTGAGAGGTTGAAGACTCATCATCCTCCAAAGATCGTTTCGACGCTGGACCCTGAATATGTACTGAGCGCAGCTTGGCCTAGAGGTAAGACTGAAGTGTCGACTTCCACGCTATACGATCACTTCTTCGAATGGTCACATCTTCCCTTGCCCGAGAATGTGAATGTGGTTAAGCAAGCGATATTGAACGGAATCGAGAGGCGGCTGTGGGTTTACTATTACGGTGGACAAGCCTTCTTGGCTGGCCAGCCGAAACCTGCCGTAATGATCGCGCCAGACGTTGTACTCTACACTCTTGAAGAGGCCCATAGGCTCGGATTCTGCACCAAGACAGGTGAGCCCATAAAGAAGGTTGAGAAGCCGCCGCCTGAGGAGAAGCCACCACCTGGAGACTATCTAGAGGAGGCGGACTTGGCTAGAAAGGTGGTGGAACGGATTCAATCGTCGATTCAAGAGAAGAAGTTAACCAAGTTCTCGAGCATGCAGCTTGAGTTCTCAGGAGGAAAGGCGGATCGAGCATTAGGCGCCATCTTCCCAATCTTTAGAGATGCCGCAGCCGAACAAATGAGAATTCAAGTCACAATCAAGAGTCTCCCAACTTCTACCGAAAAGGATGCTGTGATAGACCTTGACGCTAGATTGAAGCCCGTTGCATACGAGAAGGTGAAACAGTATCTATTCCAATTGGCTGACGTTTCAGGCGAGGAACCACAAGTCAAAGTTACTCTGAACTGGGCTGAGACTCCTTGCGACCTGCCATCGCTGACGAAGCTTCTCGACTACCTTAAGGACTATGGCATCAATCTGAAGCTCTCGATCTATGGGAGCCGATGAGGGAAGCTGCAGAGAATGACACATAACTTCTCACTTAGAAAGTCGCTCAACAAAGGCTTGGAATGCTGGACCCTCTACGAGGCTCGCAGAAGACGTGGAGAGAAAGCCAAGATAAGCAGCTTGAAAGGCTGGAGACTCTCAGTTGCACTTCCCCACATTCGAAAAGTATTGCACGAGACGGAAAAACATGGAGAATCAAGCAACCAAAAAATAGACGATCGAACAGTCAATATCAACGAAGAGGCCGGTGTCCGCCTCGCCTTAACCTTCTTGGGCATAAGACATCTACATAAACTCGAAAGAGCTGAGAAGCTATGCCAAGAAATCCAGTCCATGAGTAGAGAAGAAGCATACTACTGGTACTCTAAAGTACATAATCCAAAAGAACATAGCCCAGGGATACGTGCCATAAGAACTCTTCTGTGTGGTTAATCGAACCCATTGACAAACTACAATTACCTATTTTTGATGTCTCTAAGGGTTGAGATGGGACCAAGATGGAGACAAAATGCAGAATCTGCGGAAGTACACATGATGTGAACTCGCAAGGGCTATGCGAGGAATGCAGACAGCGTTACGGAAGGATGGCCGGGATACCCTAACCAATATCCTATACACCCCCCCATACTCCTGTTACATCATTTTTAGATACAATACTCAACCCCTCTTTTTTGAAACAGTAAACAACAACTGTAGTAGTCTGTCGTGTTTTTGTGTGTGTGTGCAATAGGTGGGTTTTAGCGTTTGGACCCCGGTTCTGGTAACTTGAGGGGTGGTTGAATGGATTTCTCAGGATGGTAACTGATGGGGGGGGTCAGATTACGACTTTGTCAGTGGCAGCGGCACTAAATATAGCCTTTCCATTCTGGTTTTGGCGGCTATCCTTTTTTCTTCTAGTCTTGGAGCCTCAATCTCTTCATATTGCTTATGGTATTCATCTATCATCATTCTCAGCGCCCGCATCAATCCTTTAGCATCTTCTGGTCGCAGGAAGAATACGCCAACAGTCTCTCTCCCTTCTGGCCTATCCTGTCTGAGTTCAAGATAAAATATGTCCTTCGAGAAAACTTAGCTTTTGTCACTTGTGACTTCTTTGACGTCAATCTTATCCCATGTTTGGGCATTTATCTCGTATGTTGCCACATGGTAAGGAAGCAAATCCTCAGTCCTGAAGGCTAGCTCGATGCGGAACTTAGATGGGATAGGGTGATAGCGTTTTGTGTCTGCGGGGATATGCAACCACGGATAATCCTTCAAAGTGAGGAAAAGGGCAAATGTTACGGACGCTCTCCTATCTGGAGGAAAGCTAATGCTCTTCTTTGCTTTCTTTCCGTTATTCATGAGGGCATCAAGGTAAGCTTGTAGCCCTTTTTGCTCAAACTCCCGTAGAGACCCCTGATAATCCACGTTGATTAAGGGCTTCCCGTACGGCGACACGATCAACATATTATAATGGAGGTAAACACATGGTCGCAATCCTTTGATTCTTTTCCCCTCAACATTCTCAACTGTAACGAAGAAGAAACGAGCTTCATGCGACTTCTCTTGGCCATTGCGAAATCGGACACGAATTTCCCTTGGCTCTTCCTCTGGACTTAACTCCGCTCGCTTGACCATTAGTTTAGGTGGCTTGGGGCCTCTAATTCTTGTCCAAAATGCGGTAACCCCAAGTATGACAAGAGCTACGACAGAAAACAATGCCTTCCACTGGAAAGGAATTTCGCCCATCAGCCAAGCGATTATCATAATAGCTAGCATGACGAAACCACTTGCCCAGCCTGCTCTTTCAAGTGGATGCAATAATCTCTGCCAAATGAGCAGTGTCAGAGAAACGAATATAAACGTCACCCCAATTGCTATGTATTCTCGTTTCCCGAATCCAAAAAGCCCTCCCCATAGGTTACCAAGCCGAGAAAATCCATTCAACCACCCCTCAAGTTACCAGAAGCTGGATCCCCCACCCCCTACATCATTTAATTTCATATCTTAACAGACACCAGAACGCTACTGTAGAAGTGGCGCTATGTACAAATGTGTATACGTTCAATAGGGAGAATCAAAAGCGTTTTTGCCTAGCGTCTCGGGTGTGGAGATCCGCGATTGGGATCCAGTTTGATGCCGGTAAGAGCTCGCCAGCCAAATTAGGATCCGTTTATGTCTCGAGATTGACATACCTAGGTTGGCGTCGGCTTGATTAGAATAATGAATTCTGCTACAGAAATAGAGTAGTGCGACCGGCCCAGTAGCTGACAGGAGTGTGCCTATGCGCCGTATCGAGATCCATACCGATAAGAACCGTTAACCTTAAGGATCCTTAATCGCAATAGCGGATCCAGACCAGACTAAACGAGCCTACGCGCAAAGAGCTCTTATTCCGCTTATCGCCCTTACTGCACACATCCACACCACGCCCGCGGAGAGGGAACACGCTTATACTCCATACACGCACACCAAGCCTACGCTTAGACCGCGCCCTATGACATGCGGCATAAACGGGGACCCCCATTCGCGACACACCGAAACAACAAGCCGGCAGTTAGGAGTCTTGAAAAACTGTCGATGAGCAACGAAGCGTTTTCGGTCCTACTTTGTGATTAGTTGGATTATGGTGTCGGCCAGATGTAGGAATGAGATGGTTGGGGAGATCGGCAGTATTATTGGTGGTCGTGTCCAAGGGTTATTCTATATGTAGTTGGAAACTTGTGGGCTGAATGAGTAGTACCAGTCGTTTAGGTTGTCTCTGAAGGTTTGTCCTGCGATTTTGACTAGTGTGTCGTCTCTGAAGTGGCGTAGAAACTGGACTTCAGGCTCAAGCGGTGACCCGTAGAGTGCAGTCGCGATTAGGCAGCCTTGACGTGGAGGCGGAGACGGCGTGGGTGAAAGTGACGATTGAACCATTCTAAGAGTTCCATCTCCTGAGATTGTGCATTAGGTTAGAGGCGAATTCGGAGCCGCAACAGTTATTGAACCACTAGACTCCCAGCGTGCGAACTGGTAACCTGAACCAGGAGTGCCGCCGATGCTGTACGATCCAGCGGCTTTGGAAACAGAATCTCCATTATGGTAGTTGACACCATCAAAAATTATCGTGCCCCTATCAGTGGGAACTATTTCTAGTCTAACCATTGGGGATGGAGGGGGCGGTGGGGTTGTAGACAATTGATATGTTAGTATGTAGGTGTTTGGATTGAATTGAATATTGACTGCGCTTGAAGGAAGCTGTACACTAAAGCTTTGAGGAAAGGGCAAGTGAGGTTTTGTCGGTGCAGAGAAGGAACTGGCAGAGCTTAACCTTCAACTTAGAAAAGCCAAGAAAAGAAATGACTTTGCCACATGCTACGAACCAGACCTAAAAATCAAACATTTACAAGACTGCATCGAATCTTGGAGTTACAACTGGACGGTTGCAACAGAGGAGCCGGTTCCCGAGCCGCCGGCTGAACAGATGAAAACGCCGCCAACAAGACAGTACTCGAAAGACACCATTGTCCCCCCTCTCCAAAAAGGAGTTTCCTCGAAGCTCACGTTAAAGAAGTGAATCCTTGCTTAAGCCGGCTTTCCAGAGAGGCGCCAACCGAAAGTCGGATGTTCGCCGCCGTGGTTTGCCTTCATTTTCCACGGTTTTATTCACCTCGGGTGATCGGTTGGCGCCCTGGAAAAACCGGCTAGGCACGTGGTCACTAAAAGGAGGATCAAATATGGTTAAGCGAAAGATCGGGCCTCGGATCAACCCTCTAGTTTGGGAGAAGTTTCAGGAGGTTTACAAGAAAGAGGGCCTCAGCCTAGGCGAAGCCGTAGAGGCCTTAATGGCGCTTGCTAACGATTTTGGAATACATGATCTTAAGATCATGGCGGAGTCCAGCAGAGAACAGACTCGACAAATGAATAAGCTCGCCTTAGAAAGCGAGATCGTTAAGCTTGAAACCTGTATGAGGGAGGATCAACCGAAGAGAGACGCCGGCGAACACATCTGTGGAGTCTACGGGAGAAAAGACTCAATAGGTAAGATCATTAATCTTATACGCCTAATCTCAGACCCAGACCTTACCAGACGAGCTGAGCAACTCATCCTGTTAGCCGCCGAATTCTACGCTACGCAATGATCTTGCAGAAAAAAAATTATTTTGGCCTTTTGGGGACGGATTTGGAACCAGTAGGATTTACCTCCCTATTTCCTCCTACTCCCACCCTCTCTATAGTAGGATCACAACCCCCTCTCTTTGATTTCTTTTTGATTAAATAAATTCATATCGGCCTTGAATGGGTGAAACAAGTCTATTTTAGGCGATTTATTGATTTTCTTCGAAATTCAATGAATTCAAACGGCGCCTAGCGGTAATGTTTTTGGTAATACCGGAGCGACCATAGTGGGTGCATTTAGGGGAGTAAAAGTGCCCCCAAGCTGGCAATGTTTTAAGTGGGGGCCCCTCTTTTTGATTTATGGTTTGGTATCCCTCAGTAGATGACGTTGTTTGTGCTAATAACATTGCTATTGATTTGGGGAATGATAGACATCCTCCTAAGCTTCTAGGTTCGCGTAAGGGCATTCAGGCCATTATCGACCGGGTCAAAGAAGCTGAGAATAGGGGATTAATGTATCAAGCAGCTCTTTTGATGAAAGAAATAGCTAGATTGCATGCTTTTGCTGGCGCAAATCATAGAACCGCGTATCTTGTAGTCAAGACCTTTCTTTTTATGAATGGGAAGAAGCTGAGGGTCAATAGGTTAGGGGAAGCCTATCCATTTATTAAGAACATTGATAGTAGAAGTATTGAAGAGATTAGGGAATGGGTTGAGCATGGGGTCTAAATACGAAAAGAGCCCCAATGAACAAATCATGAGAGAGTTGGCACGTGAGGATCTACCTCTTTTAAGGTTGCTCGCCACCAACGGAAAAGATGCGTCACCTCAAAGTAAGAAGTGATCTTATTGTTCCCTATTTCTTATTGTTAACTTTACTACGGCGTGGATTTCTTAACATTAAGAAACTCTTTGGCCTTAGCGACACCCTCAGGCGTCAAGTTAGATGTTGCCCTAGGGCATGGTGACCTCTCGATGAGAATGTCTCATTCTAACGGTAAAGCATCATGATCTCTTGACTTCAAAAGTTGGTAGGGTGAAGCTCGAAAATTCAGGGTTACAGGATGGTTAGAAACCCGCCAAAATCTAACTCAATAGTCTAATTTCTTTTTCTTGGGCGCTCCATGAAGTCGTAACTATAAAATATAACTTCACTACTTTATTGAGAACAGCTGGTTGTGGGAGGGGCCGCACGGGTTAATTCCCGCCATCGCGAGGGCACATAGGGACCTAGTGACTGTCACCAGCCCCTCCAAGTTAACATGTTTGTGTCCACTTCCAATTTAAGACTTTAGACATCTACGTTTAAAATAACATGTTCCTTGCAATACAGAATTTTTAACATTCAGTCAATTTTCGATAATCAACTGCCTCATTATCGGTTCTCCTATCGATTTTTAAGAAGATTCAGGCATGTTCTTCAGGAGACTCCAAGGTTTCTCTAGAAGAATCGGCATTGGGTGATTGTTTCGGCGAATTTGGTGAGTGGGCTGTTGTTTCGAAGTTGGCCTTTACGATCTTTGCTTTTTCGCCCGACTCAATCTCCACTGAGAGGATGATTCCATGCAAAAAGATTTGAAATTGCGATTTAGTCAAGAATGCTATGAGCGAGAGCCGTAGATGAAGACGCCGACCCCAACCAAGACTAGAAATCCTCCAGCCCAGAGGCTTGCAGCGGTTCTCTCAGAGACCTCAGTTCTAAGTCCTTTATAATCCACCACCGCAAATGGAGGGCCTACAATCGGTAAGAATAAGATAATCAAGCCTAGCAAGACAAGTGCCAGACCCAATTTCTGAATGCTATTCAATTCTTCTCGTATTATGTTCTCATGAACTTGGATATAACGGTAATTGTGAACAGAGATCGACCAAACCTGAAAGAGGTTAAGAATGAGGTGGATATAGCTCTCGAGCGGCTTCAAACGGGAATAGCTAGTGAGTTTCAAGAGAGACTAGAGTTGCTGGCTAAAAAATGAAGAAAGCTAGGCGCCGGCTCTTTTTTGAGGAGCAGGATCCCCCCTAACTTTTATCCTCTTTTTCTCTAAGTTTCTTCTCAAGATTCTCAAGCCGTCTTGTGGCTTCCTCAAACTTGTCTGTAAGCTTCTTTATTGCCTGATCTCTCTTCACCATCTCTTCTTGAAGTTGGGAGGCTGCAGCCGATTCAGAGACTATGTTGAGATATTTCTCAGCGATTCGGTACTGCTCGAGGGTATAATTCTCATCCATATAGAATTTATCATACTGGTTTGGATCCGTGACGTGGCCCATCCAGAACTCGGCACATTCAAGATCAAGCCCATCTTTCTTGCCTTGTAAATGCAGTAGGGTTCTAGCTATGTCCCTGAACTCATGCAGATTGTAGCCATGCCTCGTCTCGATTGGGCCTCCCCGCTTAGTATATTTCAGCCTCTCCAGCAGTCTGAGGTGACGCAGCTGGAGCGAATATTTTCTGATAGGGTTACCGTAGCGATCCTTAATCAGCGGCTCACCATCTCTAGGCCATCCTCTTCCATGCTCAAAATAGTCCAGCCACGCCGCAAGCGCATCCCTACCGATGAAAGTGTAGAATTTAACTCGGCCCCTAGACTGTTTCCGTCCAGAATACTCAATCATAAGCGGCTTCTCAACCCCACATTCTTTCAAATGCTTCACAAGAGCGGCTGCCCCAGTCTCATTGAGGATCCGGAACCTCTCCAGGTCCAGCAGCCCCATCCACAATGTAAGATAGAAAGCCCTACCTCCACCAGACACATTCGACACCAAAGTCTTCACAACCTCAAGAGAAAGCTTGGCAGCAACAGGCTCCCTATCAGGGTTAATTCTGAAATCATCCTCAGGCAGAGGAGCCCGATTCTTCTTAAAGAAACTCCTCAAGACACTATAATAATTCAAAAGAGACTTGTAAGTCCCACTCTTACCATTGATATACTTCTCCAAAACATCAAGAACAAGAAACTCCTCACCACTCTTAGCAGCCCCCCTCTGAAACTCCACAAGCTGACTAGGCGACAAACCCTTAAAACGCTCAACCCCCTCCAAGAAACCCATAAACTGATCAAGCTTATACAGCCTATCCCTGCGCGAACCCTCAGGATAGAAGCTCAACCAATTCTGTACAGCCTCATCCAACACCAAACGCTTAACCGAAGACAATCTTATACATACAACAGTTAACATGAAATAATATATAACATTGACGTATATCTTACTGTATTAAGATTGTTTTCAAGAAACCTGCAATAGGGGTGCCAACTCTCATTCCAAGGAGTCTCTTCAGAAGCTCAATGTCTCTTTCCGTGACTGTGTCGAGAACTCGAAGCATAAGCATGTAGGTCAAGGCGCCCAAGACGATGTAGACTGGCATCAATAGCCAGTTCTTTGAGAGAAGCTGAGCCAGAGTAAGGACGGTTACCATAATCAGTGCGGAAACCCAACTCTTCCACAAAGCCTGTTTATCTATTCTGAGACGAATCCGCTTGGCCGTAGCAACTACCAAACAGATAATGCCCAAGACCATTGCGGCAGCTCTCGCCACGGAAGCCCCCACAGGACCCATTAGGGGGACCAGGAGTTTGCCCATTCCCAATCCAGTAACGACTGTCCCAAGAATTATCGATGTATAGAGCAAGGTTTCATCCAAGACCAGCAGTACTTTTCCCAGCACTACCCCAAGGACTGATATTGCGGCCGCGACACATAGAATCGCCAAGGGTTGACCTGCACACACGTAAGCCCTTCCGGCGAAAAGAGAGATGATGGGAGTTGCCGTCGCCGCCAGTCCCAATGCTAGCGGGGTTGCGATTATTGAAAGATATCTTGACGTCAAGGTAAGAGTCGTAGACAGTCTCTCTACACCTTCTCTGCTTTTCAGCTCGGATAAATGGGGGAAGAGTCCGTCTGAAATGGCCATAGGTATGGCGTACAAGTAGCCGAAGGCCTTGAATGCAACATTGTAGGCGCCCAAGCTGCTCAGTGGGTAACCTAGCAAGAGTACCCTATCAAACCAATTGTCAATCAGACTCACGAACGCTACCGGATAGAGGGGCCACGCATACTTCAAGAGGACTCTAAGGTCGAACCTTTCCGAGGTTGAGAGTGGGACCGACCGCGCAACGGTTCTTAGAAAGACTGCGCAGTTGAATAAATTGGCCGCTGTCCAACCAGCAATTATTCCAGGAAGGCCGAAGCGCAATACTAGGAGAACTACGACAACGGTCTGCTGAAGAGAAAAGCTGACCACGCCGAACAGCGCCAGTTCTCTGAGACGCTTCAAGCCCAGCAGGATTCCTGTGAGGCCCGGAAGCAGGCTTGAAAAAAGTACGTTTAGGGCTAGGACTTGAAAGAGAAACCTGTACTGCGTGTTACCCAGAAGGTGGACCGAAAAGATTTCGGAAAGGCTGAAACATAGCAGAGCCATGATGGAAGCGGTCGCAATGTTTACCTTTAGAACCTGAACTGCGATTGCTGATGCCGTCTTGACATCTCCTCTGCCCATGGACTCCGCAATGAATTTCGTTGAGGCGTTGGGTAAACCCAGTGTTGAGGCCAACTGGGATGTGCTCGTGACCATTAGGAGAACCGTCATTATGCCCATCTCGGTCTGGGTTATTAGACGGCTGACTAGGGCAAAAGCGGCTATTCCAACTAGGGAACTGAAGGAGGTGTCGAAGACAAGGAGGGATGCACCTCTCACCATCTTCGTCGCTGAGTCGCTCAAGCGTGAGGTGCACCTTGCAACTGAGACCTTTCAAGCAGGACTAGCGTGAGGTTCCGGCCCTATTCTTCTCGATTCTCCTTGCTGCCAGAACCGCGCACTCGAAGATCACGATGAACGGCACCATTATTATTACATCTGTTATTATCGTCGGGTCAGGAGTGATAACTGCGGTGACTACCAAGAAGCCAATGTACAGTAACCTTCTATTTCCGGTCAGATTCCTTGATGATAAGATTCCTACCTGAACCAAGAGTACAATAAAGATCGGCGCGGTATATAGGAGGCCGGATCCTATCATCAAGGTTATGATCATCATATAGAAATCCATTATGTTTATCAGAGGTAGGGCCCCTGCGGTTGAGATAAACCAGATAACTATTCTGAATGTAAGTGGAAGTATCAGGAGATATGCTATAACAACCCCGAAAGTGAAGAGCCCAAGGAACGGGAACATGAACTTGGCCATCTGTCTTTTCTCCGATTGGAAGAGGGCCGGGTTGATGAACGCGTAGAGTTCATACGCGATGACTGGTGACGAGACCACTATTCCTATCAGGAAAGATAGCATTATGTAGATATACGCAGTGTCCATCAGTGCTCCGGCTATCAGTGAGGTTCCGCTGGGGAGAAGGTCACTCTTCATCTTTTGCATGATCACTGAGATTATCGGTTGATATAAGCCGGTGGGATCCAGAAATCCTCTTGGGTCAATTGGCCAGAAGCCTATAAGCAGGCCGGACACTATGACTGAAATGAATATTATTCTGAGGCGAGCCAGAAGCTCATCTAGGTGCTCCCAGAAGCTCATTCTATTCTCTTCAGTCTCAATGTTAGCGATGTGTTTCAGCCTCCTCTTCTTGGCCTCTGCGGTCCAACATACCTTCTATATCGTTAGGCTGGCGGTTCTGTCGTCTGTTAAAGTTTTGGGTTTTGAGTATTGCTACCTTAATTCGTTTGGTAATGAAGACCTCCTCAGCCTCTGACAGGAGCCGGATCGAGTAATGAATCAATGACGGGGGAGAACTGATAGGCGAGTTAAAAGTATTTTTCTTCAACATTTCTTTGATCGGAATCTCCTGAGCTACTATAGGGGCTTCTGAGAACTTCATCAGACTGTAATTGATGTCGTGACAGGTTCAAGCATATTCTTGGCCAATTTGAGGTCTAGGAAACTGTTTATGTTGAAAAAGCAACCTAAACGACGATCAAGCTTCCTGATCTCTTCCGTCCCAACGTACCTTACGGTGTCAAGTGCAGAGGCCAGACTTGATACGCTCGAGTTACTGTTCTTCATAATACGTTCAAGAGCGCGCCTTGTGGCTTCCACCCTGTAGACCGCGTGTAGAGGCTCAATAAAGCCGTTTGGCCACAACGGAACCGCTGCATCGGAGCCCGACGCTTCCTTGGTGAGTAACTGAAGGATTTCTCTCTTCACAAGAGGCGTATCGCACGGAAGCACGAGACTGTAGGTAGCGTCCAGTTGTCTGATGCCTGACGCGATTCCATTGAGTGGATTCTTATGTCGCTTTGAATCTCTAATGACCTCAACCGTTGAAGGAAGGATGCTCGTGTAGGCTGCTGGGCTGTCATCTTTACCAATAGCAACGATTATCCTCTCTGCGACAGTTCGACACTCATCAGCGACATATCTGAGCAGTGGTTTTCCGTTAAGCCCAATGAATGCTTTGTTTCTGCCGAATCTAGAGCTTGGGCCGCCAGCTAGGATGATAGCTCCTAACATGTGAACTTGATTCCGGTCCGAAACTACTGGTGAGTGGAAGTCTCAGCTCTGCTGTTTGGGTGAGTGTGAGGCGACCTCGGTTATCTCTTTGGATATCTGCTCCATAGTCTTGCCTTCGGTCTGTATCCCCAGCTTCTTCGCTGTCTCAAGCAGTAGGTCGGACTCTTTCGCTCTGTACTGTGTTGGTTGTGATGGCGGCGGAGCTGCAACCGCACCCTCTGAGGCTTGGCGGTACTGTCTAATAGAGTCACCGAGAGCCTTTGCGAGTTCTGGCAGTTTCTTCGGACCGAACAGTATGAGGACTATCGCCAGTATCAGGGCGATCTCCCAGGGACCTATAAATGCCATGAATTACATCCCACTTGTTCAATCTAGTTAATGAACCCTTGTTATAAAGCTTGATGTCTCTCGAATCTTAACGGTTCATGATTCAATAAGGTACGCGATGTTCTTTCCCAAATCGACATGCAAGTCGTTGGCGATAGCCATGCACTTTACTCTAAACAACAAAGCGTGCGGATGGGCAACCCTGTGTTCAGAGAATGTCTCGTAGTGGGCCATCCCCTTTGCAATTACCAACTCGACCTCTGTATACGTCTTAAGGAATTCCTTGCTACATTCTTCAAAGATCAATCCCACAGAGTCTGTACCCGTGGTTATCACCTCGTCTGCAGTTTCAGTCATACCAACCATCAGAGCATCTTCCAGAGTTGCGTCGTTGCTTATGGGTCCAGCCTTTACGGCAACCGTCACATGTAGACCCATCTGTTTGAGTTGGTCAACAAGGATCTTGTCGAAGGCGATCTCGCCAGCATTATCCGTCAGCAGGAGAACTCTCTTCACCCTCTTCGCTATCGTCTCAATCCTTCCGGTGTGGTCTATTGCAAGATCCGTTTCGGCGGCTTGAATCCAAAATGGGAGACTGTCATATCTAAAGTCGTAGCCTTTGATTCCAAACTCAAAAGCGTTTCCAACTATTGAGACGAGGCAAGCCCACCTGAACCTTTGTGACCGATCAGGTGCCTGGAGAACGTAGTCTTGGGCTTGAGGTAGCAACTTAAGTGCCGTCTCATTACTTGTGAGCTTGTCTTGTCTGAATGGGTCGTTGTTCCCTGAAGCTCTCTTTATTGCCCTGTCTCTGATGGTGCCTAGATAAGCCGGAGTTACATTTAGGCAGGCATAGCTTCCAATAGCGCTGACTGCTTCCAGGAGGGCCTTTAGCCTAACAGAAGGATCACTGGAGGCTCTTTCCGACTCAACACATGCCCTATTTACCAGGCAACTCGGGCATTCGAACTTTATCTTCAATGCCCATCCCAATGCTTAGGTTCTGGCGGCAGCTCGAGCGAGTTCAAGAAGTACTTCTTTCCAGTCGGGCGCTTTGACAACTCCACTGGCCACGAGGACGCCGCTGCTGCCCAATCGGATTGCTGCGTAGACATCGCTTCCGGAAGAGATGCCAGCGCCGCAGAGCACCGTGACGTCGCGGTCGATTTTCTTGATAGACTCTACAGATTGAGAGACGATCTCCGGCTTAGCCTTGGATACGGCTATTCCTGAACCTATAAGTTCTGGAGGTTCTATGGCAACAGCCTCAGGTCCCAGAGACGCTGCGGCCATCCCAACCTTCTTTGAGTTTGCGCAGACAACAGACATCAATCCTACTGACCTCGCCCTCTCCACAACGGCCTCGATATCGGACAATTCAAGTCTCCGTTCTGAATGGTTCACGATAGTGCCGACGGCGCCTGCATCCAAGACAGACTCTAGTGGGATATGTCCTGTGGAGGCTCCTGGTTGAGTTGGGTCGGCGTGTTGAGAAAAAACAGGTATTTCAAACTTGGAAACCAACCTTATGTCCATAAACTGTGGAGCCAAGCCAATGCACACGCCGGTATCTCTAGTCACCTCTTCAGCGGTTCTCGCCAACTTCTCAGCCTTGTGCCCAAGTGTCTCTGCGTACGACTTGAGGTTAACCAAGATTAGGGGAAATCCAACTTTTCCAGAGAACAAAATTCTCCCTCTTGTCGGAGTAGATCACGAATCGTCTTATCTAAAGTTTCAATATCTAAAAGTTAAAGAACCAGTGAACGCGGAGTTGGGCAGTAATGAAAGAGTTAAGAAGTTCAGAAACGATTGTAATCGAGATCGAGTAAGATGTCCTCGAAGAACATGACAACTGTATCCGTTATCAAGGCCGATGTCGGCTCCCTCTCCGGTCATCACATAGTTCATCCCAAGGAGTTGGAGGTAGCAAATGAGCAGCTGGAAATAGCCCGCAAACAAGGGTTGATAGTTGATTTTCACGTTACACATTGTGGCGACGACTTGGAACTGATAATGAGTCACCGCAGAGGGAGAAATGATGAGAAAGTACATGAGGTAGCTTGGAATACGTTCAAGGAAGTCACTGAGAGAGTCTCCAAGCCGCTCAAGCTCTATGCAGCTGGCCAAGACCTCCTTGCAGAGGCGTTCTCCGGTAACGTAAGAGGGATGGGCCCAGGCGTTGCTGAGCTGGAGTTTGAGGAAAGAACGAGTGATCCGTTGGTGTTCTTGCTCGCAGACAAGACTGCTCCAGGCGCTTGGAACTTGCCTCTGTACAAGATCTTTGCAGACCCTTTCAATACAGTCGGATTGATTATTGATCCATCTCTGCACGGCGGCTTCATCTTTGAGGTCTTGGATGTTCATGAAGGCCTGTCTGTGAAGCTGAAGTGTCCTGAGGAAGTGTATGACCTTCTAGCGCTTATTGGCGACCCCAACAGATACATCATCTCAAGTGTTTCTCGACATGATGGTTTACCAGCGGCTGCCGCAAGCACAACTAGGCTGTCGATTATCGCAGGCCGGTACGTTGGAAAGGACGACCCCGTCTGCATAGTGAGGGCACAGCATGGCCTCCCGGCAGTTGGAGAGATACTTGAGCCTTTCGCCCTAGGGCACCTTGTTCCAGGATGGATGCGTGGCTCACACCACGGCCCACTGATGCCGGTGAGCGTCAGTGACGCACAGAACAAATGTACAAGATTCGACGGTCCCCCTCGAGTTGTCGCTTTAGGATTCCAGATATGCAATGCCACACTTGTCGGACCAGCTGACCTGTTCAACGATCCAGCGTTTGATAGAGCCCGATCTAAAGTCAACGAGGCAGCCGACTATCTAAGGTCACATGGCCCATTCATTCCACATAGACTAGGCCCTGAGGAGATGGAGTATACCACGCTCACTGGAGTTCTGGAAAAGCTGAAGAATAGGTTCAAGAAGATAGAATGAAGAGACGAACACATTTAGATGATGCTTAAGATGAAGGCTAGGTTGGCTATAAACGGGTTCGGCAGGATTGGCCGCAACTTCTATCGCGCCTCGCTCCACGACCGTGAGTTCCAAGAGAAATTCGAGATAGCCGCTGTAAACGACGTGACGGATGCTCGCACACTAGCCCACCTTCTCAAATATGATTCCGTCTTCGGCAGGCTGGAGACGGAAATCGGATTTGAGGAGAGCGCCTTTACCGTTGATGGCAGAAGAACTGCCGTGTTGACTGAGAGAAGCCCCTCAGACCTACCATGGAAGAGCATGGCGATCGACTACGTTTTAGAGTCCACTGGACTATTCACCAGCCGTGAGGACGCAGCCAAACATATTGAAGCTGGGGCAAAGAAGGTCATCGTCTCAGCCCCGGCTAAGAAACCCGACGCGACCATAGTCCTCGGAGTGAACCAAGGAGAATACGATTCCGAGAAACACCACATAGTCTCAATGGCTTCATGCACAACGAACTGTATAGCCCCACTTGTGAAGATCCTCAACGATAATTTCGGGGTTGAGTACGGTCTCATGTCAACCTGCCACGCCTACACAAACGACCAGAGACTACTAGACCTTCCTCACAGAGACCTACGCAGGGCGAGGGCGGCCTGTATGTCGATAATACCTACAACTACTGGAGCTGCTAGGGCTGTGACCGAGGTAATTCCTGAACTTAAAGGCAGGCTCGACGGTGTGGCCTTGAGGGTTCCAGTTCCAGATGGATCTATAGTCGACTTTGTGGTGCAACTTAGGAAAGAAGTTACCGCGGAAGCGATCAATTCGGCCATGAAGAGGGCTGCACAAACAACGATGCAGGGAATACTTGAGTACACTGAAGAACCAATAGTGTCCGCGGATGTCGTAGGCAACCCTCATTCGGCGGTGGTTGATGGACAGAGTACCATGGTCATCGGGAAATACTTCGCAAAGGTCTTTGCCTGGTACGACAATGAATGGGGATTCTCTTCCCGGCTGGTGGACCTCCTAAGATATATGGCGGGCCGGGACGAAGTAAAGAAGTGAGACAGACCCTACACGACTGGTGGGTACTCATCCGCAGTGGTATGGTGTTGCTCGATCAAATTCTGTCAACGCGGTTGCGAAGTCAAACGTTTTCCTGCTCGGTAGGCGTTCTTCTCGACCACTATGCTGCGCGCGCAACCTCTGATTCGTTCATTACTCCTTTCTTGGGGGAGCGTCAGTCTCCTCAGACTACGCATAGCACGGCGACGTCGTTGACGTTTGAGCCGGTGGGGCCTGTCATTAGAAGGTCCTGCAGTTGGAAAAAGAAGGTGTGTGAATCGTTGTCGTCAAGAGCTCTCTTATAGTCGAGTCTCAACTCCTTGGCTCTTGCTAGAGTCTTCCCGTCTGTCAGTGCCCCGGCTGCGTCGGTCGGTCCATCTATCCCGTCCGTTCCGATAGACCCTGCACTCACCCCCTCTTTGCCACTGATCCTTGTGGCCGCACTTAGCATCATTTCTTGGTTTCTTCCACCTAAGCCATTCCCTCTGACTGTGACTGTTGTCTCTCCTCCAATGACCACTGCTGCCGGCCGTGGTACAGGGTTTCCGGAATAAAGAATCTCGCTGGCGACAGATGCGAGGAAGACTCCTGCATCTTTTGCTTCGCCTTGCATGTATGAAGTTAGAAACTGTGTATTGAAACCCAGCTCAACTAGCTTAGCTTTGGCGGCTAGACACGCCCCTCTATTGTTTCCAATTACGGTGTTGAAGACCCTGTCAAATGCTGAATCGTTTAGTTTTGGCGTTTCAGGGAGTAGTCCTTTTTCACCCATTTCGAGAATACTTCGGATCGAACTTGGAATTCGATTCCAAAGATCGTATTTGTTGAGGATCTCTATTGCGTCATTGTAGGTTGTTGGGTCAGGTGCAGTGGGGCCAGAGGCTATTGCATCTAATGGGTCTCCCACAACGTCTGAGAGTATGAGGCTGAGAAGGGTGGCTGGTTGTGCTTTCTTGGCAAGCCAGCCCCCTTTAAACTCTGACAAGTGTTTCCTGACGGTGTTGATCTCACCGATGTTTGCACCGCTTCGTAACAGCAGTTCCGTAACAGCCTGCTTATCCTCCAGCCGTAACCCATCTTTAGGAAGCACCATCATTGCTGAGCCCCCTCCAGAGATCAGACATATTATTAGATCCTCATCTTGTGAGTTCTCAGCAAGCTCCAACATCTTCCTAGTTCCTTCTGCTCCTTGAGAGTCCGGAAGTGGGTGGCTTGCCTCGTTCAGCTTGATCTTGGTTGTGGAGTATCTAGTAGATGTTCCAGCAAGTATGTTGACTATGCCGGTAGTTATCCGCTCACCTAACAGTTGCTCAAGGGCTTCTGCCATGGAGCCGCTTGCCTTGCCTCCACCTATAACTACTATGTGTTTGAATTTATCGAGATCGAATTGTTCTCCGTCAACACTTATTCTTGAGAGCTCGAAACAGAGGTGGTCTATCACCAACTTCCTAGGGTTGGAAGCCAGTAAAGCAGCCTCTAGGGCTTCGAGAACAGCCTCTCTGGCAGCTCGGTCAGCAGGTGTCCTTGCATTTTCCAGAAGAGCCTTTCTGTTTGCGATAGGGGACATCAAGTATTCCTGAGGCTCGGACTTCAAATGACTTTCGTCTGAGTAAGAGTTCTGACAGCCATAACTTCAGGATTGACCAGATTTGGAGGGGATTCTCCTTTGAGGACCGAGATCAGGTTCTCCGCTGCAAGTCCAGCCATCCCGTACCTGGATTCCCTTGTTGCACTCGCGATGTGAGGCGCCAGCACGACATTGTCAAGCTCTAGCAATGGGCTTCTGGGATCTATGGGTTCCTGTTCGAAAACGTCAAGGGCGGCTCCAGCGATCCATTTCTCTCTCAGAGCCAGAACCAACGCGTTTTCATCAACCACAGGACCTCTCGATGTGTTTATCAGGTGGGCACTTGGCTTCATCAATCTTAAAAGGTCCTTGCCTATTAGATGACGGGTCTCTGGCGTCAAGGGAACGTGTATCGTTACGAAGTCGGCTTCCCTTAGGACGTTCTCAAGCGGCATGTACTCAATTCCAAGCTCCTCCTCTCTTTCCCGCGGAGCCCTTATGACGTCGTAATATATCAGCCTCATTTGAAATCCCTTGGCTCTTTTCACTACGGCTGACCCGATTCTCCCAAGCCCAAGTATTCCAAGTGTCCTACCGTAGATTTCGGATCCCAAGAACATCATGGGCCCCCAAGCGATCTTCCATCTTCCATTCCGCACATATCTGTCGGCCTCAGCGACTCGCCGAGCTGTGGCCATGATGAGAGACCAGGCGAAATCTGCAGTGGCATCCGTTAGAACGCCTGGAGTGAAGGTAACATATATCCCACGTTTCGTCGCTTCTGCAACGTCTATATGTTCATATCCGACACTTATTGAACTGATGACTTTAAGCCTAGAACCCGAAGCTATTATTTCCTTGTCTATGCGCTCTGTTACCAGACAAAGCAGTGCGTCCTTATCCTGTAGTCTTTTCTCCAACTCCTCTTTGGTTGGCGGGCTCTCTTCGGGGTTTACTTCGATGTCGCAGTAGGTTCTCAGAACGTTCATTCCCGCTTCAGGTATCGTTCGAGTAATGTAGACTCTCGGCCTGGCCAATCTATATCGGCACCTTCTAAGAGCTCAAGACTACTAAATCACAAATTGTTATTAAGAATAACCTTGCGACGAATGACCCAAGAGCAGTCTAGAACAGTCCATCTCCACGTTAGTTAGGTTTATATTATATTGCGAAAATCGATCGGGCTAACCGAAGAAAATAGAATGGTGTGAAGAAAATGTTGATTACTGATGTTTGTGTTGGATGCACCAGATGCGTGCCATATTGTCCTTCTGGGGCAATATCTCTTGGAAGGGACAAGAAAGCGCATATCGATCGCTACAGATGCATTGAATGTGCTGTGTGCTTTAACAACGCTAATTGTCCCGTCAACGCCATAGAGCTGGAGGAACTAGGGTGGCCACGGTCCGTAAGGGAGGTCTTTGCCACAGTATACAAGGAACACAAGGAAACAAACGTGCCCGGAAGAGGAACCGAAGAGATGAAGACGAATGACGTCACAGGACGTTTCAGGCCTGGAGATGTTGGATTCTCAGTGGACATGGGCCGCCCTGGTGTCGGTGTAGACCTGAAAGACGCTGAGAAATTGACCATGGCTTTGGCAAAGGTCGGAGTGGAATTTGAGCCTCTCAATCCCTTAACCTTCCTCATGTCAGACAAGAAGAAAGGTAAGCTACGCGACGATGTCCTAACGGAGAGGGTGCACTCCTGCATCCCAGAGTTCAAGACTAGGGAGGAGAAGTTCCCAGAAGTGCTTGAGGCCCTGCAAAAGGTATCAAAGGAAATCAACACAGTCTTCAGCCTCGGACTATGTGTAAAGGTCAACCCAGACGGATCGGTTCCAATGATGAAGTACCTCGACAAACACAAGACGTACTACCGGCCCAACGGAAAAACCAACATTGGAATAGGCAAGCCGGCGGCAAAATTCTGAGGTGAGAAAAACATGACACATACATTGCACAGATCTGGAACGGTTGAATCACTCTCCATAGACTATCCGGTACTCCTTATAGCAGCTCAGGGAATAAACAGCAAGAACTCTGCGCCGAAGATGAGGAAGGCGCTCGAGATAGTTCTGAAACATAACCCCGTAAACTTCGGGGATATGAGGACGGGCAACTATTTCAGGAAGGGTCTCAAAACCGTCCTGAATAGCACCAAAGACAACTCAATAGTGCATGGAGTCTTCACGAACCGTAAGGATCTCGAAGAGTGTCTGAAGGAACTGCAGAACGCGGATCTCGGAATGTCCGTGGTAGTTTCAGGCCTATTCTCAGAGGTTCGGGATTCGCTGAAGAAGATCGGCTTGAAACCTCACTCACTCAACATCTCAATGGGGATATTTGGCAAGAAAGAGCTACTTCCAGAACAGGGGATACTTGATATAACAACGATGTGCGGTCATCACTGCGTCTCGCCTCTACTTGTGAAAAAGATGGTCAGCGACATAAAGAGGGACAAGACATCCATCGAAGAGGCTGCACGTGAACTAGCCAAGCCATGCGTATGCGGCGTCTTCAATACGCTTAGAGCCGAGAGACTCTTAGAAGAATTGATGAGCAAATCCTAGGTCGCTGCGATTTTTTTGGCCTTCGTAGCGATTTGGCCGCTCAAAAGGACGTCCAGAAGTCCGAACACCACCACACTTGGGAGAGAGCATAAACGAGAAGAGTCCTGAAGCAAAGTCTCGGCGAATTGAAAATCTATATATGCGTGCGCATTGTAAGTCGCTTCAATTAGGGGTTTCAAAATGACAATTCTGCTTGTTATACCAGATAGGTGTACCGGATGCAGAATGTGTGAACTGTCATGTCCAATGGTGCATGAGAAATCCTTCAATCCAGACAAATCAAGAATTTGGATTGAGTTCCAAGGCATGCCAGAACTTTTCTATCCAAATGCGTGCCGGTCATGCGGTAAGCCGCCTTGCGCCGAGGCATGTCCAACAACACCAAAATCCATATACCGAGACGAAAAAGCGGGCGGTGGCATGAAGATACTAGAAGACGTATGCATTAAGTGCGGCAGGTGCGTGGAGGCTTGTCCTTTCGCCGCTATAGATTGGCACCCAACGAAGAAAATTCCCCTCGTCTGCGATGTATGCGACGGTGACCCAGAATGTGTCAAGTTCTGCTCGCCCAACGCACTGTTGGCTGGCGGTAGAACAAATCTAGCGTCAGAGAGACGAAAGGACTTCGGTACACCACAGATAACAAAGGTAAGAGAGGGATTCAGCAAGCCCAAGTAGAACTCGGAGGCCCACACTTTGGGAAAGATCAAGGTGAAGTTCTTTGCCCACCTGAGGCAAGCAGCCGGAACAAATGAGTTGGACATGGAGATCAAGGAAGGAGAAACGATTAAGGACTTGATCGACAGACTCAGCAATAAGTTCGGACCGGATTTTCAGGATAGAATTAGGGACCGGACGACTGGGATGCTTGCGCCTTTCCTCATAATGGTGGGCCGTGAGGAGATAAGTACAGTTAGAGGAGACCTTAACCATAAGCTAAATGATGGAGATGTAGTATCGCTTTTGGAACCTGTTGGAGGAGGTTGAGAAGAAATGTGGACTTATGGAGGTTATGCGGGTAAATTCTTGCGGCTTGACATGACGAATAAAAAATACTCGACTGTCCCTCTCACAAAGGAGATGGCGAGACTGTTCCTTGGCGGGAACGGATTCGGAGCCAAGATCTTGTATGACGAGCTCAAACCGAGTATAGACCCTCTGGGCCCGGAAAACAAGTTCGTCTTCGCCGCTGGACCCATACAGGGGACGATGGTCCCGACAGCCGGCAGATCCGGTGTATTCACAAAATCACCAATCACCGGCTACTTCTTCGACGCCTACGGCGGCGGATCTTTCGGTCCGGAGATGAAGTACGCAGGCTGGGACGCGATAATAGTCGAAGGACAGGCTAGAACGCCAACCTACGTCACAGTCTTCGACGACACTGTTGAGTTCAAAGACGCATCACACTTGTGGGGGAAGAGCACCTTTGAAACTCAAGAGATCCTGAAGAAAGACTTGTGCGAACCGAAAGCACAGATCGCATGCATCGGCCCCGCAGGAGAGAAGCTTGTTCGCTTCGCATGTACGATTTGGGGAGCCAGAGCAGCGGGAAGAGGCGGGGGAGGCGCAGTACTTGGCTCAAAGAAGTTCAAGGCCGTGGTCGTACGCGGCACACGGGACGTAGAGGTTCCTGACATTGAGGAGTTCCGTAGGGTTATCAGCGAGCACTACAGCCGTATAAAGGCGAACCCTGGAACAGGCAAGGCACTACCGACTCTTGGGACTCCGGGAGTGACCACTACCCAGAACCAGCTGGGAATACTTGGGACAAGAAACTGGCAGACCGAAGTCTTCGAAGACATAGAGAAGATAAGCGGCGAGGCCATGCGTTCGAGACTGGTCGTAAAAGACAAGGGTTGCATGGCATGCCCTATCTACTGCACAAAACTCACCTACGTCAGGTCAGGTCCTTACGCAGGAACCTTAGATGAGGGGCCGGAGTATGAAACAATCTTCGCCTTTGGGTCAAACTGTGGCATAGCTTCACTTGAGATGATCGCCAAGGCTGACAGGATGTCTGACGAGTACGGGATGGATACCATATCCGCCGGAGCCGTAGTCTCCTTCGCCATGGAATGCTATGAGAGGGGTATACTCTCAAAAGAGGAAGTTGGCGGTTTGGACCTTCACTTCGGCAACGAGACCGCGCTCATCCAACTACTTGAAAACATAGGGAAACGTGAAGGTATAGGCGACCTTCTAGCTGAGGGAGCCGCAAGAGCGGCAAAGAAGATTGGAAAAGGCGCAGAGAAGTATGCAATAACAATAAAGAACTTGGAGAACGCGGGCCACTCACCCAGAGGCATGAAAGGTTACTGTCTCGGCATGGCAACTTCAACCAGAGGCGGTAGCCACCAGGACGGGAGGCCTACGGCTGAGCGCATAGGAAAATCCGATAGGAAGATACTTGAAGGAAAGCCCGAATACGCTGTTGGAACGCAGAGAGCAACAACAATACAAGACTCGATGTGCGTCTGCAGAATGACCGAGGGCATCTATGGACTGATGGAAGTCACCAACGAACACCTAAACATAATCAACGTCGTTACAGGAATGGGTCTGAAGCTACCGGAGCTGGTTGATATTGTAGACAGAATCTGGAATCTTGAGAGGACATTCAACTGCCGGGAAGGCCACCGCAGAGAACACGACGTTCAGGCAATCAGGTTCATGACAGAGCCCATACCTGAGGGCCCCTCGAAAGGCATGTACTCGCCCTCGGAGGAGTTAGAGAAACTTAAGGACAAGTACTACGAGTTGAGAGGGTGGGACAAGAAGACCGGTATCCCGACTAAGGAGACCCTGGACAGACTAAACCTTACGCAACAGGCCAAAGACCTCTACAAATAGAAAGCGGAGAGACCCTCCCAACTCTTTCGATCTCGCGCTCTGTCTAATCTAGGGTCGGTGGAAGTTTAAATATAGATTATGGATGTTCAGGTGTGTAGTCTGTTGAAGGTTGTTAAGGCTGTCAGGTTCAGCTACATTCCTTCAGTTGAGATGTTGAGTCTTCTTGAGACATTCAGGTGCATGGTCAATGATGCTTTGAGGATAGGTTTCGAGAAGAAGCCCAGATCAAGGTTTCAACTCATCACGATGGTCTACCGTGACTTCAAGGAGCGTTATGGTTTGCATACTCACTACATCCTCAATGCATGTGAGTGTGCCTTCGCCATGCTCAGAAACAGGAAATGGAGGACGATGCCCTATGCCAAATGTTTGTTCATGAAGCTCGATAATCAGACCTACAAACTGAATTACATGCTACTTAGAATACCAACGACGCCAAGAAACTTTATTCATATGCCCTTGAGTGGGGGAGAATACCAGCTTTCCTTTCTACGTAACCCAAACCTCAAGAGAGGATCAATCACGATCACCGACTCCACAGTGATCTTGGCTGTCTCGAAGGCCACTGAGGCAGTTGAGCCTCTAGGCGAACCAGTTGCATTCGATATCAACGAGAAGAACATAACCTCGTCAACTGGTGAGAGATTCGACCTCTCAGAAGTCGCCAGCATCAAGCATCAATACTCCAGAGTCAGGGCCTCGATAGCCAAGAACACCCATAGAGACTGGAGGGTCAAGAGGAAGCTCCTAGCAAAGTATGGTAGAAGAGAGAAGCAACGAGCAACCCAAGCCCTGCATAGAATCTCCAAGAAGATCGTGGAGAAAGCGAAGGAATCAAGGTCGCCCATCGTTCTGGAGAAATTGACTAACATTAGGAATTCCTCCAGAAGAGGCAACGGTCAAGGCCGAAAGATGCGTGGCCGACTGAACAGGTGGAGCTTCCGTGAACTCCAACGCCAAATCGAATACAAGGCAGAATGGAAAGGGATACCAGTAAAACATGTGAGGGCCTCAAACACTTCCAGAACATGCTCACAATGTGGATACATCAATAGGGCCCTCAGGTTTGAAAGAATGTGGCAGTGCCCAAGCTGTGGCGCCACACTCGACCGAGACTACAATGCTGCACTGAATATTCTGGTTAGGTCCCGGTTCAAAGAGGCGGGCATGGTTCACCCGTCAGATGAAGGTTTAGCAGGTGAAGGGATGGTGCAGCCTGCAACTGTCACCAGATGCTAGAAAGCCCAATCAAGGATCAACCGAACCGAGATTGGACAGAACCCGATCTCGGTCAGTAACACACAAAGATGCCAAAGGTCACATTGAAGCCGTGCACTTTGTTCCGCCAAGCCGCCGGAACAGAACAGTTAGTATTGGAGCTGCCTCCTCACAGCAAGGTCTATGACGCTCTCGAGTCGGCGGCCCAAAAGCTCGGAAAGGATTTTCGAGCCTTCATTTGGGACCGAGGATCCGGTCAGGTGCTCCCATCTCTTGTGACCGTTGGAGGCAAAGTGGAGCCCTCAACCGGCGGGATCCTCCACGAGAAAAATTGAGGATGGAGACCTAATAGCTTTGATGGATCCTGTGGGAGGAGGATTCCTACTACAGATTTAGAAAGTTTACTGCCGAAGCTAGGGTGTAGGAACTCACTTTAACGATCCTTGCTGAGGCTTGCATCTTGGCAATTCATCATCTACAGAGTTGCGTAGGGAAACGCTGCCAGTCTCCTAGAAGATTCAATTGGGTGTCGATATCTGGCTTAGTGCAGAAACCTATTCTTAGAAGCCACGCCACGTTCCTAGTCGCCACAGCGGTCTTCCTATTCGCCTTTACGTTTCGGTATTTCAACTTTGGCAACCCCCAAACCCTGATGGTTGACGAGATTTACTATGTGCCCGCCGCAAACTCCCTGCTAAATTCGCATGTAGACCCCAACTACGTACACCCGCCCCTAGGAAAACTGCTGATCGCAACTGGAATAGCTGTGTTCGGTTACAATTCGTTTGGATGGAGGATCGCAGGTGTTCTGGCGGGTAGTGCCATCGTTCCAGCCGCCTACCTTATTGGTCGAAAGACTTTTGGTGAGGGGACAGCAATCACATCGTCGGTTCTCCTGGTACTTGATCCTTTGCAGCACATAATGTCAAGAATAGCTATGCTCGACATCTTCCTATCGCTCTTTGTAGCCTTGGCCTTTCTCGGAGTTTGCTACGAAAGGTTCTATTTATCCGCGATATCCCTAGGATTGGCTTGTGGCGTTAAGCTATCCGGAGCCTTTGCGGTAGTTGGTGTAGTGGCCTATCTCCTCTGCTCTGGAAGGCTTTCAAAGGCTGTAAGAGTCATTCCGGTAATTGCCTTAACATTTCTGTTGACGCTAATTCCAGTCGTGGTTTCAAGCTGGTCTTCCTTCATAGGTACATTCTTGTTTGCTTTGAACTGGCACCTAACTCTAGCATCGACCCATCCATCTGCCTCCTCGCCTCTGGGGTGGTTCGTCAACATAGTCCCTTTTCCAGTCTATTCGGATGCTGGACAGGCCATCTCTGCATCCGCAAATCCTCTCATCTATCCGGTATCTCTGCCTGTCGCTGCTTTTTTTGCATATGACGCCCTACGGAAGAGGAGCTGCAGCCTGCAGACTCTGCCTGTCTTCTGGTTAGTCTTCGTCTACGGGCTATTCTTTGTCCTCCCTAGAAAGACGCAGTTCATATTCTACCTAACCCCCACGGTCCCAGCCATACTGCTTCTGTTCTCATATGGGGTCGTCCGAGTCCTTTCATACCTGTCAAAATAGCTTTATTCCTGATTGTTGTAGAGAGTGGCAAGATTGGGGAAAAGCAGATGTCAGTTACCCTGAACGAGTTTGGAAGACTCGACATCAGAATAGGCAGAGTGTTAGGCTCTGAGAGGATTAAAGGAACGGCAAAACTCTTCAAGTTAAAGATTGATCTGGGTACCTCAGAGACAGAGATTGTAGCTGGCGGTGGAGAGTTTTACCAACCAGAGTACTTTGTCGGAAAAAATCTGGTTGTTTTGATAAATCTTCAACCTAAGGTTATTGCAGGGATAGAGTCCAGAGGCATGGTCTTGGCCGCCGATGACAAAGACAGACCTGTCTGGCTGACAGTCCCAGAAGAAGTCTCCCCAGGAACAAAGGTTCGATAGCATGCATTCGACCAATGAACTTTAAGTACTTGGAGACCTCGGACTTGGCAGCTTCGAAGACAGTTTCAAGCTTCATCTTGCTGCTGCTAGCCCTTTCTGCAGCATATGTTTCGCCGCGTGTTAAGGGAGCTAGCGTCGAGATAGATTTGAAAGACCTTTCCTCCGCAGTCAGGGTTGAGTCGCGCCTCTTCCAAAACATGACTTCATTCCCAGAGGTCAAGGCTGTCGTCTCAGGTCTTGACCTTGACGATGCGCAGGTTGCATTTCAAAGCGCGCTTAGCGCCAAGAATTCAAGGCTGGTCCTCTCGTCTCTATCGGTAAATGTGACGTCCAGCCGAGTGTGGTTGAACGTAACCGCAAAATTCACGGTGGACGGAGTCTCTAAGCCTGAGAGAGGCGTAATATGGACTGCCCTCAGCTGGATCTCATTTCAAGTTACCTCCGATCTAAAATACGGTAACCTCAGCTACAACCTTGTCGGCCCAAATTACCTTAGACCCATCCTTGAGAGACTGCCCAATCAAACCGGCATCAAGTATTACTCACCAATCTTCACGCCGATAACAGCCGGGATAGCCGTGAACACCGCAGGTAACGTATCTTCCCTTGACTTCCGCCCTGTCGCAGGGAACATCAGCTCATGGACGAGGTCCTTCGACGCCACTTCCGGAACTACGGTCTGGGAGACGCCGACTAGGAAGAGCCTTGACCTAAGGGTTGAGATCAAGACCGAGAATGTTTCGAAGACACTCTACAGCTTCACGGACACTTATGCCAGAGTATCTGTTCAGGGGCACGGAATGGTGCTCGGCGACACTGTTGTGACTGATTCATCCTCTGGACAGAACGAGGTTGTGATGCTAGGCGTAGTCGTGGGTCTGGTCTCACTCGGTGCAGTCGCATATTCCATTGAACGCAAGATCACCAAGCGTCTAAGGAAGTGAAGCTGCACCTCGACCTCTGCATTCTAGCTTTTGTCGCCGACGCGTTCATTCACCATTCGGTCGAGAAGCTCAGGGTCGAAGAGGCTTGGAAACACTTCTGTGATGATCGACCTGTAAATCGCAACTTCCTCACCACTCATGTATTGGAATTGGTACGGACCGACGTATGGCGAGGGCTTCCCTTCACGTGCGATAAACTCTATATGCATCAGAGGGTCGCCTCTCTTGATGGTTATTGGTTGCCTGTCGTTGCTCAGGTTCACAAGCTCCAACGCCAATCTTCCAACAAAGCCGCTGTGGACTTTGGCCGCATTCAGGAAGGATAGGCCCATCCTACCATAACGACTCTTCGCCGTCAGGTGAGCTACCGTGTCTGGTGGTGTGAAGACTATCTCGTAGGAGATCAGGTTCTTATGTTCCAAGTAGTGGAGTACAGTCTCTTCTTTCACTGTGAGTATGTAGCCGTCACCGTCTAGCAGGTTGTGGTCGAAAGGGTATATCAACTTGAGTTTTGTGATCATCTCAAGGAGTCTGTCCTTTCCGAGAATGCACATTTTAACTTCACACCACATCAGTTGGAGCGTTTTCCAAGTTATCAATCAAATGCTGGTTTAACCTCAAAGAAAACTCGCCGGCTAGCGTTGAGAGCCCTGTAGTCCGCAATAAATTCAAGCTTCAGGTCGGTATCTGAACCAGACTTAACCGCAAAGGAGTAGTTTGCCACAATGAGCCTCGGCACACTCTCCACTTGGAGGGTGGTTCCATTCACTACGGCTGTAGCGTTTGAAAACGTGAGCATTATTGTGTTATACTCACCAACAGGGACGGTTGGGGTCATGACTATTGTGCCAGATCTGTTTGCGAGATCAGCAAGGTCGATGCCGGAGGTCCCAAAGCTTATGGGCAACCAGCCAGTCTCTTTTCCTTCACTAGCAAGGTGGATGCGGACCTCAGAGAAGGAGACGTAAAGGTTGGTTACGCCCCTAATTATCAGGGGACCTGCTTCTCCGGGTATCTCAGTCTTAATGATTGCCTGCTGATATTTAGCGTTGAGCCTGACGGTGCCCGTAGCCGTGGTAGGGTAGAATATTACCGCGATGAGCAGGATGAGCAGGATAGCGGAGAATATCTGTCTGGGACTCAACGCTTTCCCATTTCCTCCGAAAGCTAAGTAGACTGGCTGTTCTTGACCTCACCGCACAAGCAGAGTAGTCTGGACCAGTTAGCGTCCACCCATCTCTGAATCTCTTGGATTTCGCTCATGAACTCAGGTTTAAAGAGATGGCTGAACCTGCCTTGGGCTTTCAGATATTCCTCTACGGGCAGAGGGTTTGGCACCTTGATGTTCAACCTGTATTGTCCTTTGTCAACCTCGTATATTGGAAAGTAGAGAGTTTGGGTTGCAAGCTTGGCGATCTTCACTGTGTCTGCGGCTTCGTGTCGCCAGCCCCGCGGACACGGTGCCAAGACGTGTATTACCGACGGCCCCTTGACGTCTAGCGCTTTTCTTACCTTCGTGATGTAGTCGTTCCAGTACGCGATGGACGCAGTCGCCGCATACTCAATTCCATGAGCTATGCTTATGCCTATTAGGTCCTTCTTCCATTCCGGCTTCCCAGGGAGTTTTGTTCCTGCAGGTGAAGTTGTCGTTGCGGCTCTGTGAGGTGTTGAGCCCGACCGCTGTATTCCAGTATTCATGTAAGCCTCATTATCGTAGCAGATGTATAGAAAATCGTGGCCCCTCTCAAGTGCTCCTGAGAGGGCTTGAATTCCGATGTCGAAGGTTCCACCGTCACCGCCGAAGGCTATTATGTCAGGAACCTCTCTCCTACCTCCTCTTCTTGCCATGGCCTTGAACGCGGCTTCTATCCCTGCTGCCACGGCCGCAGCGTTCTCGAAGGCTGTATGAACCCAAGGAACTGCCCAAGAGGTGTAGGGGTAGATCGTAGTAGCTACCTCTAGGCAACCTGTTGCGTTTACTACGACGACACCTCTTCCTGAGGCCTTGAGCGCCATCCGAGCTGCCATTGACGCTCCGCAACCCGGGCAGTGTCTGTGTCCGGGAAGATATAGTTCCTCGGCTGGAAGCTCTCTGAGAGTGACCATCACTCACGCACCCCCACATACAGCACGTCTTTCTGGAGACGTTTGGTTCTCGACCGGGCTAGCGCTCTATTAAAGACAGACTCCATCATGGTAACGGTCATGTCACGTCCCCCAAGCCCAGAGATGACGTTCGATACTTTGAGCTTGAGATTGGCGTCATAGATTGCTGAGAGAATGTCGCTGCACAAGGCTCCGTTTGGCGCACCGAAGCTGCAGGCTCTGTCTATGACTACTAGTGCCTTAAGCCCCTCCAGGACTTTGAGAAGCTCTCTTTCTGGGAAGGGTCTGTAGAGCCACAGCTTGATTACGCCAACCTTCTTTCCCTTTTCCACCATCTTCTTGGCCGTCTCTACTGCCGTACCCGTGCAGCTTCCCAGGCCGATTACTGCGACATCTGCATCTTCAATACCATATGTGTCTAGCAGGCCGTACCGTCTGCCGCACAATTTTTCATACTCACGGTTTACATCAGGCACCGCCTTGTAGGCCTTGCTCATGGCGTCTTCCTGTTGACGTTTGAACTCGAAGTAGTACTCAGGATTGTTTCCCGCTCCGATAGTGATTGGTCTCTCAGGATCAATCAAGTAGTTGAGTTCTCTAGGCGGAAGATATCTCTTCGCTGCATCATCCTCTAGAACTTTGATTCCTTCCATGGAATGTGAGATGGTGAATCCGTCCAAGTTGACCGACACAGGAAGCATTATCTCCTGTTTCTCTGCAATCTTGAAGGCTTGAAGAGTCCAGTCGTATGCCTCCTGAGCGTCCTCAGTATAGATCTGGATCCAACCCGAGTCCCTAGACCCCATCATGTCTGAGTGGTCGGCATAGATGTTTATTGGTGCGGACAGTGCTCTATTTGCCACGGCCATAACTATTGGGCATCTCATGCTGGACGCGATATAGAGCATCTCATGCATAAGGGCTAGGCCTTGGCTTGCTGTTGCTGTGAAGACTCTGGACCCAGTCAAGCTTGCACCTATGCATGCGGACATCGCTGAGTGCTCTGACTCGACGCAGACGAATTCTGCGTGAACCTCGCCGTTAGCCACGTACTGGGCGAATTGTTCAACCATTATTGTTTGTGGTGTTATTGGGTATGCAGCAACCACATCTACGGAGCTCTGCTTTGCAGCGTAGGCTACAGCCTCGTCTCCTGTGAGTCCGACAGTTCGCTGCGTATTACCTCTCCTCCACCATCTGTATAGCTTTCACCGGGCACTCCGAAGCGCAGATTCCGCATCCCTTGCAGAAATCGTAGTCTATCTCAATACCGTCTGCGGTTCTGTCTATTGAAGGTTCAGGGCAGTATATCCAGCAGAGTAGGCACTTTGTGCATTTTGCCTTATCCAGGATCGGTTTGAACGTTCTCCAGGGGCCAGTCTTATACTTCAGCGATGAACCTGGCTCAAGGAGGTTTCCCCCTATAGGCAGCTCTCTCCATCCGGGGTTTCGACTCATTCGGTGACCACCTCGTCGTGAGCTCGCTCAATCGCCTTGATGTTCCTTTCCCCCAGGTTACCTGCGAATCTTTCCCTAACAGCCCTCTTCAACGATTCCAAGGAAGTTATCGGCACTGCCCTGACAACTGCGCCCAACATTGCGGTGTTGGTGATTGCCCTACCCAAGACCTCGAGGGCTATCTTAGTCGCATCTACCGTGAAGGCCTTTACGCCAACTACTTTGAGTTCTGCCTTGATTTGGCTCGGTTTCTTCTGAGAGTTGACTATCAAGCTTCCATTCCTGGTGAGGCCAGCAGTTACGTTAACACTCTCAAGAAGGGTTGGGTCCAAGACTACAACGACATTCGGAGTGTAGACATGACTATGTAGTCGTATTCTTTCATCACCGGTTCGCGTAAAGCCCAGAATCGGTGCGCCAGTTCTTTCTGGGCCAAACTCAGGGAACGCTTGCACGTACTTGCCGTCCAAGAGCGCAGCCTGCGCGAGCATCCTGCTCGCTGTGACTACCCCCTGTCCGCCCCTGCCATGCCAACGTATCTCGTTTATCATCACATCTCCTCCACAGGCTTGCAAATATTGGAACTATTCCTACTATGAAAAGCTTGCGCACACGCTATTAACTTCTTACGAGAGTAATTCTCGGGCGGAAGCGATAAATAGCCGTTCTGCGACTAGAGCACTAATTGGTGAAGGAAATGGTTAACAAAATACTACTCAGGCTCACAGTAGTTAGGAAAAGAAATCGGGAAGGAAAGGCGACGTACCGCTCTCCGAGAGTATACCTGCCCACCAAGTTGACTGACGACTCGAGTTTCCCCTTTAGAGAAGGCCAACCTCTGCTGGCGAGGGTAGTTGGAGAGAAGCTGGTCATAGAGAGAGTACGCAAAACCAAGCGCAAAAGCTAACTTACGAGGCATCGCTACGAATCTTTATAGCCGTGCAGAACATGCAGTAATACTAAGCGAGTAAATGATGGCTAACGTCAGGGTCTTCATAACGCAACTATCAGGAGAGAGACTTTGGGAGGCAGATGCATCCCTACCGTCTCAGGTGCAGATAGCCATTAATGTCAATCTGCTTGGATTTGAGCGGAAGTCTCCAAAAGTGGTTGAAGCACCTTTCGTGTTCACAGCCTCCTTTACCCCCTCTGTGGCGCAAATAAACATCAAGGGCAGGGCACAGACTCAGGGGGATGAAGCTGAGCTTGACCGGATAATGGTTGACTTCAAGAGCCAGAGGCCCCCACCCGCCATGGTGGTGCAGGCTGTTTCAAGTGTTGCAATCGCTGAAGCCATAGTAATCGCGAAAACGATAGGCGTTCCCCCTCCTCTACCACCGTTTCCAGTTCCCCAGGAGCAGCCTAAGCCGAAGTCTGACGTTAAGTATACAACTTAACGGTCCAATTTTTCGAAGAGACGACTTACCCTCCAATGAATTGGATGCCGAAGGATCATGCCCAGCGGATGAACTGTCTTACGACAATCCCCGCCATGAATCAGAGCTCCCACAGCATACTTCTGGCAATCCCTTTCGGTATTCTTTTTCACGGGTTTGACTTTCGACACCTACATTTTTCAAGGAAAGATCTGGGGGTGTAGGCGGAGAAAACTTGTCTTCTCTCGTATTGACATCCCAAATTCTGGAAATAGCACGCGCTGGATTTACCGTTTACGACCCTCCATAAATAAGGGTCGCGGGTTTCACGTTGCACTGAGGTCTTGCAATATTGGTTGCAACGGTACCTAATTCTCAGAAAAGCGTATATGCAATCGACATTGCAAAATAGCCGTGTATCGGCAAACCTTCTAGACCTTTGGATGTGGACAGTTGTGAGCCAAAAACGTGCAACCAAGAATGCACAGAGACCGCTCCGAGGGATCCATTTTGACAAGGAGTCCCTCTCCTTAAACCTCTATCCGGACTTTGCCAGCATAATCTACCCAGTCAACACAAAACAGAGGGTGATACTGCACTTCCTTATAGACGAGCTCAAAGAGAGGAAGGGATACTTCTCAAAGCACGCCCTAAACTCCTTCGCCACAAAGATCAAGAACGGCACGCTAATCTGGAAGAACAAGTCGTTCAAGGCCTCAAGACGACTAGTCTACTACGTCTGGAAGGATCTGCTTCAGATGGGAATGATCTCCTGGAGCAAGAGATACGTAGGTGACTCACTCAAGGAGGGATTCTTTGTGGAGTTTCAAGACTTCAAGAAGAACCTTGAGAAGATATCCGTAAGATGGGAGAAAGAGTTTGCCCAGAGCCCTGACATAACGAGAACCGAAGCCTAGCCCACCAACCATGCCCAAAGCGCCCCAAAGTAAGGAGTCACACCATTCGATTTTTCGAATCGCCAACATCTTTGCCATATATTCGACAACCTAGCCACCAGATTCTTGGAGGCAGGCGCGCTCGCGAGTTTTGGTATAGTATTTACGTATAATTTTAGTATACCAGACACTACAGAGACATTCATTGAATAGTCTTCATAATACATGAAAAAGCGAGTTATTGATGAACAGAGACTGCCAGACGAAGGGGAAATATAGCTAATTTATCCATTTTATGGAATCCCCCATTATCCCGAAGAACAGCATTTCCGAGTGTTCTTGCTGGAGATAGAGGCATTGGCTTTTCCTCATTTCGGGGTCCCACGGCATCCTTCTGTGTCACACGAGCGGTAGATGGATGCAGGGTGCCGACACGAATCTTGTTCCCAAAAGTTAGACCGATTTCACTTGGAACCTGCTATTCAGTTTTGAGAGACCTGCCTTCCCTATTGACCAGTCCCCGCCTTATCTTGGTCGTGGAGATGGGTTCTCCATCGTCAGCCAAAACGAAGTCTACCGTGTATATCTGGAGCGGCTTCATCCTTTTCTCGGTTCGGATCCTGTTAATCTCAAACGCGGTCCTAAGCGTCTCAGGGCTTACTACTATTGCGGAGATGGCTTTGTCTGAGACAGCTGGACCGTAGGGGTCGTCTAGGGGCGTTATCGTGACTCTTTCCAGTGCACCTATCTCGGAAAGAAACTTCTTCAGCTCTGCAAGCCTGGATTCGTAGCTGCTGACGAGGTGCTCTTTTCCCCTATTAAATGTGAACTTGTTGCTGCTGAGGCCTATTACAAGTGCATCTCCAACTTGGAGAGCCTTGCGGATGAGTTTCTCATGTCCTTCATGGAGTTGTTCGAATGTTCCACCGAGTACAACTGTGCGGTGGCGATGTTTCGTCACAGACATCCCCCAACTCGCCGCGCGAGATCCATGGACGAGTCAGAATTCACGTATGTTTCTAACCCTTAATAGCAGGCATGGCTAAAACCTTTCCATTACTTGATTCGATTATCTGCTCAAGCGATCTTGGGGTAGAGAAATCTGCGGGTTATAGTTGGAATCACTGGAGCAAGCGGAATGGCATACTCATGGAGACTACTTGAGGTGCTCAGGCGAAGAGGAGTGGAAATCTGCGTAATCATGACTCACCCCGCCGAGAGGATTCTTAAACATGAATTGGCAAGGGAGCCACATGAGGTTTACAGCTTGGCGACTGAGCATTATGATGTGGACGACCTAACATCACCAGTGGCGAGTGGTTCGCAGCAGTTTGAGGCGATGGTTATAGTGCCCTGCTCGATGGCCTCGGCAGCGGCTATCGCAAACGGGATTTCGAGAAATCTACTCTTAAGGGTAGCCGATATCTGTCTGAAGGAAGGCCGCCGGCTAATACTCGTCCCGCGAGAGACTCCGGTAAGCGCAATCCACCTCGAGAATCTGTTGAAACTAGCCCGTTCAGGTGTGGTGATAATGCCTGCAAGTCCGGGATTCTACCATAAGCCCAAAGACATAGATGAAATAGTAGACTTCGTCGTAGGTCGGATACTCCAGCGGCTGGGTTTGGACCAAGACCTGTTCAAACCTTGGAAGGGGCTTTAGCTTAATATCGATATTACCGCTGATCAGGACTGTATTGGTGGAGGTCATTGTCTGACCTGAGATCATTCCTCAAGATCTTGGAGGAGGATGGGGATATCCTCAAGTTCAACGAGAGAGTGTCCCTGAAGTTTGAAGCGTCGGCGATAATGAAGAAGTACGACGGAAAGCAGGCACTTTTCTTTGACAAGATAGACAGCTTTCGCAACGTCGTTGCGGGGATCTGTGGCACAAAGAAGAGATTAGCGCGTTCACTCGACGTATCTCTTGATAAACTTAGACCTTTTCTTATGGATGCTGTACGAAACCCCGAACCCCCCAAGATGACTGGCGATCTTTTGGCTTCAAGGGAACTCCGGGATCTCTCAGAAATCCCCGTCCTGACACATTTCGAGAAGGATGCGGGACCTTACATCACTTCAGCCATAGTCTCCGCAAGACTACCTGATGGTTCTGGAGAGAATGTATCTGTTCATAGGCTCATGGTCGTAGACAACAAACACCTAGCAATTAGAATAGTTCCACGCCACCTATTCCAGATCTGCAGGATGACGAAAGAAGTGGGGAAATCTAGTCTGGATATTGGGATAGCGTTAGGTGTACACCCGTCGGTTCTCCTAGCCGCTTCATCTCCAGCACCATTCGGGGTCAGCGAGTACGCCGTCGCCAACAAGCTCATGAACAATAACCTTGAGGTTGCCCGGTGCAGTTCTGTGGATGCTTACGTCCCCGCAGACTCTGAGATTGTGATAGAGGGAAGAATCCTTCTGGATAGGGAGGTTGACGAAGGACCTTTTGTTGACATCACTGGTACTTACGATATTGTTCGAAAACAGCCGCTAGTCGAGGTGAAGAGGCTCTGGTGCAGGGAGAACTTCCTCTACCACGCCCTGCTTCCATCTGGGAGCGAACACGGCCTCCTGATGGGCCTTCCCCAAGAGGCCAGGATTGCGGAAGCCGTGGCTGGAGTAGTTCCCAAGGTCAAAGACGTCAACCTGACCCCTGGGGGGTGTCATTGGCTCCATGCAGTCGTCTCGATCGACAAACAGACCGAGGGAGACGCAAAAAACGTCATTCTCGCAGCCCTAGCCGGACACCCATCCCTCAAACATGTGGTTGTGGTTGACTCAGACATAGATGTGAACAATGCTGGAGAGGTTGAGTGGGCCCTCGCCACCAGATTTCAGGGAAGTCGAGGCCTGGTGGTCATAACGGACGCACGCGGTTCAAGCCTGGACGCTTCGGGAAACCAAGAACTCAACCTAACGACGAAAGTCGGTATCGACGCGACGCGTTCGCTCCTCAAGCCCAAAGAGAAGTTCGAGAAAGCCAAGATCCCGGTTGAGTCTGAAACTTAAGGTATCCGTCTTGTACCTTACAAAGAGAGAGGAGAGGATCCTCGACGGCGAAAAGGGTGAAGCCGCAGCCACAGCCATGAAACTGCTGGTCACGGTAGGCGACATTTTTGATGCTGAGAGACTGATTCCAATCAAGAGTGCACAGATATCCGGGATATCTTACAAGACGATTGGGGACGCAGGGCTGGAGTTCATCGAGAACTTTGCAATGCTGGGAGCAAAGGCTTCCATATACACCACCATTAACCCAGCCGGCATGGACTTGGAACACTGGAGAGAGATGGGGATTCCAGATGATTTCGCCTCAAGACAGTCAAGAATAGTCTCAGCCCTAACCAAGATCGGGGCAAGCCCGACCTGCACCTGCACCCCCTACCTCCTGAACAGAAGGCCGAAGTACGGAGATCACCTTGCGTGGGCGGAGTCCTCAGCAGTGATCTATGCAAACTCAATCCTCGGCGCGAGGTCAAACCGAGAAGGAGGGCCGATTGCCCTCGCGAGTGCCATAATCGGAAAGACGCCGCTATACGGCTTACACCTGAGTGAGAACAGAATCCCAACGGTCGAGGTCGATGTGAGGGCAGAACTCAAGAACGAATTAGACTACAGTCTCTTAGGGTTCTTTGTGGGAAAGAGACTTCCTAAAGACATACCTCTCATCAACCTCCCCAGAGGCAGGATTGAGAGTGCCCACCTGAAGGCCTTGGGGGCAAGCATGGCAACCTCAGGTGGCCAAGCGCTCTACCACGTGAAAGACCTAACCCCTGAGTCGAACATCCTGAGCAAGAATGGACCTCGTGGGAAGATCTCTGTTGAAAGCTCTGACCTTAACGAGACAAGAGAGTCCCTCTCAAAGGAGGCCGAACCAGACTATGTCTGTATAGGTTGCCCACACTGCAACATCGAGGAGATAGTAAAGATCTCAAGACTGACTGCGGGAAAACAGTTTGTCAGACGATTGATGGTCTTTACTTCAAGACATGTGTGGAACCTTGCAAAGACCAGAGACTACCTGAAGAACATAGTGAGGGCTGGAGGAGTCGTGATCAGGGACACCTGCATGGTGGTGGCCCCTCTCGAGCGCATAGGGGTAACACGAGTGATGACCAACTCAGCAAAGGCGGCTCACTATCTACCACCACTCTGCGGCGCAAACGTCAGCCTTCGAGACCTCGAAGGCTCCCTGGAGTATGCGGTACATGGAGATTAGACTGAGGGGAAGGGGTCTCGTCAAAGGTTTGGCGGAAGGAGAGGCCATAGTCACTCGTCAACCACTCTCCTTCTTGGGTGGCGTCGACCCTAACACTGGAATAGTCGTGGAGCCGGGCCACGAGCTTGAGGGACTGAGTGTGAAGAACAAGATTCTCGTGTTCCCGTATGGGAAGGGGAGCACGGTGGGATCCTACACGTTGTTTTCGATGGCGAAGAAAGGCACTAAACCTGCGGGAATAATAAACTCGAAGACCGAACCTATCATTGCAGCAGGATGTATACTCGCAAAAATCCCTCTCATGGACAGGTTTGAGAGAGATGCCGTTGAAGCAATCTCAAACGGTTGCCTCGTAGTCATGAATGCCAATGAAGGATACGCGGTGGTTAGACGGCCCAATACCAATAATCGACAGGAATCACCTTAGTTACAATTGATATTGGTAGCCCGGGGGAGACTTTCGAGTGTTTTTCGAACTCCCGTCGACGGGTGTCTTCTCCTTACGGAGGATCCAGAGCCCGTTATCCTTGATCGTGTCTGACCCCACATTGACCGCTAGACGACCGGGCTAGCACACACCCTAACTGCCGGGCCGACTATGAAGTCTAGGGCAAAGCCTTTAAGCTTTCTACTGAGTTCTATGAGAGCTGTATTTTGACACGGCGCAGAGTCTTTCCATCCTCGGGCGATAGAGCGTCTCGTAGTGCTGTGTTGCACGACTAGACATCTCTGTTTATAAACGCCGGTTTGGGGTGATGGTTTGTTGTCATGGGCGTGGCTGAAAGATCGATATAGCCTTCAAGTGAGCTCTTCTGCGATTGTGATTGGC
>Ga0315280_10000322_pt1 | contig 88891 bp, 78 predicted proteins | sample YL17G06_40_MG_FD_203697 | JGI IMG/M metagenome (GOLD analysis project Ga0315280, IMG submission 203697) | Sediment microbial communities from Yellowstone Lake, YNP, Wyoming, USA - YL17G06_40 | ecosystem: Environmental > Aquatic > Freshwater > Lake > Sediment | place: USA: Wyoming | collected...
GCGCCTGCGCTGGAAAGCGCCAGTCCGGCTGGCAGAGTGCCGGACGAGATCTCCCACGTGTACGGGGGAGTCCCGCCACTGGCGGCGAGCGTCTGCAAGTATGCCGCTCCGGTGGATCCCGATGGCAGGGGTGAGCTCGTGGTGATCGCCAGGGTAGTCGTCGTCAACGTCACGCCGCTGTAAGCCGCGTAGCCAGAAAGGTTGAGGTACCAATCTCCAGCAGCTGGGTTGGTGACGGTGATGGACTCCGTGGTGCTGTAACTCGAGGATCCGTAATTATAGTAGCAGGAAGTGCTGACCCAACTCGGCGACTGACACAACGCCGGCTGGCTCCTCCTCAGGTAAAGATCCACATCGCCGGTCCCGCCGCTGGTCGTGACCTTGAACGAAGGCGTTTGTTCTGGGATCGTCACGCGGTACAGGGTCTCGCTGCTGAGCACGCCGCTCAAACCAGTCAAGGTGGTGTTGGCACTCAGCGCGGCGGGCGTGACTAAAGCCGCCGTCAGGGATACTCCGGAATATGTACGCCACGCGTTCACCACAATCTGCCAGCGCCCAGCCTTTGGACTGGCGAAAGACAGGGTTTCAGTGCTTCCGTCTCGCGCAGACCGGGCAGCATAACCGTCAGGATCAACTACCAACCACAGGTCCGCATCGCCGGTACCGTTGCGCGTCGTGACTTGCAGCACCGGAACGTTCGCCGGTATCGTAACGTAGGCATAGCCCAAACTGTTCACCTGCCCACTGATGGTCTTGGGCTGGTCCGGTTCCATGAACGTCACCACGGGAAGAAGGTAACCATGCACGACGTTCGCACCGGTCCCATCGGTGGCCGTGATCTTGACGCGCTGGCTGACAAAGGTGGCAATCCAGCTTACCGATCCGCTCGCTGAATCGACTGTCATGCCCGCCGGTCCTTGTGTCAGCGCGTAATTCAGTACGCCGCCGTTGGGATTGGATGCGGTCACCTGGTATGAGTACTGATCCCCCACCCCGGTCGCGACCGAAAGCGGGTTGCTCGTGATGGCCGGATTTCCCGCTGTCTGCAGGTCCGGCGGCAGATCGTAAGCGGCGTCATACCGGGTACCCGTCAAGGAGTTGCCATCGACGCCGGTGGCGGAGTAGCCCATTCCGTGCTTTGCGAACGCCTGCCAAATGTTGGTGCGGTTGGCGCCGCCATTCGTGGCCTGATCCGCCGAGAGGATGGCGTCGCGGGCGTCCGTCATGCTGGGGCCGCACGGCGTGGATTTCAGGCCGTTGACCACCAGTTGGTCTGTCACCGTGGGACCCAGGGATTTGCGCAGGTCCCACAGGGCCGCGGCCCAGATTTCCCCATCGTCGTGCACTTCATAGCCGTAGCTGCCGTTGCCGATGTCCTGGTAAGTGAAGGTGTAGCCCTCGTAGCTCTGCCGCCGGATTCCGCTCGTCGAGTTCTGACTCTGATAGGCGCCATAAACCGGGTTATTGAACATGCTGATGGCAAAGTAGTCGGACCAACCCTCTCCCAAGGCGCCGGACTGTATCCCGTTAAGACAACTTGTGCTCGTACCGGCTCCCGCAATGCGGGTTGAGACGCCATGCCCATATTCATGGAACACGGTCTGGCCGTTGTAATCGGAATCCAGATCGTCGGTATAAGTGCTGGTGCTGCGTGTATATAAGCCTATGCGCATGCGCGGCGCCGTGCCGTCCGGCGTGGGGCCGAATGAGGAGTTGTTAGTGAAGCCGCCATACTGCGCCTCTGCCAATAGGGCGTCGCTGCCTGTGCCGCCCCGGCCAAAGTTGTCAGTCTGGAAATTCCACGCTGCCTCGGTGAAACCCAGACTGTAGTAGTAGTCGTGCGACAGGTTGACGAAATAGAAAAGATTGGTCACGGACGAAGCCTGGTAGTTTCTCGGATTCAACCCAACCGTGCCATCACCAAAAGAGAAGTCGAAGATCTGATCGGCGCTGTATGCCCGACCGCTCTGCATAGTTGAATTGGTGACTGGATCCGGAGAGTCATTGCCAGTGGCGTCTAAATAGGCGTCCACATTGTTGCCCGTGGTCACCGTCCCGTTTGCCGGAAGCCATCCATCAGGGAACGTCACCAACTGGCGCTCGCCCACCATCGGGGATTGGGTCCATACACGAGCTTGAGCCCCGAACACGTAAAGGTTGTGGCGGAAGAGCGAGCTCCCGTTTTCGGCATCAATCAGGATTTCATACCAGCTTTCCGGACCCACTTCGAGAAAGATCCTGTAAGCAAGCCGGGCCGAAGAAGCCGTCATGGGGAAGATCGAGAGTTCCGCAGTGATCGGACGGTAGCGGTCTCCGCGCGGGTTGAGGAATGCATCTTTTCCGATCGCCTCGGGAACGCGCGAGAGCGCGCCCGGCGCCTCACCGCCGATCGAATCAAAGGCTGCCCGCACGGCCTCTTCTGGGCTCAGCCGGGGCGTTGTTGACAGGCTCAGTCCCGGTGTCACATCTCCGGTCGCGACCTGTATCACCTCACCCGCTCTGTTCAACGTAAACTTGATCTGCGCGTTGAACACGTCGATGCCCTCGAGCGTCTGGTTGAACGCCAGAAACGTGGCATTGGCCGTGACGTCCTTGCCGAGGAGGCGCAGGCCATCGACCTCGGACGGGGAGAATGGAAAGATCGAGGCGTGATCTCGCAGGAAACTCTTCGCAATCTCCTCCGGCTCGCCCGTGGATGGAGTGCTCAGCGATTTGCCGTCGCGGAGAAAAAGCTTGGGCAGGCCAAACCGGTTCAGTGCGATACGAGTGCCGGGGTAGCTGAATTGCGCTGACGCCAGGAACGATTCAATGTTGGCTCTTCGCTGTTCTACCATCACCGTGGCCTGTTTCTGCTGGCTGCTGGCCGGCTCTGTCGCGGTCACCAGATCACGGGCATCGAAGTCAGGAAGTACACGTTTTTTTAAGGCGTCGGTCGCCTGACTCCACCCGGGCGGGGCGGCGGCAATTCCAAGAAGGAAAAACACCAAGAAGACTCGTTTAAGCATGATCCCCTCCGTTGAATCTAGACTGCTTCAGCAAAACCGGATCGCTCATGGGGCGGCGGACTACAGCTCGCGCCGATGGGCGACGACAAACTGCCGAACCAAAATCATCGTGGTAACCAGCAAAAACTGGGGAATCGCAGACCTGCTTTTCGGTTGACCGGCGCAATCTACCTCAACTGTCAGTAAGAGTCAAACAAAGCATATAGGGCTTGATTTCATGAGGTTCTGGCCCCTGCCGCTCCCTGGGGACCAACTGTCGTTCCCTCGGACCCCGAAACCGCCTGCTGTCGGCTCGGGATCTGCAGCTGCTGGCGAGAGCGGACTATGAGCGGTTGGTTGGGGACGTAGCTGAGATCAAGCGAATGCTGACGTTTCTGATCCAAAAACTGTCGGATGAAGAAAGCGGATGACTGGTACGAAGCTGACGACTGATGGCACTCAGGAAAGGGCACGAACGTCCGGATGGCACTATCCCACTTTGGTTCCAGCTCCTCCGCGTTGGGGTCAGCGAGCTGGCCGTGCAATTCGCGGATGAGCTAACGCTTAAGAGTTCGGTCGAGGAAGTCTTTCAAAACAGGATAGGGGATTCCACTGTCTACGCGTTGTTGGCGGCCCGTCTCAGTGATGATAAACACCGTTGGAGTCGAAGTGATGCTGCGGCTCTGCCCCAGCATGATCTCCTGTCCGACAGCCGCGTCGATCGCAGGATCTGCAGCAAGCTTCTTCAGGCGCACCAGTTCCGTTGGATCGAGCGCTTTGGCGAGGACCGCCTCGATGTTGCCATCCTGCGACCACTGCGCCTGCTCTTTGTAGAGAACATCCGCCACCCTCAACCAGCGCTCCCTGCCCAGACGGCGGGCTGCGAGGGCGAAGCGCGCTGCTTTGCGCGAGAACTGATGCATCTCCAGGGGAAAATCGTGGTAGACGATGTAGACCTTGTTACCACTAGCATAATCGGCAGCAAGAGGCTTAAGTGTTTCCAGGTAGAATTCGCGACAGACCGGGCATTGATAATCCGAAAACACCTCGATCTTCACGGGTGAATTCGGCTGACCGCAAAGGTACTGCTCATCCTCCCTGTTCGTGGCGGTCTGCCCAGCCGCCGACAGCGCTGCCGTCAGGATCAGGAACGCAGCTCCCAGCCAGATCCAGCCTCCGCGCCCTTTCATTCGGTTCGACTCTTGGGTCATTCCTTACCTCGATTTAGGTATACAATCGCTCGGGTCAGTATACCCCTGGAAAAAGCCTGCTTGAAGTCTAAAAACCGCTCCCGTGCGCCCGAGTGTGCAACCTCACACAGGGAACCGCGGCAAAAATGCCAGACAAGCTTTTCCTGTCGACATCTTTAGTGGTTGCGGTCTGTCCGCAGTTGCGCATATTATTTAAGAAAACGCTGTCAGTCCTGGCTCTTCAGGACTGTGCTTCGGGAGTAAGGGGTGTTTCCCCTTCACAAGTGTCTTGGTGCCCGAGACGGATCGAATCGCAGAAACTTCCGCCCGGGCTTGTCATTTCAAGGAGTCAAGTGAGTGGTCAAGATTATGAAGATTGTCAGCCAGTTATTGCAGGCCAAAGGCTCTAACGTATGGGCGGTGGAGCCGGATGCTACGGTCTTTACCGCTTTAAAGCTGATGGCGGAAAAAAACGTGGGAGCCTTGCTCGTCTTACGGCAGGGGCACATGATCGGGGTTTTCTCCGAAAGAGACTACGCCCGGAAGATGATTCTTAAAGGCAAGCATTCCAAGCATACACTTGTCCGTGAAGTGATGACCGAGAGCCCGATCTGCGTCGGCCCCGGCAAATCGATCGAGGAATGCATGGCGCTGATGACGGATAATCACATCCGCCATCTGCCTGTGCTTGAAGGAGACCACCTGCTGGGTGTCGTGTCGATGGGGGATGTGGTCAAGAGCATCATCGTGGAACAGCAGGGCACAATCACCGACCTGGAAGACTACATCACGGGCAAAAGGTAGCGGTTTCAGCTTTTCTTGGGCCGGTAGATGTGCGTGCTTTGGCCATAGAACGCCTCGGCGGCAATCCGTCCTTCGTGCGTCGCCTTATGGGCCAGCAGCGGCTCCCCAGTCAGATCACCGATGGCATAGATGTTGGGATCCGTCGTGCGCCGCTCGGCATCGACTTCGAAGGAATGCAGCCCCGGTATAGGCAGACGCCGCCGGGATTCTCCTCTCCTCCGATCAGGGCGACTTTCAGGCCCAGATCAGCAGCCATAAATGCAGCGGCATACCCGCCCGGGCCGGCACCGATGACCGCTAGTTGCACCAAGTTTGCGTTATTGCTCATGCCGGGACTCTCCCACGTTACGAGTGACGAACGACGAGTGACGGGTTACGAGTAAGAATTCGTCTTCTTTCACTCGTCACTCGTCATTCGTCACTCGTCATTCGTCACTCGTCATTCGTCACTCGTCATTCGTCACTCGTCATTCGTCACTCCGATTTATCCTGCTGGCGGCAGCAGAAAGGGTTGCTCCAGGGCTTCTGTGACCCAGCGCAAAAAGCGGGCGGCATCCGCCCCATCGATCAGCCTGTGATCATAAGAAAGCGATATCGGCAGCATCAGGCGCGGCTCAAACCTGCCGTCGACCAGAACCGCTTCCTGCCGCGCGCGCGAGATGCCCAGGATGGCAACTTCCGGAGCATGAATAATCGGAGAGAACTGGGTGCCGCCAATGCCTCCGAGGTTGGTGATGGTAAAAACGGCCCCCTCCAATTCCTCCAGAGTGATCTTCTTACTTCTCGCCTTTTCCGCAAGATGAGCAATCTCGACCGACAGCTCGCGGATGTTCTTTTTGTCTGCATCGCGAATCACAGGAACGATCAGGCCGCGGTCGGTATCTACCGCAACGCCCATGTGGCAGTACTTCTTGATTACGATCTGTTCCCTTTCCATGTCCAGGCTCGCCGCGAAGTTCGGAAAAACCTTCAACGCGGAAGCGACCACTTTCACCGCAATGGAGGTGATTGTCAGCTTGCCGCCGGCAGCTTCGATTTCACCGGCAAAACGCTTGCGCAGTTGTTCGAGATCTGTGATGTCGGCGCTCTCATAGTTCGTCACATGAGGAATGCTCGCCCAGGAATAGCTCATGCTCTCAGCGATCTTGCGCCGTATCCCGGTCATTTCCCTGCGCTCGATTTCTCCCCATCTGGAAAAGTCCGGCAGTGGCGCCGGTCGCAGCGGCGCGCCGGAGCGCAACTGACCCGCGCCGGCAAGCGCCCGCACGCACGTGGATTTCTTGGACGACACCGCTGACGGAAGAAGGGAGCTCGAAGTTGGCCTTATCCGTCTCGAGTTCGAGCACGGGTTGCTCGCGCGCGATCCTGTCGCCGACGGACACCATGATCGAATGGCGCTTAATTAAGGATTCCAATTAGGACCCTGAAAGGGTCCAGCAGGAAAGCCCAGGGCGTCAGCCCTGGGAACTGACGTAGAGCAAGGAATCAGCCCTGTAAGGGCGGCGCAGGCTGCTTCGCCCCTTCAGGGCTGGTCTCCCGGATGTTCATGATCCCAGGGCTCACGCCCTGGGCTTTCCTGCCCCGCCCCTTTGGGGCTTAGCACTTGATTTGGCGGCACTACAAGGTGATTGCGGTCACTCTTAATTAAGCGCCATTCCACCATGATCTTGATCAGGTCGGCAGACTCGACGTGCTCGCCAAGCTCCGGCAGCTTGAGTTGAACAGTCATAGTTCCCTTCCTATGCCCTTGAGCACACCTGTAAGAGCTGCCGCGAATTTCACGAGTGCTCGGAAAGACAATTCGTGAAGTCCGCAGCTGGTATTGTTTTTAGGACATCGTCGGACTTGCTTTGTCGGCATCGATCTTCATGTCGATCATTGCTTTCTGCACGATCTCGGGACCGATTTGCCTGTCACGCGCCAAAGCAGCAAGTGTAGCGAGCGTAATAAACCGGGCGTCGACTTCGAAGAAGTCGCGCAGAGCCCCCCTCGTATCGCTGCGTCCGAAACCGTCTGTCCCGAGTGAGACCAGCGGCCGAGGGAACCATCGCGAGATGGAGTCGGGCAGCGCCTTGACGTAATCCGAGGCGGCCACGAACACTCCGGGCGCCCCCGCCAGGCACGCAGTGACGTAGGGTATTCGGGGCTGCTCCAACGGATGCAGCATGTTCCAGCGCTCGACGTCATGGCCGTCTCGATTCAGCTCCTTGTAGCTTGTGATACTCCAGACGTCGGCGGCAACCCCGTACTTCCCTTCGAGCATCTCTTGCGCGCGCAGCACTTCGCACAGGATCGCGCCGCTGCCGAACAGCTGGGCGTGGAGCCTGGCATTTTTTGTTTCCGAGGCCTTGAAGCGATACATGCCTTTGAGAATGCCTTCCTTGACGCCCGGAGGCATTGGCGGCATTGGGTAGAACTCGTTCATGACCGTCGGATATGGGAATACCGAAACGCGAGCGAAACTCCCTCAACTCTTCCTCGTTCAGCTTCTTTTGCTGGTGGGTTATATTCTTCCCTTCCCCCGCCTCGCCGAGTCCATACCCTTTGATGGTCCGCGCCAGGATGACGCTCGGTGCTCCCTTGTGCTCTACCGCAGCTTTGTAGGCCGCGTAGACCTTGTTTGGGTCATGCCCGCCGAGTCGCAGCTTCCGGATCTGCTCGTCGGAGAGGTGCTGGACCATCTCGAGTAAGCGTGGATCCTTGCCGAAGAAACGGCTGCGATTATAGGCGCCGCTTTCCACGCAGTACTTCTGCCATTCGCCGTCGACGGTTTCTTCCATCCTCTCGACCAGGATGCCGTCCCGATCCTTGGCCAGCAGTGCATCCCAGTCGCCACCCCAGATCACCTTGATGACGTTCCAGCCCGCACCGCGAAAAATCGCTTCCAGCTCCTGAATGATATTCCCGTTGCCGCGGACGGGGCCGTCGAGGCGCTGCAGGTTGCAGTTAATTACAAAGATGAGATTGTCCAGCTTCTCGCGCGCCGCTAGAGTGATGGCGCCGAGCGCTTCCGGCTCATCTGTCTCACCGTCCCCGAGGAAAGCCCATACCTTGGCGTTGGACGGCGTTCTCAGTCCGCGGTCCTCGAGATAGCGGTTGAAGCGCGCGCGATAGATGGCCATGATCGGCCCAAGTCCCATGGAGACGGTGGGAAACTCCCAAAAACTCGGCATCAGCCAGGGATGGGGATAGGAAGATAGTCCGCCGCCCTTTGCCTCACGCCGGAAATTCTCCATCTGCTCCACCGTCAGGCGACCCTCGAGAAACGCCCGGGCATAGATCCCAGGCGAGGCGTGCCCCTGAAAGTAGATGAAGTCGGGGTCCTCGTGATCCTTGCCGCGGAAAAAGTGATTGAAGCCGACTTCATAGAGGGTTGCAGTCGAGGCATATGTGGAAATATGTCCCCCGATGCCCGGCGACACGCGATTTGCACGCACCACCATAGCCAGGGCGTTCCAACGCACCAGGCTCTTGATGCGCCGTTCGACCTCCCGGCTGCCGGGATAGGGTGGCTCTGCCTCTGCAGGAATCGTGTTGATGTACGGCGTGACGGCGGCATAGGGGATCTTGACGCCGGCTTTCTCCGCGCGAACGCGCAGTTTGTGCAGGAGCCGACGGGCGCGGTCGGGGCCTTCCGTTTCCAGAACGTAATCGAGGGAATCGAGCCATTCGCGCATCTCGATCCGTTCCAGTTCTGCAAGTTCCTCGGCGTTTGGATCACTCATCTCCACTCTCCCTGTTTCGTTTGATAAATCCAATACAGCCTTCCAAATTACGTTGCAACCTTCTTGCTCCTATGTCAAAACCTTTTCGCTCATGCTCGATGTAATGTCTTCTGGAGAGTCTTTCCCAAAATACTGGCAACGGATGGTAGAATGGGCGCATTTTGGAGCTGAGATAACAATCGTTGTATTACATCCGGTTCTTGCGAAGGGGGGCGAGGATGTCGAAACCGCATGTTGAACGCCCTGAACCGTACGATCCACTACGTCCTGCTGAAACGGCCGACGAAATCGCCGCGAAACTCAAACTCTAGGTTTCGATACCATTCGCAATTCCACAGCGCTTTCGTAGAGTTCCGTTTTTTTTCTAACGATTCCAGCACGCACAGATGAGTTGATAATGCTCGAACCGGTCCGCTTCTTTCGCACTCGATGAACACCCCCGACCTCGAAGCCGTTATTCTCAGCTATGCGAGCAAAGATCTGGTCAGTCTTGAACTCGATTCCTTGCAAGATATTATTTCCGATTACCACGACGACCAGGCCTCCAGGCTTCATCACCTGTGCTGTGGTCCGGCAAAATCTCGCGCAATCGTTAAAATAGGCTACGGCATAATTCGTCCACCCTGGGCCACCGTACGCTCCTTTTTCAGCATTGACGGAGCGCAATTCGCTCAGTTTTTCCTCCAGGTCCGGATCCGAAAACATTAGCGTCAATTCAGGCTCGGATCGGACTGTCTGCCAGAATTTGCCGAAGCTCAAGGTTTCGAGATCATGCAGGTCCGAGGTCTCTGTGACAAGATCCAGCCAGAACATTTGAGGCCGCGTGTTGCGAACGTAGTGATAATTATTGAGGTAGGGAGGAGATGTAATGAGAATGTCAACGGAGGCGGGTCCAAGCCTTGTCAAGCCGTATTCTAAGTAAGACTCACTGAACACCCGCGTGACCGGTTGCCTACTCGGCTCTGGTTTGGTTCCTTGTATTATTTCGATATCGCGGGCCATGTGAAGCAGTTTTGCTTTGAGGATCCGGGAAACGTCCGCATTCACGATCATTCCCTTTCCCGCAGCGACCCGGCGGCCAAGGCTCGGTTCGTAGCTATAGTTTGAAATCCCCACCATGACTGCGCCCAACGCGAGGAGAAGCAGCCTGCGAATATTTGCTTGTTTCTGCTGGGCAATGAAGTCTTTGACAAAGAGCACCTGTCGCTCGACGTTCGGGCTGAAAAACGGATCGCGCGTTTTGAACGCGGCCGGTGGAAAGCTCTTGGGCGCATTGGACGCACTTCGGAGTTGGAGTCTAAGGTAGGCTTCAAGTTCGTCTGCCAGACGACCGATGATATGCGGCTGTATCTTTAACGCCTCGATCTTGACCTGACATGCCAAGGCAGCAAATGGATTGATTTCGAATCCTACAACGTCGTGATTCCGTCGCAAGCCCTCGATGAGCGTCGTGCCCACTCCAGCAAAAGGATCCAGCACTACGGCCAATCTGCTGGAAACGAGTTCCTTCCCCAGAATCTCGTCGACGAAGGAAGCAGAAAATCCCGCAATCCAGGGAACCCACCGGTGCAAGGGTTCCTCACGGTTTTTTGTAAAGGCTGTGTCGCCAAAGCCGGTCTCTGTGGGTTCAGGAATTCTCTCGAGAGTTGGCAAATATAATTGCGTCGTGGGCTCAGCTATCAGCGTGGCCGCGCCAATGCTACGGTTGCCCCCAATCAACCACTCATCCAGCGCTTTCCTGAGGAACCGCCATTCTCGTCCCACGCGCTGGCAAGGAACACGACCAGTCTTCGCCAACTCTCGCAGTGTCTTTTCACTGACACGCACGTACTGTGCAGCCTCACTCAATCTGAGCACGTCTCTCTCGACCATCGTTGCTTCGCCCAGTTTCCGTTATGTTCCGTTATAGGTTGTAAGCTTATTCATAGACAACGAATCTGTCAAGAAATGCCCTTGCTTGCACCCCATCGTCACTGGAGGTAGCGTGGGACATAGGTTAGAATTCCTTCTATGGACGACTGGGGAAAGTACTAAGCACTGAGTGTCCAGGTTTCGGATTTGTCCGTACCACACGTTCTTCACTCAGCACTCAGTACTCAGCACTCAGCACTCAGCACTAGTGGTGCGATGGTCATGAAGATTAGCGCCGGCTTGCTCATGTATCGAGTCAAAGAAAGTGATCTCGAAGTGCTGTTGGTGCATCCTGGGGGGCCATTCTGGCAGCACAAAGACGACGGTGCTTGGACGCTCGGCAAAGGGGAGATCGCACCCGGCGAGGCAGCGCTTGAGGCCGCGAAGCGCGAATTCGAGGAAGAGACGGGTATAAGAGCTGAGGGGCCCTTCTTGGAACTCACTCCGATCCACCAAAAGGGCGGCAAGATCGTTCAGGCGTGGGCGTTTCGAGGCGACTGCGATCCGAGTGAGATCAAGAGCAATACCTTCACGATGGAATGGCCGCCGCACTCGGGTCAAAGGCGCCAGTTTCCCGAAATCGACCGCGCTGCATTTTTCGGCATCGATGAGGCGAAGCGGAAGATCAATCAGGCGCAGGTTGCACTGCTGGAGGAGTTGGCCAGCATGGTCTCGAATCAACAGGCTTAGTTGCAGTCACCGCGAGCGCAGCGAGGGATAGCGGCAGGCGGCCGCGCTCCAGAAGCGTTCGCCGCAGCGCTCCACGACTTGAGCCGCTCCACTCGCGGAAAGCTGTCGCAGCGCCTCCTCGACCTGACCTGGAGACCAGCGCTCGAGCGTGCGCCGCAATTCCTCCTCCCGCATGGGGTGACGGGTGATGATGGCGAGGATTGCGCTGGTTACATCTTCATACCCAGACAGATCAAATGCGCCTCCGGAAGCACAGACGACCTGTGCGCGACTGCCGAGGATGGCTTCCGCTCTCCTGAGCCCCTCCTCATCCGGACGCTGAATGTTCGGCTCTGCTGGAGGGCGGCTGGGAACACTGATGTGAATCTGGTCCGGTTGAATCGGCTCCAGGGCATCGGCAATCTCCTGGAGCGCCTCCTCGCTGTCGTTGATGCCCTTCATCAGCATCACCTCGATCCACAGCTTGCCGCGGTATTCCTGACGGAAAGCAATCAATCCCTGCAACAGCAACTCGTAAGTCAGTCCAGGCCACGGACGGTTGATCATACGATAGAGCCGTCGACTGCCGGCATCCATAGATGCCAGCACGGCATCGGCAACACGCAACTCTTCCCGGACTTCCGGAAGGTGAAGCAACGATCCATTGGTAATCACAGCCACCGGGATGCCGGTCAGACTCTTGATCTGACGGAGCAGCCATCCGATGCCGGCGTGCAGCGTCGTCTCGCCGGAGCCGACCAGCGTCACCCAATCGACGGCCCCAGGCTTCTGTCCGTCCAGCGCTTCTCGCACCTCGGCCAGTATGCTCTCCCGCGGAAAGTACTCGCGCCGTTCATTCGAAAGCGGAATCGTACGACCCAGCTGGCAATAGACGCAGTTCCAGTTGCAGACCTTCAACGGAAGCGGATCAACGCCGAGCGACTGCCCCAATCTTCGCGAAGGCACGGGGCCGAAAACAAAGCCCATCTCTGAATGTCCCCTCCGGTCAGGCTCTCTGTCAAATCGTAAGGCGCAAGCCTGCAGATTGATATTATCTCAGGTTGCCCCGAGCTAAAAGTATGCGCCCGCGCCGCACCTCGATCCACTCAAAACTCGGCCAAGCAGCAGTGGCTTATGACAATGGGCCGGCAACCGCGAAATGCACGCAACGCGGGAACTGACTCTCGCGTATCCGTTTATTCCGCGGCATCCCAGGCGGCAGAGCAGATTGCGCTACAAAGCACAATCCTACGGCCATGCTCTGCCGAGCGCGGGGTGCAATTGGAAGTGGGAGTCAACTGCAGGCAAGTCGTCAGCTTCTGCCCAACGATTTTAAGCGAAAAACGAACCACGAAGACCTCCAAGACCTCTAAGAAACAAAGGCAGCGGGATTCGCTTCTGGATCCACACATGGGCCAGCGCTGCGCGCGCGAGCGACTTTGCCCGGGCGCCGTGGAAAAACGCTCCCATCCCCAAACGTTGATCACGCTCTTGAAGATCGTGCGTTTTCCCACGGCGCCCGGGCAAAGTCGCTGGCCGGAGGCCGCCCATGTGTGGATCCAGAAGCATATTCCGCCGAGCCCCGAATGAATAGACATAGCCTCAACGAGAAATTCTTGGTGGTCTTGGTGGTCTTTGCGGTTCGCATTATTGCGGCCGGTCTGTCGGGTCCGCAAAAACCGCCACTATCCGGCTCAACCTCGTGTCGCTCTGGATGGAGCCTGACTCCCACTCTTGATTACACCCCCAAGCGCGCAAAAGATGCCTTTGGGCCTGGGGTTGGGTTTATAATACACGTCTTTTAGATTAGCAGAAGGAGACATGAAGCAGCGAAAAGAGGAGCGGCGAGCGAGCGCCTCCAGCCGAGTCGAGAAGCGAATTCAGCCGGGCCGGATTGCGGCTGCAGCCCGATCCATTCCGTCGCGCGCGGAAAGGAGGGCCGCAATAAGCGATGCAGTGATTAAGAGGATCCTGCAGAGCAACCGGTCCCTTCTGCTCGCGAGGCTTTCAGCACCCATGGTGCATGAGATCATCAACCCCGTTTCAGCCGTGCTGAACCTGGCCACACTGATGCAGCACATCCTCAAAGATGACGGCGTCCCTCCGGGCCGGGTGACGGAATTCTGCAGTTATCTAACTCAAGTGATCAGCGAGTCGAAGCACGCCGGACGAATTGCTTCGGAAATGCAGTCGTTTGCCCGCGCCACGAGCCATGAACCCAGGGGGACCGATCTAAACGAGGTTATCCGGCAGGCGCTCTCTCTCGCTTCCCACATGTTTAGGATGGAAGATGTGCAATTCCACTTGGAACTCGCCGACGGTCTGCTTGGCGTCCGCTGTGACAGTCCACAGTTGCAGCAAGCTTTGCTGAACCTGCTTGTGAATGCAGCAGAGGCTGTTGAAGGGCGCCAACAGCGCCGAGTCACAGTCGAGACCAGGCTTCATGAGAACGGCCATGCTGCGGTCCTGGAGGTCAGAGATACCGGAGCAGGAATACCACCCGAGCACTTACGCAGGATCTTCGATCCCTTTTTCACAACTAAGGACAAACCGGAGAGCTTGGGTCTCGGCCTCACGATCGCGCACAGCATCGTGGAGGCGCACGGGGGCTCCATCGAAGTGGAGAGCCGGCCGGGAGAAGGCGTTACCATCAGGGTGGCGCTGCCCGGCGGCAACGCAGGGGAACAATTGATGAAGCGGCGCTGGGACATTCTGATCGCCGACGACGAAGCAGCGATGCGGGGGTCATTAGCGGCCTGGCTGGATGTGCGCATGAACACAAAACATGCGCCTCCCCGGAAATCGAAGAGGGCACCTCGACGCTCGCGAAGCCTGAATCGGGGCGCGCGAAAAGCATGCTCCAATCTGGCACCTATTGCTCAGGCCGTGTGCCTCAGTCTGTGAAGGGGAATGATTTCTTAAATAGAACCCTCTTTCAGCCCCGATTGGTGTTGTCTGCCCTCGCTAGCCTTACGCGACCGCACGCTTCAAGGTGCGGCTCGCCACGTCATAAAGCTCATTAGGGGTGAAAGGCTTTGCCACGTAATCGCTGGCCCCCCGCTTGATCGCCTCCACTGCAGTGTCGATCGAGGCGTAGCCTGTGACAATAACCACCCGCAGGCTTGGCTTGCGCTTCCTGATGTCGGTGATGAGCTCGAGACCGTTTGCGTCGGGAAGCCGCATGTCCAAAAGTACGAGATCGTAGCTTCCCTTCGCGATCAGTGAAAGGGCTTCCTTACCCGAAAACGCTTCTTCCACCTTGAAGGCCCTGCGGGCGAGGGTCTTGCGGATGCTGTTGACCACTACAGGCTCGTCGTCCACCACCAGCACCTTTGGCGCGGTTGCAGCCTCTGCTGCGGCTCGCCAAAAACCGACTACCGGCAGGTCTGATCTTCCGAGCGCATTGACGTAAGCTTCGCCGGTGATCGAGGCCACCTCGGCGCGCGAGAAGGGCATGTCAACATCGATGGGATCAGTCATCATGTAGACTATCGTTGCCGACTTGGCCGCCTTCTTACGCTCGCTCACCACGACTGGGCACTCCTCTTGTTTGCACATTCCCTGTTTCACAAAGCGCTTGCAGGCCCTTTGGCCGAGAGCGCAATAGTCCGCAGGCAGGGCAGCACTGGGGGGCTGATCAACCAAAGGTAGATCCGACCGCGTCAAGTGCTCCACGTAGCTTGCCGACGTCGCTTTGGCCAGCTCGCGGCCATCAAAAGGCAAATCCACATCAATGGGGCTCGCCGGAGGGTAACTGTCGGTATCCATTTCCTCGGGCGCCGCCCCAACCATGACGTTATCCACCGCCTGCTCCAACTCCTCCGGCGTGAAAGGCTTAGGCAGATAACCGACGGCCCCGAGCTTCGTAGTCTCGACCGCTGAAGCAATTGAGGCGTACCCCGTGATTATCAAAACTGGCGTCTCGGGCCACCTTTCCCTGGCGATCTTCAGCAACTCGACACCGCCCGTCTGGGGCATCATCAGATCGAGGATGATCAAGTCATAGGTGTCGCCCTGCTCCAGGACGTCAAGGGCAGCAGATACGGAAAGCGCCTCTGCCACTTGATACCCTTTGCGCTCGAGAACTTTCGTCACGCTTCGGCAAACAGTGGGCTCATCGTCCACCACCAATATGCGAGACTGATTAGCAAGCGAATCCATCTGTTTCATAATGACCTCCATGCGATACTGCCACCGTTGCAGAGCCTTCAGCAGTATTCAACAGGCTTTTCTGCAAGAGCTGTGCCAGTCAGCGCGGCAGGAGGGCATTCCGTATAACGATTTGAAAAAGCGAGGCTTACATCAATATCCATTCAGGATCAGATTGCGGGACTTCCTCCTGGTGCATGTCTCGCATATACACTTTCGGCTGTGGAGCGTGAGCAGATTGGGCGCCAGCAGTTGTGAATGGCCCTAATTAGCCAAAACAGGCGGCATGTATAGTCCCGACATGCGCTGTATGAAAAACATATGCACTCTTGCGGATTACAAATCGCTGGCTTTCATCCGACTGCAGATTCGAACCCGACATCGGGCACGTGCGGGCCACGGGCGCCTACACTTCCCCGCTCGACCGTATTCCGTACTTGCGCATCAGAGCCTGGAAGTTGGGACGGGCAATCCCCACCTCATGCGCTGCACGGGTGACATTCCAGTCATTCCGTTGGAGAGCGGCCAGAACAAACTCACGCTCGAGCTCAGAGACAGCTTGCTCCTTGATCTTCTTCTTCAGTGTCAGGAATTCCACGTTGGTTCGAGGCACCGAGCCATCCACGATTTGTGGTTGAGGGTACACGAACCGGGGTAAGTGGCGGGGTTCGAGCACATCACCCTCACAGGAGATTACTGCCCACTCGATGGCGCTTTCGAGTTGGCGAACATTGCCGGGCCAGCTGTGCTCTTCCAAGAGCTTGAGCGCTTCCTCAGAGATGGTGGTGACGTTCTTGGCGCTTCGGGCCCTGACCCTTTGCAGGAGGTAACGAGCAAGCACAGGGATGTCTTCCGGCCGCTCCCGCAAGGGAGGCAGATAGATAGGAAAGACATGGAGCCGGTAGTACAGGTCCTCCCTGAACGACCCCTCGGAAACCATTCGAGTCAGATCCCGGTTGGTAGCGAAGATGAGGCGCACATCCACATGCTTTGGCTCCGTCCCCCCCACGGGGAGGAAGTCGCGCTCTTGGATGAAGCGTAGCAATTTGCCCTGGATCTCCAACTCCACGTTGCAGATTTCGTCCAAGAATACCGTTCCATCGTCCGCTGCTTCGAAGATGCCACGTTTCGTCGTGACAGCGCCGGTAAAAGCTCCCCTGACGTGGCCAAACAGCTCACTTTCCAGAAGGTTTACAGAGAGCGTGCTACAATCCACGGCGAAGAAGCGCCGGTCCTTTCTTGGGCTCAAACTGTGAATTGCGCGGGCTACTAGTTCCTTACCCGTTCCACTCTCACCGATGATCAGGATGGTGCTCGAGGTCGGCGCGACTTTCTGAATCAGGTTGTAGACTTGCTGCATCTTCGAGCTGCGGCCCACGATCCCGGCGAAGGTTTCGACGGGCTCTCCAGCGGCTGCCGCGCGGCTTTCCAGAATTCGCTTTCTTTTTTCCCAGGCCTTGGTGACCACCGCAAGCATCTCCTCCGGGGTGAACGGCTTGGGGAGATAGTCAAAAGCCCCGAGTTTCATAGTCTCGACCACGGAAGCGACCGTGGAATAACCGGTGATCACCACGGGCACGATGTCGGGGAACCGAGTCTGCAAAGCCTGAAGGAGCTCCATGCCTCCTATCTCCGCCATCTTCAGGTCGGTAAAAACTAGATCGAAGGGCTCGCACTCCAGAAGGGCGAGTGCATCCCTCCCGGAGAGGACGGTCTTTACTTCGCAGCCGTGTCGGCGAAGGATTTTCTCGCAGGATCTGCAGACCGACAGCTCATCGTCCGCCACGAGGACCCTAGGCTTATCCGGGTTGTTCATCCCCCTCCTTATTGTTGACCGGAAGGCAAAGGCTGATCGTGGTCCCCTTGCCAAGCGCACTGCTAACTGCGATCGTACCCTTGTGCCGTTCCATAATGCCATAGGCAATGGCAAGCCCAAGGCCCGTACCACTCGTCTTAGTTGTAAAGAACGGTTCGAAGAGCCTGCTCCTGATTTCCTCCGGGATACCCGGACCTGTATCGGTGATGCTCAGGCAGACATAGTTAGAGGCCCGATCTATGCGGGAAATCACGCTGATCTCACCACCGTGCGGCACAGCCTCGGCGGCATTTAACACAATGTTAAGGACCACTTGACGCATCTGGTCTCTGTCCGCCATAACAGCGGGAAGATTGGTTTGCAGTCCCGTATTAAAGGCGATGTTTCTAAAAGCAGCCTGATTCTTTACCAGGTTGAGGACGTCCTCCACAACTTGATTCAGGTTGACCGCTTGCTTCAGGGGTTTAGTCTGCCTGGCAAAGTCAAGCAGTCCCTTAACGACCTTGCGGCAGCGCAGGGTCTCGTCGACGATGGTCTGCAAATCGTCACGCCTGGGGTCATCGAGAGCCAAATCCTGGAGCATGAGACTGCTGTTGGTAAGGATGCCGGTGAGCGGATTGTTGATTTCATGGGCCACGCCAGCAGCGAGTTTCCCAATGGCGGCCAGCTTTTCGGCCTGGATTAACTGGCCCTGCATGGCCCTCACTTGAGCCGTGCGTTCCTCCACCTTGGTCTCCAGGCTTTCCGCCCACTGTCTCAGCTCCTGTGTCGCACGGGCCAGCTCGAGGGTCATCCGGTTGAAGCACTCAGCCAGATAGCCGGTCTCGTCGGTTGAGAGCACTTCAACCTTCTGCGAGTAGTCCCCTTCGGCCACCCTGCGGGCTGCTGCTGCCATGGATTGGATTGGTCTGGAAATCCGCTGGGCCACCCTGACCGCCACAAAGCTTACCAGGACCATGCCCATGAGAGTGATGCCCAGGAATGTAAACAGTGTTTGCCAAAGGCTGTCGCGGTAAGGCTGCTCCAGCGTGCCGACGTAAAGCATGCCTATCGTTTTCCCCTCGACATCCCGGATGGGGGTGTAAGCCGCGATATACCAGTCGTTGACTACAAACGCCCGGCCCCGCCAGGTTAGATTGCGATGAAGGACTTCTTCCACCACTTCGGCCGAGGCACGGGTGGTTATCGCTCGCGTGCCGTCGGCGTTCTTGACATTGGTCGAAATGCGAACGTCATCTTGGAAAACAGTGGCCGTGCCCACCTCTCGGCCCTTGTAAGACTCCTGTTTGAATACGATACTCCGGATCTTGTCCACTATCTCGTAGTTGCGATTGATGAGTATGCCCCCATACAATACACCCACAAAGCGGCCGTCAGCCGTGGAAACCGGAGCAGCCGCCTTGAGCATCATGCCCTCTGTTTCCCTCTCCTTTCCAGGGGGGCCGGCTTTGGGCGTTGGGGTGATTTCCATGCTTGCTTGCCGTGCCAGATCCAGAGATTCCCTGGCAAGCTGGCTCTGGGAAATGATTACGGTGCCCGACAGGGGGGCTTTTTTGCCAAATACTCGGCTTACCAACTCATCCTGTGGCTCGCTGTCGCCCACCATCAAAGGGTTGCGGGTGCGGTAAAAAACCTTGCCAGAAGCATCCAGAAGAGTAAGAGCGTCAAGCCCTTCGGCCGCACGCACGCGATTCATCTCGGGTCCCAGGCCGCTGGGATCATTGCGAGCCAGGGCACCGTAAATGACCATACGGGTGGCATGAATCCGGATCGCATTCTCGAGTCGCTCGAAGTGGTTCCGCCAGATCTCCGTGGCAGCCTCAAGGTCCGAATTTACCTGTGCTTGTGCCTGGGCGTAAATCTGCTTCTGAATCACTCGTACCCCGACCACAGTCGTAATCAAGGAAGGAATGAGGATCGCAATTGAGAAGCTTCTGATGAGTCTTCCACGAATGGTGGATCTGGCCATGTACCTGTTCACTCCGCTTAGTCGGAACGAACCCTGCTGTCCGGACGGCTCAGCGGCGTCCGCTCCTGATTGCTTGCAGCTGTGCAAGAATGATTTTCAATAGAACTATCCCAAACGACAACAATAGAGCCGTGCGTAGATTGATTTCAATGGGTTTCACGTTCTGCTGTTGCGTCAAGCCGGAAGGTAATATGGTACAAGCTAGACGCAAGAATCAGACCATTATGCGAAAACCGATGACAAGCACCAATTGGATCAGAACAGGTTTGCCTCTAAAGCCTGCTTCAAACCCATCAAATTGGCGCCTGATACTGGGTCGGGAGAGTGCGCCTTCCAATTTCAGAAGAGTCCATTTCCGCACGGATCTGTGACAATCCCGCCGGCAAAAGGGGCCGGCAATCCTCCGGCAGACGGTCTCTTAACCCAGCGATCCATGGGCCTTTCAGGTAACATTGGGCGTGGGGCGGTTGACCCGGACCTTGAGTTATTTAACCATATTTAATGTACCCCAATTTAATTATTTTCGCATCTCGGACGGCGTTCTATTCGAGCGGCTTAATCCAATCCGCTCATTCCACATAGTTTATTCCCACCCTCCGGAATTCCTTACCGTGGCGCCTGTCTGGTATTGCATGTGCTTACGATGCATCGGGAGGCAAACAAGATCCAGAAGAACGACGACGAGTTTGACATCGCCTCGGAGGTCGGCCGCGGAACCCGGGTCTACACCCGAGTAAATCAAGCTGTATGAGGTACCGAAATGCCGGCCCCGTATCATCACTCTCTGCGCTTCGATGCCGACAGGTGTAATGGCTGCATGTCCTGTATGCGCGCCTGCCCTACGGCTGCGGTGCGGGTTCGTAAAGGGCGGGCGGAGGAACGGATCGGGGCCGTCTATATCACCCCCTGTCCCTCCAAGATAGTCTCCATCCTGGAACATCCCGGCATGCAGCGATCGTACCTGGATGCGGCAGTCTCGATCAGTGATCTGTTTCAGACACTCGCAGCAGCAATCTCGAAGGTCAGTGAGACAGATGCTGATATCGACGGCGGGGAAACCGCAGCCGGCGTAGCCTGGGCATTTCTGGCCGGCCTGCCGCGATCACTGTCTGCGGAGAGCACGCTCTCAGTAGCCGGCCTGCCGAATGTCATCCGCATACTCGACGACGTCGAAAAGGGAAAACTTAGGCGGGTCTCATCCGTACCCGGCACGGAACAGAGCGAGTGCGACATGGAACGTTACCTGGGCAGCGGAGAAGATCGGAGGAACCGTGGTTGTAGCCACCGCCGATGCCCCCCCGCTTGGGAGATCCGCGGTGGCTGCGCGTCGGACCTCCTCTCGAATGTGACGGGGAACAGTCGGGAAGGCGATATATGCATTACCATGCAAAAACACGTGAATATCGCGGCCGTGGCCCAGCTCAACGGGCTCGCTGGAATCGTTCTGGCGAACGGCCGGCAACCGGAACCAGAGACGCCAGAAGGGCCGAACAGGAACGGGTGCCGATTATCTCTCGACTCCGCTGCAGTGTTTTGGTATGGTCGGGATTCCGTAACGCACGGGTATTCGAGGAAGGAGACCGCTCTGCAAGGTGGTGTTTGTAACACTTGGATGTAAAGGGGAGATGCGAAATTCTCTTCCTCTGAAGCAATCCAGATCGTCAACACCTTCATTAAGGAGCAATGAAGGGACTTGGTATGAGCGAGATAAACATAAGCTACAACCCGAGCTTCTCACCCTTCGCCCTCGCCCTGTCGAGGGAGAGCAGGCAAGATGTCAACGCCTGCTTCCAATGCAGGAAGTGCGCGGCGGGGTGCCCGGTGGCCTTTGCAATGGATCTCACACCGACGCAGATTATCCACGCGGCGCGGCTGGGGCTGGAGGACGTGGTCCTAAGCAGCAAAACGATTTGGCTCTGCGCCTCCTGCCAGACCTGCACCACGAGATGCCCGCAAGATGTAGACATCGCCCGCGTGATGGACGCCGCCAGGATAATCGCGATGAGGCGGGGCGTGAAGCCGTCCGTCAAGTCCGTCAAGACGTTCTTCTATACCGCGGTCAAGAACATCAAGCGGTTCGGCAGGATGTACGAACTCGGGTTGATCATGGGGCTGAAACTGAAGTCCGGCGAATTCACCAAAGACATGGAACTCGGCATGGAGATGTTCAGGAAGGGGAAGATAAAGCTAGTCCCCTCTTTCAAGGGAATGCGCGACACGAGGAGGATCTACAGAGCCGTCAAGAAAGAGGAGTCAAGATGAGTTACGCCTATTACCCGGGATGTTCACTCCATTCAACCGCTGAGGAGTACGACAAATCTTTCAGGAAGGTATGCTCTGGTCTGGGGATCGAGCTCGATGAGGTAAGGAACTGGATATGCTGCGGTTCCTCCCCCGCTCATGCGACATCTCACCTCCTCTCGATCGCCCTTCCGGTGCACAACCTCTCGCTCGTCGAGAAGAGCGGCAGGGACGAGGTTGTGGTGCCGTGCGCGGCCTGTTTCTCGAGGTTCAAGTTCGCCTTGTACGAGGTGGAGCGGGACGTGGAACTGTCGCGGAAGGTAAACGAGGTGGTCGGTTGCGACTTCGGAGGGAAGGTCAATGTGATCCACCCCCTCGAAATACTCTCAGCCAAGACAGCAATCGCTCGCGCAAAGGTGGTGCGGGACCTCTCATTCATTAAGGCAGTCTGCTATTACGGCTGCCTGCTCACTCGGCCCCCCGAGGTGATGAAGTTCGATTCCTGCGAGTATCCGATGTCGATGGACAATGTCCTGCGCTCCGTGGGAGTCAACACACTGGACTGGTCGTACAAGACCGAATGTTGCGGAGCTTCTCTCGCCCTCAGCGAAACCGGCATAGTCGTCAAACTGGTCGGAGACATCTTAGCGGAGGCGAAGCGGGCCGGTGCCAACGCCGTAGCCGTCGCCTGTCCCCTCTGCCACGCAAACTTGGACACGAGGCAGGCCGAAGCTGAGGCATTGAAGGGAGAGAAGTTCGGCATCCCGGTCTTCTATTTCACGGAACTGATCGGGCTCGCACTGGGTTACGGCCAGAAGGAACTTGGGCTGGACAAACACATAGTGAGTGTGGAGCCCTACCTGAACAGTTTGCACGGAGGTGTCTGATGCCGAAAATGAGAATTGAAGACCTCAAGGCGATACAGGAAAAGGTCAAACAGCAGAAGATACTGAGGGAAGGCGTCTCGAACGCCAGGATCATCGTCCACATGGGGACATGCGGGATAGCGGCCGGTGCGAGGGATGTGATGAAGGCGCTGCTGGACGAGATCGAGCAAAGAGGTGTTAAGGATGTGATCGTCACCACGTCGGGCTGCGCTGGGCTCTGCAGCAAGGAGCCCATGGCCACCGTGGAAATCGTGGGCAAGCCGCCGGTGAAATACATAAACCTCGACCAAACGAAGATAAGGAAGATCCTGAACGATCATGTCCTTGCCGGGAAGATTCTGACCGACTTTGCGCTCGGCGTGGGTAGCGAAATGACGCATTGACTCTTTGAGAGGTTCTCATGAGCGTAGAGGTGGTAAACGGGGTCCTTGAGAAATACGACTTCAACAGGTCCAGCCTCATCGGGATGCTCCAGGACATTCAGAGGGAACTGAAGTGGCTGCCCGAGGAGGTTCTGAGGATGGTCTCATGGAGGCTCGATGTCCCCCTGACACAATTGTATGCCATCGGATCGTTCTACAAAGCGTTCAGCCTGAAACCGAGGGGGAGACACCTTCTCAATGTATGCCTCGGGACAGCCTGCCATGTAAGGGGTAGTGTGGCAATAGAACAGGCGCTGGAAAAAGAATTGAAGATACTGCCGGGCAACACCACCGGCGACGACCGGTTCACGATGGAGGTCGTGAGGTGCGTCGGCTGCTGCGGTCTCGCGCCGGTAATCGTCATTGACGAGAACTTCCACGGGAAGCTTGCTCCGGCGGATGCAGTTAAGGCACTGGAGAGCTACAAGTAGGAGATGTAACGGTGAAACCTTTCAGAGCGAACTTGCTTGTGTGCGCCGGGACCGGCTGCGTTTCCAACAGGTCGTTCAAGGTGAAACTTGCCCTTGAACAGGAGATCATTCGCCTGGGCCTGGAGGATGAGGTCCGCGTGGTGGCCACCGGCTGCCAGGGCTTCTGCGAGAGGGGGCCCATAGTCATCCACTGGCCCGACGGGATCTTTTACCAGAGGGCCAGCGAGGAAGAGATCCCGATGCTTGTCGCCGAGCACCTCCTCAAGGGAAGACCTTACAAGAAGCTGATGTACACCCCTGGCGTAGCCGAGACGCCTATCCCGAAGCTGATGGACATCGACTTCTTCAAACACCAGAGGCTGATTGTCCTGAGGAACAGGGGGATCATCGACCCGGAGGCAATTGACGACTATATTGCCAACGACGGCTACTTGGCCCTGCACAAGGCGCTTACTGAGATGACCCCTGAGGGGGTGATTGAGGAGATCACGATGTCGGGGCTCAGGGGGCGCGGCGGCGCTGGATTCCTTACCGGCCTCAAGTGGGGAATCTGCAGTACGGCGCAGGATCCCGAGAAGTTCGTCGTCTGCAACGCCGACGAGGGCGACCCCGGGGCCTTCATGGATAGGAGCGTGCTCGAGGCCGACCCGCACGCGGTTATCGAGGGGATGGCCATAGGAGCGTATGCGATCGGCGCTCAGGCCGGATACGTGTATGTGAGGGACGAGTATCCGCTCGCCTGCCAGAGGATTACAAAGGCGATAAAGCAAGCCGAGGAGTACGGGCTACTGGGCGACCGGATTCTCGACACTGATTTCTCGTTCAGGATCAAGGTGGTGAGGGGCGCCGGCGCGTTTGTCTGCGGCGAGGAGACGGCGCTGATGGCGTCAATCGAGGGGAGAATGGGGAGGCCGCGCCAGCGTCCGCCCTTCCCGGCGCAGAAAGGTCTGTGGGGTCATCCGACGAATATCAACAACGTGGAAACATGGGCAAATGTCCCGATCATAATAATGCGCGGGGCGGACTGGTATGCGAGCATCGGAACCGAGAAGTCGAAGGGAACCAAGATATTTTCGCTTGTTGGCAAGGTGAACAACACTGGTCTCGTCGAGGTCCCGATGGGAATCAGCCTGAGGAAGCTCGTGTTCGACATAGGCGGAGGCATCATCGGTGGGAAGGAGTTGAAGGCTGTCCAAAGCGGGGGTCCGTCGGGTGGCATGATCCCGAAGGAACTGATGGACCTCCCTGTGGATTACGAGAGACTCGCCGAGGCCGGTTCAATCATGGGGTCAGGCGGCCTCATAGTAATGGACGAGACCAACTGCATGGTGGACATCGCGAAATACTTCCTTGGCTTCACCGCCGACGAATCGTGCGGCAAGTGCACACCTTGCAGAGTCGGAACAAAGGCGATGTGGAACATCCTCGACGACATCACCAGGGGACGCGGCAAGAGGAGTGACATCGAACTGCTCAAGGAGATAGCGACCAACGTCAAGAGCCTCTCGCTCTGCGGTCTCGGCCAGACCGCGCCCAATCCCGTGCTTACAATGATCAGGTATTTCGGGGGTGAGCTCGAGGTGCACATAAACGAGAGGAGGTGCCCGACCAACACTTGCACAAAGATCGCCCCCGCGCCGTGCCAGAGGGCCTGTCCGATCGGTATGGATGTCCCGACCTACGTGGCGTTGATCGCAAACAGGAGGTTCGACGAGGCCCTTGAGGTGATCAGGTGGGATAATCCGCTTCCTGCGGTATGTGGGAGGGTATGCCCGCACGGATGTGAATTCGAGTGTAAGCGCGGAACCATAGACGCGCCGGTATCGATCTGTACCTTGAAGAGGTTCGTGGTGGACTACGAGAGGGCGAGGGGCGCAGACATAGTGCCGAAAAGGGAGGCTCAGAGGAAGGAAAGAGTGGCTGTCGTCGGGAGCGGGCCAGCGGGACTCACCGTGGCACATGACTTGGGTCTCTGGGGTTACTTCGTGACCGTGTTCGAGGCGTTGCCCGAGGCCGGCGGTATGCTCAGATCAGCCATCCCAGGATACCGGCTCCCGAGGGAAGTGCTCGATGTCGAGATCGATGTCATAAGGAAACTGGGAGTCGAGATAAGAACAAGCTCGCCCGTCGGGGGGAGCGGCATACAGCTCGATGACCTCAAGAAGCAGTTCGACGCCGTATTCTTCAGTGTCGGAGCCCACAGGGGGCTCAAGCTCGGGGTGCCAGGCGAGGACAAGTTCGACGGGTGCTTAGACTGTATCACGCTCCTCAGGGGCGTCAATATTGAGAAGAATCTGAAGAAACCCGGAGAAAGGGTCGCGGTTATCGGCGGAGGGAACGCGGCAATGGACGCCGCGCGGACGGCCGTCAGGCTCGGCTGCTCGGAAGTAAATGTGATCTACAGGCGCTCGCGCGCCGAGATGCCCGCGGACCAATCTGAGATCGAGTCAGCGATCGAGGAAGGGGTCAAGTTCCATTTCCTCGCGCAGCCGAGCAAGGTGCTGGGAGAGCAGGGGAAGGTCACGGGCATCGAGTGCATAAAGACCGAACTCGGCGCACCTGACATGAGCGGCAGGAGGAGGCCCGTGCCGGTCCAGGGGAGCGAGTTCATAGTGGACTGCGATGTCGTGATACCAGCGATCAGCCAAATGCCGGAACTCGGTTTTCTCCCGAAGAACCATGGCTTCAAGACAACGAAGTGGGGCACTTTCGAGGTGAACCCTGAAACGCTCGAGACGTCGGTCCAGGGCGTTTTTGCCGGAGGCGATGCGGTGACCGGGCCGGCGACCGTGATCGAAGCGATCGCCGGGGGGCAGAGGGCGGCCGTTGCGATACACAACTACCTGAGAAAGGGCGAGGACCAAAAGGACTACAGGATACCGAGGAGCTACAAGAAGCTCCCGCGGATCGACCTCACCGACGAGGAGAAATCCACTCTCAGGAGACCGGAGATGCCCAATATCCCGGTTGCGGATAGGAAGGGCTCGTTCAGCGAGGTTGCCCTCGGTTTTGACATAGAGGTTGCTGTAAACGAGGCTAAACGCTGCCTGAGATGCGATCTGGAATAATAAGGAGAGCTGCAGATGGTCTCAGCAACAATCAACGGACGGAAGGTCGAATGCAGGGAGGGGACGACCGTTCTCGAGGCAGCCAGATCCCTTGGCATCCGGGTGCCGACGCTCTGCTACCATGAGGCGCTCACCCCTTACGGGGCGTGCCGGCTGTGCGTAGTTGAGGTGACGAGCGGCGGCCGGAAGAGGCTTGCGGCCTCATGCATCTACCCGGTGGAGGATGGCCTCGTGGTGATCACGGATTCTGCGGAGATACACAAGGCGCGAAAGGCCACGATGGAGTTCCTGCTCGCTAGGAGCCCTGATTCCGCCTACCTTAGAGAGAGGGCCGAGAAGGAGTTCGGGATAGCTGAACCGCGTTTCCTCCTTGGACCTGAAGACCGCAGCGACTGCATCCTCTGCGGGCTCTGCGTCCGCGCCTGCGCCGAGATCGTCGGCGTTGCGGCCATCGACTTCGTTGAAAGAGGGATCAAAAGCCAGGTGGAACCACCGTTTCTAAGGGGCTCAGATGTCTGCATAGGTTGCGGGACATGTGTCCTTGTCTGCCCGACCGGCTATATCAAGGTCGAGCACATCTCGAGGATCGCCTCGGCACACGAGTTCCCGAAGTTGGGAACAGAGAATGTTTCAGACCACGCGATCAAATGCAGAGTGTGCGGGACCTACCATCTCGGCCCTGCGTACCCTAAGGACTATCAAAGGTTGTTCGCAAGTTCTTAACAAGAGGTGAACAGTTGCAAGAGAGTCACGCTGAGCAGCGGCTCGCCTGTGCCAAGCATAGGTCGGGCTTAGGTCTTTCCGCCGTCTTCTCGTTCAGAGGTGAACATTGAGTCAGGATCTAAAAATCGGAGTTTTTATCTGCGAGTGCAGCGGTGAGATCGGAAAGAGAATCAGATGCGCCGAACTGGCCTCCTGCGCGGCTGGCCTCGAGGGGGTGAAGGAGGTCCAGACGCACCAGGCATACTGCATGCCGCCCGGCCTCGATGAGATCAAGAAGGCAGTCGCTCGGCAGGGACTTGACAGGGTCGTCGTCGCGGGATGTTCACCGAGGACCCACGAGACCCTGTTCATGAGGGCGTTGTCCGAAGCGAACCTGAATCCGTACATGCTCGAGGTTGTCAATATCAGGGATCACGCTGCGAACGTGGCGGCGAACGAAGAGGCAGCCACCAGGAGAGCATCTGCCATGCTCAAGGTTGGCGTGGCGAGAGTGGGGAAACTCGCCCCCTTGGAGAACGCCAGCGTGAAGCCTGAGAAAGGCGTGGTCGTTATTGGGGCGGGGCTGGCTGGTTTAAGCGCCGCAAAGGAACTTGTTGCAAGAGGATTCAAGGTCCTCGCCGTGGAGAAGTCGGACGTGGCCGGCGGCATGCTTGACCGGTATTACACCATGCTCCCGGGACCGCACAAGACCGAAGAATTCCTGAGAAAAATGCTCGTCGACCTGAATAAGAGCCCGAAGGTGGAATTCGCGTTCGGCGCAGAGGTCACCTCGCTCACGGGTGGGACCGGCGCCTACGAGGTTACCGTAAGGGACCGGGGCGGCGAAAAGAAGGTGTCTGCCGGCGCCGTGGTGGTCGCTACCGGAGCAGAAGAGCTCTTGCCCGAAGGACTTTTCGGATTCAACGGCAGGGATGTTATAACCCAGACCGGGCTCGAGTCGCTCCTGAGAAGCGGCCTCGATCCCCTGATTAAGTCCATTGCGATGATCCAGTGCGCGGGCGGCAGGAGCGAGAGAGTCCCCTACTGCTCGAGGACATGCTGCATGACCGCTGTCAAGAACGCCCTGTGGATAAAGGAGCAAAGGCCATTCGTGGAGGTCAGCATAATCTTCAGGGACCTATACGCCGGCGGCCCAATACAGGAGAGGGACATCAGGATGGCGGCGGAAAAGAGGACCAAGTTTTTCAGATACGAGAAGAACAATCCGCCGGCCGTGGAAAAGGAGCGCGAAGGAAGCGTTCTTCCACCGCTGAAGGTGGTCGTCCGCGACATCCTCACAAACACGAAGAAGGAACTTGCGTGCGACCTCGTCGTCCTCTCGAATCCCCTGGTCCCCCGGCGGGACTCCGCGAAACTCGCTGAAATCCTCGGCCTCCCGCGGGACCGTCACGGCTTCCTGATCGATCACTACGCGAGGGTGAAGCCGTCGCATTTCGTGGAAAGAGGGGTCTTCGTGTGCGGCAACGTCCATTTCCCGCTCAGCCCCTACGAATGCCAGGTCCAAGCCTACGGAGTTGCGTCTAGGATAGCGAATCTTCTCCTTAAGGAAGAGTTGAAGGGGAGCGCCTTTTATTCCGAGGTGGATGAGTCGAAGTGCGTCGCCTGCGGGTTGTGCGAAGACACATGCTCCTTCGGTGCGATCAAAGTCATCCAGGACGAGAGGGGTAAGAAGGCGCGTTCGTCCGCGGTCAACTGTCTCGGTTGCGGGACATGCGCAGCCGGGTGTCCGATGCAGGCGATCGGCATGAGGCATTTCACAGACGGACAGATCAGCAGCCAGATTGCCGCTGCTGTTTTTTGAAAGGTGATCTGATGAAGGAGTTTGAACCAAGGATACTTGCTTTCCTCTGCAATTGGGCCGGCTACGCCGCCTACGACCTCGCCGGAGCGAAGTGTCTCCGACTGCCGCCCATCCTTGAGGTGAGGGTGATGTGCACAGGTAGGGTCGACCCGTCCCAGTTGATTGAGGCGCTCCTCGACGGGTGCGATGGCGTAATGCTGGTGGGCTGCAGGAAGGGTGAGTGCAGATACGAGAACGGAAACTACTACGCGGAGAGGCGGATCTACTGGGTTCGGAAGGCGCTCGAGCACGTCGGAATCCGTCCCGAAAGGCTGCACTGCAACTGGATCGGTGCGGACGACGAGCAGGCGTTCAAGAGCGCTATGGAGGAGTTCAACGCAAAGGTCGCGTCGCTTGGGAGGCTCGGCGAAGCGGACGGTGTTGAAAAGGGGGAGCTCGAATCGAGGCTAAAAACCCTGAAGGAGGTCTTCTCCGGCGAGCGGATGAGGTGGCTGGCAGGCAAGGATCTCGAGATGTCCGGCGGAACGGATGTCTTCGGGAACCAGGTGAGCAGGGATGTCTTTGAAAATGAAGTGATGGATATCTTCAGGAGCGAATACGAGCGGAGCAGAATCCTGGTCGCCTCGGGAGATGCCGCGAGGTCGGTGGCTGAGATAGCGAGGATGACCGCGATAAGTTCCGAGACGGTGTTGAGAGAGATCATTATCCTCAAGAGACAGGGCAAGCTCTTTCTTGAGGGTATCGTTGAAGGCGCTCCGCAGTATAGACGCGTGCAACTCGTCAATGGTTAGAGAAAAGAATTCCTTGGCAGGAGAGACGCCGCTGGGCATCCACGCGCAGTGTGGCCGGAACACCCCGCAGAGCCGGGTCGATGGCAAGTCCTCCCGGTGGAGGTTGAATCTCAATGGCTGAGAAGGTCGGTTCAGTTCTTGTTGTCGGCGGCGGGATAGGCGGGCTGCAGGCCGCACTTGACTTGGCTGAGTCTGATTTCAAGGTCTATGTGATGGAGAGGCAGCCGAGTATTGGTGGCGTAATGGCGCAACTCGACAAAACTTTCCCCACGAACGATTGCGCGATGTGCACGATGGCGCCGAGGCTCGTCGAGGTGGCGAGGCACCACAATGTCGAACTCCTAACCAACACCGACCTCGTCTCATTGGAGGGGGAAGCCGGGAACTTCCGCGTGAAGGTGAACCGCAGGACGAGGTATGTGGACGAAACAAAGTGCACCGGCTGCGGCGTCTGCAGCCAGCACTGCCCGGTCGAGACCCTCGACGAGTATAACGAGGGGCTCGACAGGCGCAGCGCCATCTTCCTGAGCTTCCCGCAGGCGATCCCGAGAGTCATGACCCTGGACAGAAACCGATGCCTCGGCTGCGGTCTCTGCAAGAATGTCTGCGGGACCGGCGCGATCAGCTACGAGATGAGGGACGAGGGTAGAGAACTGAACGTCGGTGCGATCATCGCCGCGCCGGGATTTGAAGTTTTTGATCCGACCGTTCAGGCGCAGTACGGATACGGGAGATATCCGAATGTCATGACTTCCCTCGAGTTCGAGAGATGCCTGTCGGCGAGCGGGCCGTTCGGCGGAGTGCTTCAGAGGCCGTCGGACGGCAGGGTGCCGCGCAAGATCGCCTTCATCCAGTGCATCGGATCCAGGGAGGTTGAGCGCAACTGGTGTTCCTCGGTCTGCTGCATGTACGCGACCAAGCACACGCTGATTGCGATGGAACACACTGAGGGCCTGAAGTGCACGATCTTTTACATTGACCTGCGGGCCTTCGGCAAGGGGTTCGACGCCTATTACAACAGGGCGAAGGAGGCCGGCGTCAGATATGTGCGGTGCGAACCTTCCACTATATGGGAAGTGCCGGGTTCGAGAAACCTAAGGATGAGATACCAGGTCGAGACCGAACCCCTATCGGAGGAGGAGTTCGATATGGTGATCCTCTCCTGCGGGTTGATGCCCTCCGCAGCCTCGGTGGATCTCGCCAAGAAACTGGATCTGAAACTGAACGAGTTCGGTTTCTGCGCGACCGAACCCTTCACGCCGCTCGAGACCCGGAGGGAGGGGATATTCGTTTGCGGTCCCTTTACTGAACCCAAGGACATCCCGGAGACGGTCATGCAGGCGAGCGGCGCCGCCGTGAAGGCGATGGCGCTGCTCTATACGGAACGCGGGAAGCTCGTCACGGAGAAGGAGTTCCCACCGGAGATCGATGTGGCCGGCCAGGCGCCGCGCATCGGAGTCTTTGTCTGCCACTGCGGGACGAACATCGGCGGCGTGGTGGATGTGCCGTCCGTCGCTAAGTACGCCAAGACGCTGCCCGATGTCGTTTATGCCGAGGATAGCCTTTACACATGTTCAACCGACTCGCAGGAACGGATAAAGACGGCCATCAGGGAGCACAAGCTCAACAGGGTCATAGTTGCTTCATGCACGCCGAGGACACACGAGCCTCTTTTCCAGAACACGGTGAGAGAGGCAGGGTTGAATGAGTACCTGTTCGAGATGGCCAACATCAGGGATCAGTGCTCGTGGGTGCACATGCATCAGCATGAACTCGCGACGAAGAAGTCGAAGGACCTCGTGAGGATGGCGGTAGCCAAGGCCCGCATGCTCGAGCCGCTCGAGAAGGGGACGATGCCGATCAACCGGGAGGCCCTCGTGATCGGCGGCGGGTTGGCCGGGATGACCGCGGCCCTCGACCTTGCCGGGCAAGGCTTCATCACGCACCTGATCGAGAAAGAGAATGACCTCGGCGGGAACCTCAGAAAGATCAGGTATCTGATGAACGGGGATGACCCCTCTGCTGAGCTAGCCGGATTAGTGAAGAAGGTCAGGGAGAATGGCAATATAAGGCTCTACCTCGGCTCGAAAATAATAAAGGTCGACGGCTCCCTCGGCAAGTATACGACCGTGATCGCGAAGGACGGCACGGAGGCTGAGATTCACCACGGAGTGGTGGTGGTGGCCGTTGGCGGGAGGGAGTACGTCCCCACCGAATATATGTACGGGCAGCACAAGGGGGTTCTGACTCAACGCGAGCTTGAAGATGTCATCGTGAACCGGCAGTCGGAGATAAAGCAGAAGAGGGCTGTGGTGATGATCCAGTGCGTTGGCTCGAGAGATGAGGCCAGGCCCTACTGCTCGAGGATCTGCTGCTCCGTTGCAATCAAGAATGCCTTGAAGATAAAGGAGGTGAGCCCCGCGACCGCGGTATTCGTCCTTTACAGGGACATAAGGGCTTATGGTTTCAAGGAGTCGTTCTACAGGACGGCGAGGGACAAAGGCGTAATATTCCTCAGGTACAAGGATGAGAAGAAACCGGAGGTGCTTAACGGCGATCGCGGCCTCAAGGTGAGATTATACGACCCGCTACTCGGTAGGGATCTCGTCATAGACTCTGACCTTATTGTGCTGTCAACCGGGATATTACCGGCCGAGGATACGAAGGAGATCGGCCAGCACTACAAAATATCGTTGAACCAGGAGGGGTTTTTCCTTGAGGCACATCTGAAACTGAGGCCCGTGGACTTCGCCACCGAAGGTGTATTCCTGTGCGGGCTTGCCCACTCTCCGAAGGGGGTTGACGAGACGATAATCCAAGCCTCGGCTGCCGCGTCAAGGGCAAGCACGATCCTGGCGAAAAAGGAGATCTCTCTCGAAGCTACGATCTCCAGCCCCCTGGATGAGAATTGCGACGGCTGTGCCTATTGCATCGACCCGTGCCCGTTTAAGGCTCTCACCCTCATCGAGTATATGAGGGATGGAGCGATAAGGAAGACCGTCGAGACCGACCCATCCCTCTGCAAGGGTTGCGGTGTGTGCCAGGCAACCTGTCCGAAGAAGGGCATATATGTGAGGAACTTCAAGCTTGAGCAGCTGTCGGCCATGGTCGATGCTGCTCTGGAGGTGGCATGATGTCGAATTACGAACCAACGCTGATCGGTTTTTGCTGCAACTGGTGCTCCTACGCCGGGGCAGACCTCGCGGGCACCTCGAGGATTCAGTACGCGCCGAACCTGAGAATCATTAGGGTGATGTGCTCAGGAATGGTCCACCCCAATCTCGTAATCGACGCGCTGACCAAGGGAGCCGACGGCGTTCTGGTGTGTGGGTGACACATCGGCGACTGCCATTACCTGGAAGGTAATGTAAAAGCGAAAGCAAGGGCCGAGGCAATACAACTGATGCTTCAGGACTTCGGCCTGGAACCGGAACGGTTCAGGCTCGAGTGGGTATCGGCGTCCGAGGGGGCGAGGTTCGCGCAAGTCGTCAGCGATATGGTGGACGACCTGAAGAAACTCGGGCCAAGTCCCTACAAGGTGTAGATGCGTTTGGAGCCAGATGAACACATGTGGTGGAAATCCTTTAGGTTTGCGTTGATGAAGGAGGTTGATCGTGCCGATCCTCAGGTCAGAAAAGTTCGAGGGGATGAAATTCATGCAGGACGGGAAGGTGTACTCCTCGAAGGCGGACGCCGAGAAGGCAATGGAGTCTTACAGAAACGACGGGTTCGAGGTGAGGCTCCTGGAGGAAGGCGGGAAGTTCCTCGTCTTCAGCAGGCGCGTTGTGAAGGAAGTAAAGGTGGAGCAGTAACGCGTGCAGTTTTTATCAAGTTTCTTATTTCACTTATTTCAGAGGATTCATGCGTTGAAAGTCTTACCTACAATTAGTCAACTGAGGAGGTCTTATGGCTGTAAGAGTAGCGGAAGAGTGGCTGGCAACCTGTGGAGGATGCGAGGTGACCGTTCTCGATATCGGGGAGCCCCTTCTCGATTTGTTGCCGAGCCTGCAGTTCGTTCACATGCCGGTCATAATGGACCACAAGTACTACGGTCAGAAAGGCGGTGAGGAGTTCCATATCCCCGAAGCCGAAGTGGGGATCATCTCCGGCGGCATCCGGAACGAGGAGAACAGGAAGGTTGCCGAGGAGATGAGGAAGAGGGTCAACACCTTGGTAGCAATCGGCTCCTGCGCCAATTTCGGCGGCATCCCGGCCCTCGGCAATATGTTTACCATCCAACAGATCTTCGACAGGGTTTATAGGAACACGAAGAGTACGGACGCAGCCGACACGCCTGCGGCGGAAATACCGCCTCTGACGGACCGCGTCTATGCGGTGAGCGAGGTGGTGAAGGTCGATGTCGGCCTGCCGGGCTGCCCCACGACGCCGGAGATGGTCGCGGAGGCACTCACAGCGCTCCTGCAGGGGCAGGCCTTCTCCATTCCCGAGAGGAGCGTCTGCGACGAGTGCCCGACAAAGAGGGAGAAGAAGGCGGTCGGCAGCATCAAGAGACCCCTCGAGCCTGTGGAGTTCGCACAGGGACAGGCGATCGACACGGTCAGGTGCTTCATGGAGCAGGGCTACCTCTGCCTCGGTCCGGTCACGAGGGCCGGCTGTGGCGGTTCCGAGAAGACGCCCCGGTGCGTCAAGGCTCACATGACCTGCCGCGGCTGCTTCGGCCCAATCCGCGCGGGGGCGAATCCAATGGTCGACATGATGAGCGCCCTCTCGTCGGTCGGGCTGAAACCGCAGGACATCGCCGACAGGATGGCGACATTCAACAGATTCATCGGCGTCGTGGGAAGGTTGAGACCAATGCCCGCCCGTTAAGCGGCGGGACTTTCTTGGAGGTGACTATGGCAAAGACAATTGTAATTCAGCCGGTAACAAGAATCGAAGGGCACGCAAAAATTCAGATTTTCCTGGATGACACGGGTAATGTGTCGGACACTAAAGTCAACATCGTCGAGTTGAGGGGCTTCGAGCAATTCTGCATCGGCAGGCCGGTGGAGGAACTGCCCAGGATAGTCCCAAGAATCTGCGGGGTCTGCCCATGGGCGCACCACCTCGCGGCGGCCAAGGCATGCGATGGCGTTTTCGGCGTCGATCCGCCGCTCGCTGCCAAGAAACTCCGCGAGCTGGCTTACTGCTTCCACATGCTGCACAGTCACATCCTCCACTTCTTCATACTCGCAGGGGCCGACTTTGTGCTGGGACCCGATGCGCCGTACGAGACGAGGAATGTGATTGGGATCGTCAACGCCGCTCCCGACATCGCAAGGGCGGTCGTGAGGAACAGGTGGCTCGCGCAGATGGCAACGCAGAAACTCGGCGGCAAGGGTATCCATCCTGATGTGGCGGTGCCGGGAGGCTGGGCGAAACCGGCGACGAAGGAGGAGATCGAGGAACTGAAGGGGAGTGCCAATGAACTCCTGGGGTTTTCCAAGTTCGCGATCGACTTCGCCGTCAAGAGCATCTTCCCGAAGTACCTGGATCTCGTGAAGACTGTCGCCGTGATCAAGACCGGGTTCCTCGGTCTCGTAAAGGACGGCGCCGCAGACTTCTACGACGGAAGCCTGAGGCTGATGAAGCCGGACGGCAGTTACGACGAGTTCCCGACCGATCAGTATCTGGAATACATCGCGGAGCACGTGGAGCCCTGGACATACCTGAAGTTCCCGTACGCGAAGAAGTGGGCGCCGTTCAACATGGACCTGGATAATCCCGGCGGGATTTACAGGACAAACGCCCTCGCGAGGATCAATGTCGCGGACAGGATGGCGACGCCCCTCGCGGACAAAGCGCTCTCCGAGTTCAGATCCCAGTTCGGCAGACCCACACAATTGACGCACCTCTATCACTGGGCGAGGCTGATCGAGATGCTGTACGCCTCGGAGAGGGCGATCGAACTGCTGAACGACCCGGATATAGCCCAGCCTGAGACGTGGACGAAGGTGACGCCGAAGGCCGGCAGGGGAATCGGGGTTGTGGAGGCGCCGCGAGGAACGCTGATCCACGATTACGAGACCGACGCAAACGGCATCGTGACGAATGTGAACATCATCGTCGGAACGACCCACAACAACGCGCCGATCAACATGTCGGTCAAACAGGCTGCGAAGACCCTGATCAAGGACGGGAAGTACGACGAGGGGATCCTTAACACGGTCGAGATGTCCATCAGAGCTTACGACCCGTGCCTCTCGTGCGCGACCCACGAACTCAATGGGCGCATCCCAGTTAAGATCGACATCATCGGCGCCGACGGGAGTCTGGTCAAGTCGTTGTCCTGATGAGAGAACAGAGCAACGAACTGTTCTGCTGATTTTCATGGCTTGGTCATCTACAGGTGATATCTACTCGAGCAAGAGAATCGTCCTCGGATGCGGCAATCTCCTGTTTGGGGACGATGCGTTCGGCCCGCTTGTAGCCCAGCGGTTGGCAGAAGAGGGTGTCCCGCAGGATACGGCTGTCGTTGATGCAGGAACCGGCGTCAGGGACATCCTCTTCGATATCCTTCTACTCGAGACAAAGCCGGAAAAGGTTGTCATCGTGGACGCGCTGGACATACACAAGGCGCCAGGCACGGTTTTCCTCGTCGACCTGGAGCAAATCCCATGCAACAAGCTCGACGACTTTTCGCTCCATCAGGTGCCGACATCCAACATGCTGAGGGAGCTGAAGGAATCCTGCAATATCGAGGTCGTTGTCGTGGCGTGCCAGCCTGCGTTTATTCCGGATGAAATAAAGATGGGAATCTCGCCGGAAGTGCAATCCGCCATAGGCGAGGCGGTGAAGTTGATCAGGGAGATCCTGGTCTAGTACCGTCACGGAGTGTCGGGGACACCAGGGGAAGGAGCGAACCTTTCAGCTCTTCCTGCCGGCGAGCATCTCCCCGACCTTCTTGAGGAGGGTTTCGGGCAGCACAGGCTTCTCGAGATAAATGTCGACCGGGAGGAAGAAAGGGTCGCGCGGGTCTTCCTTTATAGGGCCAAACCCGGTCGCCGCACGCATGCCGGTGAGCATCAGGATGGGGATGTCCTTGTAGGCGGCGTTTTTTCGGATCTTCCGCGCGAAAATCATGCCTTCCCCTCGTCCACTCATCATGATGTCGAGGATCATCCCGTCCGGGCGGACCCCTTTGTCGAGCACTGCCTCCGCATCGGCGGCGTTCGCCGCGGTGAGGACTCCGTATCCGTTGGTCTCGAGGATGAGCTTCACCATTGAAACGAAGTCGCGATCGTCATCGATGAGCAGGATTGTTTTTGCCATTAAAACACCCCTCTAGGATTACCGCACAATGGCTGAAAGGTTGTCAAGGCATTTGTAGCCCAACCGAAGTTTGGGTGCCAGAGCCGCGATCACCATCAGGCTGTTTCAGATCCGGCGGGCAGCCGCACGGTTACCGTCGTGCCCTTCCCCTCGGCACTCCTGATCGAGACAGATCCACGGTGGCCTTCCACGATCCTCTTGACTATGGCGAGGCCGAGACCGGTGCCTTCCGCCTCCACGCGTCGGGCGTTCGAGGCGCGGAAGAACTCCTCGAAGAGAAGGCCGAGTTCTTGCTCCGGGATGCCGATGCCGGTGTCGGAGACCTCGAAAACGACCTCGCACTCCTCGGCGCGCCCGCTGACGGAGATCAGCCCGCCGGGATTGGTGTACTTTACCGCGTTGTCGATCAGGTTGCCCGTAACGCTATCGATCATATCGGGATCTCCAATCAAGGGTGCGCAGCCTTCCAGACCCGAGATCTCGACGGTGACCTTCTTTTTCGCCGCCTGCACGCCGGCCGTCTCCATGGCCTTGTGGACAGATTTCGCCAGCGATACCTGTGCACGCACCGGTCTGGCGGTCCCCGCTTTCAGGCGCTCGAGGTCCAGCAGGTCCGAGATGAGCCGCGCCATCGTCCCGGTGCGGCCCTGCATTCGGACCAGGATATCTCGCTGGGCGTCCGTCAGCGTGCCTACCATCCCGTCGGCAATGACCTGCTGCATCATAATCACCGACTGCAGCGGCGCCCGCAGGTCGTGTATCGCCTTCTGAACATAGGCGGATTTGATTCGATCGAACTCCAGCAGCTTGGCGTTTGCCTCGCGCATTTCATCGTTGGCTTTTCGGATCTCCTCCGTGGCCCTGGCGATGCGCTGCTCCATGCTGTAGTAGATTTCGTCCAACTCGGACCGGCTCCGGCGCAGATCCCGTGTCATGCGGTTAAACGCGGAGTTGAGCCTGCCAATCTCGTCGACACGTTCGCTGCGGATCTCGGCGTCGAGCTCGCCGGCGCCAACGCGGCCGACCGCAGCCTCCAGAATCGAAAGCGGCCGCCGGACCAGATACCAGACAAGGATTGCGAAGAGCAGTACAACCACAGTGCAGGCCGTGCCTCCGATCGCCAGCGCGTGGATGCGGCGCGAAGATCGGCGGGCGTCCACATCGGAGAGAGATGTAACCATCTGGAGCATGCCGAGCACCGGTGCGGAGCCTTCCCGTGAGATTGGGTCCGAGGCTGCGAAAAGGGGCCGCAGCAGTTGCAGCCCGTGTCCGCTCCCGACGCTGATTTCCTGGAATTCGGTCCAGTTGTTTCGACGCGCCCCTGAGCGGCCGTGACACGAGGCACATGCCGCGTCGGATTGAGGCACCGAGGTCGCGATCTCGCGCCGGTCCGTCGAGGCAAGCACGATGCCATCCTTGGACATGATACGGAGGGACAGCGTAGTGCGTTCCCTCCCCAGCGCTTCAACGACCTCCTGCAGTTGAGCGGCGGCCGCCGCGTCGCCGCCGAGGCGGAGGGTCCGTCGGACGGTGTCCGACACGGCCTCGGCCTTCGCCCGGGCAAGGGCCGCGTCATCGGCATCCGCGGAGCGGATCATCCACCATGCGAGGGCGCCGCCCGACACCATGAACACGAGCGCGGCAACGATTGCGACCTTTGCGAGGAGACTTTGGCGCAAGGGGCGCAGGAGCCCCACCAAGCCGCGGCCGATATGACCGGGGCGCGTGTCGGAGAGTCCGTGGCTGATCATGGTGAACATGTGCCGGGACTGGTCGTCCGATGGATCCATCTCTATAGAACGCGCGAAATGCCTCGCGGCCTCGCTCATGCTCCCGACCGCATAGTGGGCCATGCCCAGGTGGTAATGAGCTGCAGCATCCTCGGCGCCGGCTTCCGCGATTGAGTTGAGCGCATCTATTGCACTGCGAAGGTTGCCCGCACGCGACTGCGCCACCGCGAGGTGGTACCTGGCGACGATATTGGAAGGATCGAGATCTATTGCGCGCGAGAACGATTGGATCGCACGGCGCGTCAGCCCGGCGTGGAATTCGGCAAGGCCCTTGAGATAGTAACTCTCGCTCCGGCCGGTCTCGAGCTCAAGTGCTCGCTGGAATGTCCTGATTGCCTTCCTGAAGGCTCCGGTGCGGTAGTAGAGGTTCCCGAGGGCGTGGAGGAGCGCCGCCTTGGGAGTGGGGATCTCCGTCGCACGCTCGAGCGCCGCTATGGCCCCGCGCGTGTCACCCATCCGCTGGAGCAGATGGCCGAGCATCTCGAAGCGCCATGCGGCGGCCGGGTCACGCCGGCAGCCCTCCTGGCAGATGGCGATTGCCTCGTCAAAGCGCTCGTTTGCAGCCGCCTCGATGGCCCGCGAACGCTCACTCGAGTCGGCTGATTGAGGCATTTGACCGTCGCTCTCCATAGCCTTCACCCCCTCTTCCAACTCCGCCGCTTCGGGGGAAGCCATTTCGAAAACGCTGCTGCAACGTTCGGCCGATGAAGGAACCCTCGCGACCGACCGCCGGAGTGCACCCTGACGTACACCGAATAGGTCATCAAATCGAATCCAGGACAGGGCCACTTCGTTCGCTGAAAGCCCGCTCATCGCGTCATGGGGAACAGAGTAACTCCTCAACCAAACTGGCGCAAGATCTCCTATCGAAAGATCATCGAACGATACCGAAGGTTTCGCGTGAAGACTCCTCAATATTCCTCTGGCTCATTTCGCCCGACATGACCGTGACCGCCGTTTTTGCAGCGCCCATGCATCCTGTGTGATCCTGATATTTTAATTCGCCGCAGCCGGTTTTCCCGCGCAAGCGCGGCTGCGGCTGCCATCTTTGCGTTTGCGCTCAGCGCTGCCAGCTCTTCTAGGCCCATTACCCCCGTTGACATCAACATTATTCCGGCTATAATTAGACTCCAAATGAGTATAGCTTTCATAACAAAAGGAAGATGCAAGCGCTGCTATAATTGTGTTAGAAATTGTCCTGTAAAAGCCATAAGAGTCAAGAACGGCCAGCCGGAAATCATAGATGAACGATGCGTCTCCTGCGGGTTCTGTGTGCCCCTCTGCGCGCAGAAAGCGGTCGAAATCCGGGATGATACGGCACTGGTTGAGCGCATGTTTACCCAGGGCCAAACTGTCATTGCAGCAGTTTCCTCAACTTTCCCTGCGGCCTTCAACAATATAAAACCGCTCCAGTTTCCTTCAGCATTAAGAAGCCTGGGCTTCAAGTATGTTACAGAGACATCCTTTGGCGTGCAGATAGCTGCCAGAGCCTACACACTCTATATCAAAGACAATCAGGAATTAACTCCGCTAATATCGTCCCCCTGTCCTGTAATTACAAGGCTTGTTGAGAAATACTTTCCGTCGCTGGTCAAGTCGCTCATGCCGATCGTCTCACCGACCGTGGCCATGGGAAGAGCAATAAAACACAAATATGGCAACGATGCCAAGGTAGTTCTCATCGGCCCGTGCGTTGGCAAGAAAATGGAGATACTCCATGAAGATTGTCAATCCATTGACGTATGCCTTACCTATCCAGAGATTAGAAGAATGCTTGGTAGGAAAGGGATTGATTTCTCGGCACTTCCACAGCTCGACTTTGACGAGCCTTTTGCATCTCTTGGCCGTTCCTATCCTATCATGGGAGGATACTGGAAAAACACCGCCGTCGCAGCCGGTCTGCCTGAAACCCAGACGATTGTGACAGGTGGGAGAAAAAAGTCGATCGAGGTTTTGAGCGCCCTCGCTCGCGGCGACCTCTCCGTACCTTTCGTCGATATCCTTTTTTGCGAGGAGTGCGTGAACGGCCCACTGATGGATACTGAAATAAGCACATTTGAAAGGGTCAAGCTCATAAGACAATTTGCATCCTTTATCAGCAATCCCTTCTATGCGCAGCGCGATATACTTCTGTACAGGAATATCCGTCTCAACAGATCCTTTGACCCCGATCCCATAGATCTTCCAGCACCCACCGAGCAGCGCATAAGGGACGTACTCGCAGAGTTAGATATGCCGTCGGCAGAAGAAGAGAGCAACTGCGGCGCCTGCGGCTACGATACCTGCAGGGAGAAGGCGATTGCCGTCCTGCAAGGAATAGCCGAGAAGGAGATGTGTCTGCCGTTTCTCATGGGGCAACTTCAGTCATCGTACAAGACGCTTGTTCACCTGGAGAAGATGGCATCCTTAGGACAGATGGCCGCAAGCATCGTTCATCAGATAAACAACCCTATTCATGGCGTGCTCACGTACATAAGGCTTCTGCTCAAGAATCTAAATGAAGACAGGATCGACACGTCACAATTTAAGCAGCGACTAGTTATAATCGAGGAAGAACTAAACAAATGCTGTGACATTACGAGGTCACTGCTTGAAACATCAAGACAGGCGGAGCCGCGTCTCAGGCTAACAGATGTCAACAAGCTCGTCGCTTATGTCCTCGACTTTCTGAAACATGAGGCAAAGCTCGCCAATGTCGAGGTTGTAAAACTCCTAGATGGCGCCCTGCAAATGACGAATGCCGACCCTGACTCTCTGCAACAGGTTCTCAATAACCTCGCCCTTAACGCCATTCAGGCTATGCCCGGCGGCGGAATCTTGACCGTATCTACATTCATCGACAAGGGCGCTCAGAGAATAGCGATAACATTTGCGGACACCGGGTGCGGCATTGCCAAGGAAAATATGAAAAGACTCTTCACTCCGTTCTTCACAACCAAGGAGAAGGGTAAAGGAGTGGGCCTCGGTCTGGCTGTGTGCGAAAATATAATAAAGCAGCACGGAGGCAGCATTGACGTTGAGAGTGAATTGGGAAAAGGTTCAACATTTACGGTTTGGTTGAAGTGTTAGGGGATGCGATGACACGAAAAGCAAGGATACTTGTCATTGATGATGAAGAGATCGTGCGCGAGTCCTTAAAAGACTGGTTGACTGCCGCCGGGCACTGTGTTGAATCGGGTGAGAATGGACATGTTGCTCTCGATTATATTCGCAAACAACATTATGACGTGCTCATCACAGATCTAAAGATGCCAGGTATAGACGGCATTGAATTGATGAAGCAAGCAAGGCAGGTATCTTCTGAATTGGAGACCATCATTATCACTGCCTACGGTTCTGTCATGTCGGCGATCGCAGCGATCAAGGAAGGTGCTTACGACTATATTGAAAAGCCGTTTTGCCCTGAAAAAGTCGAGATATTGATTGACAAGATCCTTAAGAACAATCAGCTTCAGGAGGAGAATAGACGTCTCCGCGAGAGGCTTGAAGAGACGTTTGAATGGAAGAACATTGTGGGAAAGAGTGGGCAGATGCAAAGCATATTCAAGCTGATCAAGACTATTGCCGCAACATCTGCGACAGTACTTATTGAGGGCGAAAGCGGAACCGGGAAGGAAGTTGTCTCCAGGGCTATCTGGGCCGCCAGTGACAGAGCGGCAGCACCATTCATACCTGTTGACTGCGCGAGTGTGCCGGAAACGCTTCTTGCGAGTGAGCTTTTTGGCCACGAGAAAGGAGCTTTTACCGGCGCGACTTCGAGGAAGCTGGGTAAGTTCGAACACGCCAGTGGTGGGACAATATTCCTTGATGAGGTGGGGAATATACCGCCAAACGTCCAGCATTACCTGCTCCGTGTAATACAGGAGAAAGAATTTTGCCGGATTGGAGGGAATGAAACCGTAAGAGTGGACGTACGTGTCATAGCCGCTACCAACAAGCAATTGAAGGAGGAGATAGAAAGCGGAAGGTTCAGGGAGGATCTTTACTATCGCCTCAACGTTGTCAACATAAAAATACCTCCTCTGAGGGAAAGAAAGGAGGACATTCCGCTTCTTGCCAGGCATTTGCTTGAGAAATGTTGCATTGAACATAAAAAGGAAATCGTTTCGATATCAGACGGGGCTCTTGAACTCCTTATGTCTTACTCGTTCCCGGGGAACGTCAGGGAATTGGAGAATGTAATTGAAAGGGCGGTAATAGTATGCCAGGGAACAACGCTCGTTCCGGAAAATCTTCCCGATCATGTTGCCTGCAGGCAAGGAATACCGGCGGCTGTCGATGACGAGTTCCTTATGACGCTTGAAGAATTGGAAAAAAATCATATATCGCGTGTCTTGAGGTATACAAGAGGAAATATCCTCCAAGCGGCGAAGATACTTGGCATTCAGAGAAATACGATCAAGAATAAAATAAAGCATTATCAGCTGACAAGACCGTCATAGCCGTCATGGAGCGATCGTACTGGTTTTTGTCTCCCGCATAGGGTCGCTCCTTCTTCCATAGAACCCCCGATTGTCGCCACGAAAGCCTTTGCGCCCGTGTGCGCAGAAACTGTGTGTGTTCCTCACCGCGCGTTTACCTGCGGCCGATGGTACGCGAGCACCAACTCCTAGCCCGGGCCCCCGTCGATTACGAGGCCCCTGTCGCCTGATCGCAATCCCAGGCGCCGCAGATTCCCTTGACCAGGCAGGTGCTCACGTTTTGACCGGCAGATGGTCAAAGAATGCCCACCCTTGAATGCTATGCGCGCGGCTCAGCCCAAAATCTCAAGGAAATAGGGGAATAGGAATCTGGAACGCTAATTGCTTAGAAGCGGATGGAATGAAACTCAGAGGAGGAAGACATGAAGGCAAGCGCATCAGTCCTCGTGGTAGATGATGAAAAGGTGGTCAGGGATTCCCTGGCGGAATTGTTAGAGGAGACAGGGTATGAGGTGTCGTCCGCAGAAGATGGTTACGAGGCCTTGAGGATAATCAATGAAAGGCCGCCTAATGTTGTGGTCCTGGATATGAAACTGCCGGGAATGGATGGAATTGAAGTAATAAAGAGTATAAAAGAAAAACACGAAAAAATGGCGGTAATAATAATGACCGCATATGGTTCCATAGACAATGCAGTAGAGGCAATGAAACTCGGGGCATCTGATTATATCACCAAGCCATTTCCCGCCGAGCGACTTGAGACCTCTATCGGAAAAGTCCTTTCTTTTCCTTTGCCCGAGGAGGAGACTAAAGAGCCTGCAGAGGCTAAACTTGTTCCATCAGCCAAGCCAAAGGAGTGTGTATGGGCAAAGGCGGGGGTTGTCTCCTACAGACTCTGCACTCACAATTTCAAATGCGAAACATGTGAGTTTGCCCAGACGATGATTGACCGCGAAGCTGACGGTGCTGTGAGAGAAGAAGCTGGCGTAACAACACTTGCCGAAAAACTTAGAGAGAAGTCAGCTGCTGAGAGACAGTGCAGGTATATGTTGAGCGGGGATATTTCATTCAAGTTGTGTCCTAATACCTTTCAGTGCCACAGATGTGCCTTCGACCAGGCTATTCAGGATAGACTTGACCAGACTGCCGTAAGACTCCTCTCTGTGGTGAAGTCTAAGAAAGAAAAAAGCCATTAGCAGATTCCGTGTCCTCTCAGCGTTCGAGCCAGCTTCCTCACCGGGAAATCCTGGAAAGTATTGTCCGAGTTCGCGTCGGTCCAGGAGTTGTCACGCCCGGTCAGCTGGCCGAGGAGCATCTGCCGGGCGCGCACCCGGCGAATGTCTTGGGAAGACCGCGATAGTCAAGCCACTCTTCTCCGCCGAGCAGCCGGCGTCTCGCACGTTCCTATTCTTGAGTTTTGAGCATGCTGTTGGTCTGAAGCGGGATGTCTAAGATCTGAGATTGCTTTTCGCAGCGAAAGCAATAAAATAGCAGCTTGCCGTAGATGGAAACATTGAACGATGAGTGGCAAAAGCGCGCCGACCTCCGGTCTTCGGCTCCCACCGGCGCACGGTCCTCCCAGATCGTCGCACCTGGCGTCAGGATGCCTGGCGCCAGGAGGTAAGCATGGCCCTCCAGTTGCCTCGAACAATACTGCCGTCGACAAGGTTGACAGGCCAATGAGCACACCGCATTCATCACCGAGCCCGGCCACCGAACCGGCCGCTGCCTCGGCGGCGCCGGCAGTACGGTCCCTCCTCTCTGAGGTTCAAGACGTGACCGGCCTCGACCCGGCACGTTGCTACCAATGCGGCAAGTGCTCTGCCGGGTGCCCGATGGCGGCGGAGATGGAGCTCAAGACGCACGAAATCATCCGGCTGCTGCAGCTGGACTGTCGCGAGCGGTTGCTCACCACCGAATCCATCTGGCTGTGTCTGACCTGCGAGACGTGCACGACGCGGTGCCCGAATGAGTTCGATCCTGCAATCGTGATCGATGCCTTGCGGGAGATAGCGCTCAAGGAGCGCCGCGATTGTGTTCCGCGGCGCATCGCCGCTTTCCACTCGGCGTTCCTTGACCAGATACGGGCTCACGGCCGCGTGTTCGAGTTTGGGCTCGTGGCTTCCTATAAGCTGCGCAGCGGCGCGCTCTTCGCTGATGTCGCGGCCGTCCCAGGGATGCTGGCTCGGGGCAAGCTCGCGCTGACTCCTAAGCGCATCGAAGGAATCAAAGAGGTGCGGCGGATCTTCCGAAAGTGCGCGCCGAGGGAGGAGCCACGATGAAGGTTGGGTACTTCCCGGGATGCTCGCTCCACGCAACCGCCCGCGAGTTTGACGAGAGCCTGAGGCTCGTTGCAGCCGACCTGGACATCGAGCTTGAGGAGGTGCGTGACTGGGCGTGCTGCGGTGCGACCTCGGCCCATGCAACCAACCGTGCGCTCAGCGTCGCGCTTCCAACGCGCACCCTGGTGCTAGCAGAGAAGCAGAAACTCGGCAGGGTGTTATGCCCGTGCGCCGCCTGCTACAACCGGCTCGCGACTGCCCGTCACATACTGGCGCACGACAAAAGAATGGCAGCGCGGGTGCAATCTATCCTGGGTCACTCCTTTGACAACTCCGTCGGTGTCGTGAGCATCGCTGAGATGTTGAGCGAGGTCACCGCCGAGATCCGCATGAAGGCGAAGGTGCCGCTCACCAATGTGAAGGTGGCTTGCTACTACGGCTGCCTCCTGGTCCGGCCTCCAGCCGTGTGTGGATTCGATGACGCCGAAGCTCCGAGTTCGCTCGAATCCATCGTGAGTGCGACCGGCGCCACGCCGGTCAAATGGAATATGGCGCTCGAGTGTTGTGGGGGTGGATTCTCGCTGTCGCGTACGGCTTCCGTGGTGCGTCTGGGGCGTTTGATACTCCAGGCGGCAAGGGACGCAGGCGCCCAGGTCATGGTGGTTGCGTGTCCTATGTGCCACTCCAACCTCGATTTTCGGCAGCGAGCCATGAAGGAGCGCGGCGGCCTCAGCGAGTCGATGCCCATCTTGTTCCTGAGCGAGCTTGTAGGCTTGAGCCTCGGTCTTGACCCAAGCCGGCTCGGATTGAGCCGGCACTTCGTGAGCCCGCAGCCGCTCCTCGACCGCATCGGCGCACCCAAACCAATGCCAGAGCACAGGGAGCAGGCCTGATGTCCCGGATTGGCGTCTTCATCTGTCACTGCGGCGAAAACATAGATCGAACCGTGGATTGCGCCCGGGTGGCGCAGACCTCGGGAGAGCTGCCGGGTGTGGTTCATTCGGTCGACTACAAGTACATGTGCTCGGATCCCGGTCAGGCGCTGATTAAGCAGGCGATCCAGGAGAAGCGCCTCGACGGCGTGGTAGTAGGCGCGTGCTCTCCTCACATGCACGAGAAGACGTTTCGCAAGGCAGCGGCAGCCGCGGGGCTGAATCCGTTTCTATGCGAGATGGCGAACCTGCGCGAGCACTGCTCGTGGGTCCACGAGGATCGCGAGCAGGCGACACGCAAAGCCATCGACCTCGCGCGCTTCATGGTGGAGAAGATCAAGTTCAATCGTCCGCTCTCCACCATCTTCATCCCCGTGGAGCGCCGCGCCCTGGTGATCGGGGCCGGCATCGCCGGCATCCAGGCTGCGCTCGACATTGCCGACGGCGGTCGAGAGGTGGTCCTGGTGGAGAAAGAGCCTTCCATTGGCGGCCACATGAGCCAGCTCTCGGAGACTTTTCCGACGCTCGATTGCTCGCAATGCATCCTGACTCCCCGGATGGTCGAGGTCGCGCAACACCCTCGCATCAAGCTGCTCACTTACAGCGAGGTGGAGTCGGTTGACGGCTACATTGGCAACTTTCAGGTCAAGATCCGGAAGAAGGCCCGGAGTATCGACGAAACCAAATGCAATGGCTGCGGCGAATGCCAGAAGAATTGCCCCAACAAAAAGATCCCCAGCGAGTTCGATCAAGGCCTTGGCATGCGCACCGCCATCTACGTCCCGTTTCCCCAGGCGGTGCCGAACATCCCTGTCATCGACCGAACCAACTGCGCCCTCTTTCGCGGGCGAGCCAAGGGGGTCAAGAAGGTTGTCTGCAGCAAGTGCGCAGAGGTGTGCGGCCGCAAGGCCATCGACTTCGACCAGCAGGACTCCTTCGTGACCGAGAACGTCGGCGCCATCATCGTGGCGACCGGGTACCAGCTCTACTCCATCGGCAAGGAGCAGGACTCTGAGACCCTGCGCGGCTACGGCGAATACGGCTACGGCACGATCCCGGACGTCATCGACGGACTGCAGTTCGAGCGCCTCGCGTCCGCCTCGGGACCAACGGGCGGCAAGATCCTTCGCCCCTCGGATCACAAAGAGCCCAAGACGGTGGTGTTCTTGCAGTGCATCGGCTCGCGCGATCCCGCCAAGGGAATCGAGTACTGCTCCAAGATCTGCTGCATGTACGTGGCCAAGCACACCATGCTCTTCCACCACAAGGTCCATGGCGGGAAAGCCGTCGTCTTCTACATGGATATTCGCGCAGGGGGGAAAGGCTACGACGAGTTCGTGCGCCGCGCCATCGAGGAGAGCCACGCGCTGTATCTGCGCGGGCGGGTGTCGCGGATCTACCGCAACGGCGACACCATTCGAGTGCACGGGTTTGACACACTCGCAGGCGAGCCCGCCGTCATCGACGCCGATATGGTAGTGCTCGCGACCGCAATGCGAGCGCAGCCAGGAATTGCGTCGCTGGCGCAGAAGCTTTCCGTTTCCTACGACCAGCATGGATTCCTGAACGAGGCCCACCCCAAGCTGCGTCCGGTGGAGACAAATACCGCAGGGGTGTTCGTGGCCGGAGCGTGCCAGGCGCCGCGGGACATTCCCGACTCGGTGGCGATGGCGAGCGCGACGGCCTCGAAGGTCCTGGGGCTGTTCAGCAAAGAGCTTCTGGAGCGCGAACCGTTGATTGCGAGGGTGGACCGCGTCACGTGCACGGGGTGCTTCCATTGCGAGCGCGTCTGCCCGTACGGCGCCATCGAGCGCAAGCCCCTCAAGGACGCTAAGGGGCGGCTCATCAAGATAGTGGCGGAAGTGAATCAGGGAGTCTGCCAGGGGTGCGGCACCTGCCAGGCAACGTGCCCTTCGAAGTCGGTGGAACTGGACGGGTTTACGGATGAGCAGATCTACGCAGCGGTCAATGCACTGTAGGGGCGACCGGCCGGTCGCCCGTGGTTGCCCGCTTGGGGTGGGCTGCCGCTCGCGACTGCTGATCCACCGGGCGGAGGCCGGACCGACGTGTTTGGGGCATCGCATCAGCCGATGCATTTTGATCGCAGTGCGCAGGAGAGCATGAATCATGTCCGCGCCAGGTGCTGACGGGACCGTGTCATTTGAGCCACGCATTATCGCGTTCGTGTGCAACTGGTGCACCTATACGGGCGCCGACCTTGCCGGGACCAGCCGTCTTCCCATGGCCCCCAACGTGCGCATCATCCGCCTGCCGTGTACGGGGCGCATAGACACCTTGTTCATTCTCAAGGCGTTCGAGCGCGGAGCCGATGGCGTCATCGTGAGCGGCTGCCACCCGGCCGATTGCCATTACACCTCGGGCAACTACCATGCCAGGCGCCGGTTCGCGATCTTCCGCGAGCTCATGGAGTTTGTGGGAATCGACCCCCGGCGCGTAACCTTCTCCTGGGTTTCTGCCTCGGAAGGGGGAAAATGGGCAGAGGTGGTCAACGGCACTACAGAGCGGGTCCGGCAACTCGGACCGTTCGAGACATACCCCGGGCGTGTTCGTTCTGCGGGTGAATAGCATGCAAGATCTGAAGGAATTGTCGAAAAAGCTTCTCGAACAAAAGCAGGTGAGCGCGATTCTGGGATACGAGCACGGGCGCCGTGGCCCGCGGCCGGTCTTCGTGACTGAAGTCGCCGATTGCGAGCGGCTGGTGTTCGACCACCGGTGCGTCCACAACCTGGCGGCGTATCTATCGCCGCGACGCACCCTGGTGGCACAGCTCGGTCGCCTCGCAGTGGTGGTCAAGGCCTGCGACGCGCGCGCTGTGGCCGGTTTGATTCGCGAGAGTCAGCTGAAGCGCGAGGATGTTGTCCTCATCGGCGTGCGCTGTGGCGGTGTGGTTCGCGATCCCAACGGCGCGGAGCAACTGAGCGCCGACAACGTCGCGCCCCGCTGCCTGGAGTGCGATAAACGGGAGCCGGCGCTTGCCGATCACCTCGTGGGTGAGCCGAAACCTCCCCCGCCGGGGAGCGCAAGCCGGGATGCGCGCCTGTCCGAGATCGAGGCGCTGAGCCCCGGTGAGCGGCTGACGCTGTGGACGAGTCTGCTGTCGCGCTGCACGCGCTGCCACGCCTGCCGGCAGGTCTGCCCGATGTGCTTCTGCGAGCGCTGCATCGCCGACAAGACGCAGCCGACGTGGATCGAGACGTCGCCGCACGCCCGGGGGAACCTCGCGTGGCATCTGACCCGAGCGCTGCATTTGGCCGGCCGCTGTGTGAATTGCGGTGAGTGCGAGCGTGCTTGCCCGGCCCACATCCCGCTCGGACTCCTGAACCGCAAGGTGGCTCGCGTGGTCGCGGAGCGCTACGGGTACCGCGTGACGGACGACCCGTCGACGCCGACGCCCATTGGGGCTTATCGCCTGGACGATGAGCAGGAGTTCATCCAGTGAATACGAGAAGGACGCTCAGCACGGCAGACCTGGGGGCTCTTGTCGGTGACCTCATCGCCGCCGGTACGACCGTGGTGGCGCCGATCCGCTTCGTGGATCAAGGGCGCGCCAGCATCGAGTACGGTCCGGTGCAGAGTCCGGACGAGATGGATCTCGACGGGCCTCAGCCCAGCCGCTCTTTGAAAGAGGCTGTCTTCCCTCCGACCGAGGTGCTGTTTCGGTGGCGGCAGGCGAAATCCGCGGTCGAGATTGAAGAGGTCCCGGTGAGCTTCAAAGAGACGGTAGTGGTCGGCGCGCGGCCGTGTGATGCCGCGGCGCTCGAGATCCTCGACCGTGTCATGGGATGGGACTTTCGCGATGAGCTGTGGTTCGGACGCCGGCAGGCCACTACAGTGCTGGCCCTCGCGTGCACCCGCTGTGACGAATCCTGCTTCTGCACCGCCGTGGGGCTTTCGCCAGCGAGCACCCGTGGTGCGGACTGGTTCTTAACCCCAGTCGAGGGGGGCTTCGAGGTCGAGGTCCTTACTCTCAAGGGGCAGGCGCTCCTGGAGCGTCACAAGGCTCGATGCCCCGAGGCGGAAGGCTCGACAACGAAGCGGGTTGCTGACCTGGAGCAAGAGGTGCGGGCCCACCTCGATGTTCGACCTGATAGGATCCGCGCGTGGCTCGAGACGCACTTCGACGATGCCCTGTGGAAGCGGCTGGCGCTGCGCTGTCACGGCTGCGGGGCGTGTGCTTTCGTGTGCCCCACCTGCCATTGCTTCGACATGGTTGACGAGCCCGACGGCATCGACGGCGGCGCCCGGCGGCGCAACTGGGACACATGTCAGTCCGCACTGTTCACGCTGCACGGCTCAGGATACAACCCGCGCAAGGACCAGGCAGCGCGGTTCCGTCAGCGCATCCTGCACAAGTTCGCCATCTACCCGAAGCGGTTCGGGGAGGTGCTCTGCACGGGTTGTGGACGATGCGTGCGCGTGTGCGCGGCAGGCATGGACCTGGTTGCGATACTCGCGGAGATCGGCCGCACGGCGGCGGAGCGAGGAGGCAGCGCATGAATCTGTATCAGCCTCATCTCGTGCGCATCGAGGAGATGGTCGACGAGACTTTGGACACGCGTACGTTTAAACTTTCCTTCGAGCATGCCGCGGTTGGCGAGAAATTCGACTTCAAGGCCGGCCAGTTCGGGGAGTACTCGGTCTTCGGTGCGGGCGAGTGCACCTTCTGCATTGCCTCCCCGCCGACGCGCAAAGGATACATCGAGGCGAGCTTCAAGGTGGTGGGCAAGGTCACCCGTGCCATGCGGCGTCTGAACGTCGGCGACACCATGGGATTCCGTGGTCCCTACGGCAACCACTTCCCGCTGGACCAGATGAGGGGTAAGAACCTCCTGTTCATTGCCGGCGGCATCGGGCTTGCGCCGGTCCGGTGTGTGATCTGGAACGCGCTTGACCTCAGGGACCAGTTCCAGGACGTCACCATCATCTACGGCGCCCGCAGCGTGGCAGACCTTGTTTACCAGCGCGAGCTCGAGGACTGGGCCAGGCGATCCGACGTGCGGCTGTATCAATGTGTGGACCCCGGCGGAGAGACGCCAGACTGGAAGGGAGCTGTCTGCTTTGTGCCCTCGCTGGTGGAGAAGGTCGCGCCGTCGCCCCACGATGCCTATGCGATTGTCTGCGGCCCGCCCATCATGATCACGTTTACCTTGCCGCTCCTGGAGAAGCTGGGCTTTGCTTCCGACCGCGTTTACACCACGCTCGAGAACCGAATGAAGTGCGGGCTCGGCAAGTGCGGCCGCTGCAACATCGGCTCGGTTTACGTATGCAAGGACGGGCCCGTGTTCACGGCCGCTCAGCTGAAAACGCTGCCGCCTGAGTACTAGGCAAGGGCTGCGTCCTCGGGCACCCAGCCTGCCGGGCGGGCTACCGAGTCCTATTCACCAGGGCGGACACGATGCTCAAGACCCTCGCCCAGTCCCGGGCTGACAACTCTTCCGACCGCGAGTTGCGGCAGTTTCTCAGTCCCGATGTCCTTGTCATCGATGACTTCGGTCTGAGACGACTCTCCGCCCCAGCTTGCCAGTCTTCGTTACTTCGAATCGCTCGTCGAAGAGAGACGGGATGAGGAGGAGGAGTTACCTGGAGATCGGTGCATAAAAGTGAAACGAAAACATTGTCAAGAGAGGCAAAAAAAGGTAAGACCATGCTGAGTTGGCAGGGTGGGGGAAAGAGCACGAGAACAGCGTGGGGGAAAGACCGCGAGAATCGACAAAGCAAACAAAGCCATTGAACTTCTGGACGTAATTCAGAATAGTATCCGGATGCATCCCGAACTTCCTCTTCGCGTTGGGGACACTTTCTCGCAATCCCCAGTACAAGAATGGGGGCACCGTGCGCCCCGGCCGACCTTGGGGCTTCCCGGCACCGTGGTGCGAATCGCAAGCGACGGGACCTGCGCAGGCGCGGCGCCAAACGCGGTTTTTTTGGCTGGAAGCCTGCGGTTCCGAGCTTGCATGGCAGGACGAAATTCAGATATTGCAGAGTCCAAAGTGTCTTTACCCATGACCTCGGCAGAAGGCCCAAGTTCCTATTCTTATTCCTGTCGGATCGGCCGGAAGGGCACTTCAATATGAGAATCTCGGTCGCCACGAAATTGAATTGCAGCTTCATAATTATCGTAATTTTGACCGGCGTCATTTCCGTCGTCGTCGGTATTCGTTTGATAAGCGGAAGAGTGGTGGGGGAAACTCAGGAAAAGGTAAGGAACGATTTGAACGCTGCCAGGGTAATATACCTGTCTCATCTCAGAGATTTAGGAAACCTAATCCGCTTTACGGCGGACAGGTACACCATAAGGGGAGCGATGATAGCCGGTGACATCCGCTCGGAGTATCAAAAACTCAAGAGGATAAAGGATGAAGAGGGGCTCGACATCCTGACAGTTACGGACAGGGAAGGAAAAGTCCTTTTAAGGGTTAACAACCCGGACCTTTTCGGGGACAGCCAGAGCAAGGATGAACTCGTAGAATGCGCGCTAGCCACGAAGAAGCCGGTTGCAGCAACCAAAGTTGTTCAGGCTGCGGAACTGGAAAAGGAATCGGAAAAACTCGTTGAGAGGGCGTATTTCAAGTTTATAGATACGCCAAAGGCGCGGCCCCGGAGGGAGACTGAAGAAACCGCGGGCATGATGATCGCTGCTGCGGCGCCCATACTCGATTTCAACAACAATCTTATGGGCATCGTTCATGGCGGCATCCTCTTGAATCGGAATTACGAAATAGTGGACAAGATCAAGCAGACCGTCTACCAGGGGATGAAATACAAAGGGAAGGATATGGGAACCGCCACCCTATTTCAGGACGACGTGAGAATCTCGACGAATGTCTTGAGGGAGGATGGTTCGAGGGCGGTGGGGACCCGCCTGGCTGAGAATGTTTATAAGCAGGTCATAGTAATAGGGGAGCCGTGGATAGACCGGGCCTTTGTGGTCAACAATTGGTATATCACTGCCTATGAGCCAATAAAAGAGATAAACGGCAAGATAATCGGCATCCTTTATGTGGGAGTGCTGGAAGAGAAGTATGATGACATAAGGAGGCAGACCATACTCATTTTCCTCGGGGTAGCGACGATCAGTCTGATAACATCCCTCGCATTATCCTATTTGCTATCCGGGAATATCTCGTCTTCCATAGGTAAGCTCGTATCGGCTGCGCGTCAGATGGCTACTGGAAAGCTGGATATCCAGGTGGAGGTAAAATCGAAGGATGAAATCGGCGAACTCGCCGGAACCTTCAACTTCATGGCTGCGGCTTTGAGGGAAAGGGATGAAAAGTTGAAGGAATTCGCAACCAAAAGGATAATGGAATCGGAGCGGCTGGCTCTGATAGGGCAGCTTGCGGCAGGCGTGGCTCATGAGATAAACAACCCCCTCCAGGGCATCCTTGCCTACAGTTGCCTTCTCGTCGAAGACATGTCCCCGGATGACCAGAATAGGGGGCTTGTCGAGAAGATAGCTAAACAAGCGACGAGGTGTAAGGATATCATTAGGGGTCTTCTCGATTTCTCAAGGCAAACAACGCTTGAAATGAAGCAGTCCCAGATGAACTCGGTCGTCCTGGACTCGCTCGCACTGGTGGAAAGGCAGTCCCTGTTTCAGAACATCGAGATAGTAAAAAATGTCCAAGCGGACTTGCCCGGCACCATCCTGGATGCCTCCCAAATGCAGCAGGTGCTTGTGAACATCATCATGAACGCGGCGGAGGCAATGGCAGGGAAGGGTAGACTTAGCGTGGCTACGAGAACGGACAGCTCGAAGAAGTTCATTGAGGTCGAGATCGCTGATACCGGGGTTGGTATAAGCGGAGAGAATCTCGAAAGGATCTTTGACCCCTTCTTCACCACCAAGCAGGTCGGCCACGGGACAGGTTTGGGACTTGCAATAAGTTACGGAATCGTGAAAAGGCACAACGGCCACATCGAAGTTCGGAGCGAGGTCGGAAAAGGGACGACCGTCACTGTCAGGTTGCCTATTATCGGGGAAGCGCAAGAGGAGAAGATGCATGCCGGAGTTTCATAAGATACTTGTGATTGACGACGATGAGGTGGTGAGGGATTCCTGTGCCCGCGTACTCGGACGGCCCGACCAAATCATAAAGACTGCTGAAGACGGCAGGAAGGGACTTGAGATTCTTGAGAAAGAGCATTTCGATGTGGTGATTCTCGATTTGAAGATGCCGGGCTTGCCCGGCATGGAGGTTCTCAAAAAGATCTTGGAGGATTATGCCGACAGTGTTGTTATCGTGATAACAGGATACCCAACGGTCGATTCCGCCGTGGAGGCTATGAAACTCGGAGCTTACGATTTCATTCCGAAACCCTTTTCCCCGGAGTCGCTAAGGCTCGTCGTGAAGAAGGCGATCGAAAAAAGGCGCCTTAGAGTCGAAAATGTCGCCCTTAAATCCCAGTTACAGCCGGAGACCAAGCCCGACGCTCTCATTGGGGAATCCCAGAAGGTAAAGCAGATAAGGAGACTCGTCGAGAAAGTGGCGCCCACGGACACGACAATCCTCATAACAGGAGAGAGCGGGACAGGAAAGGAGGTTATTGCCCGGCACATTCACAATATGAGCAACAGAAGGGACAAGATGTTCGTGACAGTGGACTGTGGCGCCCTGGTGGAAACCCTATTTGAAAGCGAGCTTTTCGGCCATGTGAAGGGTTCGTTCACAGGAGCGGATTCCACAAAATACGGAAGGTTCGAACTGGCTAACGGCGGCAGCCTTTTCCTCGACGAGATCGCAAACATAAGCCTCAACATCCAGGCAAAACTGCTCCGTGCGATTCAGGAACGCGAGGTCTGCAAGGTCGGCAGTTCGCAAGTAGTAAACACGGATGTGAGAATCATAGCCGCGACCAGCAGGGACCTGAAGTATGCGGTGCAGAAGGGGGAGTTCCGGGACGATCTGTTTTACCGCCTTTGTGTTGTATGGATGCATGTGCCGCCACTTAGGGAGAGGAAGGAGGATATACCGGACTTTGTGCAATATTTCATCAAGAAATTCAGCAAGAGAAAGAGGAAGGATGTGAGGCATATTTCGGAAAGGGCCATGCAGGCGCTTTTGAAATACGACTGGCCCGGGAATGTGAGGGAACTGGAGAACACGATTGAGAGAGCGGTGGTTCTCACCGAGAACGATACCATCAAACCGCAAGATCTTTTTTGTTACGGATTACAAGTCGACGCAAACAACAATCGGGGGAGCAGTTCCTTCGTTCATCAGAACAACAACTCCACTGCTAATCTTGAAGAGGCGGAAAAGAACCTTATCATAAGGACACTCCAGCAGTATCAAGGACATAAGGGAGAGGCTGCAGAGGCCCTCGGTGTAGACAGGAAGACACTTTACAGGAAATTGAAGAAATATGTATTCACAAGGGATAAATGACTATTTTGCGATGATTAAGCCCTCACCCACCCTGCATTTCACGGCGCGGATGCCGCCGTGCTCTTCATTGATCTTCCGCGCCGCCGCGACACCCAGAGTGGTTCCCTTCCGGCAAGTGGCTAAGTCGGGTCTTGGCTTGATCGACAATACCCTGCCCTCTCCGCAAAGAAGGCTCTCAAGCTGCTCGGCGCGAAGCTGGTGGCAGGATGGGGCACAATGCCCCATTAGTGAGGCACTATGCCACCGGTTCATTCCCAGCAATAACGCCAGATCCCTCGTAAGCTGGCTTGATAGCGGCATTTCCGTTGAATGGATGGTTCTGGAACAGAGTTTGCAAATCAGGATCCGCGAGCATGGAAACGTGGGGGAAGAGGATGGCCAGGAGCCATAAGATTCTCATAATCGACGATGACCCCGATTTTGTGAGCGCAACAAAAAGTATCCTCGAAAAACATTACCACGTCTCATGCGCATACAATGGGAAGGATGGCTGGCAGAGGCTGAAGCAGGAGAGACCGGACCTGATCATCCTCGATGTGTTGATTGAGAAAAGAGGTGAAGGCTTCATTTTCAGCAGGGAACTCAGAAAGAAAAGTAATTTCCGTGATGTCCCTATCATAATGGTTACCGGGATGAGGCAGCAGACAGGCTTCTTCTTTGTTAAGAGCGACCCAAGGGATCCGAAATTTCTGCCCGTAGATATGTTTATGGAAAAACCTGTAAGCCCCCCTGAGCTCTTGTTCAATATCGGGAATTTGTTGCAGAGAAGGAATTCACTGAGGCACACGCCACTCAAGGAAAACGAAGCGAAGCAACTGGAACATAAGGCTATTCTCATTGTGGAGCCCAATAATGACACCGCGAAGGAATATGAAGGCATGTTCAGAGAGGAAGGGTACGATGTGGAGATCGTTGCATCGGTTGGAGAGGCAGTAAAACTAATAAAAGACATCAAATTCAATTGCATTATAGTCGATGTGGACCTTCCAGACATGGCGGGATACGACGCGGTGCCCGTGATAAAAACCATCGAGCCGGATATCAGTGTCATAATCACGGCCGCAACGAACACCAAGGAATTGGAGGCCAGGGTCAGAAACGAAGATATATTCTACTATTACATAAAATCTTTTGACAGGGAGGAGCTGAAACTGGCGGTACGGAACGCGTTCAGAGATTCGCGAAGGCGAGGTAAAGCGCGATGAGCGACAGGTACACCATTCTTATCATTGACGACGAAGAAGTGGTTAGAGATTCCTGCAGCCAGATACTGGCAAAGGGGAACTTCAGAATTCACACGGCGGCAGACGGCGACAGCGGCCTTAAAATGACGGAAGAGTTCAGACCGGACCTCGTTTTCGTGGATCTTAAGATGCCCGGCCTCTCAGGATTGCAGGTTCTGGAGCGCATCAACCGCTTCGACCCGACGATTGTCACCATCGTTATCACGGGATACGCCACTATAGATTCCGCCGTAGATGCGATGAAACGGGGCGCTTACGATTTTCTCCCTAAGCCCTTCAGCGCAGACGAGTTCAGATTGATCACGAGAAGGGCGGTTGAGAAGAGGAAGCTTCTCCTCGATGCCATTACCCTGCGGCATGAGAAAGAAGTGATAAGGGAAAATTTCACATCGATCGTTTCACACGAACTCAAGAGCCCGCTGCTGGCGGTCCAGCAGAATCTATATGTTATTCTGGATGGAATGGTTGGCGAGCTCAATCCAACGCAAAAGGAGATGATGGAAAGGGTTAAGAACAGGGTCGACTCGCTGCTCAGGTTGATCAACACGTGGACTGACATGACCTCGATCGACGTTAGTGAACTGAAGAAGCGATTCAAACCTGTGGACATCCCAGCGCTTGTATCAAAGGCGGTTGAGGTGTTCCAGGCCCAAGCGGCTGCCAAAAATGTCACGCTCGTCACCGATTGCGCCCGCTCCGTTGAGCCTGTAAATGGGGATGAGGGAACACTTCTTGAAGTGTTTATGAATATTATGGGCAACGCCATAAAATTCTCCGAAAGGGACAGCAGCATCTCGATAAAGATAGAGGGCGGAGATGGCGAACTTCACGTGTCGGTTTCTGACAAGGGTGTAGGAATCCAAAAAGAGGATATTCCATTTATATTCGACGATTTCTACCGCGGGAAGGTTCAAGCTTCAGGCGCCGAAATGGGAAGCGGGCTCGGCCTGGCTATAAGCAAGCGGATAATAAACGCTCATGACGGGTCCATTACTGTTGAGAGCGAACCGGGAAAAGGGAGCACCTTTACAGTGGTACTGCCAAGGGAGACAGGGAAGAGCCGGACCCACGGCAAAGAGAAAGTGGCGGAACAATTCGCGATATGGAGGAGCGACTAAATATGAATGGGAAAAGGATACTGCTGATCGATGACGATCCGGATTATGTGTATGCGGTGAAAATGATTCTTGAAAAGGCAAATTATTCGGTTCGAGTGTCCTATAGTCCGAAAGAGGGGTATGCAGCGCTGCAGGACGGGGAGTTCGACCTGGTCATTGTGGACGTAATGATGGGACGCGGAGCAGAGGGGATCATCGTGGCGCGGAAACTGAAGAAGGACAGGGAACTCAAGAAGCTGCCCCTGCTCATGATCACTGGTATCCGTGAGCAGACAGGCTTTTTCTTCATCGGAGACCCCAGGCACGAGACGTTCCTCCCTGTAGACGGGTTCCTCGAAAAGCCTGTGAATACCGAAGTCCTTCTGAACAAGGTGAGGGAGTTGTTGCACAGCGATCAAACGGCTGAATTGAAGCAAGAGAAACAGGGGGAGGAGCCGTGACTGAGAGACCTAGCTTCCAGAAAGAAGTTTCCAATCTGATGAGCGTACTGGATGGAAATCCGATAGACGTATGCATCCAGTGCGGGACGTGTTCCGGATCGTGCCCCGCAGTTGAATACATGGATTACTCGCCGAGACATATAATCGCCCTGATTCGTTCGGACTTGAAGGATGAAGTTTTGAACAGCGATACGATTTGGTGCTGTTCCTCCTGCTATAACTGCACCGTAAGGTGCCCGAAGGAGATAAAAATAACAGAGATGATGTACGCCCTGAAGAGGTACTCCATCTGGAAACACCAATACAGGGAGGGGGCAATAGGCCCCGCGTTCTCCAGAAAATTCGTCAGGATGGTTGTGAAGACCGGAAAATCCTATGAGCCTGGGCTGGCACCCACCTTCATGTTCAGATATGGGATGAGAGGAATGATAGACAACATGCAGTTGGGAATGAGCCTCTTCAACAAGAAGAGGATTGCCATTCTTCCCAAGACGGTCAAAAGGATCAAGAACTTCAGAAGGGTCTTGAACAGAATCATTCCAATAGGGGTTGAGAAATGAGATATGTCTATTTTCCGGGCTGCTCCCTCGAGACAGTCGCCAAGAGTTACGATGTTTCAGCCAGGCTCACGGCCGAGAAGCTCGGTGTTGAGCTGACCGAGCTTGAAGACTGGAACTGCTGCGGCGCAACCGCATATTTTCATATTGACGAGATCCTGGCCCATACACTCTGTGCAAGAAATCTGGCTATGGCGGAGAAGACCGGGCTCGATGTGGTGGCGCCCTGCAGCGCCTGCTACAAGAACATGGGGGAAACGAATGCTCACCTCAAACAGGACGCGGAACTTCGCGATCACATAAATATTGCCCTTAAGGAGGACGGGCTTGAGTTTAGCGGCCAGCAGAGGGTCCTCCACCTTGTAGATGTTTTCACGGAGGATGTCGGGATAGAAAACATCCGTAAGAATGTGGTGAATTCCCTGAAGGGGCTGCATGTCGCTCCCTATTATGGATGCCAGATATTGAGGCCGAAGATGGGGAGGGAGAACATAGAGAACCCTGAGTTTCTAGAAGACCTTATCTCGGCAACTGGTGCTGAAGCCGTCGACTATCCCTTGAAGACAGAGTGCTGCGGCGGATCTCTCATCATGACCAAGAATCCTGTAGCTCTCAAAATGATAAAGAACCTGCTGGCGTGCGCGGCCGATAAAGGGGCGGATTTGATCGTCACGACCTGCCCGCTTTGCCAAGTCAACCTGGAATGCTATCAGAAGCAGGTCAACAGGAAATACGGCACCGAATTCTCCCTCCCCGTACTCTACATCACCCAGGTTCTCGGCTTTGCTCTCGGAATCCCTAAAGATGATCTCCTCATAGGGAGCGAATTGAGTTCACCTGCCGGTCTTTTAACGAGATTTTCCAGGGAGGCGGTATGAGTGTCCGGATCGGCGTGTATGTTTGTCACTGCGGTACCAACATCTCGGGCAAGGTCAACGTGACGGAAGTAACGGCGTTTGCCAGATCGCTTCCGAACGTGATTGTAGCCCGCGAATACAAATTCATGTGTTCCGATCCTGGCCAGATCCTGATCCAGGACGATATCAAGAACATTGGGCTTGATCGCATTGTCGTTGCCTCCTGTTCGCCACTCATGCATGAGCCGACTTTTCGGGGCGCGTGCGAGAGGGCTGATCTGAACCGCTACCTTTTCCAGATGGCGAACATACGGGAACACTGCTCGTGGGTCACGGTGGATCCGAACGCCGCGACCGAGAAGGCCAAGGCGCTAATCGCAGCGGCCGTAGCGAAGGCGGCGTTTCTTGCCGCACTGCCCCGCAAAACCGTCCCCGTGAATAATGCAGCGCTCGTGGTGGGGGCTGGCATCGCCGGTATCCAGGCTGCACTGGATATCGCTGAGTCGGGGCGGACCGTATATCTCGTCGAGAAGGGACCTTCGATCGGCGGACATATGACGCAGTTCGACAAAACGTTTCCCACGCTGGATTGCGCTGCGTGCATCCTTACTCCCAAGATGGTGCAAGTTGGGAATCATCCAAACATCAAACTGATGTCCTCCAGTGAAGTGGAGGTAGTGAGTGGATTCGTCGGTAACTTCCGAGTAAAGGTGCGGCACAAGGCCACATACGTAGATCATGCCAAGTGCACCGGATGCGGGATTTGCTGGGAGTCATGCCCCGCAAGGAAAATCCCTGCCGTGCGCGTCATACGCAAAGGCAAGCTGGTGATCGGGAGCACTGCAGCCGGGGACGGCTCTCCGGCCGGCGGCCCGCCGGGAAAGGAATAGGCCTGCAATCCCAAAGGATGATTGTGCCATGCCGATATTAGCGTACCAAAAGGCGGTGAGTCTGGCTCAGGTTCGCGACCTGCTTGGAGCGGAGGTGTTCTGTGGTGAGGACCTTTCCGCACAGGTAGGGCAGGTAGGCGCAGCAGACCTAATGAGCGATGTCCTGGCCTTGAGCAAGCCAGGGATGCTTCTCCTTACAGGCTTGGCCAGCACTCAAATGATAAGAACCGCTGCAGTGTCAGGCCTTTGCGGCGTGGTGCTGGTGCGGGGAAGAAAACCGGACGAATCGGTTGTGGCGCTGGCGCGGGAGAGGAAGATTCCGCTGCTCGGCACTCCGCTCACGATGTTCGAGGCCGCAGGGCTGCTTTACATGACTATTGCCGGCAGGTAGAGGATGGATCCGCCGGAAGAACTCGAAAGCATCTATCTCGTCGCGGGCAGGGATTTTGCCAACGCCGGCAGGGTATCGACGGCGATTATGGATGCATTGAAGCGCCTTGGTGTGGATCCTGAACTGGTGCGCCGTGTTGCCATTGCCTCTTACGAGGCCGAAATGAATATCGTCATGTATGCTCTGCGCGGCAGGATGTCGCTCAGGATCAATCCCAGCGCTGTAATCATCGAAGCCGAGGACGAGGGCCCCGGCATCGAGGACATCGACTTGGCGATGCAGGAGGGATATTCGACCGCAACGCCGGAAATTCAAGAAATGGGATTCGGGGCCGGGATGGGACTGCCGAATATCAAGAAGAATGCGGATGAGTTCCGGATTACGTCGGAGGTTGCCAAAGGAACGCGGCTGTTTATCCGCGTAAACCAGGGTGCATGAGGAATCAACATGCCAGCTCAATATCACCACTCTCTGCGCTTCATGCCTGACAAATGCCACGGCTGCATGTCGTGCATGCGCGTTTGTCCGACAGCGGCGGTGCGGGTTCGCAAGGGACGGGCCATGAAGCTGGATGACCGTTGCATCGACTGCGGGGAGTGCATCAAGGTCTGCGAGCAGGGTGCTATCGTGCCGTTAACAGACCAGATGGCCGACCTCTCCAAGTTCGAGTGCGCAGTTGCGATACCGTCGGCTGCTTTATATGCCCAATTCGATAAGGACCTGCTCCCGGGGATGCTCGTCGCGGCCTTGCAGCGCTGCGGATTCCACGACGTGGAGCCTTTATCCCCAGCCTGTGACGCGGTGAGTGTCGCTACCGAGATCTTCCTGAGCGAGTATCGTGGCGAGTATCCCGTGATTTCGTCGTTTTGCCCCACCGTCGTGCGGCTTGTGCAGGTGAAGTACCCCGAATTCGTGGCGCAGTTGCTGCCGATCCTGGCCCCACGCGAGATCTCAGCCAGAAACGCCAAAATGCGCATATCAGCGGCGACGGGGCTGCCTGCAAATCGGGTTGGTGCTGTCTACATCACTCCGTGTCCCGCCAAAATCGTGGCTATCCTTGAACACCCTGGCATGACGAACTCGTATTTGGACGCGGCGGTCTCCATCACCGACCTGTTTCAAACTCTGGCTATGGCTGTCTCCAGTGTTCGAGAAGCGGAGGTGGAAATGGATGCGAGCGAGACGGCATCCGGTGTGAGCTGGGCCTTTCTGGGCGGCTTGCCGAGATCGGTGCCCGCAGAGAACACCCTGTCAGTGGCGGGGTTGCCCAACGTAATCCGGATACTCGACGACGTCGCCAAGGGAAAGCTCCGGAGGTACTCATTCATCGAGTGTCACGCCTGCCCCGAGGGGTGCGTGAGCGGTTGTCTCACCGTGGAGAATCCGTACGTGGCGCGTGGGAAAATAGTCAGGCTCTGCCAGAAACTCCCGGCCGGCCCGGTCGTGGACCGGAAGGAAGTGGAGCGGTGCTACCGAGAGAGAAGCTTCCTGATGGACGAGCCTTTTGCCAGCCGGCCGCTCAGGCCCTTGGACGAAAACATCTCCGTGGCTATCGCCAAGATGAGGAAGAGGGACCAGCTTATTTCTGAGCTGCTGGGTATCGACTGCGGCGCCTGTGGCGCACCTTCATGCCGGGCGTTTGCCGAAGATGTGATCCTGGGAGAAGTAGAGCGGGAATCCTGTACTTTCTTCTGGCAGCACGAGCTTGCAAACCGGGTGGAGGACCTGGTTCGCCTGATCCAGATTCAGAAACCTGCGAAGGGAGGGTAACTGTGACAGTTGCGGAAGCTACGGAGAAGATCCAGGGAACAGTAGTTGCCGGCGCCGCGTCAGCGGCCATGAGGGAGGTGCGTGGTGGGTATGCGTCGGATCTGCTCTCGGACACGATGGGAAACAGCCGCGACGGGGATCTGTGGGTGACGATGCAGAAGCACGTGAACATCGTGGCTGTCGCTCACCTCAAGGGCTTGGCCGGTATCGTGGTTGTGAATGGCCGCCAGCCGGAAGAGGCTACGGTAGCCAGGGCTGAAGAGGAACAGATACCCATAATCAGCACCGGATTGCCGGCCTTTGATGTGGTCGGGATTCTTTACAGTCAGGGCGTCAGGGGAAGGAGGCAGGCCTGAAAGTGTTTGTGATCGATCCCCACATGCACACTTGCCTCTCGCCTTGTGCGGTGCTCGACATGCACCCTGCCGGGTTGGTCGATGCGGCCATCCAAGCCGGGCTGGACGCAATAGCCGTGTGCGATCACAACTCGGCCGAGAATGTAGCCGCCGTGGAAAGGGCGGGGCGTACCGCAGGCATGGCGGTCATCGCCGGCATGGAAATCACGAGTGAGGAGGAAGCCCACATTCTGGCCTTGCTCCCCAGCGTCGAGGCAGCGCTGGAGTTGCAGTCCAAAATCTATAGGTCGCTGCCCGGGCGCAACGATGAACGTTCCTTCGGGCCTCAGGTAATTGCGAACGAGCATGCGGAGGTACTGGGCTTTGACGAACACCTCCTCTCCGGAGCGACGACACTCAGTGTGGACAGGGTCGTTGCGGCAATCCACGATGTTCAGGGGCTCGCGGTTGCCTCGCATGTCGATCGGGAAAGATTCGGGATCATCGGCCAGCTCGGAATGATTCCTCAAGGGCTGGCGCTGGATGCCCTGGAGATTTCATTCCGGACTAACTTTCCGGATGGCCGTGCGGCATTCGCTCCGAAAGGTGAGTTCCCGATCGTCTGCTCTTCCGATGCGCACGAGCCCAAGGAGGTGGGTAAGGCTGTGACATTCCTGCTGCTGGCAGAGCCGACGCTGGACGAGCTGCGCCGGGCGTTTGCAGACAAGGACGGCAGGGCAATTCTCGGTGGAGGAAGACCCATGGAGGACCTTGCGTTGCATATCCTCGATCTCGCGCAAAACAGCATCGAGGCGGGCGCCACCGCAATCGAAATAGATCTACTGGAATATCCGTCGGAGGACCGGCTGATCGTTGAAGTGCGGGACAATGGGCGCGGGATGGATCCGAGAAACCTCGCCAGGGCCACGGATCCGTTCTATACCACTCGAACAACGCGCAAGGTGGGAATGGGTCTCTCGTTGCTAAGCGAAGCCGCACGCGCGGCGGGAGGCAAGGTGGAGATTGACTCCAAACCAGGCTTTGGCAGCTGCGTACGGGCGATCTTCCAGTACCACCACATCGATAGGGCGCCCGTAGGAGACATGGAAACGACTCTCATGGTACTGCTGGTCAGCCACCCGGACCTGGATATCCGTTTTAAGCATTGCGTGGAGAGCGAGGCCTTTGAATTGAACGCACACGTCCTTCGCGCCGCCGGTGCCAACCCGGCCGCACCGGACGGACTGGCCGCGCTGCGTAAGGCCATACGTAAGGGTGAGGCCAGCCTGGGCAGGCCAGGCGTTTCGCCAAGGCTGCATTCGTGATTGTGGAGGCCAAACATGGTTGACGTTACTAAGGTTCGCGACATCGTAGACCGGCACGGTGGCAAAAAGGGGCATATGATCGCCATCCTGCTCGATTGCCAGGAAGAGTACTGCTACCTTCCTAGAGAAGTCCTGGAGGAGTTGTCGATCCAAATCAACACGCCGCTGACTTCCCTCCTCTCCATCGCCACCTTCTTCAGGGCTTTTAGCCTGAAGCCTGTGGGCCGCTACCAGGTCCATGTCTGCATGGGCACGGCCTGCAACATCCAGGGCGGCCCCCAGCTGGTCGAGGCACTCGAACGTGAACTAAAGATCAAGAGGGGCGAAACAACGCCTGACATGCAGTTCAGCCTCGGCACGGTGAACTGCGTGGGATGCTGCGGACTGGCTCCAGTGATTACCGTGGCACATGATGTGCACGGAAAGCTGAAGCAGTCCTCCATTCCAAGGATAGTAAAACGTTATAGGGCAAAGGAGGCAGCACATGCCGAGACTGTCCATTGAGGACCTAAAGCGCATACGCGAAGACGCGAAGCACACCTTAACGCTCCGGTCTGGCACGGCGCGTGCCAGAGTTACCGTGCACATGGGCACCTGCGGCATTTCCGCCGGAGCGCGCGAGGTTATGGGCGCGCTACTGAAGGAGATTGAAAACCTGAAGGTAACGGATGTCATCGTGACTACCTCGGGTTGCGCGGGGCTGTGCAGTCGTGAGCCCATGGCTACCGTGGAATTGACGGGCCAGCCCCCTGTCAAGTATGTGGATCTGAAGCCCGAGAGGATAGTGAGGGTGCTCAAGGAGCACGTGCTCGAGGGTAAGATCGTTACCGACTTCGCCCTTGCGAGCGGCTGTGAAACAACCGGCTAAGGGGCCGGCTGGGAGGTATAAAGACAATGGCATTTCGCACACATGTTCTAGTATGCGCGGGAACAGGATGCGTTTCAGGCGACTCATTCGCTACTGCCAGAGCCCTGGACGCCGAGGTGCATAAGCAGGGCTTGGCAGGTGAGGTCCAGGTGATCCGAACAGGTTGCCAGGGGTTTTGCGCTCAGGGCCCTATAGTAATTGTGCAACCGGAGGGCATTTTCTATTGCGGCGTCAATCAGAAGGCGGCCGCGCACTTGGTCCAGGAGCACCTCTTAAAGGGGCGGCCGGTCAAACACCTTATGTACTCGCCGCCGCCTGAGAAGAGCCCCATCCCCGCACTGAAGGACATTCCATTCTTCGCCAAGCAAAAGCTGGTCGTGCTCCGCAACCGCGGCATCATCGACCCCGAGCGGATCGATGACTACATCGCTGTCGACGGATACCTAGCGCTGGTGAAGGCCGTGACCGAGATGACCCCGGAGCAGATCATAGCCGAGATCAAGCGTTCAGGATTGAGGGGCCGCGGCGGCGGCGGATTCCCGGCCGGCATCAAGTGGGAGACCTGCCGTCATGCTGCTAAAGCGCGCGGGGTTGAACCGGTCGTAGTTTGCAACGCAGATGAAGGCGATCCCGGCGCCTTCATGGACCGGAGCATCATCGAGAGCGACCCACACTCGGTGCTCGAGGGTATGATCATAGGTGCGCGCGCCATCGGATGCCAGGAAGGCTTCATTTACATCAGGCACGAATACCCGCTCGCCCGCGAGCGCCTGCTGAAAGCGATCGAACAGGCCCGGGACTACGGGTTCCTGGGCAAAGACATCCTGAACAGCGGCGTGGATTTCGACATCGAGATCGTCCAGGGTGCCGGCGCTTTCGTTTGCGGCGAGTCCACTGCTTTGATGGCCTCGCTGGAGGGCAGGGTCGGCGAGCCGCGGGCCAAGTACATCCATACAGTCGAGTATGGTTACCAGAACCGCCCAACCAACCTAAACAATGTGGAAACCTGGGCCAACGTGCCCCTCATCATTAACCGAGGTGCGCAGTGGTTCGCTTCTATGGGCACCGGCGAGGTCGAGGAGAATCCCTGGAACGGAAGCAGCGGGACCAAGGTCTTCTCGATGGTGGGAAAGGTCAACAACACGGGCCTGATCGAAGTCCCGATGGGGATTACGCTCCGAGAGATCGTTTTCGACATCGGCGGCGGCATCCCAGGGGGGCGCAAGTTCAAAGCGGTCCAGACGGGAGGGCCGTCGGGAGGCTGCCTGCCTGAAGATCTCCTCGACATGCCGGTCGATTTCGACAGCCTGACTGGCGCCGGGTCGATGATGGGATCGGGCGGGATGATCGTGATGGACGACCAGACCTGCATGGTAGAAGTGGCCCGATACTTCATCTCTTTCCTCACCGAGGAGTCATGCGGCAAGTGCGTCCCGTGCCGCGAAGGGTTGAGAACCTCACTGGATGTGCTCAACCGCATCACCCAGGGCAAGGGCAGCCCGGAGGACCTTGATCTTCTCCGCGAAATTGGAGCGGTTATGCAGGATTGTTGCCTGTGCGCCCTCGGCACTTCGGCATCAAACCCGGTCCTGTCCACAATCCAGTACTTCAAGGGAGAATTCGACGCACATATCAAAGACCACATATGCCCGGCGGGTGCCTGCAGAGAGCTGATCGAATACATCATTGACCCGGAAAAATGCGATGGTTGCCATGCCTGCGTTGCCGGTTGCTCAACGAAGGCGATTATGGGTGATGTCAAGAAACTGCACATGCTCGACAAGACTATGTGCATCAAGTGCGGCGCCTGCGTCGAGGTGTGCAAGCGTGAAGCAATCCTGAAGGTTCCTAGGAGTCATGCAGCATGAAAACTATCAAGCTCAAAATCGACGGAATCGAGACAACAGCCGAGGATAGAACCCCAGTGTTGGCGATTGCCGAGAAGCTGGGGATCAAAATTCCCACCCTGTGTCATCACCCCATACTGGAGCCTTACGGCGTTTGCCGCATCTGCACCGTTGAGGTACGGTCAGGCAAGCGCGTCCGCATGGTGACTGCCTGCAATTATCCCGCTACCAACGGCATCGAGGTGCTGACCAACTCCGACCGCGTGCGGCGTGATCGAAAGCTGATTATCGAGTGGCTCATGTCGCGTTGCGGCCACGTCCCTATCCTGGAACAGCTCGCCAAGGAGTACGGCATTGTCGAGCCGAGATTCGGCCGCGGGGACGATGACTGCATACTGTGCGGGCTATGTGTGCGGGTCTGCTCGGATGTCGTCGGAGCCAACGTGCTCGGCTTTTTCGGCAGGGGCACGATTCGTGAGGTTTCGACGGCCTACGGCGAGACCTCTCCCAAGTGCATCGCCTGCGGCGCCTGTGCCTACGTCTGCCCGACGGGAGCGATCCGCATCGAGAACGACACCGAGCTGGTTCGTCAGGTACTGCCGCTCGGCCCGCTGACTCCCGTCGGCATCCCCTTCATGCAGGCGGTCCCGCACAAGCCCGTCATCGACCGCGATTCGTGCATCCACTTCAAGACCGGCGAGTGCAAGGTGTGCGAGAAGGTGTGCGAGGTCAAGGCGATCGACCACAAGCAGACCGATCAGATCGAGGAGATCGATGTCGGCGCTGTGATCCTGGCCACCGGCTTCACGCCATCCGATCCCAAAAATATTCCAGAATACGGCTACGGGAGATTTAAGAATGTCCTCACCGGTTTGGAATTTGAGAGGATGAACAGCGCCTCTGGGCCGACAGGGGGCAAGATCTTGCTGGCTAACAGCCAGGAGCCCAAGCAGGTGGGCATCATCCACTGCGTCGGAAGCCGTGACGAGCGCCATAACAAGTATTGCTCCCGCGTTTGCTGCATGTACGCCTTGAAATTCGCGCACCTGATCAAAGAGAAGACGGGCGCCGAAGTCTACAACTTCTACATCGACATGCGCTGCTTCGGGAAGGGCTATGAGGAGTTTTACCATCGAATCCTTGAGGAGGGGGTGCGGTTCATCCGCGGACGTGCCGCCTCGGTAAGCGATTTTCCATTAAACGAGAAAGAGGTAGGTAAGTTAGTAGTCAGGGTTGAAGATACCCTCATCGGTCAGGTGCGGCGCATCCCGTTGGACATGGTCGTCCTGGCGACAGGACTCAGTCCCGGGGAGGACGCGGCCCAATTGGCACGCACTTTCCACATAAGCTGCGGCGACGGATTCTTCATGGAAAGGCATCCGAAGCTGGCCCCAGTGTCGACGGCGACCGACGGCATCTTCATCGCAGGCGCATGCCAAGGTCCTAAGGACATCCCCGATACCGTGGCCCAGGCCTCGGCAGCGGCCTCTCTGGTCCAATCCTTAATGGCAAAGGGCGAGATCGAGGTCGAATCCGCAACCAGCGTCGTGGACCCGGAGAAGTGCGCCGGCTGCAAGATATGCAACACGCTCTGCTCGCTGTCAGCAATCAGCTTTGACGAGGAAAAGAAGGTCTCCGTCATCAACGACGTCCTGTGCAAGGGGTGCGGAACGTGTGCGGCAGCTTGCCCAAGTGCTGCCATCACGGCAAGGCACTTTACCGATGAGCAGTTGTTTGCCGAGATAGAAGGAGCACTGTATGACGTTCGAGCCTAAGATCATGGGAATCCTCTGTAACTGGTGTTCCTATACTGGCGCGGATCTTGCCGGAACAGCTCGCATCAAGTACGCCCCTAACGTGCGCGTAGTGCGCGTGATGTGTTCCGGCAGGGTGGACCCGACGTTCGTGCTGAAGGCTTTCGCTGAAGGTGCGGATGGCGTGCTGGTGGCCGGCTGCCATCCCGGGGACTGTCATTACATCGAGGGGAACTATAAAACCATGCGGCGCATGGCGCTCTTTAAGAAAATGCTGGCCGACTACGGCATCGAACCAGGACGGTTCCGGCTGGAATGGGTCTCGGCATCGGAGGGAGATCGGTGGGCCAAGGTGGTAAACCAGATCACCGAAGAGGTGAGGAAACTAGGACCGGCAAAACTCAGGGCGCCACGCAGGAAAAAAATTCCTGCTTGAGCGTCCTGACGAGCCGAACTGGAGTGCTTTGTATCTTTGAACCTTGATTGAAATCGGAGGGACGGATGGCGAAATTAAAGCTGGCATCATACTGGGCCGCCGCCTGCGGGGGATGCGACGTGGCCATCCTCGACACGCACGAGAAAATCCTGGACATTGCCGCTGCCGCGGATATCGTTTTTTGGCCGATTGCGACAGATTTCAAATACGCAGACGTGGAAGCGATGCCGGACGGGCACATAGACGTGACCCTGTTTCACGGCGCCGTCCGCAACTCAGAGAACGAGCACCTGGCACACCTCTTACGGGCGAAGTCCAAGGTCCTGGTTGCTTTCGGCACGTGCGCACATCTCGGAGGAATCCCCGGGCTCGCAAACCTGTTCGACCGCAAAGCGATCTTCAAGTGCGTCTATCACGACACGCAGTCTACGGTCAATCCCGACGGCGTGGAACCGCAGACCAAGACCCAGATGCCCGAAGGGGAGCTCACGCTCCCCGAATTCTACGACACGGTCATGCCCCTGGACCACCTGGTAGAGGTCGATTATTACGTCCCGGGCTGCCCGCCGACTCCCAAGCAGATCTGGGCCGTGGTGCAAGCGATCGTCAGCGGGCAGCTCCCGCCCAAGGGTTCCGTCGTGGGAGCGTCGGAGAAAACACAGTGCGACGAGTGCAAGCTCAAAAAGAACGAAAAGAAGATCACGAGTTTCAAGCGGATCGCAACCGCGCAGCCCGAACATGAAACCTGTTACCTGGAGCAGGGTTTCCTCTGTCTCGGTCCCGTCACCAGGGGAGGCTGCGACACTCGCTGCCAGCTCTCCGGGGTACCATGCCGCGGCTGCTATGGGCCGCCTCCTGGAGTGCTCGACCAGGGCGCAAAAGCAGTCTCAGCAATAGCGTCCGTCATTGAGGCCAAAGATGAGGCTGAAATTGGACGGATTCTGGCAGAAATTCCCGATGCCTTGAGGAGCCTCAATCGCTTCGGCATCCCCGCATCACTCCTGAGGAGGAAGACTTTATGAGACGCATTTCCATTGACCCAATCACACGGCTGGAAGGACACGGCAAGATCGAGATTTTCCTGGGCGACGACGGGAGCGTCTCGAACTGCTACTTCCAGGTACCCGAGCTGCGCGGCTTCGAGAAGTTCGTTGAGGGGATGCCCATCGAGGAGGTTCCCCGGGTCGTGTCGCGCATCTGCGGCGTTTGACCGGCCGCTCATCACCTGGCCTCGGGTAAGGCCGGAGATGCAGTGTACAAGGTTGATCCTCCTCCAGCTGCAAAGAAGCTGCGGGAGCTTTACTACAGCGCACACTTTCTTCACAGCCACATCGCGCATTTCTATGCCCTGGCGGCGCCGGACTTCGTCGTGGGGCCGGAAGCGGATCCGGCAAAGCGCAACATTCTGGGGATTGTCGAAAAGGTCGGCGTCCCGATTGCGGGCGAAGTGCTCAAACACCGCGCCATTGCCCAAGACATCCAGATCATGGTCGGCGGCAGGTCCACGCATCCGGTGTGGACGCTTCCCGGCGGCGTTTCCAAAGGGATCACAGAAGAGCAGCGCAAGGAGATCATCGAAAAGGGGAAATCGTGCGTCGAGTTCGCGAAGTTTTCCCTCAAACTCTTCGAGGATGTGGTCCTCAACAACAAGGCCTACCTTGATCTCGTCCTTTCCGACATCTTCCAGATGGACTCCTACTGGATCGGTACCGTGGACGCCAACAACCGCGTCAACTTCTATCATGGCGACCACAGGGTGGTGGACCAGAAAGGCAAGGAGGTCTTCCGGTACAAGGACCACGAGTATCTGGATTTCATCTCCGAGCGCGTCGAAAAGTTCAGCTACTTGAAATTCCCCTTCCTGAAGAAGATCGGCTGGAAAGGATTGGTGGACGGCCCGGACTCCGGTGTCTATCAGGCGACGCCGCTCTCCCGCCTCAACGTCGCGGACGGCATGGCTACGCCGCTGGCCCAGGCGGAATACGAGAAAATGTTCAAGACTCTCGGCGGCAAGCCGGTCAAGAAGCTTCTGGCCACGCACTGGGCCCGGCTGATAGAAGTCCTATATGCGGCGGAGAGGCTGCTCGAGCTGGCGGAGGATCCTGAGGTCGCTTCACCCCATTTCCGCACGCTCCCCACCGCTACCCCGGAGGAAGGGGTTGGGATCGTGGAGGCGCCGCGCGGAATTCTCACGCACCATTACAAGACCGACCGCAACGGCCTCGTCACGGAAGCCAACCTCATCGTCGGCACGACGAACAACCACGCGCCGATCTCGATGTCGATCAAGCGGGCCGCCCAGAAGCTCATCCAACCGGGAAAGGAAATAGGACAAGGCCTGCTGAACATGGTGGAGATGGCATTCCGGCTCTACGACCCGTGTTTCTCGTGCGCCACCCACTCGCTGCCCGGCGAAATGCCGCTGGTGGTTGAAGTGAAGAATGCAGCAGGGGAGGTCATCCACAAGGAATGCCGCCTGTAATTTATGGCTCAGGGTCGCATGAAGACTCGCATCATCGGCCTAGGTAACACGATCCTTAGCGACGACGGCGTCGGCATCTATACAGTGCGGGAGGTCGCCCGCCGTCTCGCGGGGGCCGGCAAAGGCGCAGGACCGGACATTGTCGAATCCGAGGTGGCCGGCTTTGCCCTTATGGAACTGATGGCAGGATGGGAGCGGGTGATCCTGGTGGATTCCATCCAGTTTGACGATCTGGAAGCCGGGACGGTCCTCCGAATAGATTCAAATGATCTGCGGACTTCTCTAAGACTCCGGTCAATCCACGAGATCGACCTGCCCACCGCTCTCAAGCTGGGGCACCAGCTTGGCTTGGCCATGCCCCAAGAGGTTACAGTCTTCGGCATCCAAGCGGAAGATGCGCGCACCTTCGGCGATTCCCTGAGCCCGGCCGTTGCGCTAGGGATGCGGAAGGCTGTGGCTTTGATTCTGCGTGAGCTGAGCGACAGCGATCGCCATTCGCTCTAGAACGACCCGCCACTTTCGGTCAGGAAGAATCCCTCGCTCAAAGGCCCCTACCGATCCGAACCGGCTCACCGATCGGGAGAGCACAGTAGATCATTCATCGATCCTCCATTCCACCCAGACCATTCGAAGTACTAGGCAAGGGCTGCGCCCTTGATATCCCGCTAAAGAGCAGCGGGATAAGGAAGCCAGAAGTCAGGAGCCAGAAGCCAGAATCGTCCGTGCATAGGCGGCGCTTATGAAAATTCTGGCTTCTGGCTCCTGGCTTCTTGCTTCTAACGAGAACAAGATTCACGTAACGCCACGCATAACGGTCTCATCACTTTAGTAATTCCTTGGTTCTGGCAATGATGCTTTCCGCCGTGAAGCCGAGATGCTTGAAGATTTCTTGGTAAGGGGCGCTGGCGCCGAACCTCGTGATCGCGATGACATCGCCTGCATCCCCAACCCATTCGCGCCAGCCCAGAGGGACGCCCGCCTCGACGGCAAGCCGGGCTTTCGCGTTCGGCGGCAGAGTTTTATCCCGATAGCTTTGCGGCTGCTCTCTGAAAAGCTCCCAGCTCGGCATGCTCACGACGCGGGCGCTAATTCCTTCTGCCGCCAGTTGTTCCTGAGCGGCGAGGATCAGAGGCACTTCCGATCCGCTTGCAATCAGCACCGCCTGGAGACTCGTTCCTCTCTCCGGGGACAGGATATAAGCACCCTTCAAGACCCCTTCCGCTCCCGACAGTTTGCTGCGATCAACAATCGGCAGATCCTGGCGACTCAGAACGAGCATGGTTGGCCCCTTTTTGCGCATGAGTGCGGCGCGCCACGCGTATGACACCTCGTTCGCGTCTGCTGGCCGGATGACGCACAGGTTCGGCATGGCGCGGAGCGCGGCCAACTGTTCGATGGGTTGATGCGTCGGACCGTCTTCACCCAGGCCAATCGAATCGTGGGTCATCACGTAGATGACGGGTAATCCCATCAGCGCAGCGAGCCGGATTGCCGGCCGCGCGTAGTCGGTAAAAACGAAAAACGAAGCGGCGAAAGCACGCAGGCCGCCGTGCAGGACCATGCCTGAAGTTGCGGCGCACATGCAATGCTCGCGCACGCCCCAGGCGATGTTGCGGTTTGTGTATGCCCCCTTCTGGAAATATGCAGTGTCCTTCATAAGCGTCTTGGTCGACGGCGCAAGGTCGCCGCTTCCGCCGATCAACCACGGCACACGGCTTGAGATCGCGTTGACGATCTTGCTTGATGCGATGCGGGTTGCCATCGGCCCGTCGGACGCCTTGAAGACCGGGATGCCGCGGTCCCAACCGGCAGGGAGATCGGCTCGCACCGCTTCCTCGAATTTCTGTGCCGGATCAGGAAATGCCTTTTTGTAGGCAGCGTACTTTTCCTGCCATTCCGCTTCCAATTTCCTTCCGCGATCCACCGCTTCGCGCATATGCGTGAGCGCTCGATCCGGCACCAGGAACTTCGCCTCCTCCGGCCAGCCATAAGACTTTTTGGCAAGCCGGATCTCCTCCTCCCCTAAAGGGGAACCGTGCGCTTCGTGCGTATCCTGCTTATGGGGAGCGCCGTACCCGATGTGCGACTGCACGATGATCAGAGAAGGCCGCTCTTTTTCGTCGCTCGCCTGTCGGATCGCTTTGGCGAGAGCCTCGATATCATTCGCTTTGTCCCCGATATCCTGCACATGCCAGTGATAGCCGCCGAAGCGCCGCGCAACGTCATCCGAGCAGGAGAGTTTTGTTGGCCCCTCGAGGCTGATGTAGTTGTTGTCGTAAACCCAGATCAGTTTCCCCAGGCCGAGATGGCCGGCCAGCGATGCGGCCTCGTGCGCGGCGCCCTCCATCAGATCTCCGTCGCTGCAGAACGCGTAGGTGCAGTGATTGACGATGTCGTAGCCTTCGCGGTTATACGTGGCGGCAAGGTGCGCTTCGGCCATCGCCATCCCGACGGAGTTCATGAGACCTTGACCCAGGGGCCCGGTGGTGGTTTCCACCCCCGGGGTGAGACCGTGTTCGGGATGCCCGGGCGTCTTGCTATCCCACTGGCGGAAACTCTTGATGTCCTCGAGCGAGAGATCATAGCCGGTCAGGTACAGCATGGCGTAAAGCAGCATAGAAGCGTGGCCGCAAGAAAGGATGAATCGGTCTCTGTCGAGCCAATCGGGACTTTTGGGATTGAAGCGAAGAAACCGCCGCCACAGAACGTATGCCAGCGGCGCCAGCGCCATCGGCGCCCCAGGGTGTCCCGAGTCCGCCTTTTGAATGGCATCCACGGCCAGAGTGCGTATGGTAGCGATCGTCAGTTCCTCAATCGACATCTTCTCGAGGTGGCTCATGAACTCCTTCCTCCTTCCAGCAGCGCGTGTTTTTGAATCAGTCTATCATCAACGTATAGCGTACCGAGGACGCAAAACACCAATATCCCCCCTAACCGATGGCGTTCCTCTACCACCAAGAAAAAGCAAATTGCTATCAAAATCTCAAGCGTCAGGCCCGAGTTTCCGATAAAGAGGAATGCTCCGCACGAGTATAAGCTGGGCTGCACAGAGCATCAGGACTTCAGGTTCCTGAGTCCTTGCTCGTCACTTGCCATTCGTCGCTGCCTTGTCAGTGCTGGTAAAAAACGAGAGTCCGGGCGGGAATTGCGGTGTCGCCGATTTCATCGCCGCTGACAATGCGCCCATCGGGGAAACGGTAATAAGTCGAAGGATAGTTCCACTTGATGCCGGCAATGCTGGACGGCGACCGGCTGGTCTTCACATAGCCGCCATAGACATAGCCTACGAGCACACGCGTGCCCGCGGGCAGGTGCTCCAGAAGCGCTCGGAAGGAATTGCTGCTCCAGAGATCGTGGCCCGTCCGGATCAGGCCGTCCGGCAAAAAATAAATGGTGGTCGCTTTGTCGAAGGCATCGCCAGCCAACGCCCGCGCGCTGTCGCCATCTTTGCCAATCTCCAGAAAGCCCTCCATGGACTGTTCGTCTTCGCCTTCCGCCACCAGAACGCGGGTGCCTTCAGGAATCTTGTTCCAATCCTGGATCTGGTCGCCGCGCAGCCGCTTGCCATCGGGAAAAACATAGACGGTGTCAGGCTGGCCGTACCGTTCGCGCGCGATGTGCCACGGCGTCCAACCCTTGGTAACGGTATTCGATTCCGCAGGCAGCGGCAGGGCGGGCGCATGCGCCTGTGCGCCGGCGCCGGCGGCAGCTGGCCCGGAGGCATAGAGGAACTTGTAGAGCTCGACGTCGCCGACCCTCAATCGTCCGGCCTCCACATCCACATCGTGCCCGGGCGCGGAGTCCAGTCCAAGCTTCAGCCTGACGTCGGGCCGCGCAAAGATCATGCCGCATCGCTTGCGCCCGCGGTGATCGTACCGATAAAACCGATTCGGGCGCCCATATGCGACCATCGAATGAGTAAGCACGCGTTTGTCCGGGATCCTATAGATGGCTTTCAATTGCCGAAGCAACTCGTGCAACGCCGCGTATTGAGCCTCGGTGATATCCTGATCGTGACGGCCCACGACCTCAATGCCGATAGAGTAATTGTCGATGTTTCGATGCCCTTCCCACATGCTCCTGCCCGCGTGTGTGGCGATCTTGGCACGGCCGATGATGCGCAGCACGTTGCCGTTGGCGGTTACGAAGTAATGAGCTTCGCCGCGGCGCCAGACCTTGTCGAGCGATCCGGCTTCCACCCCTTCCGTGGTATGGAGCACAATGTAGAGAGTGTGCGGCCGCAACGGCCTGTGCTTGTTACGAGGGCTGAAATGATTACTGATCCTGAGCTTCGCCAGCATCTCGGCCAGGACGGACGGCGCCAAGCAAAACGCCTCCGAGAGCGCGACGATCGCGCCCAGCCCCGCCTGCAAGAGCTTGCGCCGCGTGGTCTTTTCTGCTGCCGCTGCCATCGCCTGACCCTTCGTCAAGTCACCCCTTTTAGCAGATGCACCCTCTCACATCAAGCTCGGAAAGTCGCAGGTGCAGGAGGCGATGATTCTCCGGAAGATATTTGTTGTATGGAGACAGTAAGAGACGTAACTTCGATCTCAACTGATGCGCGAGCTAAGGAAGGATGCCAAACTCGAAGCGGAATGGACCCAGACTCGCTTCTCATCCTCCTCACCCACATCTGGTAACGGAGCCGCGTTTGCCGGGCCTGCACGCCGCGGACTCCTGGCAAAGCTCACAGGAACATATGCCCGAACCGATCTCAATATCACTTATAGGACCAGAGATGAAGGCTTGGCCAATCCTGCCGCGCCGACTTATGGTCCCGCAGAGCGGACCCTATCGATGGATGTGCGGCGGAAGTTGAAGAAACACCAGTTTCAATACAGCAGCCAACTCGACGGCCAAAGGGCCGTGCGGACGCTGGGTATAGCAGTGATGGATGTCCGCGAGGGAACATTCGGATGGACCTATGCGCCTCGGCGTCTGCCTCTGATCTCGGCATCGCAGACCCGGAGCCGCCAAGCGAGGGCAGGCAAGCCGGAGGACGAGGAAACCTTCCGCTTCTCGCTGGCCAAGTCCATCCGAAGGGTAAATGCCAGCCTGATGTTCCTCCGCGGGACGCGCGCTGACACGCAATCGTCACGCCCCCTGTGGGAACGAACCGTGTTGATGGGCGATGCCACGGTTGAGATCCGCAAAGACGAACGGCTGCATGCCCACTATGAGACGAACAGGCTGTCGCAGCTCACGATCTCTCAGTTGGTATCTGTTTCGAGCCTGCAGTTCGACACGCGCATAAACCTGCGACAAAACAGGCTGTCGCTGGCTCCGGTGCTGGACATGCGCAAACAGGGAGGAAGTGTGCCTGCCCTTGACCGGGCGGGGATTCGCATTGCCCTGTCTGCCCTGATCAAAATGCCGCGCCGTATCCCCGGGACTGACTTACTCATCAACTGGGCGTCGATTCACACCAGATCGACAGGACGCCCGGACCAGGACAGCACTGAACTGATCGTGCGTTGGAACTTCCGATATCGCTGATCCCCTGCAGACGAGAGACGGTTCGGGCAGCCTCCAGTCGTCAGAAGAGTCGCGCGCGGGGCCGGACGGCAACGCTGCTCGGAACCCTACCCGTAACCGTGAGGGACTAGTGCCGCCGTCTGTCGGCGGCATGCAGCTCCGGCACGGCGTGGTGCCTCCTACTCCCGTTTGAAAAGATCCAGAAACGCCTGGCGGTGGCTGTTCTCAGGTTTGGGAGAAGCGGCGCCACTCCCTTGTTTCTCAACCAGGACTTTGGCTTCGAAGAAGGTGCAGAGATTGTTGGCGCTTTTGTTGGGTACGCGCACCTCGATGGGTTTAATGCACTCGTTGCGCGCCGAAGGATCGAAGTGCAAGCAGTTCCGACAAGTATGCAGATCCGTTCCGCAGTTCTTGCATCGATCCGTTACCTGGATCTGATCGGTAATCTGGATTTCAGCGGCACAGTTGTTGCAGCGAGTGATCAAGTGGAAGCGCGTTTCGACGCGCGCTCCGGCACCCTTCGGGCGCGGCGGTGGTTTCGGCTTTCTTTCGCGGTCACCCTCCTGGTAGCCGCGCTGACGATACTTTCTGCTCATTGTCCTCCTTAGAGACGCAGTTATAGGGAAGACCTGCGAGGACGGGATTCCCAAATATCATACACGTCTCTGGCGATATGATCCAGGAAATCCGCAGGGTGTCAGGTCTTCAGAATCCGATTTTTGAAATCGCTCCTCGGCCCGAAAATTGGATTCGGAAGATCTGACGCGCTGGGTTACTAAAGCGAGGCAAGCTCGGTTTGGAGCTTTTCCCATTCTTCCATAAAGCGGCTCAGCTCTTCTTGCAGCCGCTCATGCTCCTCCATGGTTGCGCGAAAGAGCGTGTAGTCGCGGTAGAGATCTTCGGACGCGAGCCGTTGTGCGAGCGCGGCGATGCGCGTCTCGTGGGTGTGGATCGCGGCCTCCACTTCTTCGATCCTGCTCGTCAGCTGCCGGATCTTGAAAGGGTTGACCTTCTTGCGAGCGCGCTCGCGGGACACACCGTTCCCTGAGGCCCGCGCGCTTGGCTCGGAGGCTGATTCCGCCTGCCGCGGCTGCTCCGCCTCCAGCTCGGCCTTCTTCTTGAGCAGGTAGTCTTCATAGTTCCCAAGGTACGGCGTTGCTGTGCTGTTGCCGACCTCGATCACCTTCGTTGCCAACCCGTCGAGGAAGTAGCGATCGTGGCTCACGAACACGATCGTGCCGCCATAATCCTGCAGCGAATCCATGAGGATGTCCTTCGAGCGGATATCCAGGTGGTTGGTAGGTTCGTCGAGGAGCAGGCAGTTGGCGGGCGAAAGCAACAGCCTGCACAGCACAAGGCGGCTCCGCTCGCCGCCGCTGAGAACCGAGACCGATTTCTCAATCGAGTCGGCGGAGAACAGAAAGCAGCCAAGCAAAGTTCGCAACTGAGGTACGACGTAGTGCGGAGCAACATCATAGACCTCTTGCCAGACCGTCTTTTCGGACGTCAGAAAATCATCCTGTTCCTGTGAGAAAAAGGAGACTACGACGTTGTGCCCCTCGCGACGCACTCCAGACATCAGCGGCAGCCGTCCGGCAAGGATCTTCATCAAGGTGGACTTCCCGGCACCATTGGGCCCGACCAGCGCAATCCGCTCGCCTTTCTCGAGAATCAAATTCAGGTTCCGGAAGACGACAGTTTCGCCGTATCCGGCGGTGACATCCGCCAGTTCAAGAACCACGCGCCCCGTCCGCGGCCCTTCGGGGAACCGGAAATGAATCGGCTTGGCTTCCGGCGGCAACTCAATGACCTCCATGCGTTCGAGATCCTTGAGACGGCTCTGAACCTGGGCAGCTTTGGTCGCCTTATACCGGAACTTGTCGGCAAAGGCCTTGATGCGGGCGATCTCCCGTTGCTGCGCTTCGTAGGCTGCCACTAACTGCGCCATCCGCTCCTCCCTTTGCCGCACGAAGTCCTGGTAGTTGCCTTTGTAAAAATGGATCGTCCGGTTGCGGATCTCCAGGACGCGATGGATCGTGGCGTCGAGGAAGTACCGGTCGTGGGACACGAGCACAAGCGCGTGCGGGTAATCCTGCAGATATCCTTCAAGCCAGTTGCGAGATTCCAGGTCAAGATGATTGGTCGGCTCGTCGAGCAGAAGCAGGCTCGGACGCTGCAGCAGCAGCTTCGCCAGCGCAATGCGCATCTGCCACCCGCCACTGAACTCCTTTGACTGGCGGGACCAGTCACTCTGCATGAAGCCGAGGCCGTTCAGAACGGCGCCCACTTTGGCCTCCAGCGCGTATCCTCCCCGCAGTTGGAACTGCTGCTCGAGGGCAGAGTAGCGCTCGGTTGTCTTCTCATAGTCGGGACTGGAGTGCGGCATGCCGGCTAACTCGTGCTCCAGGCGGCGACACTCCTGCTCCAGGCTGCGTAAATCTGCGAACACCGACAGCACCTCCTCGAACAGGGTGCAGCCGCCCACGAAGAGCCCATCCTGCGGAAGATAGCCGAAGCTCAACTCCCGCGAGCCGACGATCTCTCCTTCATCGGAAGCCAGCAGGCCCGCCAGCATCTTCATGAGGGTGGACTTTCCGGTTCCGTTCTCCCCCACTAAACCGATGCGATCCCGCTCATTAATCTGAAAATCAACCGAGCGGAAGAGCCAGTCACCGCGAAACGCCTTGCCGAGGCCCTTGATTTGAAGCATGATTCCCTCGAAAAGAACTTAGCTCGCTTCGCTCGCTAAGTTTAGGGGCCAGGGGGCAGAGGAGCAAAGGGACAAAGGGGACAAACCCCAAAAAGTTCAACGGGGACAAAGAATGGAAATCTCAGCTCAGGCCCTTTGCCCCTCGGTCCCTCGGCTCCTTGAAACAACCTGAAAAAGTGTGACGGGAACATACTTACTTTCATCGGGTTGTGTAATTTCCGAAATATCTTTCTAGTTTAGCATACACTGGATGGTTCCGCGCTCAGCGGTCAGATTCGGTGGCAGGCGCCGAACTTGAACATATGACAGTCGCACCCGGCACGAAGGCGGTGATTCTGGTCAGCGGGGGAATCGATTCCAGTACAGCGCTTGCCGTGGCCCGCAGAGAGGGATTCGAGATCTATGCCTTAACCTTCGATTACGGCCAGCGCCACCGATGCGAGCTGGAGGCGGCGCGGCGGGTGGTGTCCTCTCTCGGGGCAGTCCGGCACGTTATCGCCAGGATCGACCTGCGCGCCTTCGGCGGCTCCGCGCTGACGGCAGACCTCGAGGTTCCCAAAGGACGGCCCGTGCAATCAGCGCCTTCTGAAATCCCGATCACGTACGTCCCGGCCCGCAACACGATCTTTCTCAGCTTCGCGCTGAGCTGGTGCGAGGCATTGCAAGCGCACGACATTTTTATCGGCGCCAACGCCATCGATTACTCCGGATACCCGGATTGCAAACCGGAATTCCTGGTACAATTCGAGCGTCTCGCACAACTCGCAACCAAGGCCGGAGTCGAAGGAAGCGCACACTATCGCATTCACGCCCCCCTGGTGCATATGAGCAAGGCCGAGATCATCCGGACAGGCCATGAAGCCGGTGTCGACTTCTCGCTCACACATAGCTGTTACGATCCCACGCCGGAAGGCCTCGCCTGCGGCGCCTGCGATTCCTGCGCTCTTCGGCGGCGAGGTTTCCTGGAGGCGGGCCTTCCCGACCCGACTCGATATGCTGCGAAATGACAACCAGCGAAATACGGTGACAGGCAACGCTGTCCACGCGCTCTGGAATGAACAGTCAGTTGAGGATTCTTCATAGCTTGGGACAGCGTTGCCTGTTCCGAAAATAGAGACAACAGGCAACAAACGTCGGCATCGGAATCGGGGTCGCTATCGCTATCGAAGTTGTTGGTCTGCAAAAGCCGATTGCGATCCCGATGCCGATTCCGACGCTTTTCGTGCACTTGGGTGCGCCAAAGGCCCGTGGATTACTGCTTTGAAAATAGACGGCGCAGCGGATGGGCTAAAGCCCGTCCCCACTATATGTTACCCTCAGAGATCTCAAGTGGGCACGGGCTTCAGCCCGTGCGCTTTTTCATGCGCTTGGGTGGGCGAATCGCACATGAGATACTGTCACCGCATTTGGAATTAGGCTATGGGGCGGATACTCGCACCAATGCCGGTGAAGCTTTTCACGGGAGTCCTCACTTCGCTCCCGGAAATCATTCCCGAGGTCGAAGGGCGGCTCGCAGCCCTGTTCGGCGCCATTGACCTCCACAGCGGTAATGCCCCCTTCGATTTGACGCGCTACTATGATGATGAGATGGGGAGCCCGATCACACGCTGCTTCTACGCTTTTCGCACGCTGATCTCGCCGGCGGATATTGCTGCCATCAAGGCGTCCACGAATAACCTGGAAGCCGCATTTGCGGCGGAGACCACCCGGGTGCGCCGGCCCGTGAATCTTGATCCGGGCTACCTTGAGGAATCCAAGATTGTCCTAGCCTCCACCAAGAACTTCTACCATCGAGTCTTACTCTCGGGAGGGATCTACGGAGAAGTGACCCTGCATTATTCCGGCGGTTCCTGGCAGTCTTTCCCCTGGTCGTTCCCGGACTTTTGCAGCGGGCGTTACGATGAATTCTTTACGCGACTGCGCCATGTGTACAGGGATCAACTCAAGGCAGCGGCTCGCGAGAACCAACCCACGCAGGCGTGAGCTTCCCGCCAGGAAGCAAGGTAGTGGCTATCGGACGGAGGGAGTATGAGGTTCGTCGACCGAAGCGAAGCAGGACGCGTGCTGGCAGGCAAGCTGGCCGCCTATGCCGGCCGGCGTGACCTTCTGGTTCTGGCATTGCCGCGCGGCGGCGTGCCCGTCGCTTTTGAAGTGGCGCAAGCGCTCCAGGCGCCGCTCGACGTTTTCCTGGTGCGGAAGCTCGGCGTGCCCGGTCACGAGGAACTCGCTATGGGCGCGATCGCCTCGGGGGGCGTGCGCTTTGTCAATTGGGACGTGATGCAGCAAATCGGCATCCCGAATTCAGCACTCGACGCCGCCACCGAGAGCGCGCGCCAGGAACTCATGCGCTGCGAGAAAGCCTATCGCGGCAACCTCCCGCCTCAACAGGTCGCCGGCAGGAGAATCATCCTCGTTGACGATGGCATCGCGACTGGAGCAAGCATGCGCGCGGCTGTCCGCGGACTGAGCTCTCTGAATCCGGCGGGCATCGTGGTGGCCGTTCCCGTCGCGTCCGCCGAAGCGTGCGCAGACTTGCGCCCGGAGGCAGAAGAGGTGATTTGCGCCTATGTCCCCGAGCACTTTGCCGCCGTCAGCCTCTGGTATGACAACTTCTCGCAGACCAGCGATGAAGAGGTGCGCTGCCTGCTCGAAGCCGCCCAAACCACGAAGATCCCGAGGACCACGAACGACCGGAAAAATTCCCTTTGAGGTCGTGGAGGGTTTCGCGGTCCGGATTTCAGAATGCCTGCTCTCCCGCCGCTGTGCCGGGCAACAGCGGCTCCAACGACAGCAGTTGCGCGCCGTTTTCCGTGCAGATGGCGTATCTGGACCCACTGCCGCCATACATGGAGACGCCTGCGTACTCTCCTTTGACGTTGAGGATGTAGAAACTTATGTCGAAGTTAGGATCGCCGTTTGCCCTGAGGAGCCGCTTCTCGACCGTGCTGGCCTTGATCCGTTTCAGCCCCTCCATCCCTGCATCCTTGGGATGCATGCCGCGGCGCATGGCTTCCAAGATGAGAAACGATGTAAGGTTGTAGAGATTGGCCTCACCCCGGCCGGTCGAGCCGACGGCGCCGACTGCCTGGTCCACGTAGAGGCCCGCTCCCAGGATTGGGGAATCCCCTGCGCGACCGGGAATCTTGAACGACAAACCGCTCGTTGTAGTAACGCCGCAAATTTCACCCTTAGCGTTGATGCCGTCGCAATTGATTGTGCCCCAGACGTGCTCCAACTCGATGACTCCTTCTCTTGCCATTTGCAGCGCCGCCTGGAGGCCGGCTTCGACGCGCTTCTTCGGATCGAGGTAGTGCTCGGGGTCGGTTCGACGTTTCCACTCGAGCCATCGACTGCGCGATCGCTCCGTGTTGAGGTCCTCTTCGATCTTAAATCCCATGCTGCGCGCAAAGCTCTGCGCCCCCTGCCCAACCAGAAGGTGGTGATCCGTGTTGTCCATGACGGCTTTGGCCACCAGCGAGGGTGTGCGCACTCCTTCGAGAGCCGCGACTCCGCCCGCGCGCTTTAGAGGGCCGTGCATGCAGCAAGAATCCAGTTGCACCACGCCATCGGCATTAGGGAGCCCGCCGTAGCCCACGCCGGAATCCTCCGGATCCAGTTCGTTGATGTTGACCCCGGCAATGACGGCGTCAAGGACATCGGCCCCACTGGCGATCATGGAGAACGCTTTCTCGACGCATGTCTGCGTCCCTCCGTTCCTGAATCGGTGCCCGTTATCCGACGCAATCACAAACGGCTTGACGCCTTGCCGCGTCAGCACTGTCGGCGCCTGCCCGAAGAGCTTGCGCGGCGCGGCCGCCGCCAGCCCGGCAGCTGCAGTGGTGAAAACGAATTCCCGGCGTCTCATTTTTCTGCCCATTGTCATGCCCTCCTAAGAGCGAAGCCAACGCGAGCCGCCCCAACTCGGCGGTGCGCCAATCTAAGAGCGAACCTGTGACGTACGTAGCCTCACTCTATGTGCGTGGAAGGTCACTGTCAATTTCTTTCGCCGTCGGAGCAAGTCGGGGAATCACGTGGCGGCGAGCAGTCGCCGGCTTTGTAGGCACCAATCTTGCGAATCGATCAGGACGCAGGAAAAACCTGGCGGAGAGGGGGGGATTCGAACCCCCGACACCGGTTTTGCCAGTGTAACTGCTTAGCAGGCAGCCCTGTTCGGCCACTCCAGCACCTCTCCGCAGCCGATCTCAGGTGTGCTCACGGTTGAGTTACGAAGGTAGCACAGCACGCAATAGTAACGAAGCGCGCCGCTCTTTGCCAGAGAAAATCGGAAACACTGCGCTTTTCTGCTCCTGATGCGGTCACTCTGAAGGAAAGGAATAGCAAGCAGCGTGTCGCTTTTTGCTCCCATATGGATTTTCCTGCTTCGGTCTTATAATCTTGATGATTCGCAGCGAGGTTTAACAAGCGACATGGTTCCACAGGTGCGAGTCCGCTTTGCTCCCAGTCCCACGGGCTATCTTCACGTCGGTGGGGCCCGCACGGCCCTCTTCAACTGGCTCTTCGCCCGTCATCACGGCGGTCAGTTCATTCTCCGCGTTGAAGACACCGATCTCGCGCGCTCGTCCGAAGAGATGGTTGGGGGCATCTTGCAGGGCATGCGGTGGCTAGGCCTCGACTGGGACGAGGGGCCGTATTTTCAGTCCCGGAGGATCGACCGGTATCAGGCTTTCGCGCGCAACCTGCTCGAACGCGGACACGCCTACCGCTGTTTCTGCACTCCCGCGGAACTTACCCAGCGCCGGGGCGCCCAGCAGGATACCGGCGGCGCCTGGCTTTACGACCGCCACTGCCTCGCTCTTTCGCTCGATGAGTCGGAATCCAAGGCGCGTGCGGGCGCACCTTTTGCAGTGAGGTTCCGGGTCCCGGAGGGCAAGACCTCCTGCTTTGATCAGGTCTTCGGCCGAATCGAAGTGGAGCACGCCAACATCGAGGACTTCGTTCTGCTGCGATCAGACGGCCTCCCGACCTATCACCTCGGGGTCGTCGTCGATGACCTGGACATGGAAATCACCCACGTCATCCGCGGGGCAGATCACATTTCCAACACGCCCAAGCAGATTCTCCTTTATCAAGCGGCCCGACAACCCCTGCCGGCATTTGCCCACCTCCCCCTGATCCTCGGGCCGGACAAACAGCGGCTCTCCAAGCGCCACGGCGCAACCTCCGTGATGGCGTACATGGAAATGGGGTACCTGCCCGAAGCGTTTTTCAATTTTCTCGCCCTGCTGGGATGGTCGCCCGGAGATGATCGGGAGATCCTGTCGCGCCAGGAACTGATTGCTTTGTTTTCTCTCAAGGGAGTGGGCAAGGCCAACGCCGTTTTCGGCATCGACAAGCTCAACTGGTTCAACAGCCAATACATCAATATGGCTGCGCCGGAGGAACTGCGCCGGCTGGTCACGGCGGAGCTCAGGTACCGGAAGGTCTGGACAGACTCGGGTTCCGAACTCGATGCGGAGATCATGGACCGGACCCTGTCCCTGCTCAAGAGCCGGGCGCATGTGCTGAGAGATTTCGCCAGCCGATTTCGTCCATTCTTCACAGATCAGTTTGAGTACGATCCGCCGGCCGCGGCCAAATTCCTACGCGATCCGCAGTTGAAAACGTTGATCCCGGCCCTTCTTGGCCGTTATGAAAAGGATGTTTCTTTCACACTAGAATCGACAGAGCGGCAGTTGCGCTCTCTCGCTCGGGAAATGGGCGCCAAGGCCGGGTTGCTGATCAACGCGCTGCGGGTAGGTCTCACCGGCCAGGGAGTGGCTCCCGGACTGTTTGAGGTCATGCAAGCGTTGGGACGGGAGCGCGTGCTGGACCGCATGCGCAGGCTGGCATCGTATTTGGAACAGCAGACCTAGGAAGGCAGGATTCTACCAACCTCAGAGGGTGACAGGAAAATGACCAAACTGGGAGTGAACATCGACCATATCGCGACCATCCGCCAGGCACGGCAAGCCATCGAACCCGATCCGGTCGCTGCCGCGGTTCTGGCAGAACTGGGGGGCGCTGACGGCATCACGGTTCATCTGCGCGGAGATCGACGGCACATCCGGGACGCCGATGTCAGACGCCTGAGAGAGACCATTACCACGCGCCTCAATCTCGAGATGGCTGCCTCGACCGAGATCGTGCGCCTCGCGCTCGATCTTCGGCCCGACCAGGCCACTCTGGTGCCTGAAAGAGAGGGAGAAGTCACAACCGAAGGGGGACTCGATGTCGTGCGCAATCTAAAGCAGCTCGCGTCCGCGATTCGCAGACTCCAGAGCGGCGGCATCCAGGTGAGCCTGTTCATTGACCCGGAGCCGCCTCAGGTGGACGCTGCCGCCAAGTCGGGCGCGACCATGATCGAACTCAACACGCGCGCATACTCCGAGACCTGTCCGCGCAGCCCGGACCTCGCCGGCCGCGAGCTGGAGCGCGAACTCGCGAAGGTCGTAGCGGCGGCCAATCGGGGCGCGGAGAAGGGCCTGAAAATCCTGGCCGGCCACGGGCTGACGTACCGCAATGTGCGTCTCATCTCCGACATTCCGGTGATCGAGGAGCTGAACATCGGCCACAACATCATAGCGCGCGCGGCACTCGTGGGGATGCAGCGGGCCGTCGCCGAGATGCTTGCGGCCATGGGGCAAAAACTGAACCACAAAGACCTCTAAGACCTCAAAGAATCTTAGGAGACTTCTTCGAGATCTTTGCGGTCTTCGCGGTTTGCATTGTTGATTCCCCAGAGAGAGCAAACCATTGGCAGAAGCACAAAAGCGGACATCCACGCTCTATCTGGTTGCCACGCCCATCGGCAACTTGGAGGACATATCCCTACGTGCGTTGCGCACACTGAAGGAAGTGGACCTGATCGCTTGCGAAGACACCCGCCATACGGCACGGCTTCTCAGCCGCTACGGCATCGGGACCCCGCGCGAGAGCCACCACGAACACAACGAGGCCAGCCACACCAGACGGATTCTGGCACTACTCCAAGAAGGGAAGAGCGTGGCACTGGTTTCCGATGCCGGCACTCCCCTGCTTTCCGACCCCGGTTATGCTCTGGTATCAGCGTGCCGAAAAGCAGGAATTCCGGTGGTGCCCATCCCGGGACCGTCAGCCGCTGTGGTTGCGCTGACTGCTTCCGGGCTCCCGACCGACAGCTTTCTCTTCGAGGGATTTCTACCTCCAAGAAAAGGCCTGCGCAGAAAGAGGCTGCAGGAAATTGCGTCGGTCCCGGCGACACTGGTCTTTTATGAAGCCCCGCACCGCCTGCTGGCAATGCTGGAAGACATGATCGAAGTCCTGGGCGAGCGCCAGGCATGCCTGGCGCGCGAATTGACTAAGATTCACGAGGAGTGGCTGCGCGGCACACTTCCGGAGATCCTGGCGGCACTCCGCACCCGTCCGCAAATCCAAGGCGAGATCACCCTCATAGTGGATCGCGGCAAAGCCGCATCTGCTCTCGCGCAGGCTTCCTGGCCCGCATCGATGGCCGAACACCTCGAGATGGAAATGCAGAAGACGGGCGCGGCACAAAAAGATGCCCTCAAAGCCATAGCCCGCCAGCGCGGCATCTCGCGCAAAGAGGCCTACCGGCAGCTTGTGCTCTCTCGAAAACAGCTTGCCGCGCAAAGCGCAGAGAAGTCATAACGCGGCCATCCCGGCTTCGTCAGTGAAGATCGGTGACCCGTGCCCTCTTTCAGTGGCCCTTCGATCCATCCGTCGAGATATCCCTGGCGAAAGTATACGACCACGCCTAAAAGGCGTGGATTTGGCCTGCCCCGCATAGCGGGGAGAATCAGCGTAACCTTCGGGGTCGGTATCGGAATCGGGGTCGAATCGGGGTCGATCTCAACCAGGAACAGCATCGTTCACCTTGGTTTCCAATACCGACCCCGATAGCGATTCCGATTCCGACCCCGAGAATCCTTCGTTGTATCTACCGAAATCTTACCGCATCAACAGCTCGCCGGAACGGCCGAGCCTGTCAGGGTCGCACGGCCAGAGGCCGTGGTTTCAGCCTGAAATAAGTTTCCCGTCACCGATTTCGTTCGCCGGGCCCGAGAATTGGAGCCGACACACGTTTATACAATTTCTATAAGAGTTTTCTTAACTTTCTTGTTGCCAGGCGCATCAGTGATAGCTATGATGGCTGGCATTCACGGGAAATGTGTTACTCAAGAAAACTGTCGATCTGAAGGATCAGCTTACTGCTTTCAGGCAGTAAGGAGGACGAAGCGGTCGTGGTCCCAGCCATTGATGCGCCGATCTCGCTGGTCACTCTCCCATTACAGGTTCTTAGAGCCGAAGCCGGGATGCTGTGCTCGATTTTGGTGGGTTCCACTGCGCGAGCCAGCAACCTTGGTGGCACGGGCTGCAGGTAGCGCTATGAAGGGGACGCTTGCTCGTGGCTTATTGGGTGCGGCCGATCTCTCGATAGACCGATGGCTCCCCGCGAGACTCGCGGGAGGGTGAGCTTCATTCATGCATACACTGCTTGATTGAAGAGAAACTGTGAGAGCGAAACTGGGATTTCAAGCCCAGCTTAGAGAAACAACTTTTCGAACCCGAGGAACCTTTATGAAACATTGGTCCTTCCGGGTTTTGAGTGGGTGACCCCCATATGTTGTGGTTAGGGGGAGTGCGTCATGTCTGGCGCAAAACCCTGTGGAAGCTGCCGAGCCTGCCGCTCATGTGGATCCCACAA
>Ga0315280_10000323_pt1 | contig 88754 bp, 68 predicted proteins | sample YL17G06_40_MG_FD_203697 | JGI IMG/M metagenome (GOLD analysis project Ga0315280, IMG submission 203697) | Sediment microbial communities from Yellowstone Lake, YNP, Wyoming, USA - YL17G06_40 | ecosystem: Environmental > Aquatic > Freshwater > Lake > Sediment | place: USA: Wyoming | collected...
GTGCGGCCTTGGGTGATGCCTGAAAAAGAAAACGGTTGGTTGCGGTTTGCCAGCCGAAGTTTATGAGCGTCAAAGGGAGGGCGTTTTAAGCTGGCGCAGCGGGGGGCGTCCTAAAGCGGCGGCGCCACCGCTCTCAGATCCCTGAAACCCGGGGATCAGGGAGTGCTTTTTGCTTTCGATAGAAGTCCCGCCAGATTGAGTGATCTCACGCAGGATTTCTCTGAAATCGCCGAGCAAATAGGCCGGATCACGATCGGACAGGCCACGAACATCAGCGATTCCATTTTCGAGGCCGCACGCAACCTCCGCGAAAGAGCGCCCTACCGGCGCCGCGCGATCATTTTGGTTTCCGACAACTACCAGACTGTCAGCGGCGCTCATAAGTGGAACGGCGCGCTTCAAGAGGCACTTGAAGCCGGGGCTGCGTTGTACAGCGTCGAGGCGGGGGGAAATCAAGGGGGCAATTTGCCGAATCCCCGGAAGAGGTCCGCACCCTCGCCCGGGAAACCGGTGGAGACGTTCTGAGAGCAAACGGCACGGCATCTTTGGCAAAGGCTTTGGATCAGACCATGTCGAATCTCAGGCTTCAGTATACGGTCGGCTTTTCTCCCTCCGAACGAGGAAAGGAAGGAACCTTTCATCCGCTCCTGGTAAAGCTCAAAACCGCGAACCTCTGTCCTGATTGCAAAGTGCAGGCGCGCAGAGGATATTACGCCGGAATCCCGGCGGCTTTCAGTCCCTCGAATGACGACCACGAGCCAGCATCACCGGCCAGTCGAATAGAACCGGCCGCATACAACCGTCTCAGGGCCGCCGCTGCCGACCCAGCCGACCTGAGAGGCCTGCCCTTCAAGATCCAGACCGCTCCGGCGACGGATCCCGGTGGCCAAGAGCTGATCAAAGTCGATCTGCAGATCGACACAAGCAAAGTCGGATTCGAGATAGTCGCGGGCCGACACACAGCTCGGCTGCACGTTGCCGTCTTCTATGCGGACGCCGACGGTATTTATCTTGGCTGTGACTGGAAGGTCATGGATCTGCGCCTGGAAGAAGCCCGTTACCGGCAGTTCGTGCAGACGGGCATCCCGTTTTCGACGAGAGTGCCGCTCATTGTGCCGAAGCAGATTCTCAAAGTGATTGTCTATGATGTGGCGAGCGACAGAGTCGGCAGCCACCTGGTCAAAATGCGGTAACGCGGCCACCCATCATAGTTTTCCTGAAGGCTTGCGCCACTCAATCAAACTGCGTGGGACGATTAGGGTCTGCGAGCACGGCAAAGGCATCCTGGATGTGACGAAGAGAGGTACGCTCGCCGGAAAACTGCATGGGGATCTCGCTGGAACCGAAGAACGCCACTTCAGAAGTCTCGACACCCGGGGAGGGTTCGCCCGCGATCAGATCGCAAAGGAAGACGATCTTGAAAGCGTGGAACAGCTCGAGCGGACCCATGCGATTGGCGTCATAAACGCCGATTACCTTGTGGGCTCTTGCGCGCAGGCCCGCTTCCTCCAGGACTTCTCGTTCCACACTTTCCGCAGGCGTGTCACCCACGTCGGCCCAGCCGCCGGGCATCGTCCAGCCGCCGTCCAAGCGCTCCTTCACCAGCAGCAGTTTGCCGTCGCGAAAGACGGCGCCTCGCACATCGATGCGGGGAGTGGCGTAGCCAACCTGCGCCCGAAAGCAATCCCGTATTGCTTCATATCCGATCTCAGTATGATCGGCAGTGATTTCAGCGGCGATTTCCATCAGACGACGATAGCGCTCGCGATCATACTCGCTCGCGGCGTAATGACAGCCGGTTTGAGCCAGGGCCTGGATCTCGCGCGCCCATTGGAGCCAACGCGGTGGATTGATGGATGTCATAGGATCTCCTGCATTGATCAACTTATTGTCCTACAGAATCTGCAGGCATTTCCAGGGTATGCGGCAACGGTGGAATGGTTGATGCTCTGGAGCCTGCCTGTCCCTGCTAAGATCCATCAGGCCCATCCTGGCGGTGCGGCATGCATTTCAAGGTTGCATCATCGGGTAGGCGCGCGTTACAACTGCCTATCTATTTGTCAACGGAGGTTTGTCTATGAGAAGACTCGCATTCCTCGCAACAATCGTGGTGTTCGTCATCGGCTTGTCGGGTGCCGGCGGCCGGGCGGCATCACAGACCGCGAAACGGCCCATCACACTGGATGACTTGGCTAAGTTGCGCAGCGTCGGCGACCCGCAGGTCTCGCCGGACGGCAAGTGGGTGGCCTACACGGTCGGTACCGTGGACGTGGAGAAGGACCGACGCGACACCGATCTGTGGATGGTCAGCTGGGACGGCGGCCAACAGATTCGCCTTACCGCCACCAGCGACAGCAGCGAGAGCATGCCCCGCTGGAGTCCCGATAACCGATACCTTTCTTTTCTTGCCTCGCGTGGTGACGACGAGGAAAAAAAGAAGGGATCGCAGGTCTGGTTGCTAAACCGCGCAGGCGGCGAGGCGCAGAAGCTCACTGACATTAAGGGCGGCATCTCTGACTGCGCCTGGTCGCCCGAAAGCAAGCGCCTCGTGCTGGCGGTAAATGATCCCGATCCCGCCGCCGAACCGGAGAAGCTGGAAGGTTGGAAGCGCAAGACGCGACCGCCGATCGTCATTGACCGGTATCACTTCAAGGAGGATCGCGAGGGGTATCTGGGCACACTCCACACCCACCTGTCGATTTTCGACGTGGAGGCGCGCAAGGCGGAGGTCCTCACCTCGGGTCGTTTCAACGAACGGTCTCCCGCCTGGTCGCCCGACGGGCGATATGTCGCCTTTGTCAGCAATCGATCCGCCGACCCGGACCGCAATGAAGATACCAACATCTACGTCGTTGAAGCTAGAGCCGGTGCCGAAGCGCGACAGTTGACGTCCTTCCCAGGACCGGACGGCGGACGCCCGTCGTGGAGCCCGGATGGCCAGTTTATTGCCCATCTCCAGGGCGACGAGACGCGCTACTCGGCGTACCAGTTGAACAAGCTGGCGGTTGTGCCGGCAGCCGGCGGGGAAGCGCGCCTGCTGACGACTGCGCTCGACCGCGGCGTGTCGGGCTCGCTCGTGTGGACCTCTGATAGCCGCAGCCTCTTCTTCGTCGTTGCCGACGACCGAACCACCTATATCGCGCACGTTGCCCGGGACGGGGGAGCTGTCCAGAGAATCACAACCGGAGGCCGGGTCGTCTCCGGCATTTCGAGACGCGACGATGGGAGCTTCGCTCTGCTGACGGCGACGGACAATGAGCCCTCCGAAGTGCACGCGCTTGAGTACGGCAACTTGCGTCGCCTCTCGCACCAGAACGACGCATTGTTGGCCGAGCTTCAACTCGGGACAGTGGAGGATTTCACGTCCAAGAGCAGAGACGGAACTGAGGTTCATGGCGTGATGGCAAAGCCGGCCTCTTACATTCAGGGACGAAAATATCCAATGCTCCTTTTTATCCACGGAGGACCGAACGGGCAGGACGAGCACTCCTTCAGCTTCGACCGCCAGTTCTTTGCTGCCAATGGTTACGTTGTAATCTCTGTCAATTATCGAGGCAGTTCAGGGCGCGGGTCGGTTTTCCAAAAGGCTATCTATGCCGACTGGGGCAACAAGGAGGTCGTCGATCTGCTCGGAGCTGTCGACTACGCTGTCGCGAGCGGCGTGGCGGATCCTGATAGGCTCGGCATCGGCGGCTGGAGCTACGGCGGCATCCTGACCGACTATACCATCGCCACCGACCCGCGCTTCAAGGCTGCCGTGAGTGGCGCCAGCAGCGCCTTGCAGCTTTCGATGTACGGCAGCGACCAGTACATCGTGCAGTACGAGAACGAGCTGGGCCCTCCATGGAAGGCGAAGGATTTGTGGCTGAAGCTGTCGTACCCCTTCTTTCAGGCGGATCGCATTAAGACGCCGACGCTGTTCCTGTCCGGCGACCGGGATTTCAACGTGCCCACCATCGGTGTCGAGCAGATGTATCAAGCGCTTAAGAGCCTCGGCGTCGACACGCAGCTCATCATCTACCCGGGCCAGTTCCATGGGATTACAGTGCCCAGCTACGTGCGCGACCGGCTTGGACGCTATCTGGCGTGGTTCAACAAGTATCTGATGGCGGATAAAGCGGCGAAGCAGTGACATCAACCGGAGTTTGTCATGCCAGAGCAACCCGCGCAGCCGCAACTCGTCAGAGCTCTGGGCCTGCGCGAGGGCATTGCGATCCAGATGGGCATGATCATCGGGTCGGGCATCTTCATCGTTCCTGCCAGCATTGCAGGACGCCTTCCTGCGCTCGGCCCTATCCTGATTGTGTGGATACTCGGCGGATTGCTGGTACTCTTCGGAGCATTGACCCTGGCAGAACTGAGCTCGCTGCTTCCGCAAGCCGGAGGTCCTTACGCGTATCTGAGAAACGGCTTTGGTCCGGTTTGGGCTTTTCTGTTCAGCTGGAATCACTTTTTCATCAACACAGCCGGGTCTGTCGCAGCCATCGCTGTCGCTTTCGCGACCTATCTCGGAGCCTTCATCCCGGCGCTTTCGCCCCAGAGGCCGTTCTATTTCCACCGCTGGTCGCTCTACGGTCATCCGATGGAATTTGCCGTGGGCTGGATTCAGATCGCGGCCATGGCCACGATCGCGCTCATCACCTATATCAACGTCCGCGGGGTCAAGCTTGGCGGGTGGGTCATGGATTTTTTCACGGCCGCGAAAGTCTCGGCACTGGTTGCGTTGATTCTCGCGGTGGTTATTTCCAGAAGAGGCAGCGCATCGAATCTCCTGCCTCTGTGGCCCCGACATTGGACAAACGATCTGACGGCAGGCTTCGGCCTGTCGATGATCTCCGTGCTGTGGGCTTATGACGGCTGGATCACGGTCACGCTCACGGCCGGCGAGATCAAAAACCCCCGGCGCAACGTCCCGCTTTCGTTGGTAGCCGGCACGCTCGCGGTCATCGCGCTTTACGTCGCCGCCAACCTTGCCTATGCTTATGTCCTTCCATTTCACGCCATGGCCGGTTCGCCGCGCATAGCTGCCGATGTAGCAAGTGCTGTGCTCGGTCCATTCGGCGTTCTGTTAATCGTTTCAGGGATTCTGTGCTCGACGTTCGGCACGATCCACGGCTGCATCTTAGGCGGCCCGCGTTGCCTCTATGCCGCCGGCGCCGACGGGACATTCTCCAAGAGCTTCGGCAACGTGCATGCGCGGTTCCACACCCCAGCAGTCGCAATTGTGACGCTGGGGATCTGGGGCGGCTTGCTCACGCTGAGCGGAACCTACGACCAGATTATTTCCTATGTCGTATTCGGTTCGTGGGGATTTTATGCGCTCACTGCCTTATCGGTGATTGTCTTGAGGCGGAAGATGCCGGATGCGCCGAGGCCATACAAAGCATGGGGATATCCGTACACAACGATCCTGTTTGTCGCTGTGGCCTGCTGGTTTCTCTGGAACACGCTGGTGCGGGATCCGCGCAACGCGATCATTGGAATGATTTTGCTTCTGATCTCTTTGCCGTTTTACCGTCAATGGAAAAGAAAACGCATAGTTGGCTGAAGGATGAATCGAAATGAAGCTCAACGAAAGGAGTTCATGACGCAATGGGAAAGAGAGTTCTTCTCTTGGGATTGGGAATGCAAGGGAAGGCAGCGCTGTACGATCTTGCGAGCTGCCCCGGCGTCTCGCGGATTGTTGTCGTGGACAGCCGGCCTGACCTTTCGGTTTCCCTAGGCCGGTATCCGTCCGGGAAAATCACCGGCCGAATCCTCGACGCTGCCGATGAGGCGAGCCTGGCGCTTCTCATGCGCGATGCCGACGTTATCGTCGAGGCTTTGCCCGCAACCTTCGCGCTTCCAATGGGCCGGCTGGCTGCGGATTGCAGCGTCAGCCTGGTGAGCAGTATGTATTATCTCAATCCAGGAGAGCAGGACGCCGAGAAGGTCCAGTCTATCAAGGGCCAGATGCGAAAAATCGACCAGATGGCGAAAGGGAAGGGGATTGTAATCCTGACCGAGTTCGGTCTGGATCCGGGGCTGGATCTCATTCTTGGGGCCCGAGCCTTAAGCGAACTGGACGAAGTTCATAAATTCCATTCTTACGGAGCGGGCATCCCCAGCCGCAATGCGCGCGCGAATCCGCTCCAGTACAAATTCTCCTGGTCCATTATCGGAGTCATGAAGGCGTATCGGCGACCCGCGCGAATCATCACGGGCGCGCGGACTGTGAATATCGACGCGGACAGGGTGTTTGAACCCGGCAACTGTCACATTCTGGACCTGGAAGAAATAGGCGTCCCCCTGGAATGCTTTCCCAATGGTGACAGCGTTCGCTACGCCGACTTGTTCGGCATTCGTGATTCAGTCAGAGAGATGGGGCGATACACGTGCCGTCTCCCCGGCCACTGCGCGTTTTGGAACATGATGGTGAAATGCGGCTTTCTCGACGAACAGCCCATTCGCATTGGTGAAGTTTGCGCATCACCGGTCGAATTTACGGCTTCGCTTCTCGGTTCTCAGGAACAATTCCACTATGCGGATGACGAGCAGGACATGACATTTATCCGCGTCGATGTCCATGGAATGCGCCGGGGAAAGGAAACACGAATCATTCACCAGCTAATCGACACACGCGACCTTGAAACTGGTTTCACATCGATGCAGAGGACGGTGGGCTTCACCCTGAGCCTTGGTGCGCGCCTGATTCTAGAAGGGAAGCTGGCGAAACCGGGTCTGCTGACGCCTCTTGACGTGCCGTACGAGAGTGTGATTCCCCGTTTGGAAAAACACAACATCCGTGTCGTTCGCCAGGAGATTCCACCGGCAGGATAGCAGAATAACGACCGCAGGTCGCATCTGCAGAATCGAATATCCTCGTGTCTTGGGGCCTTGGTGGTCTTTCTAAAAAAATCTTACCACCATGACGCCAAGGCAGGAGGAAGCGAAGTTCCGACCGACTTGAGAGGTTCGTCAATCAAGCTTCCGGCTTTGCCGGAGATTAGTGACTTTCCAGCATTGCGCGGCACGCAAGTTGCGGCATAATGGGTGCGTTGCAGTAGCTCACTTTCCTACTTTCATCCGAAAAGGAATCGGTCATGAGAATGCGCGGATTGTCCTGCCTTATGTTCATGCTGGCAGCTCCCTCTCTTTCTGGTCAGGTTCTACGGACCACTCAACTGATGCCCAGTTCCAAAATGGCGCTGAAGGAGGGGTGGACACTGCAATCGTCGGCCAAAGTTGATCAGAAGGGCGAGACTATATCGACAACGCAGTTCGAGCCGAATGATTGGTATTCGGTGACGGTACCTACGACGGTCGTGGCGGCGCTGGTGAAGAACCAAGTGTATCCGGATCCGATGTTCAGCATGAATCTGCGCGCGATTCCAGGGACCACGTACCAGATCGGCGCGAACTTCTCCAATGTCGCGATGCCCCAGGACAGCCCCTTTGCGGCACCGTGGTGGTACCGCAAGAGCTTTGTCCTTCCTGCGAGCTACAAAGGGAAGAGCATCTGGCTCGACTTCGGCGGGATCAACTACCGCGCCGACATCTGGCTGAACGGCAGGCAGATTGCCAAGTCCGAGGACGTCGCAGGCGCGTGGCGCACTTACGAGTTCAATATCTCCGATGTAGCGCAGCCTGGAAAAACAAACGTGCTCGCGGTTGAGGTCTACCCGCCGACGCAGACTGATCTGGCAATCACGTTCGTCGACTGGATGCCGCAGCCTCCGGACAAGAACATGGGATTGTGGCGCGCCGTGGAGATAACTACCAGCGGACCCGTGTCGCTGCGCTATCCGACGGTGATAGCGAAGCTCGACTCGCCCGCAAACGACGAAGCTCACCTTACCGTTGCCGCCTTGCTAAGGAATGCTACCAGCCACGCAGTCAGAGGCACCTTGAAGGGTCGAATCGAGAAGATGGATTTCGCTCAGGGTGTCGAATTAGGTCCAGGGGAGTCCAGAGACGTGGCTTTCGAACCCGACAAATTTCCTCAGCTCAACGTTGCCAATCCACGCCTGTGGTGGCCTGCGCAGATGGGGACAGCCAACTTGTACAACCTGAGCATGGAATTTGATGTGAACGGAGCGATCTCGGACCGGGCGGAGGCGCACTTCGGCGTGCGCGAGATCACTTCCGCGCTGAATGCGGACAAGAAGCGGGTGTTCTCGGTTAATGGAAAGAAAATATTGATTCGCGGCGGCGGCTGGGCTCCCGACATGATGTTGCGCGAAAATCCTCAGCGACTCGACGACGAGTTTCGTTACGTTCGCGACATGGGCCTCAACACGGTCCGCTTGGAAGGGAAGCTGGAAACCAACGAGTTCTTCGACCTGGCCGACCGCTACGGGGTCCTGATCATGGCCGGCTGGTGCTGCTGCGATCATTGGGAGCGCTGGCAAAAATGGACGCCGCAAGACCACAGAATCGCGGAAGAATCGCTGCGGAGCCAGATGTATCGCCTGCGCAGTCATCCCAGCCTGCTCGTGTGGCTGAACGGCAGCGACAACCCACCGCCCGCGGACGTGGAGAAGATGTACCTGAACGTCGAGCAACAGTGCCGGTGGCCCAACCCGATCGTTTCTTCCGCCACAGCCAGACCGACTTCGGTGACCGGAGAGAGCGGTGTGAAGATGACTGGGCCGTACGAGTACGTCGCTCCTGCATACTGGCTCGAGGACACCAAGCGCGGCGGCGCTTACGGATTCAACACGGAGACCAGTCCGGGTCCGGCTGTGCCGCCCGTCGAAAGCCTGCGCGGGATGCTGCCCAAGGAGCACCTGTGGCCGATCGATGACTGGTGGAATTTCCATGCCGGGGGAGGCAACTTTAGAAACATCCGGGTTTTCACCGATGCATTGAATGCCCGCTATGGCACGGCCACCGGATTGGAGGATTTCGCTTTTAAGTCCCAGCTCATGGCTTACGAAGGCATCCGCGCTATGTTCGAGGCATTTAGCCGGAACAAGTACACATCGACGGGCGTGATCCAGTGGATGCTCAACAACGGCTGGCCTTCGCTCATCTGGCATCTTTACGATTATTACCTGCGACCGGCGGGAGGCTACTTCGGCGCCAAGAAGGCCATGGAGGTGCTGCACCCGATGTACTCCTACGTTGACCATTCGATTTGGGTGGTAAGCAGCCAGTATAGGGATGCGAAAGGACTCAAGCTGACAGCCAGGATCTACAACATGGACATGACCGAGAAGTTTTCCAGGCAAGCCACGCTGGACGCGGCCGCAGACAGTACGAAGCAGGTGCTGGCTCTGCCGGAAATCCAGGGTCTGAGTCCGGTATACTTTTTGCTGCTCCGGCTCGAAGATGGAAGCGGCAAGCTCGTGGGTTCCAACTTCTACTGGCTTTCTACCAAGCCCGAGACATTGGCGTGGGACAGGTCCACTGGATTTGTAACGCCTACCGCGACCTATGCTGACTACAGGGCGCTTCAGCAGCTATCCAAAGTCACACTGAAGGTCGCCAGCCAGACGGAGCGAAAAGGCCAGGATGTGGTGACGCATGTGACGCTGGAAAATCCCGGCAAAAACCTGGCTTTCTTCATTCGTCTCAAGATCAATAAGGGCACGGGCGGCCAGGAGATCCTGCCTGTGCTGTGGCAGGACAATTACTTTTCACTCCTGCCTGGCGAAAAACGCGAAGTCAGCGCCGTCTATCGTGCGCGGGATCTAGGCACATCCACTCCTGTAGTTGAAGTCAGCGGTTGGAACGTCAACGGGCAGTGACGAGTGACGGGTGACGGGTGACGAGTGGGGAAGTGGATACTTTGCATTCAATCGTCACTCGTCATTTCCACTGTGTTACTCGGGAAGTTCAAAATCGACGAGATTCGTCCGGAAGCCTTTCGTTTTCCAGGCCCCGAAGGCAATGCCTGCTGCCATCCAGATCGTGCCTGCGATTTTGGCGGGCCGGCTCAGGTTTAACCACAGGACGAAGCAGATGAGGAATCCGGCCGCAGGTGGAATCAGGTTGCCGAGCTTCTTTTCCTTCGCCCTCAGGAAGTAACGTGTGAGCGCGGCGGCGTTGACGCCCATGAAAGCGATCAACGCGCCGAAATTCAGCATCTCGGCGCCCAGTGCGTAGGACAGCACGAAGGCTCCGAGCAATGCGACCACCCCGACAAAAATCACGCTGTTTTGCGGGATCTGGCGCTTGGGATCGATCGCGCCGAAGAAGGACTTCGGCAAGGCACCACTGCGTCCCATGCCGTAGAGCAGGCGAGCGGCGCCGAGCTGCGCACCCATGCCGGAGCCGAAGTTGGCCACCATCAGTGTGAGGTTGACCACAAGGAAGAACCACGGTCCCGCCGCGCGACCCGCTACATGTACGTAAGCAGTGTCGGTGTCTGGGAAGGGCTGCGAGGCGGGCCAGACCAGTTGGGCGGCGTAGACCTCCACGGCAGAAAGAACACCGATGACCAGGCAGGTGAGCACGGTTGCCAGCAGAATGTTCCGCCGGGGGTTTTCAGCTTCCTCCGATAGAGTAGAGATCCCGTCGAACCCTATATAGGTCAGCACCGCAATCGAAGTTCCTCCGAGCACGGCGCGCACATTGAAGGTTTCAGGGTCATAAAAGGGACGGGTAAAAAATCCGGCGCCGTCGTGCGGATGGCCGAAAATGTAGCGCGCTGCGGCGATAAAAAAGATGGCGATCACGACGCCCATGCCTGTGGCGAGACTGGCATTGATGCGCGCTGAGGTTTTGATGCCGCGGAGATTGAGCGCGGTGAACAGGAGAAAAAAGAAAATCGCCCAGGTCCAGTAGGGAACGCCCGGAGCGAGGTTTATGGCTGCCTTGCTACACCAGATGATGCAGATGAGTGGATTGAGCATGTAATCCATAGCCATGCTCCAACCCGTAACATAACCGAGCGCTGGGTTGATCTCCTGGCTGACGTAGGTAAATGCCGAACCTGCGCTGGGATAGGCCCGCGCCATGCGCCCGTAGCTGATGGCCGTTAAGAGCATGGCTATCATGGCGATGAGGATGGTGGTCACAACGTGGCCGCGTCCTCGATCGCTGAGTACACCGAATACCGACATCGGCGCGGTGGGCTGAATGACGATGACGCCGTAGAGAATCAGGTCCCAGAGCGTGAGCGCGCGCCTCAGGCGCGGGGCGCTTGAGGGGCTGCCGCTGGAAGTCGTTTCCATGTTGGCGGTATTGGATTATGTCATGGCGGGCACTGTCAACAAGAAAGGGACCCGGGTCGCCAGGGCGCTCGTAGGCATAGCCGGCCAGCGAGCAAAGCGCTTGCTTATTTTGCGGGACGCCATGCTATACTCCCGGCACTCAACGGCGATTTGACGTCGGGTGGAAGCTAAACCCTGTTTGGACCGGTACCGCTGCCGAGGCGCATTCCTATGCAACAAACAACCTTGACATTGAACGGCCGATCATGGCCCCGAACCTTGAGTTTTATCTCCGGGCTAGGCATGATCCTCGCTTCCTCTTTAACCATCCGGCACTTTTTCAACGCGAACTACCCGAACTCCATCTACGGGGGGTCCTTCTGCGACATTAATGCTTTCTTCAACTGCAACAGCCCCGCTTTCTCCTCCATTTCGCAGATTGCCGGCGTCCCGCTCGGATACTTTGGACTGATTGTGGGTGGTCTCGTCTGCTTGGGCGCAGTCTTTCCCTCTCCTGCCTTCGAACGGACCAATAAGAGTATTGCGCTCCTGAACGCCTAGGAGTGGTGGGGTTGTTTCTGTTTTCTGTGTTTTACCTGGGCAGCCTCTGCCTGTTCTGCGCCGGTTACTATTTGTTCGCGATCATGAGCCTTTCCCTTTTTAGTCAACACGCCATCGATCGGGAACTACGCGGCCTGATCTGGAGATATTTCAATCCATCGTTCAAGCATTTGATGACATTCGGAGTTCTGCTGTTGGTGGGCGCGTACGGCATGGCTCTATTCCATGAAACTAAGAAGGAGGCTCAGTACGGCAGCGTTGCCGCCCGGGTAGTGAGGGAGTTCTACAGTCTTCCCAAAGTCAAATCGCCCAGCATCATTTCTCCTTTCATGACCGCTCAGGCGACTGCCAGGTTCGAGGATGCGCCGATCCAGATCATCGAGTACGCGGATTTCCTGTGCCCCGACTGCCTCTACATGTACGAGCAGCTGGCGCGCCTCAAGCAGGACTTCAAGGGAAAGATCAACATTGCCTACCAGTTCTTTCCGTTGGAAGCCAAATGCAATCAGGTTGTCGACAAAAACAAGCACCCGGGGGCTTGCGACCTGGCTTACATCGCCGCCTACCAGCCTGCCAAGTTTCCGCAGATACACGACGAGATTTTTGCCAACTTCCGCGCGGCGAAGAATCCCGAATGGCGTTTGTCGCTGGCTCGCAGGTACCGGGCCGAGAATGCGCTAAACGACCCCGATACGAAAGATCTGGTCCAGCGGATCATTAACACCGGCGCGGAGTATGAGAAGACTTCCGATCAATACGCCCATGGCATCCGCTCGACGCCGACGACGATCGTGAACAACCGGATGATTATCGGAACGCTCCCTTATGCACAGTTGAAGGCGATCTTCCAGGCGCTCGTCGACGAGCGCGAAAAGGGAAACGCCAAGGCATTCATCGAGAACTGGGTGCCCGCAAAGTAGTCAATCCTACCGGCCACAGCCAGACGAAACCAAGAAGCACGCGCCGCCGATGGAGTGGCGTCGTGGGTTCTATATGGTTCATAGCCGGTGAAGCCTGCGCCATCAGCCGTCCAGGAATCCGTTTCTCCGAACCCTGCATTGCGCGCCTGCGCGATCTCGACAACAACGTGCTGGCGCTGATGAGCGAGGTGCCGCGCACCTGACTGCCGGATCGGGTTTATCGGGTGTAACCTGCGTGCTCTCTAGCGGCCCACACCCTCCGCTCTATCAGATCGATGGGTTCGTGCAGCCACGGGCTTCCGTGCCCGGGTCTTCTCCTATCCGACGCGCTCGATCACCATCACGGAGAGGTCGTCCCTGCTGGGAGCGCCCTCGCGGAATTCTGCCGCTCTCGCCATGCACAAGCTGACCAGTTCGTGAGCCGATGCCGCCAGCCCGGTCTTGGCCAAATCGATTAGCGGCTCGACCCCAAGCTCCGCTCCCGACAAGTTCTGCGCCTCAGAAAGTCCGTCCGTAAAGAGCATCAGCAGATCCCCCTTGCCGAGTTGCGCTTTGGCGACGGAAAACTCCTCACTGCAGAATATTCCGAGCGGCAGGCCGGTGGCATCGATGCTCCTGACATCCGATTTCCCCACCAGCAAAGGCGGCAGATGACCCGCGTTGCATAGCTCAACATCGCCGTGTTTCCCGGCTTTCCCGCACACGAGAGTCGCATACTGACTTGCCAGCGTGCTCTCGCAGAAGACCCTGCTGGCACGCTCGACCATCTGGGCAAGGGGAAGGCCGACGCCGATGAGCGCGCGAAACATGGCGTGCAGGTGGGCGCGAGATGCTGACCTCACTCTGATGGTCCGGAGAGGTTCAGCCACTTGAGCCAGTCAGCGAGCGCCTGGCTCTCCGGCAAGTTCTCTGGCAGGAGGAAGTGTGTGCGCGCGGCGAACAATCGGTAGAGGCGGTCCCTTTCGGCTGGGTCCGCCACCTCACTGCGAACCGCAGCGCGGAACTTTCCGGCAGCTTCGACCCATGCGCCCATCCCGTCGACGACCCTGGAAATGCGGTCCCGGATTTCAGCAGCCATGAACGGCGCCGCACCTCCGCTGCTGACGGAGATGGTCAGCGGACCATCGCGCCAGACGGCTGCGAACATGACAGTGCACAGCTCCGGCGCATCGACCACGTTTACGGGGATGCCCAATCGCCTGGCCTCGAGGGATACGGCTCGGTTGACTCCCTCGTGCGGCGTCGCGGCGACAACCAGCTGGAATCCCTCGCAATCTCCCGCTGCATATGCACGCGCGCGCCAGTTTAGCACGCCGGCATCGACTGCCTTCCGGATAGAATCGTCGATAGCGGGCGCGACGACGGTCAGCAAGCAGCCGGCCGCGAGAAGCATCTCGATCTTGCGTGCGGCCACCTGGCCTCCACCGACGATGAGACAGGGCATTTGCCTGGTTTTAAAATACAGCGGCACAAACATAGCATCTCTGTTGATGACGCACTCGATCGTATGCCAGATCATTTCTGGCGCCGAGGCAGATGTCGGTCGTCTTTCAATAATCCAAAGCGTCAATCGCCGAGGAATGAACATCCGCTCGTCTGTTTGTCGGGAACCTTCCGTCAGTCTGGAGTTCCTTTGCAGCTGCGCGGATGTCGTCAAGGGCAGCTTGCATCCTATCCAGGTGGGTGCGAAAAGAGAGGACGCAGATCCTGAGAACGAATCTTCCGGCGAGCAACGTTGGCGTCAGAAACACCCGTTGCCTGGCGTTGATTCTGGCGAGTAGACGCCGGTTTAAATCGTTCAACTCGTCGCTGCCGAGGCCGTCGCGCACCAGGCAGAATGCAACCAGCGACAGCTGGGGTGCGGCGACGATTTCCATGCCTTCGATCCTCCGCAGTTCTTCGGTTGCCCATTCAGCCAGATCCAGCTTCTCGTCGAGGTTGCGGCGGAACGCACCGGCGCCGTGCATCTTGAATGGCAACCAGACCCTCAGGCCGCGAAAGTCCCTGGATAGCTCCGGGGAATAGAGGCAGAAATCCACCAGATCGGGATCTTCTTGCATGGGCGGCATATAGTCGGCATGGACAGTGTGTGCGCGGCGAAGCGCCTCACCGTCGCGCACCAGCAGCGATCCGGTCCCATAGGGAAGAAACAGCGCCTTGTGAGGGTCCAGAGCGACGGAGTCGGCTTGATCGATGCCGCGCATGACTTTTCTGCCCCGCTCCGTAAGCATGAAAAAGCCCCCATAGGCCGCATCGACATGCAACCAGAGCTTCTCCTCCCGCGCTACTTCAGCCAGCGCCTCCAGATCATCGACGGCGCCGGTGTTGGTGGTTCCTGCGCTCGCAACAATGAGAAATGGGATTCGGCCCTCCTTTCGGTCTGCGGTGATTTTCTGGCGCAGCGCGTCAATGCTCATGCGGTATTGGCCGTCAACCGGGATTTCGCGCACGTTCGTTTCCGGGAAGCCGGCCAGCAGTGCTGCCTTGACTACGGAGTGGTGGACCTGGTCCGAGACGTACAAGGCGCCCGACAGGAAGTCGTCGGGCAGGCGATTTCTTCGGGCCGTCACCACGGCGGTGAAGTTGGCCATCGACCCGCCCGTGGTGAGGATGCCTCGCGCCTGCCGCGGATATCCGATCATGTCCGCAAACCACCGAAGAACGTTGGCCTCAAGTTGCGCCAGCGCCGGGGCTGCCATCCAAATGCCGACGTAGCGGTTGACGGAGTCGGCGATCAGATCTGCCACGGCTGCATGGAAAAGGCCTCCCCCAGGGATGTACGCGAGGTATCCGGGGGATGCAGTGTTGAAGGTTTTCGGGACAAGGTGATCGAACAGCAGATCTAGAAGTGCCGGGAACGGCGTGCCGCGCTCGGGCATGCCCTCAACAACGGAGCGTGCCAGATCTTCCCCGCCCGAAACATCAGAGACAGGTTGCGCCGGCAGAGATTCAATGTGCTTTACAATTCGCTCCATGGCTTGGTCGACCAGCATCCTCATGGTGTCCGCGCTTAACTCCAGTTCTTTGACATCTTGGATCATCAGTCCGGTGATCGCCATGGAAACACCTCGCATGCAAACAATCTGCAGCCAGGATACTACAAAACACATTGCTGGATTACCCAAAAGCTCTCACACGGGTTCCTCGCGCGTAAAAACGTATCCAAACCCGTGGACGATCATCTTTGGTTGATTCCGTGATTTGACCGGGGAGGCTATGGGTGTTATACTGAAGGGGTTCTGGGGAGGTTCATGGGGAAGGCCTTATCTATTCTTTGCAATGGCATTAGCAAGATGCTAACTCCAACGAACTTAGTCGGGATCAGAACAGTCGCCAACTAAATCCAGCCTCGATGCAGTCAGAATGGCTGACATTTCGGAGATGATGGACCATGAGATACATACATGCACTTGTTGTTGCAGCGACCATCGTGATCTTACTGTTCGCGGGATGCGCAAAAAAGCCTCCCACGGTGACCTGCGCCATCTCGCCGCAGCAGATCATACAGGATGAAAAGGCGACCGTACGCGCCAACGTCGTGGTTCCCAAAGGCCGGACGGTCACTTATGCTTGGAATTCGAGCGGCGGGAAAGTGACCGGAACGGGTGATACGGCCACTTTTGATGCTGCTGGCGTGGCCCCCGGGAAGTACACCGTCACCGTCACGGTCTCGGACAAATACAAGAATAATGTCCCGTGCGAGAGCGAGATCACGGTGAACAAGAAGTATCTGCCCCCGACAGTCACCTGCGCGGTTTCACCGAATTCGATTATGGTGGGCGAGAGCGCAACGGTTCGGGCTACCGGCAACAGCCCGGATGGCTCGCCGCTGACTTATTCGTGGACGCTCAACGGGCAGGCGCAGGCTGCAAGCAGTCCGACCTTTACTTTTGGCTCGCAAGGGAGACAGCCGGGCAATTACACCATTGGGGTGACCGTGAACACGGGTCACTATACGGCTTCGTGTTCAAGCTCAGTGACGGTGCGTGAGATCCCGATTCCGCCACCGACGATCAATTGCCAGACTCCGACAGTCGACATCGAATCGGGCGGTACGGCGCAGCTCAGGGTCCGTGCAACGGCGGAGAGGGCGACCCCCACCATTAGCTGGAGCGCTTCGGCCGGCACTGTGACTGGCTCGGGTGAAACCGCTACCTTCAATGGCGCCGGCTTGAGCGCTGGCGCGTACACAGTTACCGCCAATGTGGACAATGGTCGCGGAGCAAGAGCCTCCTGCACTATGACCGTGAATGTAAGCCAGAGAATCAACGTTCCGGGCTTTGCAGCGAACAAGTTTCGGGTAGATAACGTGGCCAAGGCGATCCTTGATAACGGCGCAGTCCAGCTAAAGAACGATCCGCGGCTGCGCGCTTCCATCGCTGGCTATACCGATGGCTCCAAGCGCGAGGCCGGGATCAAGGGGTTGGCCCTGAAGCGGGCGCAGGCTGTGGTTGATTATCTGGTGAGCAAGGGGATCGATGCGTCCAGGCTCACTGCAACGGACGGCGGCGCCAGCACCATTGCTGAAAGCAAGACCGAGGCTGGCCGCAAAGAGAATCGCCGTGCGGAAATTCTGCTAAGCATTCATTGATGGCTTGGCGCTCGCACCCGAGGCGAAGGCTGGCTCATTGCTGCGCCGCTCTTGGAACGCGTGCGAGGTTATGCAATCATGAGCGTGGGAACCGCAGTCATGCGGTTCCCACGCCGCCTCCGGGCCCGTGCAGCCGTGGCCTCAGGTTCGTATTGTCGACCTGACTATCCAAATTGACCATCCGGAAAGAATCCGCCACTCATTGTCTCGATATCCTATACTCCAGCGGACTGCTGCTGATGGTGTGGATTGCCGCCGTTGGGTTCGCTTGCCCGCTTCGGCCTATGGCGTTTGAGGCACAATTCGAGCGGCTGGGTCCGTACGGCGGCACGGTAAGATCTCTGCTGATCAGCCCGAAGAACCCTAGAATGGTTTATCTGGGGACAAGTGACGGGCAACTCTTCAAGTCTACGGACGGCGGAGCATCTTGGAGCCTTCTCTATCCCGGCCTGGGACGGCGCCAGCTCGTGATCGACGCGATCGTCGCGGATCCGGCCAGCGCAGACCACTTGTATGTAGGAGGATGGGATCTGCGCTCCGATGGGGGTGGCTTGTTTGAATCCAGAGATGCCGGCAGGTCATGGCGCCAGGTGAAACTGCCCGACCCCAACATAGCCGTGCGCGGCTTTGCCATCTGCAAGGGGAGTCCGTCGCACATGATCGCCGGCACAGGGGCCGGCATCTTCGTGACCGCGGATGGCGGCAAAACCTGGCAGCAGAGAGGCGCTCGGATGGTCGCGTTCCGGCAAGCGGAGTCCGTGGCCATCGATCCGCAAAATCCCCGCTTTCTTTTCGTCGGCACCTGGCACCTGGGCTATCGTTCAAGCGATTTTGGCAAGACGTGGGTGCAAATCGACCGGGGGATGATTCTCGATTCCGATGTGTTTTCCATTTCCATCGACGAACGCAGTCCCAAGATCATGTTCGCCAGCGCCTGCACGGGGCTATATCGCTCGGTGGATCAGGGAGCCTCGTGGACCAGGCTGAAGGTGCTGCCAAAAAGCTATCTCGTTCGCGCGCTGGTTGTACTTGTGGACCCCGCCAACTCGGACCGCGTGTTTGGAGGAACAACTGAAGGGTTGTTCATCAGCCAGGATTCGGGCAAGACATGGAGTCGTGTCACGCCTGCTGATTTGACTGTCAACGCCATTCAAGTTGATCCTGGCGGCGGCAAAGTAATCCTGATGGGCACCGAGTTGCACGGCGTGTTGCGCAGCACGGATGGCGGCCGCAACTGGACGGAATCGAACACGGGGTTTGTGAATCGCTCCATTGCGCGGATTTTACTGGATCCGGCAACCACGGGCCGTTTTCTGGTCGGCGAGTTTTTCGAGGGTAAGATCGGCGGCTTTTATGCATTTGACAATCCGATCAATAAGTGGGTGCCGATGAGCGGCCAAGATATGCCCGGCGAAGGAATGTTGTCACTTTTAGTGCTGCCCGGGGATCAGGGGCGAATCGCCGGCACGACGAGGGGCGCCTTCCTTCAACGGCCCGGTTCGACCGCATGGAGCAACCTGCTCGGCCCGATCAGCAAGCTCGCGGTATACGATCTGGCAATTGACAAAGGAAAAGAATGGGTTTTTGCGGGTACCAACGACGGCGTATATCGGGCTCGGGTGGCAGAGCTGAGTTTTCAAAAGCCAAGCGGCTATAGCGTCATCCCGCGTGTTTTTTCCCTCCTGGCGTCCCGAAGCAGCCCTGACCGGGTATTTGCAGGTACGCACTTGGGTGTGTTCCGCTCGAGCGATTCCGGTGCCACATGGAATAGCGCTTCTGAGGGCATTCCGGATCACACACTCGTTGAGTGTCTGGTGTTTTCACCTGGAAACGAAAACCACCTCTTTGCCGGTACGAGCGCCGGGCTTTACGAGTCCCAGAATGGCGGCAGCCATTGGGAACGTGTACAGGATGGACGATTGGGTGTGGATATCTCTTCCATAATCTTTCTCGATTCGAAAGGCACCCGGATCATGGCAGCCGACAGTACTTTTGGCGGCGTTTTCCTGAGTGACGACGCCGGGGCACACTGGGACAAGATCGAGAGTCCGGGGTTCGGATCTCCCGTTCGTACTCTCGCCCAGGATCCTTTGCACCCCTCGATTGTCTATCTCGGGACCTCTACCGAAGGTGTCTACCGCCTCTCGCTTCAGACCCAAAAGTAGTGAAATAATCCCGTCCGAAGCAGCGGCTCTGAAACAGCGAAGAAGCCGCCGCTGGGGGCTGATAAACGCCAATAGAAATCGAGGTTCGACCTTGGAGCTTCTGCTCTTGGCCGGCGATCTGACGTCTGAAGTCCAATAGGGTATAATCACGGCTGAGAGTTGCTATGAGCAAACAAGCCCTGGGGATTTTGGCGTTCATGCTATTTCCTGCTCTCTGTTTTCCGCAGGTACGCCCCCGTCCCTTATCGCAACCGCCCGCACCTGCCTTCATGCAGCAGCTAAAATCATTCGATCAAGATGGTTCGGTGACCAAAGTAGTGCTCAAGAATGACCTTACGGTATTGGTATGCGAGGCGCATGCCACTCCGCTGGTGGAGGTTCTGGCTTGGGTCAAGGTGGGCTATCGAGACGATCCCGCCGATCTGGCAGGCATCTCGCGGGTCATGGAACACATGCTCTTGAGGGGAACCGCGACCAGGACGGCTGCCGCCTTGGCCGCCGATATTCAGGCGTCGGGAGGCGAGTTTAACAGCTCCGTCGCCTACGATCACACGTCGTTCGGTGCGATCGTTCCCGCGGCTCAGTGGAAGAAAACTCTTGCGATTCAGGCGGACGCAGTGCTGAACGCGGCGTTGGATCCTCAAGAGCTGAAGCGGCAGGTGGAAGTCATCGGATACGAATGGCAGCGTGAGCTCGCGGATCAGGAGACCCTTGCCGATGTCAAGCTCCTGGCAACGGGCTTTGCCGGCGAGCCCATGGGGCGTGGGCTGTCGTTGCAGGCGGACGCTCTAAGCAAGATCACGCGCGAGAAGCTGCTCGCCTTCTATCGATCGGCTTACAGCCCCGCGCGCATCGTGCTGGTCGTCTGCGGCGACGTCATTCCCTCGGATGTGCTCAGTGCGGTGGTTGACCTTTATGGTAAAGCCAAGGGCGGCTCTGCTGCCGAGAGTCGCGCGCCGGCAGGAGAACCCCAAGCGAGGTTCCGCTACACCCAGATTCGCGGCAGTGACAGGCTGGCCCGCTTGCTGCTGGGATTCCACACTGTCCCTGCCAGTTCGACTGACTACCCGGCGCTCGAAGTGTTGTGTGCTATGTTGGGGACCGGCGAAAGTGCGATCCTCAACCGCAGGTTGAAGTACCAGAAAGGGCTCATCTTTAGCGCAGCGGCCAACCAAGCGGTTTTTGCAGATACCGGGTATCTGCGCCTGCGCCTTGAGTTGGAGCCAAGAGACCTGGACCGTTGCGAGGTGGCTGTCTTTACAGAGCTGGAAATCCTGAGGCGGCAGCCGCTGGACGAAGCCGATCTGGAACGAGCTCGGGCCCAGGTTGAGAGGGAATTCTGGGAGCCGCTGCAGACGGTTTCTGCACGGGCAGAGCGGCTGGCTCGCTTCGAGTCTCTGGGCTCATGGAAAAGCGCGAACGGCTATCTGGCCCGCGTTCAGCAGGTAAAATGGGCCGACATCGTGCGTGTCGCGACCAAGTACTTGAGTCTAGACGATTGCGCCTTGCTCGAGTATCTTCCGGCCGACGCTGAGGCCCGGAACCTGAGCGCCGAGACCGTTCAGGGCACGATCAAGGACCTGGTTGTGCCGGCCGCTAGGCAAGAGATCGCAGAGAGGCAGAAGGTCACTATTCCCGCTCTGGATATTCCTGTTGAGGCCGGCCCATTTGTGCCTACCCAAGTTCGTTACCCTTTTCAGACGGCTTCGATACTGCGCGGCCCGGATCTCTTCATCAGGGAAGACCACACAATGCCCTTGATTCACCTTGGATTCTTTTTTGCCGGCGGCAAACTGACGGAGACTAAAGCCAACGCAGGCATCACAGCGCTCATGCTGCGCACGATGCTCAGGGACAGCAAGACCAAGAACGCCGAGCAGATTTACAGGCAACTGGAGATCTATGGGGCTGCGCTGGTCCCGGTCGTGGAAGACGATTACTTCGGGTTTTATTTTTCTATTCCTTCCTCAAACATAGAGCGTGGACTCGATCTCGTGGGTGAAATGATCAAGTCGCCCAAGCTCGATCCAGAGGAGATCGGACGCCAGAAGCGCATCCAGTCCGGTGCGCTCCGGCGACACACCAGCAGCGAGGCCGCGCGCAGCCGCCTAAGGGAAGCTCTGTTTAACGATTACTCTTACGCGCTCGATGCAAATGGGACTGAGGCCAGCCTTGCAGCCATCACTGCCAAAGCTGTGGAGGCATGGTTTGAGGCGAGTGTTGCGGACAAGAAACCGATGGTCGTGATTGTTGGCGACACGGAGGGAACGAGCCTGGCCGCGTATTTCGTGCGCAATTTCAGCGGCTCCCGCTTCGAGGACGTGAAGATCCCGGAGGGTTTCCCCAAGCCGCTCGAAAACAAGGCCGTGATCGAGGCCAGTTGGGACGTGGGCAGCAGCTCTGTTATGATGGGCTTTCAGGCACCGCCCGCGGGAGATGAGGATTCCTTTCCGATGATGGTGCTTCAGGGTTATGCGTCGGTACTGAGGGGCCGAATACAGGATCGCGTACGCAGTGCTTACCGTGTCTCTTTGGAGTATGAACCCGAGCTCCGCAGCAGCAGCGTGGCTGCTTGCGTGGCAACTGCGCCCGCGGACGAAGAACGGGCGCTGAATGTACTGTCTGATGAATTGCAGCGGCTGGCGACCTCGCCGATTCCATATCGTGACTACCGCTCCGCTGTGAATTCTGCCACAGCAAGACTTCTGATTCGCCAGCAGTATCGTTTCTGCCAGATTGCTGATGTAATCAGGAGTGTTCTCGCGGGAAATGGCATTGCGGGATTTCAGGACTGTTTCGACCGTCTTCAAGATGTCAAACAAACGGATTTGCAGGAAGTTGCGCGGCGCGTTTTCAAGATCGAGAAGTCGGTGACTTTGCGCCTGCACGGCAAGTCCGCACCATAGACAGGACTGTGACGAGAGGAGTGGCTCCTCGCGAGCAGCGACGACTCTTGCCAGTGGGGAGAACGTGCGGCTGAGATATCCTAAATCAAGGATGAGCCGGTTTACCCTCATCCTCGTTACCTTGTGGGTACTGCAAGCTCTGCTGCTTCCTTCTGCGGCCCGGCAATCGCTTTCGCCGGGAATGCGGCTAAGCCTTGGTTTGCTCACGATCTTGCTCGCAGTGCCGGCAGTCTACTATTCATGGAAGCTCTTTGCCGTCGTCCGTGGCAAGCTCCTGTGGAAGATACGCCGGCGCCTGATTCTGGCGCACATCCTGATCGCGGCGATTCCGATAGCGCTGGTGGTGGTGATCCTCTATGTCTCCGGCCTTCTGTTTTATTATCAGCTAAGCTACTTCTTGATTGAAAAACAGATCGGGATGCACACTGCCGAGATCCATGCCTTCAATTCCTCGTTGAGCGCCGGTTTGCAGGAGGCTGCGTCAGGCACTACGGCCGACCTGAGCGAACTGAGATCCGTCCTCGACCGCGACGCCAAGTATCTGTTGGGCGCCTATCGAACGGCGTCGATCGTGCTCCGGCTGGGGGATCCAGCGGCCGGCAGGAGCCAGGCCTACGGAGTGGGAAATGTTCAGCCGGACTTAACCGATTATCAAGTCCCACGATGGGTCGGCGACCATGAGTTCAGCGGACTGATCTACGATGACATACAGCCGGCGATCTATGAGAGCCCAAACCACGAAGGCCATCCTCAGGGGCAGCTTTTCTTGCGAAGCCTGGTGTTCGGCGCGTTCCACGCCGGAATCCCCTACAGCCTGGAGGTGTCGGTGCCTGTTGACGGAGATATGCTTGTCCGCCTGAGGGGGGCGCTGGGGCAGGATCTTCTTCTTGCAGATCATGTCCCCAGCACTGGGTTGAATGTGATGCTGCAGGATACTGGCATTCTCAGGAAGAACATTCTTTGTGCGACCTTCGACCTCGACAACGCCCAAGAGTCGGTAGGGAGGCCCGTGTGGTCCATGGCGCTCTACCCGTATTTATGGAGCAGCGGAACGGAAACCGACCGTCCGGCAGATACCGTGCTGTTTGTGGATTTGTCGACCTCCAAGTTGATTCAGAACGTGTTTCATTCCGAGAGCAACGTGAGCCGAACGATCCTCGGGGCTCTCGAGGTTGTGGTCGGATTCTTTGTGGCAGTCGAACTGTTGTCCTTGATCGGAGGAATTCTCCTTACCAAATCGATCACCAGTGCAGTTCACAACCTTGATCGCGGCACGGACTTCATTCGGCGTGGCGATTTCAGTCATCGCATCGTGGTCAAGACAGAGGATCAATTGGGCGCGCTGGCTAAGTCGTTCAATCAGATGACCGAGTATGTTCAGACCCTGGTCAAAGAGCGTGTGCACAAGGAACGGCTGGAACGGGAGTTGGAAATCGCTAAAGAAGTACAGGAACAACTCTTCCCTAAGCTGGCTCCACAGATGAAAAACATGGAGATAACCGGATTGTGCCTGCCGGCGCGTGTCGTCAGCGGCGACTATTACGATTTTCTCCAGTTTGATGATCAGAGACTGGGAATGGCGTTGGGGGACATCTGCGGGAAGGGCATCTCTGCCGCCTTGCTCATGGCCAACCTGCAGGCGACGTTGCGTAGTAACGTCCTGGCTCGTGGCGTGAAGACTCGCTCGGAGGAGGATGGAGCGGATGTCGCCGGCATGGTGAAGGTTCTGAATCAACAGATCTATGACTTCACCTCGGCAAACAAGTTCGCATCCTTTTTCTACGCGGTCTACGACGACTCGCAGTCCAAGCTGACGTACTGCAATGCGGGACACAATCCGCCGCTGTACTTTAACGAGCACGGTTTTCAGCGCCTGGTCACGGGAGGCACCGTGGTCGGTATCTTTCCCGATGCCGAGTTCGAGCAGGAAACCATCCGATTGCAGCGCGGGGATATACTCCTTGCTTATACTGACGGTATTATCGAGTCGGTAAACGAATATGGAGAGGAGTTTGGTGAACAGCGCCTGATCGACCTGGTTGAGCACAAGCGGGACCTTTCGGCCGAACAGTTGCAGAAGGTCATCGTGGACGAGGTTCTTAGCTGGGCTTTTGAAGAAGAGCGTGATGACGATATGACGCTGATCGTAGCTCGTTTCCGCTGAGCCAGCGCGGAGCATTGAGGAACCAACGGGACATCCCGGCAGAGAGCGCAGAGCACCATTCTCATTTTTGGATGGGCGCACGTCAGGAGAGTGGCGTGAAAGCATCAGGCGGCACTTCTGTTTTTGGATTCTCCGCTCGTCTTTATTATCTTTTTCGTTTAGTCTTGTGGTTTGTGTGCCCTCTCCGGTCATATTTTTCGGTGGCGCGCTTGACGGAAGCGAGCGCTCCGAGATAATCTGCAGTCCGCAATTATTAATGAGATGACCAGAAATTATTAATGAGATAGCTAGATTATGCCTCGAAGATCCTATCTGACGACCTTTGAGATCAGCCAAATTTGTGAAGTAAACCCTACAACCGTGCAAAACTGGGTTAAAGGAAAGAAGCTGAAAGCCCACGTGACGCCGGGCGGGCACAGGAGGGTTCGTCGGGAAGATCTGATTCGCTTCATGAAGGAGTTTGGCATGCCCATCCCGGCAGAACTGGATGAGTCGCCTCCTTTTGTCCTGATCGTGGATGATGAGAAAGAGGTTATCGAACTCCTGACCTCCGTTATGCAGTCCGGAGAAGAAGATATGGAAGTCGCGGGAGCGCAGAGTGGCGTTGATGCGCTCCTGATCATCGGTGAGCGCAAACCTGATCTTGTCGTGCTGGACATCATGATGCCCGGGATGAACGGCATCGAGGTCTGCGAAAGGCTGAAGTCCAGCCCAGTGACCAGGAACCTCAGAATCGTTGCCATCAGCGGTGATCACGATCCAACTGTTCGCAGTCGCGTTTTGGCTGCGGGCGCAGATCTTTTCTTTACCAAGCCGTTTGACATGATTTTGTTTCGAGACGAGTGTCTCAATTTGATGCACTTGCCAAGAGGGAGGTAGGATCTGTCAATTCTCGATCAGTCGGATCGTTGGGCGTCAATGGATCCAGGTTCTATGAGACACCTGGTGCAGTCTTTCTCTGCGCAGGTGGAGGGAGCCATGCAGGTGGCCCGGACCCTCTCCCTGACAGTGCCTTCGCGCATCGGGAATGTAGTCGTCTGTGGAATGGGAGGATCGGCCATCGCCGGCGACGTAATCCGGGCGGCGACGGCGACTTTGCTACCCGTTCCTCTGCTCGTGTGCCGCGACTACCGTCTTCCGGCATTCGTCGACTCGTCCACGCTTGTGTTTGCGAGCAGCTATTCCGGGAATACCGAAGAAACCATCAGTGCTTACGAGCAGGCGCGTGCGGCGGGCGCGTCGATCGTGTGCCTGACGTCGGGTGGAAAGCTGGCCTCCCTGGCGCAATCCCATGGGCATCCGGTGATCCGGCTGCCTGGGGGACTGCCTCCGCGGGCCGCCCTTGGGCATTCCGCTGTCATGCTGCTCGGCGCCCTGTCAGTGTTGGGACTGGCGCCGGACATGACTGAGCCGCTGCGCGAGACGGTGGAGCTGTTAATCCGGCTTGCGGCGCAGTACGGGACAGAGGTTCCTGAGCACGATAACCGGGCCAAAACGATTGCCCGTTCCTTGCAGGGCCGGCTGGTTGCGGTCTACGCTTCCAATGCCAACCTGGATCCGGCGGCCGTACGGTGGCGGGGACAGATGGAGGAGAACGCCAAGAATCTGGCCTTCCACCATCTCCTGCCCGAAATGAACCACAACGAACTCGTAGGCTGGCAACTGCCCGAGCAAGCTCTGCGGCAGATCGGAGTGGTGTTTCTTCGGGATCAAGGCGACCATCCTCAAATGCAGCGCCGCTTCGATTTCACCAAGGAGATCGTGTTGCGCAGGACCAGTGTTGTGCACGAAGTGTGGAGCGAAGGCGAGTCGCTCCTTGCGAGGATATTCTCTGTCATCTGCCTGGGAGACTTCGTCAGTCTCTATCTGGCCTGCCTGAATTCGGTTGATCCGACTCCGGTGTCGGTCATCGAAACTCTAAAACAGCGGCTGGGTGCTTAGGAAGCGGACAACAAGCGGTCGTTAGGCCATGAAGTTCTCGAAGCTACACGGACTCGGAAACGATTTTCTGGTCGCCAGGGCCGAGGCTGCCGCCGAAGCCGGACGGCCTCTCAGCCCGCTCGTGATCAGAGCGTGCCACCGCCACACCGGGATCGGAGCTGATGGCGTCGTTTTCTTCCAGCCGACCGTCGGTGATGCTGAGGCGGACGTTTCGGCGTTGATTTTCAACGCCGACGGCAGCCGCGCTGAAATGTCAGGCAACGGCACGCGCTGCCTGGCTGCATATCTGGTCTATTCTGGCGAATTGCGCACCCAAGTCATCAGGATCCGGACAGTTTCCGGCGTAAAGACCTTTGCCCTCAAGGACCAGAAAGACAGGACCTGCATTTTTGAAAGCTCGTTGGGACAGCCTGTGACCGAGCCGGCCAGAATTCCCGTGCGCCTCGGCACTGGCCCGGCCGCTCTCGTCGACTTTCCTCTTACCGTCGGATCCGAATTTGTGCGGGTCACCATCAGTTCGATGGGGAATCCGCATTGTTCGACATTCTGGCCCAACGTGAACCAAGCTCCCTTGGAGACGCTTGGGCCTATGCTCGAACGGCACGGCTGCTTCCCAAATCGCACGAACGTCGAGTTCATCGAGGTCCTCGACCGTCATCGCATTCGAGTGCGATTCTGGGAGCGCGGCGTCGGGCCGACCCTTGCATCTGGCACTGGCAGCTCGGCGGCGGCCGTCGCCGCAATCCTGAACCGGCTCGTTGAAAGCCCGGTCACGGTGGAAGTGGAGCTGGGAAGTCTGCTGGTTGAGTGGCAGCCGCCCGGCGAGGTATTGCTTACGGGTCCGGCCGAATACATCTGCAGCGGCAACTTTCCGGAATAAGTGAGCCCATGATAGCGCCATTGGATGTGCTCCGTCATTTCAGCGCGAATCTCGACGATGCGCTTGCCCTATTGAAGCGATTGGTCGAAATGGAGTCCGGTTCTTCGGACAAGCGCGGAATCGACGGATTGGCGGAGTTTCTGGCACGCGAGTTTGTCGCCCGCGGGGCCCGGGCCGAAGTTCTACTGCTGACCGGCAGCGGCAACGCGCTCAAAGTGGTCTGGAGGGGCACAGGCTCAGGTCAACCGGTCCTCTTTCTCGGCCATCTGGACACGGTATGGCCTCCCGGAACTGCTGCCGTGCGCCCCTTCGCTTTGAAAGACGGCAAGGCGTACGGGCCAGGCGTTCTTGATATGAAGAGCGGGATTCTGCTGTGCCTGCTTGTTTGCAGCGCGCTCCACGAGCAGCACCTGCGCTCGAACAGTGACGTGCTCTTCTTCTTCACGCCGGATGAGGAGACCGGCTCGGCCGGAGGCCTGCCGCTCCTCACGCCGATCGCCAAAGCCTGTCGCGCCGTGCTGTGCGTGGAACCGCCCCTTCCGGGAGGGGGAGCCAAGACCTTCCGCAAAGGAGAGACGGGAGGCGGGAGCGACGGTTCATTTACCGCGGCGCTAGGGATTCCCACCCTCGACGGTCTCGGAGTCGACGGTGACGGCGCACACGCGGTACACGAGCACATCCTGGTTTCCGACCTGCCGCGACGCGCTGCCTTGCTCGGCCTACTGGCGCAGGAGTTGTCACAATGACAGGCGAAACGACCCCTCGATGGCTTGTCCATGAGCTTCGCTGGTGTAGATCCGGCCGGAGATCCCGCAAGAGCGTAATGCGCAAACAGGTCTTGCCGGCGGCAGTCCTATTCATTGCCACAATCGTCTTCGCGGCCAACTCCATGGGCCAAGCTACAGAACCGCCCAAAGCGTTTGTTTTCGTCGGAGCTCAATACATCATTACTGCGGAAGTGTCCGAACCGCACCAGTTCGTACTTAACTTCTTCAATTTGTCGGAATATGTGATCGTGGTGCAGCCCAGCGAGTTTATTTACAAAGGCGCCTCAGGGCAGTTTTATATCGGACAAGTCTTTGACCTGCCGACCAAAGGGACGCGAGGAGATTCCTATCGCTATAGCGCTTCCTTTCTGCTCAATGGTTTCTCATTCAAAGGGCTCAATGTCATCGGCGCCTTTCATGAGCAGGACCATATCGAAGAGCTGAGCGTTCGCATCGGCGCCAAGCGCTTCTATCTTCAGCCGGTCGACAGAGCTCAGTTCGATCAACTGGCGGCCAAAGTCGGCGATCTCGATCTGAAGAACCCCGATTCGCAGGCAGCATTACGCAACGCCAACATCGCCGAAATTGGCCGCGTTGCCAGTACGGACGGGACTTCGGAGTGGGACAAGGACTGGCAAAATCTGCTCATGCCCGACGGCATGAACCCGCCACGAACTTTGGAAAGCCCTGAGGTGAGGCCTACCGAGGAGGCTCGCCGCACCAACACCTACGGCACGGTCAAGCTCTCGGCGATCATTACCAGGGACGGGACGATTCAGGATCTAGCTGTGGTTAAGGGATTGGGGCATGGCCTCGACGAGCGCACCATCGAAGCGGTCAAGACCAGTTGGATCTTTCTGCCTGCCACCAAGAACGGCGAAGTGATCGAGACCAGCATCAAATTCAACGTGACCTTCTCCCCGCCCAAAAGCCAGTAGTCAGGCGTCGGAAAAAATCCGGCCAGCAGATCTGAGTTGCGCACGTTAACTAGTTTCTGTCGCGAAACTCAATAGCTGAGCCGAAAGACCCCTCGATTTGACAGATAAGTGGGGGCGGGCTTTAGCCCGTTCCCGGCGCCCCCAAATGGGAACACTAACGAATTAAATTCCATATCTTCACTGAAAGAAAGGAATTACTGTCCTGCAACTGGTTGCATCCATGGAAAGGGCAATTGGGGCGCGGGCTAAAGCCCGCCCCCACTAAAGGGATCCTATCGGTACTCTGTCTTTCGGCTAAGGCAGTTTCGCGACAGAAACTAACTAGGCGGGTTACTCCAGTATCGCTTTAGATCGCATAAGCCCAATCTGTGCTATTCTCCGCCCAGCCCCCAAAGCAATTTCCTATTAATAACTGCAGAGCCAAGACAACAACATTAGCGTCGCGCACCCTCGATGGTTTACAATGTTTGATTAACCAGGGAGTAACGATATGCTGCGATATTTTTTGCGTTTTGCGGTTCTTGCCGTTGCGCTCTTTCCCTCTTCCTCCTTTGGTCAAGGCAAAGGCGGTTCAGCTGCTTTGGTGGGAACACTAACCATCACGGCCAAGGAAGGCACTAAACTGCCCGACTCATTTTTTGTGGTCCTCTACAGAAATACGAGCAGGACTGATACGACCAAGACTGAAATCGGCCGTCAAGCCGTAGCCAATCACGGGAGCTACCGATTCACCGGCATTTCTGGCGGTGACTATGAAATCGCCGTAGAGGGAGATGGCCGGACTCTCGGACGCATGTCATTCACTATTAACTCCACGCGGGTCGGCGACGTTCGACAGGACCTGGAGCTGCAATGGCGCGAGAAATCGGGTCCGACACCCGCCAATGCCGGAACCATTTCCTCCTTGGATCTGTATAAGCGCAATCCGGAGAACGAGAGTCTGATGAAGCAGGCTCTGGCCGAGAGCGACAAAAAGAACTATGCCGAGGCGGCCACACTCCTGAAGTGGATCGTGGATGCAGACCCCAAGGATTTCGAGGCGTGGACCGAGCTGGGAAACGTGCTGTTCGCGCAGGGGAATCAAGGCGAGGCCGAAAAGGCTTTCCGTCGCGCGCTGGAAGAGCGGCCCTCCTATCCGGTAGCGCTATTGAATCTCGGCAAGATGAACTATGGCCAGAAAAACTACGATGCGGCTATAACGATATTGAGCCAGCTGATCAGCGCGCATCCCGAGTCTGCCGAAGCCCATCGTTTCCTCGGCGAAGCCTATCTGCGAATCAAAAAGGGCTCGAAGGCTGTTCCGGAGTTGGAGGAAGCCGCCCGCCTTGATCCGGGGAACCAGGCGGAGGCTCACCTGAGCTTGGCAGCTCTCTACGATGCGGCGAACCTGAAGGACAGGGCGGCAGCCGAGTATGAAAAGTTCTTGGCCAAAAAGCCCGACTACCCTGACAAGAAGAAGCTTGAAAAATATATCCGCGAAAATAAGAAACGCGAATCTTTGTGATGTAGAGTTTTTTGCGTGGGCCCTCAGCGTACCCCTTTGAATGCTTACAATTCATTTTGACCTGGCGTGCTCGCCATATCCCGTCCTGCTCTGGTGATCTTAGGCTACCGGTACATCCCTCGGTTTCCAAAATTCTGTTTGACTTGAGTCAATTTCTGCTAATATGGGACTAGAAATTAGGGCTGTCTAAGAATCTGAAGGTTGGAAGTCTCTTTCGCTGATTGCGGATTTTCGGGTGGCTGAGCTCCTTGAATCCCTGGCAAGGTTGCCTCCCGAGACATGGGGAACCTTAGTGCATCTTGCCTCCATGCCAGGAGACTATGGAACTCTTCGGAATTTTGTTGGCAACCACTTAGAAAGGGAGAGCTAAACATGCGAAGATTGGTTTTGTCTGCTTTGCTGTTGGTTTTGCTGACGCCTGTCCTCTTCGGGCAAGCAGTCACCTCACTGACGGGGGTCGTCACCGATCCGAGCGGTGCCGTCGTGCCCGGGGCGACGATCACTATTGTCAACACCCAGACCGGCGTCCAGCGTGAAACCATGTCCAACGGAGTGGGAAGCTACACTTTCCCATCCGTGTTGCCGGGGACATACAACTTGACAGCCAAAATGACGGGATTCACTTCCGTTGGAGTCAAGAACATTCCGTTGCAGGTGAACACGCCGGCGACGGTCAACGTCAAGTTTGAGAAGGTCGGAGGCGTTTCGGAAACCGTCACGGTCGAGGCGTCCGGGGTGCAGGTAAACACTACCGACGCCTCGATAGGCAATACGATCACTGCCTCGTCCATTACCCAGCTCCCATCTTACGCCCGCGATGTCGTCAACCTGCTCCTGCTCCAGCCCGGCGTCACCACGGGCGGAAATGTCAATGGTGGGAAATCGGATCAGGCCAACGTCACGCTCGACGGTGTTGACGTCAATGACCAGGTCAATCGCAGCCTCACCAGCGTGCTGCGCGTCACTCTCGATTCCGTTCAGGAGTTCCGCACGACCACCACGGGTGCGAACTCAGACCAGGGGCGCGGCTCCGGCGCCGAGGTCGCTCTGGTGACCAAGAACGGCACCAATTCGTATCACGGCTCGCTGTATGAATACAACCGCAACACCCTGTTCGCGGCCAACAGCTTCTTCAACAACCGCGGTCTGAAGCCGATCTACAACGGCGACGGCCCGGCATACCACACCTACTGCACACCGCAGCAGCTCGCCACCGAGTGGGATAAATGCAAAGCACCGAACGCAGCCCTGCTGATCAACATTTTCGGCGGCTCGATCGGAGGGCCGATTATCAAGAACAAGCTGTTTTTGTTCGCCAACTACGAGGGCAACCGCAATGCGAGCGCCAGTACTCAAAATCGCACGGTCCCTACCGACAACCTGCGCAACGGGATCGTGACGTACCACAACTCGGCCGGCGCCCTAACGACAATCGGTCCAGCCGATATCAAAACCTACGTCGACCCGCTGGGCATCGGCCCCAATCCGAAGTCGCTCGCGGCTTTCGCCCTATACCCGCGTGGGAACGTCGCCGGTACGGGTGACGGCCTTAACACGATCACTTACCAGTTCATTGCGCCGCGGCACACCAAGACCGACACCTACATTTCGCGCCTGGATTACACGGTGGACAACGCCGGCAGGCACCAGCTGATGCTGCGCGGAAGCCTCCAGAATGACCATGAGGGCAGCACACCTAATTTCCCGGGACAGCCGGGGTCTTCGGAAACCCTTTCGAATAACAAGGGATTGGCCGCCGGCTACACATGGGTGCTGCGTCCGAACATTGTCAACACGGTCCGGTACGGTTTCACCCGGCAGGGCGGGGAGTCGACCGGCCTTGGGCATTCCTCGTATACAACTTTCCGGGGCTACCAAGCCCTCTACTCAACCAGCACACCCTCGACGCGCTTTGTCCCCGTGCACACCATCACCGAGGACTTCTCCTGGATGAAGGGGGATCATGATTTCCGTTTCGGCACCACCATTCGCATGATCTCGAATAGAAGGACCACTATCAGTCCGTTCAGCAGCGCGATAACGAACGCGTCCGGCCTCGCGGGGAGTGGCTCTGAGTTGTATGCCTACATCCCGGGAGGAATCAGATCAGGAGACATCCAGAGTTACACCTACGCCATGACCGCGTTGCTCGGCTTGATCAGTCAGATTGACGGCCGTTACAACTACAAGGCCAACCGTGACGGGAGCGCAACGGTTATCCCTGCGGGTGATCAGGTGCTTCGAAATATGGCAAACAAAGAGTACGAACTGTACGCCCAGGACAGCTGGAAAATCCGGCGCAACTTCACCATCACGGCGGGCATCCGGCTTTCGATCATGCCGCCGGTGCGCGAAACCAATGGCCAACAGGTCTCTCCGAGCGTTCCGCTGTCCGAGTGGCTTGCCCAGCGTTGGTATCTTGGGGCGCAGGGCCTTCCCCAGAGCCAAGCCCCACCCATCGCATTCGTGCTATCGTCCAGCCCTGTGGGCAGGCCGATGTACCCGGAGCGCAACAACTGGGCCCCGCGCCTGGGCTTGGCATACTCACCCAGCGGATCCGAAGGGCTGGCCAAGTTTCTGTTCGGCGGCCCGGGCAAGAGCTCGATTCGGGCCGGATTCGGGATGTATTACGACATGGTAGGGCAGCCCCTGGCGGCCTCGTTCAGCAGCACCGCCTTCGGCTTGTCTACGTCCATTTCCAACCCGCTGAACACGTTGGGTGCCTCCACGGCTCCGCGCTTTACGGACTTCTATAGCATGCCCGGCGCGCCCTACCTCCCGCCGGCGCCCCCGGCCGGATTCCCGGTCACATATCCCGATCTCTTTGCGATTACCAACAGCATCGATGATCAGCTGAAGGCGCCCTACACAATGAACATGAACTTCAGCTGGGGCCGCGAGTTCGGCAAGGGCCTCTTTGTTCAGGCCGCTTATGTCGGACGCCTCTCGCGGCGTTCCCTGATCCAGCGCGATCTGGCCATGCCCACCAACATGAGGGACCCGGCGTCCAGCATGACATACTTCCAGGCCATGAAGCAGATCGCGATTTACACGGACATCATCAACCTCGCCAACCGCAGCAAGACGACCGATGCGTCGTACAAGAATCTCGCACCGATTCCGTTCTTCGAAAATCTGTGGCCGGCTGCGGCAGGGGGCGGATATACAGCCACCCAGAACATCGCCAACTACTACGTCAGAAACAGCAATCAGGGGGATTTCACCAACGTCCTCAACGGAATGGACGAGATCTGCGGCGGAACCACGACTACCTTCAATTCGAGGGGCGTGGCCACCATGCTCCCCTGCTCCAAGTTTGGCGCGAACGCGCTGTTCAACGGGCAATTCGGCGCGCTGTCAGGCCCGAGCTCCATCGGTTCCGGAGCCTACCACTCCGCTCAGTTGACCGTGCGCAAGCGCTTCAGCAACGACCTGCAGTTCGATTTCAATTACACTCTCTCCAAGTCCATCGACATCGGTTCCGGGAATGAAGGCGGATCCTTCGGCAGCGGGTTCGTCACCAACACCTGGGATACGAGCATACAGAGGGCCGTCTCCAACTACGACAGTCTGCACATCCTCAACGTTTACGGCGTGTGGAGACTGCCTGTTGGCCGCGGCACGAAGTTCGGCAGGCAGATGAACAAGTTCCTTGATGCTGCCGTCGGCGGCTGGCAGCTTTCGGGCATTTTGCGCATGAACTCCGCTACGCCGCAAGGTAGCGGTACTGGGTCGGTGTGGCCCACGAACTGGCAGCTCAGCGGTCCGGGCACGGCTACGGGCATTCCGTTGCCGCCATTCAAAATCAATAAGAACGGGACGCAGGTCAACGGCAATACGTACCCCATGGCGTTTGCCACGCAGGCGGACGCCATTGCGTCGATCGCCTCTTATCGGCAGGCATTTGCAGGCGAGTACGGAACCCGCAACGACGTCCGCATCAACGGCAATTGGTCTATCGATACCGGACTCTTCAAAGAGTTCAGGATGCCCTATAACGAAGGGCACGTAGTCCAGCTCCGTTGGGAGTCCTTCAATGTGACCAACACCGCGATAATGTCCTGCGGTCTCGGATCTCTGGACAGTACGGGGACCTGGGGCCGGTGCACCGGTCAGCGGACTTCGCCGCGGCAGATGCAGTTCGCACTGCGCTACCAGTTCTGACGCGCGAGCTAACCTGATGTGAAAAAGGGGCAAGCCACCGCGGCTTGCCCCTTTCTGTTGTGTGAGCAGCATCTGATCTATTGATATATGCTAATATGACCAAGATGCTGACATTTATGCTGACCTTCGGCCGGCGGCTCTCCTTTTTATCAACTCTTGCGCTCCTGGCGGCATTGCCCATCGAGAGTTCGAACCAGGCGCTGCAAGAACGACCGGCTGCTCAACAGATTCGCGTAAGGACAGGGGAGGTGGTCGTAGACGTCAACGTGACAGATTCGGGCGGCAGCCCCGTCCGTGGCCTCACGGCAGCAGATTTTGAAGTCTATGAGGACGGCATCAAACAGCAGATTGCATCTTTCCGCTTCATATCTGGAAACACACTCGAGCAAAGTCAGCAAGCTCGGAGCGCAGGCATCCAGTCATCCCAGCTGATTGCCGACACCCCGGCCTTCCCGCATCTGGTCTCGCTGGTTTTTGACAAGGTCAATGTGGAACATGGTGAGGCATTGCGGGCGGCAGACGCCGCCAAGGGCTATGTGGAGAAGTTTCTTCACAAGGACGATTTGGCCGCAGTGTACGGAATCAGCATGGGCGTTCATGTGTATCAGCGTTTCACCAGTGATCGTGCGAGTCTCCTCAAGGCCATCCAGGATTGCATCGCGGGAAACACGCGACATACCGGCGAGGTGTCGGATGAGATTCGCACCGCGCTCTCAACCTGGATGCCTGGCGTGTCAACGGATGAAGACAAGATTCAAAGGGCATATTCCGCCGGCCCTGCCGAACTTCTCCAGTTCCCGGAGCTGGAGGAGCTGCTGGTGCTTCTGAAGTTCCGGGATATCGATTTGCAGGCTCGCGGCAACAGGAGCCTGACGGGGCTGCTCTCCATCATCGAAGGTCAAAAATCCATTCCGGGGCGCAAATCCATGATTTTTCTCTCCAGCGGATTTGCGCTGCCCGTGAAAGGGGGCCGAAATTTGGGGGGAGCAATGGAATTCCGCACCATTACTGGCGCTGCAAACCGCGCCGGAGTGACTATCTATTCCATTGACGTCACGGGCGTTAGGGGGCAGGACCCTGAAGAGGAACGCCAGGCCGCTCTGAGAGCGGCAGGGAATTCGCGAACTGTGGTCGGTCCCAACTCGTCACTCGGACTCTTGTCAATGACCGTGGGATTGAATCCGCTTGACAACCTCTTGATGCTGTCTGAAGAAACCGGGGGCTATGCCGTCACCAACACAAGCAACCTGGTCGCCGGGATCGAGAAAATCGGCGCCTACCTGGAAGAGTATTACGTGCTCACATATTCGCCCTCGAATCTCATCACCGATGGCAAGTTCCGTTCCATCTCAGTCAAACTCAAGCGGCCGAAGGTCAACGTGCACGCGCGCAAAGGTTACTTTGCGCTTCCGGACACCGACCGGCTTCCGCTGGTGGCTTTTGAGGCTGAGCTGCTGGAACATATCAATGCAAAGTCTCCCCCCGCAAGTTTCCCGGTGTATGTCGGGGGATACTCGTTTCCCGGGCACGATGCCACGCCGACGGCAGCTTTGCTTGTGCAGTTTCCGTTGACGAAGTTCAAGTTCGAAAAGCTTCGCGAAACCAGGCAGTACCAGGCGCAAGCGGACGTGCTGCTGCTAATTAAGAAAGCGGATGGTTCGATTATTCATCGGCTCAGTCAGCAATATGAACTGGGATATTCCCAGGAGCCGACCCAGAGCATGCGCAAAAGAGGATTCTCTTTCTATCGAAGAATGCCCCTGGAACCTGGCGATTATTTTTTGGAGGCCGTTGTGCGAGACCGTCGCACGGACAACGCCTCTGTCAGGAAAACTGAATTCCATGTAGCTCCCGCCAATCAACAAGAACTGGCGCTGAGCAGTGTCGCCTTGGGCAGGGAGTCAGTCCCGGCCGCCGAAAACGATACTTCGGAGAATCCCTTTCATTTGGACGATCCTCTGCGAGTAGCGGAAACCGGCGTCCGGCCGAATCTCTCGGCTGTTTACAGCAAATCTTCCGACAAGGAAATACTCGTATACTTCGTTGCGCGCGCCCGCATCGCGTCGTCGCAGATCCAATGCACCTTTGAGTTTTTCAGAGATGGCATGCCGGATTTGAAGCTCGAGCAGGCGTTTGCTGCCATCGACGCAGAGGGAAAGGTCCAATGCCTGAAAAGGATTGGACTCGACCAACTCAAGCCTGGCAGTTATGAGCTGCGCCTGAATGTCAGTAATGCAAGCGTGTCTGCGTTTGGCGTCGCGAAGTTTCGGATAGATCCATAAAGTTCCTTTCAAATGCCGGCGCAGCCAGGCGACGCTCGTTCCGCACCCCGGGGCGGTCCCTGCGGTTTTGCATGGAATGATCCGAGCCGATTCCTTACGATGAACGGGTTGGTTCAGCAGCCAAAGGCGCGGACGACCGCCTGAGGTAAAGAAACTCGGACGTCCCGCAACTGCGCCGCACTTGGTCGATTGGAACCGGGAAACGGCAAAAATCGCGACCGACATCGGGGGAGTAGAAATCCAGATCCACACCTCAAGCGTCGTGAAATCAACCGATGCCAGGACGTCCCAATGGGCCGCGAGGAGATTCCTATCGCTATAGCGCTTCCTTTCTGCTCAGAGGTGAGGCCCACCGAGGAGGCTCGCCGCACCAACACCTACGGCACGGTCAAGCTCTCAGCGATCATTACCAGGGACGGGACGATTCAGGATCTAGCTGTGGTTAAAGGATTGGGGCATGGCCTCGACGAGCGCGCCATCGAAGCGGTCAAGACCAGTTGGATTTTTCTGCCTGCCACCAAGAACGGCGAAGTGATCGAGACCAGCATCAAATTCAACGTGACCTTCTCCCCGCCCAAAAGCCAATAGTCGAGGGGGCAAAATAACCGGACAGCAAATCGGAGCTGCACGCAACAGGGCCACGTCCTGGTTGAGCGTGTCCCGTTCACGCGGAATATGTGGCCTGTCGTCTCAAAAAACCTCCAGTCTGTCTGCGTCCTCCGGCGCCGCGGGCGCGAGCGGCGGCGGCCGGCAGGCCGGCAAAAGTACTTCTCTCCTGACTCTCCTTATCTTCCTGCCATTTTGACCTGTCTCCCGATTTCCGGCTTTTGACCGGACGGTCCCCGCTTACTCGTCATTGTCCGCTTGCACCGTACTCTTGAGTTCGTCGAGGAAATCTGGGAGCGCTGCCGTTATTCGGTTCCAGTTGGGAATCAACGGCGTTCCGAGTGGATCATCCCGGAATGTCTCGGCAGCCAGTTTGAGGGTCTGAACGAACATCTCAACGGCCACCTCTTCTTCGTGCCGGTCGAAAAGGAGCCCGTCTATGAGCGCGTCGGCGTGATAACGGGTGATGGTGTCCTCCGCGATCCTAATGTAGGCGGACTGCAGCGTGTTGAATACGCCGGGAGTGAAGACGGCTCCCTCGGCAGACAGCGTGCGCAGCAGTGACTTGACGATGTCGACGGCCATCTTCATCAATCCGCGCGAGGGATCTCCCGCCGACAGCGTCTGATGTTTGTGTTCGTAAGTTTCGCAGAGCTCAGTCTGGCAGACCCTTTTTACCGCGCAGTTGCGGAAGATCTCCGCAAGCACTCCGACCTCCAAACCCCAGTCCGCCGGGATCCGGTTGGCTCGCGCCAAGTCCGCTTGCATCGAGAACTCGCCGGCCAGCGGGTAGCGAAAGCTGTCCAGAAAAACCAGGAACGGGGTGTATCCGAATATCCTTTGAAACGCGCGGATGAGTGGAGTCATCAGCAGCCTAGTCACGCGCCCGTGCATGCGATCTGTCACGCGGGCATAATATCCTTTGCAAAACTCGAAGTTGATGTTCGGGTTTGCAACCGGATAACAGAGGCGGGCGAGCAACTCCCTGCTGTAGCTCGTGATGTCACAGTCGTGGAGTGTAATTATGTCGCTTTTGCGGGTGGCCAGGATATAGCCATAGGCCATCCAGCAAGAGCGCCCCTTGCCGTCTCCTCCTACGGGAAGGTTGTTTTCGTGGAGCTTGTCATAGAGCGCTTGAATTCGTGGCCCGTTGTTCCATACGAATTCCGCTTTTACCGGCAGTCCGGACATCATCTGCCGGGCGCGGGCAAACTGCTGGCTGCTGGCGCCGCTCATCGTGACCACAATTTGCCTGAGGTACTTGACCTGCTTCAGTTGCTCTATGATCAAGGGCATCGCAGGCCCTTCGAACTCGCTGTAGAGCGCCGGCAAAACGAGAGCCATAGGCCTCTGGGTCGAATAACTAATCAATTCCTGTTCGAGGGCCGTTTCTCTTCCTCCTACAAGCCGATGCAACGTGGCAACAACCCCGGTTTGATAAAAGTCGGACATGATCAGCCTCCATGATGGGACGTCTTGGTATGGTATGGATCAGGGTGTCATGTGGGCAGTAAGGACGTCAGGCGGGAGTGCCCGCAATCAACCCTTTGCCATTTTCTATTTGCTCTGTAAGCATCTTACCACACCCCGACTCTGTTTATTCTTGCCCAGGGAGCATGAGAGACGTGGCAACCCGTTACCCGTTCGGCGCGGCATTCTGTGAGCACCTCCAGTGAATCGCAATTGATGTGGAGCTTCCAGTCACGCCCGTCCCTTTCGTCGGAGGGATCCTCCACGGAAAATAGCCGCTCGCACAGGCGCGCTTGGATGCGGATTGCATGTGCCGCCGAAACCCAACCTAAGGAAGCCAGCGTCCGGGCGGGTGATGGGATAGTCAGAACAAGCCGCTTTCTGAGGTCGAAGTCCCGCTATTGCGGCGCCCCAACTTCTGAGTTGTGTATGTTGACTTTGCGGGTTACTCCAGTACCGCATTAGATCCCATGAGCCCAACCTATGCTATTCTCCGCCCAGCCTCCCAAAGCGATTTCCTATTAATTAATAATTCGACGCCAGTAGCATCAATTTATTGTAAAATCAGCAGTTGTCGGCACCATAGGAGGCTGGAGCAGTCGTCGGAGTTAACATGAGAACTACAACTCAGAACCTGGAGCGCCGCGATAGGAGGGCTTCGACGCCAAAAGGCCGGCTTGTTCCGACTATCCCCCATGGCAGAATGGCCAAGGCGCGCCGCTGGATGCTTCCGGTCTTTGTCCTGTCGGGCTTCAGCGGCCTCGTCCTGGAAGTCGTCTGGGTACGCCTGGCCACCCTGGCCCTAGGCATCACCATCCACGCCGTTGCCATCGTCGTCGCCGCCTTCATGGCGGGACTCGCCATCGGCAGTTACCTGTTCGGGCGCATAGCCGACGCTCGCCAGCCGCGTCTGGCGATGTATGCGGCCCTCGAAGGCGGCATCGCCATCCTCGGACTGGGCGTCACCTGGCTCCTGCAGCAGATGCCCCGGTGGGTGGCAGAAGCCAGCGCCAATGGCAATGGTCCCTCCGTGATGGAGGCTGCGCTGGTGTTCTTCCTGGTCCTTCCCCCGTGCATTCTGATGGGTGCCACGCTCCCCGTGCTGTCCCGCACGCTGGCGGACCCCGCAGGCGCCACTCGTTGGGTGGGATGGCTTTACGGGTCCAACACCTTCGGTGCCGTCGCGGGAGCGTTCCTCACCGACTTTGCCCTCATCCCTTCGATGGGAGTGACGATGACCGCCGTTACGGCCGTGGCGTGCAGCGGCCTCGCAGCGCTGGCGAGTCTCATCGTGGCCGGACGCTGCCCGGCGGGCGTGGCGGATGCTGCCCGGCCAGCCCGGCTGTCTCAGGCGGCACCATGGCCCCTCTACGTGGCTTATGGCGTCAGTGGCTTTGCCGCTCTGGGCCTGCAGATGACGTGGACGCGCTTGTTCCTCATGTACATGCCGGGCCGGGCCTTTGTGTTCAGCCTCATCCTGACAACGTTCCTGGCTGGTGTTGCCATCGGCAGTGCCGCTGCGGCCGGCTGGGCCACTCGCAGTGGCCGCCCGGGCACGGTGCTGGTTGGCATGCAGGCGCTCCTGGCCGGGACCGTGCTGGCCGGCGTGCTGTGGATCAATCCCGTGGATCGGATGCTGATGACTCCCACCGTGGCTGACCGACTCCTGGAGGCCGCCCGGCTGGGAGCGGCCGACAGAATCGGCTTCCGTTTCGATGTGCTCCAGGGGTTGGGCCGGGCCGTCGCCTTGTTCGCCTTGCCAACGCTGCTGATGGGCGCCATCTTCCCGTTTGTCAGTCGAGTGGCGCTCGACGAGCGCGGCGGCACGGGACGCCCCATCGGCGAACTATACGCCGCCAACACCGTCGGTGGCATTGCCGGCTCCATCGCTGTCGGCTTCTGGATCCTGCCTGGCCGAGGCGCGCAAGGGACCCTGCTCTGGCTGGCCGCTCTCATCGTTGTGGCGGCGGCATTGACCGGCTGGTGGTACGCCCGGCCCCGCGTCACGGCGGCCAGCCTGGCTGCCCTGGGCGCCGTTGCCTGCGTGGCGTTCGCGCTCCTACCCTCCGACACCCTGCTGCGCCTGGTGTACCTGTCGCAACACACCCGCCACCTTGCGGTGGAGCCTTCCCAGGTGCGTATGTTGAAGGAGGGCCCGTACGGGACGGTGACGGTGGTTGAGACGCTCCGGGGTCCCGCCTTGTTAGTAGACAGCGTGCGCATGATGGGTGGCGGCCTGGAGGCGCAGCGCTACGCCTGCCTGGAGGGACACCTGCCGGTGCTGCTCCATCCTGCCCCGCGCCAGGCGCTGGTCATCGGCTTTGGCATAGGCATGTCCATGGGGGCCGTCAGCCTGCATCCCAGCCTGGAGAAGACGCGCTGTGTGGAGCTGAATCCAACGGTGCTGGAGACGGAGCCATGGTTTGAGTCCGTGAACTACGATGTTCTGCATCGTCCCCGGACGGAGGTGGTGCTTGGAGACGGACGCAACTACCTGCTGCGCAGCAACGAGAAGTTTGATGTGATGACGTTCGAGCCGCCACCTCCCGTCAATGCCGGCGTGGTAAACCTCTACTCGCAGGAGTTCTATCGGCTTTGCCGTGATCACTTGACGACCCTGGGCGTGGTGGCGCAGTGGGTGCCGCTGAGCACGCTCGGGGACGATGGGGCTCGTATGGTCATCCACACCTTCCAGTCGGTGTTTCCCTTCGCCACGCTGTGGCAGGGCTCGCCAAACAACCTGGTGCTGGTGGGATCGGTGTCCCCCGTGACCATTGATGTCAACCGCCTCCGGGACGCCTTCCATCACCCCGAGCTGGGGAAGGCGTTGCAGGGCATAGGCCTGGAGGACGACTTAAGCCTGCTGAGCACCTTTCTGCACGGACCCGACGCCCTGCAGGCCTATGCCGGGCAGGCGCCCATCGTGACGGACGACCATCCGTGGTTGGAGTACTGCATCTCGGAGCTCCGCCCGGTGGATCCGTGGCTTCGTCAGCGGTCGATGGCCGAACTGCGGAGATACCTGCGCAACTTTGCACCGGAGCGAGAGGCCGCGCTGCAGGAGCGGCTGGAGGCCTGGCAGCGATTGTACGACCTGGCTTCGTACACCGTATCCGTCCCCGACGACTCGGTGCGGGCCCTGTACTACTACACCTTGGCCCATCGCATCCACGCCGTGCTTCCGGACAACCCCTACGCCAATCTGGTGCTGGTACTGGACGACGATGGCATGCGGAAGAGCGAGGAGGAAGCGGCCCGATTCGCCAGCCTGAAGTCCCTGGGGGCCTGGGCCATGCGACTGATGCTGCGGTCGCGTTACCAGGAAGCGGTGACCGTGCTGCAGCAGGCAGCCTCGGCAGCGCCGCAGCATCCCCTGCCGCGGCTGCTGCTGGGCGTCGTCGCATGGTCGGAGGGTCACGCCGAAGAGGCCAACCGCCAGATCCAGCAGGGTCTGGACCTGCTCAGCACCGACGCCCTGCGGCAGATGACGGCTGTCCTGTTGCAGGAGAGCGGCGTTCCGGTTCCCCTGCGGAAATGACGCCGGCGCCTCGCAAGACGGGCCTGGTGGGGTATCCCATGATGGCCTCAGATGTGGAGCGTTTCGCTCGTGACTCTGAGGTTACGAGGCTGGGGTCTGGTAGTACAGTCGGATCGCGTCAAGCAGGGAAGGGATGGTGTTTTCACGGGGCACGATCTCAGCTTGCTTCCCTAAGGAAGCCAGCGTCCGGGCGGTGATCGGGCCGAGCGCGGCAACGGTCGCATCCGACAGCATTTTTCTCCCACTCTCGCTGCCGAGCAGGGCGACGAAGTTGTTTATCGTGGAGGAACTGGTGAATACCAGAAGGTCCGGGGTGCAAGCGAGCACAGACTGCACCTGCTCAGCGTCGATCTCGGGCAGAGTATTTTCATAGCAGGGCGCAACATCGACCCGGGCGCCGGCTGCCTCGAGCGAGCGCGGCAGCAGGTCGCGGGCTTCTTTGGCGCGAGGAAGCAGGATTCGCAGGCCGGCCAGCCCACGCAAACCCCCACATCTTTCCTCGAGAGCAGAGAGTATTCCTTCCGCAACATACTCCCTCGGAACCAGGGAGACGCTGACTCCGGCGGTCTCGAGTGCGGCGGCGGTGGCCGGACCCACAGCGCAAACCTGCGGGTGCCGGCATCGGTTTCTGGGGATATTTCTTTCCTCCATCCGCGTCAGGAAATAATGGACACCGTAAGTACTCGTGAAGATGATCCACGAATACGCGCTCAGATCGTCCAAGGCCGCGTCCAGCGCGCGCTTGTCGGCAATCCCCCTGATCGAGATGACGGGAAATATGATGACCTTGGCCCCGAGCGCTTTGAGTCCGGCCGCTAGAGCCTCGGACTTCGTCTCACTGCATGCGACGAGGGCGGTTCGGTGCGTGAGTGGCAACTGAAGCTGGGACATGGGTCAGCGCAGCGACTGAAGAATCTCCGCCCCTCCCATCGAAAGTAGTCTCTCCGCAAGTGCCTCGGCAGCCTCATTGGCTGTTGCGAGGGAGCACTCCGCCGAATCCCGAATGACGGCCGTGCCGTCGGGAGTCGCCACCAGGCCTTCGATAGTGCACATGCCATTCAAAGATCGGGCGTGCACGGCGATCGGACTATTGCATCCGCCTCCCATGCGGCGCAGAAACGCGCGCTCCGCGAACACGGCTGCCGCAGTCGCGGGCTCGTTGAGGCCGGCGATCATAGCCGCGGCCCGCTCATCGCCTTGGCGGATCTGAAGCGCCAGGGCCCCCTGGCCTGGCGCGGGTAACATCTCCCGATAGTCGAAGTACACGCTGATTCGGTCTTGCAGCCCTAAGCGGTTGAGCCCGGCACAGGCAAGAATGATGGCATCGTAATTTCGCTCTGCCAGCTTTTGAAGGCGCGTCTCCACATTGCCGCGGATGTCCTTGACCGCGAGATCCGGCCGCAGCGCCCGCAGCTGCGCTTGGCGCCGGACGCTTCCGGTGCCAATCACGGCGCCGGGCGGAAGGTCCTCCAGCCTGCGACAACTGCTGCCAGCGATCAAGGCGTCGCGTGCATCCTCGCGCGCCGGAATCGCGCCGATCGCGAGGGCATCGGGAATTCTGGTGGGAAGGTCTTTCATGCTGTGTACCGCCAAATCGATGTCCGAGGCCAGCAGGGCTTCCTCGATCTCTCTCACGAACACGCCCGTCGCGGAGGCTGATCGGATTGGCGTTTTCGTATCCTTGTCAGCAGACGTCTTGATGATTCTTACTGTAATCCGGGCATCGGGGAAACGCTCGAGGATCTTTTCTTCGACCCATTTGGTTTGCGCCCGTGCCAGGGGACTGCCTCGGGTGCCGATCGTCAGCATATGGATGAATTCCTTTGTGGCAGGCTGCCCTTCGAGCGCTGAGAGACGAAAGAGCGCCGCCCTGATGATGCTAGAGCTTGAAAATGCGCTTGATGGTGTCCAGGTAAGCCTCCCGGTGCGTTGGGCTGTGATGAGCGCTGCGCAGCTGCATAACCAGCGGATGAGCGATCTTGCCGGCAATGCGCGACACCATCGATTCGAGTTCCTGGGTCTCGCGCTCGTTGCGTGGCCCGCTTCGCTTCATACAGCGCTGTAACTCCATCCTGCAGATCTCCTCAATCCTGCCTTGCAAAGGAGCGCCGCAGCAGTTCGTCGCAGACCTGCAGCGAAGGCAGCCGGAAATAAAGAAAGCGGAAGAGCCCATCCTGTAGGAAACGCCCCAAGGCCTGTAAAGTCTAGCAGTTGAACCGGCCATTCGCCAGCCCCAATCGCCTGGCAGCAGGCAGGAAGCAATTGACAGCAGACACCGGGCAATGATCCGTCACATTCTCTTTCCTGGCGACTGGCCGCTGCGCACTGCTGATTGTGATCGGCATGCCGTCTCAAGCATCCATAATTCCTCCGATTCACTTGGCGGCGGGCAAGACCACCTTCTGAGGGAGGGCCGATGCGGCTCCCTTCCACGAGGTAAGCGCTTCAAGGTCTTGCATGAGATCCGGTTCTGCCACGGCGCTGGTTTCCTTGTTTTCTGCCAACCTTTGCAATTGCGCACGGAACGCATCCGCATGCGCATCAAAATGTCTTTGCATATCCTTCAGCGTTCCCCCGGCCCATGTTTCGAGCAGCAATCCATAGGACTTGAGAATCGATGAGATCTCGGGGCCGATTTGGGCTCGGAGCTTGCCCACCAGCAACCGTTTTGCCACGCTTTTTCCAAGGAATGATAGAAAAGGAGGGTTGGTCTCGGGCCGAAGAGTCCCCAGGTCAGGCTTCGGCATTTCCTTCACAATCGATGCCAACTCTTCCCGCGCCGGAAGGACCGGCGCGCCCAGCGCGGAGCCTGCCAGACCAAGCGCTTCGATCAGGTTTCCGGCAAAATCCTTCAGATTCTTGTACAGCAGATTAGCTCTCTTAGCGATCGCCCGGGTCAACGCCGATGCCACAACGGTATCTTCGGACACGGAGACTTCCGCCTGCTTCCCGGTCGTGTGAGCTAGGAGATCTGAAGCCGCCTGTTCCAATGCCTCGGGGCCCAGCGCTCGCACCTCGTGACCCACTTCGCGGCAAAACTGGCGCATCTCATGGAATTGGGCGGCAGCGTCGCGCAGCTTCGTCTCGGCTTCTTTTAGAACTTGCTTGTTACGGTCCGGACCTCTATCCCTGCGCCTCAGTTTCGCCCGCAAGGCTGCCACTACGGATTCAACGAGCGCGCCGATCTTCCGCTGTACCGATTGCTCCGACAATTGGCGACGGCGATCGTAGAGGGGAAGGATCTCCTTCTCAAACCAGCTGTCTAGAAAAGCCGCATGTTCCTTCATTACGCTGACCGGCTGGACGCTGATCTTCAAGCCGAGGTTTGATTGAATTTCACCGGATACGTACTGCAGGGCCGAAGCGCGATCCTTTTCCGTCAGAAGATCCGACTTGCTCAATAAAACGAGAGCCGGTATCCCCGCCTCGTACAGGCTTCGCATTGTCGAAATATCCTCCTGCGCGATTGTTGATCCGGCGTCTATCAGCACGACACCGAGGTCGCACTGCGGCAGATAGGCCAAAGTCTCCGCCGCGCCCAATGTGGCAAGGGAGCCCAATCCCGGGGTATCGACGAAAACCATGCCATCGTGCTTCGGCATTGACGGCATCTCAACAATGAGCCGGGTAATGTGTTTTGCATTGGCTGGATTATGCCTCTCGGTGACAAACTCCTTCAGCTCTTCGACCTCGAGGTGTTGAGGCTTGCTGTCGGCAAACCAAACGGTTCCCCCAGGATTGGCTCCATACCGCAGGCGCGTCGGCACGGAAGTGACGGGATTTACGCCGACCGGCAGCACCTCAGAGCGCAGGATGTAGTTAAGCATTGAAGACTTTCCGGAGTTTACCCTACCAAACAGTGCTATTTCAAAAACCTTCGTCTCCATGCGATCGATGATGATTTCGAGCGCGGAGCGAAACTCAACCAGCCCATGTTTTGCAACGATACGCTCCAACTTCCCAAGGAACTCCGCGTCATGATCTGCCCCTTCGAGCCTGGACAAACGATCCCGCAAGTCTCGCCCCGCGCCTTGTGCCAGGTACCTGTCGAGTTTGTCCACCAGCCCCTGAAGCTCATTCACTGTGCCGTTCAGCGCCGCAACCTGAGATTCAGGGACGGCGCCACACCCGCACAGGTAGTCGGATCGCATTTCCTCGAAGGCAATGTGCACGAAGTCCAGATTGGTCCGGATGGCATGAATCGCTCCAATGTCGGGCGCTCCCGCCTCCACAGAAAACACTCTCAAGGCAGTGACCATCTGATCCCGGAGGCGAGAGATGTAATCCTGGACGACCCTGGACTGGGCGAGTGAAAAGTCGCCGCGATACCGGGGGAAGGGGCTTTTCGATGTCGAGCTTGTCAGGATGGATTCAATCTCCGCGAGGAGCCCGTCGGCATACCGGCAGTGTATCAACAGACGGGATTGCTGCAGCCCACTCAGTGAATCCGAGGCTTGGGTCATCGGAATAGCCTCCGTGTTCCATTGCCGGCAATACGAGTCTTCGTAATGCCCATAGTCCGAACTGCGGCATGGTCGTGCAATAAAGGGACTTTGTGTTGGCTGCGAAGTGAAGGAATAAAGAATTCGGACCCGGCTCCTATCAAAGGCTATCCTGTAGGAGTCATCTGCCCGGAGGGGCGGTTAGGGCGAACTCCAACGCCGTGGACGAATTATCGTCCAGTCGGTTGGACGTGTCAATCGCCTCCGGGGAGGCAGGAAGCAAATTCCCGCTGTCCAACCCACTGGACAAGCTCCAGCCATCAGCCGACGCCGCCTGCGTAGCGCAGCACGTTGGACATTTTCGTCGCGACTTCCTCGGGAAGGCCGCTCACGCGGAGGCGGCCGACGGCGCGCTCGATGTCATAGAGTATGCGTTTGAGCTGCACGTCGCCATTCTGCCAGACGGCATAACACGCGCGCGGGTCACCGTCCACGGGCATGCCCAGGCTTCCCGGATTGACGATCGTGAGGCGGCCGACGCGGCGCCGGAATGGCTTGTGCGTGTGCCCGAGGAAAAGCCACTCTTCTTTGTCGGCTAAATCCCCTAGGGCTGCACGCCACTCTGATTCGGCAGCGTCGCCGCTGAGGTATTCATAGAGAGGGTCGCGTGGTGTGGCGTGCACGAGATGAAAACGTGAGCCTTCTGCTTCGAGCGTGAGCTGCGTCGGAAGTTCGCGCAGGTAACTTAATACATTCTGGCTGAGCAGGGGGCGGAAGTGAGCGCGTGTGGCCACCGATAGTGCATAGGAGAGCGGAGAGCTGCGGCAATCCGCGCCGGTAGCCATCGCAAAGTCATGATTGCCGCGGATGGCGCGTGCGTCCCGGTCCCGCACCCAGCGAATGACTTCCTGAGGTGCGGCACCATAATCGACGAGGTCCCCCAACACGAGCAATCGGTCGTAGGGTTCATCAATCGCTTGCAAGGCGTCGATGTTGGCGTGAATATCGGTGAGGATCAAGTAACGCATGAAACAAAATTGCGCTATGTCCCACTGGCAAGTCAACCGGTGGCACGGCGTGCGCCCGGCGATGCGCCTTGTATTGACTTCCTTGACTCGATAGGCGACACAGGCGAGAATAAGAATACAGGTGTTGGAGTTCACCTCTAATCGCTCCCTCCATGGGGCAGATGACTCCTACAAGGGATTTCTCTTGGAGGATGCATCCGGCCTCCCGATCATGCGCCGAACCTGAGAAATCCTCAAAAATTGCGGTTGTTGCCGATCCCCGCCATGGGGCAGGCAGGCCATTCGAGAGGAAGGACGATGGCTTCACTTCCATCAAAACGAGCGGACCGTAAAATCCGGAGTCTGATATCCGAGTTGAATTCCCTCCATGAGGGTGAGGCTGCAGTTCTGAAACTACTCTCCCATGGACCCGCGGCGATTGAACCTCTGAAGGAATTTTTGTTCCGTGGCAGGCCTAGCAACGTCTATCAGCCGCGCCGGTGGGCAGTTGAAGCGCTGGCGCGCCTCGGCGCCAGAGACATCCTGATCGAGTACTTGAAATGGGAGAAAAACATCCCGAATCCGGTCGTGCGCGCAGGAGAGGAGGCGGTTAAAGACGCCGCCGCTCGTGAGCTGGCGGCATTTCCAGGAGAGGTTGTTCTTCAGCTTTTCCTCGACCTTGCCCGCACACGGCCCCTCCCCGCAGTCCTCAAGGCACTGGGAGAGCTACAGGCCACGGATGCAATTCCCTATTTGATCGATGCCCTGGAAGACGACGTGCTCCGGCCTGCGGCGGAAGGCGCTCTGCGAAACATGGCGATTGAGGCCCAGACTGCGCTGTTCGAAGCTTCCATTGAAATATTTCCTGACCAGGCTCACGAGAGCCCCTCCAGCCTTCTGCGCCGGATGACGGCGCTCAACATCCTTGCCGATATCGGGATTCCCGAAGGGCGCTGGGGTGAGAGCCGTCCGCTCCTCGAGGACGCTGATTCCCGAATCGTGGTCGCAGCGTCCCGAATCGCCGTCCGAACGGCCGAAGCCGTGGGCGACCGGGCGAGAATCGCAAGGCGGCTCCTCGACATGCTCGGTTCGGCCGATTGGTCTTTGCAGCCGGACATCGAGCAACTCCTGGTATGCCTTTTCGACGAGGCCAAGGCCCTTCTTGAAAAGGAAATCGAACGGCGCTGGCGCATGCTGGAGGGAAAACACGGCTGGGACCCGGTCATCCTCAGCCTGCTTCGGGTTAAACGACAAGCCGTGGGAGCCAAGGCTCATGGCAGCTGATTTGCAGACGTCGAACGCAGGCGCCCGAGCCGTGGGGGCATCGAGTGAGGAGGAATACCTGCGGTCCTACAACAAGGTAAAGCTGCAGATTGCGGAGATCATCCGCTCCACGATGGATTCGGCCCGAGACCGAAAAGAACCGGAAGCCTACGACCGGGGGCAACAACTCCTGGCGCGGCTGGCGGAGGATCGGTTTAATCTCGCCGTGGTCGGCAAGTTCAGCCGGGGCAAGAGCACTCTCATGAATGCCGTCCTGGGCCGTGAGCGTCTGCCTGTCGGCGTCCTGCCTCAAACGTCGGTGATCACCACGGTCTGCTACGGCAGCCGCGAACGCCTGCTCGTTCGGCGGAAAGAGTGGTCGCTGCCGCAAGAGTGCCCAATCTCCGACCTGTGGAAATATGTGAGTGAGAAAGGCAATCCGGCCAACCAGGAGGAGGTCGCCCTGGCCGAAGTTCAGCTTCCCGATCAAATCTTGCGGCAAGGCTTTTATTTCATCGACACGCCGGGCGTCGGCTCGATCATCACGGCCAACACCAGGACGACGGAGGCCTTTCTTCCCGAAGCCGATGCCGTCATCTTCGTTACCAGTTTCGAGTCTCCGCTTGGCGAAGATGAGCTCGAGCTCTTGCGCGCAGTCCACCGGCATGTCCGCAAGATCTTCGTTGTGGTCAACAAGCAGGACCTGGTATCGCGCGAGGAGCAGCATGAGGTGCTCGACTTTATTCGCGGCCGGCTGGAGACGGACTTGTCAGTGATGCCGCTCGAGCTGTTCGCCGTCTCGGCGCGCGACGGGCTCGCAGGAAAGCTCGCAGGCACGCGGGATCTGCTTGCGCGCAGCGGCTTGACGGAGTTCGAGCAAGCGCTGGTGCGTTTCCTGACGCGGGAAAAAGCTCAGGAGTTTTTGTTTCGTATTGTCGATCGCTCCGCCAGATTGCTGGACGACCTGCAAAGGGAAATGTCTCTCGAGGTGCGCGCGAGTCAAGATCCTGATGGGACGGCTGCCCGCAGGAAGCAATTCACCGAGAGCGTCGAGCGTTTGCGTGGCGCACACCGGGAGATTTCCGAAAACCTCGGCCGGAAGGCAACCCGGGAACTTGCCGGGCGCCTCGAACAGCCGCTGGTAATCCTGTGCGCCGAAATCCGGGGACTTGTAACCACCGAGATAGAGTCTTGGTTGTCAAACAAGGGCCTGCTTCGCGCCTCTCCCTGGCCTCAGTTGGACGCAAAGCTGAGGGATGCCTGCACGAGCCGCGTCAAAGCGTGGCTGTCGGAACGCAGCTCCGACTTCAATTCTCTGATGCGGGAAATGCTCGGAGATGATCTGGAGAGGCTGCGGCGCTTGCACGATGAGGTTTCGCGGACCTGTTTCGAGCTATTTGATCTGCATCCATCGGACACTCCCGATGCTTGTTCCCGCGACGATGTCCGGGAGCCCGGCTCTGCTTACTTTGCCGATCCTCCCGATTTCCTTTGGAGCGCTCGGCCGCGGTTGTGGTTCTATATCTCTCCGGTTTCCTGGAGCCGAAATTTTCTCGTGCGCCAATGGAGCGAGAGCTTGGACGGCGCGCTCAGAGAGTATCGGGGCGCGATTTTCCAACTCGTGATCGATGCGGGAAGCGCCTGGATAGACCGATTGAGCCGGGATGAGCTGGAAAAAATCAATGCGAGCGCAGCTCGGATGGAGGAGCTGACTGACGGGCAGGCAAGCCGGGACCAATCCAGTGCCATGGAAGGCCTCCGCATACGACTGGACGCGATTCGGATGAATCTCGGTGCCGGTGAGCCCACGGGACTGGCACTCCCGGTTTCGGTCGGCACAGATCAAGAGAAACGCATCCACTCAATGGAGTCCGTTAAGCCGTGCCCAATTTGCATCCGAGTGGTTGAGAGTCTGCTGGACTTCATGCGGAGATACCAGTACGAGTTAGCCGTATCGGAGGCAGCTCAGGCCCAACATGCGGACACAAGAGGCTTCTGTCCCTTGCACACCTGGCAATACGAGAGGATGGCATCACCCCAGGGGATCTGCGCCGGCTATCCGCGAGTGTTGTCCCGGCTCGCCGAGCGTCTGCGCTCGGCCGCATTGTCGGAGGGCGCGGATTGTTCAAGCGAGGATGTCCGCCGACTGCTGGCTGGGCCGAATACCTGCCCAGCCTGCCAGGTTGTGGAGGTTGCAGAACGAGAGGCCGAGGAGCGCCTCCTGTCGCAATTGAACTCGCCCGCCGATGCGGATTCCGCCGGATCGCCCCCATTATGCCTGCCGCATCTATACCGCGTGCTGTCCGCCATGCCGGCAGGAGATGACCGTCAGATCCTGTTGCACAGGCACGCACAGATTTTAGATCGAGTAGCCGAGGATATGCAGCAGCACGCTTTGAAGCATTACGCGATCAGGCGAGGCTTGATGACCGAGGAAGAATCAAACGCGCATATACATGGTTTGTCTCTCCTGGCCGGACATCCGGGTCTCTCGGCCATGCGGAGGCGGTAAGTGATGGACGGATCCCCCGTGGTTGCAACGTTGAAGCCGTCGAAAAGAGCTGCCTTGAAGTTTGTCCTGCTGATCGGCGTCGTCAGTTTCTTTGCCGATTTCACCTACGAAGGGGCGCGCAGCGTCACCGGCCCGTTCATGGCAGTTCTAGGTGCCAGCGGCGCGGTGGTCGGCATCGTTGCCGGGCTCGGGGAATTGCTGGGCTACGGCCTGCGCCTGGTCTCCGGCAGCTTGAGCGAAAAAACGCAGAAGTTTTGGCCCATCACCCTATTCGGATACCTCATCCAGATGGCGGCGGTCCCGGTGCTGGCGCTTGCCGGAAATTGGCAAATGGCGGCGCTGCTGATCATCATCGAGCGTGTCGGCAAAGCCACGCGCAATCCGCCGCGCGACGTGATGCTTTCGCACGCGGCGAAGGAAATCGGCTATGGCTGGGGATTCGGCGTTCATGAAGCGCTGGACCAGTTCGGGGCCCTGTTCGGGCCCCTTGTCGTTGCCGCAGTGCTCGCGCATCGCGGCGACTACCGCACCGCCTTTGCCGTTCTTATCGTGCCCGCCGCGATCACCTATTCCTTGTTGGTCGCGGCTCGCCTGCTGTATCCGCGGCCGGAGGAGCTGGAAAGCCATGCGCCGGATGTGCATTCCGCGGGGCTGCCCCGCATATTCTGGATCTACTTGGCGGGCGCGGCGCTGGTCGCCGCCGGCTTTGCCGATTTCCAACTGATTGCCTATCATTTTGGGAAAACAAATACGATCGCCGACATCTGGATACCGATCGCCTACTCGATCGCCATGGCAGTCAGCGGTGTTGGCTCGCTGTTCTTCGGCCGCATGTTCGACCGGGTCGGCATCGGTGTATTGGTTCCGCTCACCATTATTTCAACCTTCTTCGCTCCGCTGGTATTCCTGGGCGGCTTCTGGCCGGTGATCGTGGGTTCCGCGCTCTGGGGGCTCGGCATGGGAGTGCACGAATCGATCGTGCCTGCGGCAGTGGCTACGATGGTTCCTGTTCAACGGCGCCCATCGGCTTATGGACTATTCACAGCCGGGTACGGCGTGGCTTGGTTTATTGGCAGCGCGCTGTTGGGCGTCCTGTACGACTTGTCGGTCGCCGGCGTCGTGATCTTCAGCGTCATACTGCAACTCGCGGCGGTGCCTGTCTTTGTGAAGGTAAGGGACATGGCTCGGGCGCGGCCGGCCTGATGACACCTGCGGCGACTCGCAATCTCACTAATTAGCGCCATCGGGGGAAACAAATCGAATTCACGACTTCTGCAGAGGTTGTCAAGTTTGTCAAAGACAAGCATGTCAAGATGATCGACTTCAAGTTTGTTGACTTGCCGGGAATCTGGCAGCTTGGGGGCCGGAGGCTGAGTTCTTCATTTTCAACGACATCCGCTTCGACCAAGGGCCCAACTTCGGCTACTACTACATCGATTCACGGGAAGGGGTGTGGAACCCCGAAAAAGACGAAAAGCCCAACCTCGGCTATCCTCCGCGTTACAAGGAAGGTACTTTCCAGTGCCGCCCATGGAAACGTTCCAGGATCTGCGAAGCCATATCATGCTGGTGATGGAAGAAGTAGGGATCCGAGGCGAAGTTCATCATCATGAGGTTGCGACGGCAGGGCAGGCTGAGATTGATATGCGCTACGACGAACTGTTGCGCATGGCCGACAAGGTCATGCTCTTCAAGTACGTGGTAAAGAACGTGTGCAAGAAGGCGGGCTTGTCGGCCAGCTTCATGCCCAAGCCGATCTTTTTGGACAATGGCAGTGGCATGCATGTTCATTTATCGCTCTGGAAAAACGGCGCCAACCTGTTCTCTGACGAACGCGGCTATGCGGGGCTGAGCCAAACGGGCCGCTATTGCATCGGAGGGCTGCTGTACCATGCGCCTGCCCTGTTTGCTTTCGCCGCGCCCAGCACAAACAGCTATCGACGCCTCGTGCCCGGATTTGAAGCCCCGGTGAATTTGGTCTACTCCCAGAGCAACCGCAGCGCCGCGGTGCGTACCCCGATGTATTCCAAGAGCCCGGCGGCCAAACGCATCGAGTTCCGGTGTCCCGACCCGTCGTGCAATCCGTATCTGACGTTCGCGGCGATCCTCATGGCTGCGCTTGACGGCGTGCAGAATAAGATCGATCGTGGGGAGCCAATCGACAAAAACCTGTACGATCTGCCGCCCGAGGAAAAATCGCAAGTCAGGAAGACACCCAGCTCGCTGCCGGACGTTCTGATCGAGCTCGAAAAAGATCACGAGTTCCTACTGAAGGGAGACGTTTTCACAAGGGACGTAATCGAAACCTGGATTCGCTACAAGGCGGAACATGAAGTGGATCCAGTACGCTTGCGACCACATCCGTACGAGTACTACCTGTATTACGACATCTGACGTTTCGACTTTGGCGCTCCCCTCGTCAAGTCGGCACATCCGAGACCGGACGAAGAAGTGGAGTGTAGGATAAGCTCTTGGACGAGAGCGAATGAGGCAAGGGATCTTTCATCTGGCGGCCACACAGCGGACGGCGCCGGTGGCGATCTTATGATTGATCGGTTATAATTGTTGTGGATTGCTGATTCGAGGGTGAGCCTCGACGGTGATGGAGTTCACTGTGGTCCGCCCACACGCGGCTGATGACTCCTACGAGATCATTGATCCTGGTAGGGGTCGTTGACACAGAAGGCGACAACAGGCTCCTTCCAGGATCCATGCGGAAGGAGAGTCCCATGCACCAGGCAATCAAGGAGGCGTCAGAATCTGGCGGCGTTATAGGGCCGCCCAAGTTTCCCTCATCTTTTGAAAGCGGATTGCGCGAAAGGCTCGCGGACGCAATCGAATGTCTGCTCCCGCTCCAGGATCAGTGCACCTCGGCCATTGCTTCGATCGACCAATTGCTGAAGCGTCTGGCGGACGGGCGATTCATCCTTGCAGTCCTCGGGCAGTTCAAATCCGGCAAGAGCACGCTGCTTAACGCCTTGATTGGCGAGACTGTGCTCCCAAGCGCAGTCCTGCCAGCGACATCGATCCCTACGATTGTCAGCTGGGGCGAGTCGCTGCGTGTGAGGGTGGTTTACAACGATGATCGTCCGGCAACGATGCTTACTGCCGGACAGACCGGCGATCTGGCACAGTGCCTTTCGCGCTTTGTCACGGAAGCAGGCAATCCCAGAAATCACCTCGGCATATCTCAGGTGGAAGTGTTTCACCCGTCGTCCATTCTCAAACAGGGACTGGTGCTCGTTGACACCCCTGGTTTTGGCGCCACATTACGCCACAGAATGGACGCCACGCTCAACTTTCTCCCTCAATGCGACGCCGCCATGTTTCTGGTCGGGATCGATCCGCTAATCACTATGGACCTTGAATTTTTGAAGAAGGTCCGGAGCAAAGTGCGGCGGCTGTTTTTCATCATCAACAAGTCGGACTTCCTTGGTTCGCAGGGCCGCGAGGCGGCGGTTTGCTCGCTTCGGACCATGCTTACGGAACATGTCGGACTGGGTGGGGATACTCGGATCTTCTGCGTTTCGGCTCTAGAGGCTCTTGGCAGCAGACATCTGAATGACAGAGCTGCATTAACTGAAAGCGGCCTGCCGGAGGTTTTAGAGCATGTGAATGCGTTTCTGGTGCGGGGAAAATCGGTTGCCTCGCGTGCGGCGATCTCCCTCAAAGCGGCCGACGTTTTGGACGATGCCGTGCTGCAGCTGCGCCTGACGATTCGCTGCCTGCAAATGCCGACCGAGGAGGTGGAAGCTCGCCGCGCTCTTTTTGATCGTCAACTGGAGGACATCCGCAGGGAAAGGACCCTCGCAGCCGAGCTGCTGGCCAGAGAGCGCACAAGCTTGAACGAAGTGCTCGAAAGTCTCGCGGAGCAGATGCGCCACAGAGGGCAGGCATACCTGCGAGGAGTCGCCCAGGCAGCCTTAGCGGGCCTCGATCCAGGCAAAGTCGGGGAGATTCTGATACGATTTGCGCTCGCAGCTGTCATCCCGGATTTCTTCGATCACGAAATGTCTGAGATAACCGCTGACTTTTCCAAACGGGTAGCCGAAGCCTCGCGACATTTCCAGGAACGAGCGAATGCGCTCATTGAGTTGGTGCGCAAAACGGCCGCCGGGTTGTTTGATGTTTCATATGATGCGCCGGAGAGCGCCGGCCTACCCGAAGAGACTCATGACCCATTCTGGATCAACCACGATTGGACTGGCTCGCTAAAACCAGTACGTCCAAACATGTTGGATCGGATCCTGCCTTCGCGGAATCGCCTGTCAAGGATCGAACACAGAATTGCCGAACAAATTGACATGCTGGTTGCGCGCAATGTAGAGATCCTCCGTTGGTCCACCTACCTCAGCTTCGACGAGGCTTTCTCTCGTTTAGACACCAGTTTTGATGAGCGCCTTGCAGACACGATCAATGCGACTCACGGCGCCATCACGGCAGCGTTGGCCAAGCATAAACAGGTTGAGCAAGTAGCACCAGAGGGCATCAGTACGTTGCAACGGTGCGCGGCGCAACTCATCGGGATCGCTGCCGCCCTGCGCGATGCATCCAGGTGTGGGACAAGAAACGATGCCGCCGGCCTCCATTCACACGGTGCGGTGTGACCATGTAGGACTCGGCGAAGCAGTCAAGAACTGCTGCGATGGGCAGTGGCGATGTATTAGAAAATCAGCTATAATCTTGCAGATTGCTGATTCGAGGGAAAGCCTCGACGGTGATGGAGTTCACTGATATCTGCCGCTTTGTGGCTGATGACTCCTACGAAATGCTTGATCCTGTAGGGGCCTCATTACGCGATGCGGCAGAAAGGCTCCTATCGGGACGAAACTCGGAGGAGATCTCCATGCACCAGGCAGTCCCAGAGGCATCGAATCCCGGCGCCGATATGGCGCCGCACCATCCCACGCATTTTCGCAGCATCCTGTTCGATGAAGCAGAAACCTTCACAGACCTCGATGCGCGGCAAATGCCCGAATTCTTCCTAGATTTGAATCTCGACCAGGTTGTCGAATCCATAACAGCCCGTCGCGAAGAATATAACCTGAAGCTTTTCTTTTATACCCCCCTGAGCCACATTGAGACGATCAACTACCGCCAGGAGATATTGCGCGATTTTGAGAACGCGGCGCTGGTTGGACACATCCGTTCATTCGCCGAGGAACTGCGGTCGATGCACAGCCGGCTCGCTCAAGCAGACAAGCTTTACTACAGGTATCAGAAAGAGGCCTGGTTCCTGGATGCGGTTGACCTCTATTGTCGCGCCGTCACGCGTCTGACCCATAACCTCGCATCTACCGAGTTGCGCTCGCGCGGGTTCCGGGCTTTTCGGGAGTTTCTGACGGCCTACACGCGGTCCCGTGAATTTGTTGCGCTTCTTGCTGAAACGCAGAAGCTTAAGGCCGATCTGTCCGCCGTCAGATATTGCCTTCAGGTAGAAGGAAAGCGCATTAGGGTCGACCGATACAACCCAGAACCCGACTATGGCGCGGAAGTGCTCGAGACCTTCGAGAAATTCAAGCAGGCAGCAGCGAAAAACTACCGGTTCGATTTCTCCTCCGGGCCCGACATGAACCATGTTGAGGCGGCGGTCCTGGATCTGGTTGCTCAGCTCTATCCGGAAATCTTCTCTGCTCTTGACGAGTTTTGCGATCGCCATCGCGGCTATCTCGATAGCACGATCGCCACATTCGACCGCGAGGTCCAGTTTTACATCGCATTCCTGGAGTATGTGAAACTCTTCAAAAATGCCGGCCTCCCCTTCTGCTATCCAACGGTTACCGATGGATCAAAGGAGGTCTATGGCCAGGATGTATTTGACGTTGCCCTGGCCGACCGGCTCATCCGCACAAATAAGACCGTGGTGACCAACGATTTCCGCCTCCGCGACCCTGAGCGCGTCTTTGTCGTAACCGGTCCAAATCAGGGCGGAAAGACTACTTTCGCCCGGACGTTCGGACAGCTTCACTACTTGGCGAGCATTGGCTGTCTGGTGCCTGGAAAGGAAGCGAGGCTGTTCCTCTTTGACGGACTCTACACCCATTTTGAGAGGGAAGAAGACATCCAGAACCTGAGCGGCAAGCTCGAGGACGATCTGCGCAGGATTCACGCGATCATGGAACGGGCAACGACCAACAGCATTCTGATCATGAATGAAAGCTTCCTATCCACGACACTGAGCGACGCACTGTTTCTGAGCATGGAGGTGATGAAGCAAATCACCGAGCGCGGAATGCTCTGTGTGTCTGTGACATTTCTGGATGAGCTGGCGTCATTCAGCGAATCCACGGTGAGCATGGTCAGCACGGTGGATCCGAGGGATCCCGCTCTGCGGACATTCAAAATCGTCCGGAGGCCCGCCGACGGGCTCGCCTACGCTGCGGCGATCGCGGATAAGTATGGCCTCACCTACAAGAACGTAAAGGAGCGTATTGCGTCGTGAAAGCTTTTCTGATGCATAAGGATCGGGACTTTGATCTGACCGCGGCACTCCCCCCCAATGCTGCCGACTTGACGCAGGACCTTGAACTGGACACGCTCTTCAACGCAATGGCGGCCGGGGACGCCTTTTTGCTCGCCGTTGCGAAGCAGGCGGTCCTGGCGAGCCTTCGTGAACCGGACGCGATCGTCTATCGCCGGCACATCCTCGCTGATTGCCTCGAGCAGCCGGAAGTTGTGAGGGAGATGTACGCCATTGCTGTGGAGGCAATCGAAGGCGAGAGGAAGATTTGGGGCTGGACCGAGAAATACCCGGAGGGGTTGCTGCGTCGGTCCCTCGATGTGCTCCAGATATTTGCGGGCCTCCTAAAAAGGTTGAGACGCACAGCCGATGAGCATGGCGCCAAATTTCTCTCGGAAGGCTTTACGAGGCTCTTCGGCATGTTGGCCAGGGAGCTTGACGACGAGTATCTGGAAATCATTGGGGACCACTTGCAGCAGCTTGCATTTCGGCACGGCCTTCGGATGAGCGCTGCGCTCGGGACCGGCCTTAAAGGGACCGATTACGTTCTTCTCGGGTCCCGGCATAAGCAGCTGAGTTGGATGGATCGCCTCCGGCGCCTGGTCGGACAGCCGCCTCGCGATCGCCGTTCCGGACACTTTTACGAAATCGCTGACCGCGATGAAGCCGGCTTCAAGGCGCTCGGGGCGCTAAGAGAAAAGGGGATCAGCCAAGTGGCCGTCGCGCTGGCTCAATCGACCGAACATATTTTGAATTTCTTCAGGATGCTGCAGCTGGAATTGGGCTTTTACGTCGGGTGCTTGAATTTGCGAGATCAGCTTGCCGCAAGGCAGGAGCCCATAAGCCTCCCGGAGCCCTTGCCTGCAGGCAATCCGACGCTTTCTGCCAGAGGACTGTACGACGTCTGTCTGAGTTTGACCATGAAGGATCGGGTCGTTGGCAACGATGTGAACGCCGATCGCAAGACGCTCGTAATGGTTACCGGTGCCAATCGGGGCGGCAAGTCGACATTCCTGCGCAGCGTCGGGCTTGCGCAGGTAATGATGCAGTGCGGCATGTTCGTGCCGGCAGAGTCCTTCCGAGCCAACGTCTGCGCAGGCATCTTTACCCACTTCAAGCGCGAAGAAGACAAGACTATGAGGAGCGGGAAGCTAGACGAAGAGCTAAGCAGAATGAGCGCGACGGTCGGGCATATGACTTCGAACAGTCTCCTCCTGCTCAACGAGTCATTCGCTTCAACCAATGAGAGAGAAGGATCGGAGATTGCCAGGCAAATTGTCAGGGCTCTGTTAGAGTCGGGCATAAAAATATTTTATGTGACTCACATGTTCGATCTGACTCAAGGGTTTTATCGCGCGAAGATGGACGCGGCGCTGTTCCTGCGCGCGGAAAGGCTCGCTGACGGGCGGCGGACGTTTCGAGTTGTTGAAGGCGAACCATTGCCGACGAGCTACGGCGAAGACCTCTATCGGCGCATCTTCGAAACCGAGATTCACCCGGCGGGCACAGAGTCCACAGCTACAGTTGGAGAGAGCTTGTGCCAGGACTGTCACAAATGACGACCGAAACTACTTTCGCGTACTCGGCAGGCACCCGCTATTCCGACAACGGACTGCATGAAAGGCTGTCCTCTGCGATCGAGTGCCTGCGCCCGCTCGGTCCGCAGTTCGCCCCAGTCGTCGCGGCGATTGACCAATTGCTCAGACGTCTGGCCGAGGGGCGCTTTCACCTGGCGGTTCTCGGGCAGTTCAAACGTGGCAAAAGCACCCTGCTCAATGCCTTGCTTGGTGAACCAGTTCTACCTACTGCAGTTGTGCCCGTGACTGCGATCCCGACGTTCATTCGGTCGGGCCGGACATTGCGCGCCGAGGTCGCGTACAACGACCATCGCCCGTTAACAGTTTTCGCGACAGGACAGGTCGATGAAATGGCGCAATTCCTTTCACGTTTCGTTACGGAGAAAGGCAATCCCAAAAACCATCTCGGTGTGTCTCAGGTAGAGATCGCTCATCCGTCTCCGATTCTAAAGCAAGGGCTCGTACTCATCGACACTCCTGGCATCGGCTCCACCTTTCGTCACAACACGGAAGCCACTCTCAACTTCCTTTCCCAGTGCGACGCGGCCTTATTCCTGGTATCGACCGATCCACCGATCACGGAGACGGAACTCGAGTTCCTGAAGCGGGTCCGAAGCAAGGTGCCGCGACTGTTTTTCATCATGAACAAGGCTGATTACCTCGATGCGCGTGACCGGGAAACGGCGGTTCAATTTCTCAGGACCACGCTTGTGGAACAGGGCGGGTATGACGAAGGCGTCAAGATTTTCTGCGTGTCGGCCCTGGAGGCGCTCCGCGCCAGGCAGCAGAACAACGAGTCCGCATTAATCAAGAGCGGTCTCGTAGAAGTGCAGCAGCATCTGCTCGATTTCCTGTTCCGGGAAAAGTCGGCGGCGCTGAGTGCTGCGATCTCACTCAAAGGCGCCGACCGCGTGGACGAGGCCGCCATGCAGCTGCGTCTATCGATCCGCTCGCTGCAAATGCCGATCGAGGATCTCGAAGCACGCCTTGCCCAGTTCGATCGCCGGCTTGAGGACATTCGCCATGAAAGGATGATTGCCGCCGACTTGCTCGCAGGCGAGCGAAAGCGACTGCATGAGCTATTGGAAGGCCTTTCGGGACATTTGCGCCAAAAATCCGATGTGTTTCTGCAAAAAGTCGTCCAGGACGCATTGGCAGGCCCCGATGCGGGCCAAATCACGGAGTCCACGCTGCAGGATGCGCTCGCGGCCGCCATTCCTGATTTCTTCGATTGCGAACAGGCCGAGATGACATCTCTCTTCTCGCGGCGCGTGGGTGAGTCTCTGCGACCGCACCAGGACAGGGCGGATGCGCTGATCGAATCTGTGCGCAAGACCGCCGCCGAACTGTTCGATGTTCCGTATCACGCACCGGAGAGCGCCGGAGCATTCGAAGTGACCCGCGACCCATACTGGGTGAGCGGGAACTGGACCGATTCGTTGAGTTCTATACCACCACGCGTGCTGGACCGGTTTCTGCCCTTGCGAACCCGCCTGTCAAGGATCAAACACCGGATCCAGGAGCAAACGGACATGCTGGTCGTGCGCAACGTGGAGAACCTGCGCTGGTCAGTCTATCTGAGCCTGGACGAGGCATTGTCCCGTTTCGGCGCGTCTCTGGACGAGCGACTGACGGACACGATCAACGCGACGCACGGCGCCATTGCAGCTGCATTGGCAGAGCGCCGGCAGGTGCAGCAAGACGTGACAGATGACATCAACGGGTTGCAGATCTGCGAGGCTCAATTGGTGAAAGTAGCGGCAGAGATGCGAGCAGTCCATCCTGGAGCCGAAAGCTGGGCCGCTGACAGCTCTGGGCAAGGGTCCGCATAACAGGGAACGATTGAGGAGTGCGGCGCTTCAGCGCCGCTTTCAAGTGAGTATGCCACATCCGCGGATCGGCCTTTGGCGCCGCGATTGAGGGTCAATGGACCACAACGGCGCTGAAACGCCGGTTTTCCCGACGTCGTCAAGGGACGAAAAGCGGCGGAAAAGCGCGGCACTCCAAATGTCCGCTGAGCGCGCGCAAGATAGGTGTCTGCCCTGAAGGAGTGCCGGATGCTTTTCGGCAGAGATAGAGAAATAAACAAGCTGGTCCGGAATCGGGAACAGGGAATCCACACTCTTGTATTTGGCATTGAGGGGACCGGAAAAAGCGCGCTGCTGCAAGAGCTGGCGTCGCGCCCGTCGAGTATCGCAACGATATATGCGCGCGACTGCGGTTCACGGAGGAACTTGCTCGAGGGGACGCTGAAAAGGGCGTCGTCGGCCCGCCAGATTTCTCCAACTGCCCTGAGAGAATCCCTCATAAAGGACTTGAGGAATGACGTAGTCAAATTGAGCCAGCAACAGAGTGTTTGCCTGTTGCTTGATCACTTACCGCCGCTCAGGCACAGAATGCAGCACCTTCTCGAAATCCTGGAGGAACACTTCACGTTGATCTGTGCGGTGAGGGCGATGCCAGGAACCTACAACCTATATTACTGGAAATTCGATCGTTTGGAAGTCGGGGCCCTTCCGGATTCCGCCGCCCGGTCCTGGATTGAAACGGAACTGGCTCTCCTCGGATGCAAAGGCTCGCTCGTGCGTTCCATCGGGGACGAAGTCCAGCGGCTCTGCAGAGGCAATGCAGGCTTGATCGCAGACACACTCAAGGCGATGCGCGCGGGCACAGTTCTCCTTGACGATCCCATCCGCGTGAGCCGCTATTTCATCGATGGCCGCCTGAGCCATTTGAAAAACCGCCGGGCTCCGTTCGGACGCTAACGATTTGGTTTTTTGCAGAGGAACATTGAGACGGATGGCCGACGGAATCGTGAATGGCAACGGGAAAAGGCAATTGTTAAACGGCAGAAAGTTGTATGTGCCGCAGATGAGTCACGGTGGCGCCGTCGCGTTCGCAGCAGCATTCCGCAGCATTGGCATCGAAGCTGAAGTTTGCCCGGATTCCGACGAGCGCACCCTCGAACTTGGTTGGAGGCATACCTCAGGAGACGAGTGTCTCCCTGAACGCATTACTCTAGGCAACTTCCTCAAAATTGTCGAGCAGCCAAACTTCGTGCCGGAGAAGACCGCCTTTTTCATGCCCATGGCAGACGGACCATGCCGTTTCGGTCAATATGCGCCTTACTTGCGCAAGGTGCTGCGCGACCTCCGGCTGGATGATGTTCTGGTCTTCTCGCCCACCAGCCGCGACGGCTATCAGGAGATGGGGAAGCACGCCAATGAATTGATGCGCAATGCGCTCCGCGGGCTCATCTCGGCAGATGCGCTGCGCAAAATGCTTCACATGATCCGCCCTTATGAGGTTAATGCTGGGGAGACGCTCGCCGCCCATCGGAGGGGCGTCTCGGCGGTTGAGAGGGTGATCGAGCGTCAGTGCATTCGCGCCGAGCAGCGCATGAAGGAGCTTGTCGCGGCGCTTGCCGCGGCGCGAGATGAATTCCGCAAGATTCCGGTCCGCAATCCGCGCAACCGCCTACTGATCGGAGTCGTGGGGGAGATTTTCTGCCGCATGACACCTTTCGCGAATGATTTCCTGATTCGTAAGATCGAGGAGTTCGGCGGAGAGTGCGCCCTGGCTCACATTGTGGAGTGGGTTTGGTATACCAACCTGGAACAGCGCAAGAGGCTGATTCAGTCCGGCCAGAACTTTTCAAGGGCCATGCTGGCGGCTTACATCAAGAACCACATCCAGCACAAAGACGAGCATCGGCTTATTAAGGTGTTCGAGGAAGATTTCAGGGGCTACGAAGAGCCGTCCATCCAGCGGATCTTCCAGTACTCCGAACCCTACCTGCCGCATGAAGGTGCGCTTGGAGAAATGACCCTCAGCGTCGGCAAAGCCGTGTTTCACTACCACCAGGGATGCGACGGCGTAGTCGATATCTCGCCGTTTTCCTGCATGAACGGCATCGTTACCCAAGCGATTTACCCGCAGGTGAGCTCCGACCACGACGATATCCCGATCCGAAACTTCTTCTTCGATGGCACCCAAACCGATCTCGACCGCGATGTCGGGATTTTCATGGAACTGGCCCGCAGCTATCGGGCCCGCAAAAAGCGCCTCAGACCCTGAGGAGCCTTTTGCGGCTCAAAGTCGATTGCGATGTGACTGAAAAACTCAGACCCTTCCCGGTTGCCAACATGCCGGAAAGGATTGAAAATCCCCTGTGCGCGTCCCGCTCCCAAATGATCAAATCAAGGTCTGAGGAGACGCGAGGTACCCAGGGCAGCGCAGGCGCCTTGAAGGAATGGCGGCTGCCGTGACCAATCCATCTTCCAGTGTTACAGATACTCTCAGCGTGGGCTTACTGCGGGTATCCACGGCTCATCTCCAACACGCTCGCGATGAGGGCTAGTGCGGTCCCCCTTTACGATCCCATTCGGGTGCGGCGCATATTCATCGTTGGCCGCCTCAGCCACTTGAAGATTCACTATACCCTTGGCTCAACCGGACTAAACTTCGCCATATTCTGCGAGGGTCTTGGTTCGAATCCGAAAGATCTTGCCCACAGGCAAAACTGCGACAAGCCCGTCGCCGACGGCGCCGGTGTGCGCCGCGTCCATGATCACGCCGGCGATCTGTTCCGCGCCATCGCCTGCGGTGAAGATTTCTATCATGCAGTGCGGGGAAGGCCCATTGTAAAACGAGAATTTCTTTTCCCACTCGCCCACGCCACTTACCTTAGTAACTGTGAACCCGCTGACACCCGCCTTCTCCAGGGCCACTTCGACCTTCTCGACGAGCTCATTGCGTATGATTGCAGTCACTTTCGCGAACTCCATACGACCTCCTTTTCGATTGCGAATATCGAACTGTTGCCTGTTCTTGCGGGCCGTAGCGGAGCCGCGTAATGACGGCGGTCACCGAGATTATGCCTATCGACAGGACGGTCCTCTCCGCGCTGAAGCGATCGCTTCCAGCTTTGAAGCGACCCAAGAACCCGAGGTTGGTTAGCTCTCGTCTCTCCAGCATGGCGCCGCATGCTTCCAGGTGTGGAGCGATTGCAGCCATCCGACGCTGCCTTCGGATCATCGGGACGCAGTAAGGTGTGGTCGATAGGAATTGCTGCAGCGACTTTGTCGATCATCTGATTTCCATGGCAGAGAAATGGCGTATTGCGCCCAAAACAAAAAATCCACCCGATTCGTTCCAGGTGGGTCTCACTTAATTTGGATTACTGGCCCCTACCTGGACGTTCCTTTGAGGTAGGAGTTATCAGGCCGTGAAGGTCGGTTGTGGTGAACTCCATCGCCAACAGCGAGTGGATGATATCAATGTCAGTTTGAAGACACAAGCTCGTTTTTGCAGGCCCCAACCCGTCACATGAGAGCAAGCCCAGTCAAAAGGCGCACTATCACGAGCGAGCAGTTCGAGCACCCTGAGCTGCCGCGTTCATTGCTCCTCAGCCGGCTGAACTTGGAATATGCCAACTTGCTTTTCTTGATCTCAGGTCTGCTCATCATCCGGTTCCAGCCTGATGACGACAACGGTGATGTTGTCCCGCCCGCCCGCCTGATTGGCAGCGTCGACAAGATAATCTGCCATCTCCTGTGGAGTCCGTCGCGCATCGGAAAGCACCTCGCGAATATCATCCTCCGGTACCTCATCCGTTAGCCCGTCGCAGCAAAGGAGGTAGACGTCGCCGGCATATCCGGCTCCTTCCCTGAGATCGACGTCGACCTCGGGATGTGATCCAATCGAGCGTGTGATCAGATTCTTTTGCGGGTGTCTGGCCAGATCCGATTTGCTGAGCACGCCGTTCTCGTATAGATGCCAGACGAGCGAATGGTCCGCAGTCAGCTGCTCGAGAACGCCTTTGCGCAGGAGATAAGCGCGCGAGTCGCCCACGTGCGCAATGCAATACTGTTCTCCCTGGAAGAGCAAAGTCGTCAGTGTGCTCCCCATGCCTGCCAAAGCCTGGTCGTGGCGCTGGGCTTTAAATATCCGGGTGTTTGCTTCCAGCGCAGCAAGCCGAAGCATTTCCGCTGCTTTCACATCGGGAGTGGCATGTTCTCTCACCCAATCGTTGACAGTGGAGGCAGTCAGTTGGCTGGCGACCTCGCCGGCCGCATGTCCGCCCATGCCGTCCGCCACCAGCGACAGGCCGGTTTTCGCGTTCACCACGTAAGAGTCTTCATTGGAAGTCCTGACTTTTCCCTGGCTGGTCTGGCTACCATATTGAATTTGCAATCGTCACCTGCCGAGCTTATTTGCCCTTATCGTGCAGTCCGAGATCGTCCCAATGGATCCTTCAGCATCCATTTCCCGTCCCGGCAATTTCATTTCTGGACTTCGCCGGGTCTTTCAATTGGTTCCCCGTCCGACGAATTCGGCACGCGTCGATCTCGGCGTGAGGCTGAAAAATCTACACACCTTCCGCCTTATCCAGAGTTCCGTACAGGAGTGGAACGGCATCTCCTGTGCGCATGCCTCTCCAGACAACCAGATGGCAAGCTGCGCTAAGGTGGTCGTATCTTATTTCAAAGGTGAAGAAACGCTTCTCGAACGAGTTGGGGGTGAAGGATGTTGTAAGAAGGCAATGTCTAGAGGTCAGCGTCAAGACTGCCGAGAGCAGATCCGCGGATTGCGCAAGATAATCCGCGATCATTTTCTGCTCTGCGGTTCCAGGGTCACGATCCCACCTTATGTCCATAGCAACCCTGCAGTATTGTGTCAGTCCGCCGGTCCTATAAGGCCGTTTACGAGGTTAAGCGGCTCATTACGATGGGTGCATCGGTCGGAATCAACGCATAAAACTTCCAGACAAGTCGTTGCTGGGCATGGCCTCACTATTTCACAACCAGGACGTAACGGGGATGGATCCGTTCCTATCTTCGATGAATTGCAGAGCGCGCCCAGGGAAGGACATCGTGATTTTGTCATCGTTTCCACCATCGATGGGGGACCATATCAGTACGCCGCTGTCGACAGTCCTAACGCTCCATTGAGAACGCGCTAGTGAGACTATGCCGGTCCCATACTCGAGATCATGGACGCCGTCGCTATCGCTCATAACGATCCAGCGCAATGGCGTGCGCACGGCCATGTGTTGGGTCGCAACGGTATGTTGTCGTTTCCGCACCATTCCCCTGCGCGAAAGAATGCGTGGCTGATAAACGAGCGACTCGATAGCTTCCTTCGGCCCGACATGATCGTCAAGCAGTTGCCGGTAAAGATCTTGATCTCGTTCGCGCCGTGCAACCTGCGTATCGTCGCCGGGCACCGGGCGAGGATCGTAAATCCCCCATGTTCTAAGCGTCTGCGCCGCGTAGCGGTGAAAGGCCGGCTCTAGTGATGAATGAAACTCGATGCGAATCTTGCTCAGGCTGCGTCCGCGCGTCCACCACCAGCCAATCCACCCCAGAAGCAGCGCCGTTCCCTCCTCGACCAGTATTGCATCCCTGTAAGGGATTTGATGGAACACGAACTCCCTGTCATGCGGCTTCTCCAGGACACTGAGCCCGTCTTTCCCATCAGCGATGAGCCAGGCACTTTCCTTCGACCTGTTCCTCTTGTCACGCTTCCACGGAGGAACGAAGATGCGAGGCGCCCAGGGTTGCGACCCAGCTTCGTAGCGATGGAGAGCCGCACGCCAATCAGGATCCAGTTGGTCGGGCGACCTCACCGTCCAGGGGCGTTCTACCCAATCCATTCACTTCCCGCCACGTATATAAAACCTGCGCACTTCTTGCTCGCCGAATGGGATCTCATCTTTTGAACACAGAGATCGGATTGTCGAAAACGGCTGACTCCCCAAGCTCGGCCTCAATTTCCACGAGTCGGTTGTACTTGGCAATCCGCTCGCTGCGGCAGGCGGAGCCGCTCTTTATCTGGCCTCCACCCATGGCTACGGCAAAGTCAGCCATGAAAGTGTCTTCGGTTTCACCGGAACGATGGGAGATGACGAATCCCCACCCTGCCTTGCGACACAACTGGATCGCCTCAATGGTTTCGGTGACGGTGCCGATCTGGTTCAGCTTTATGAGCACTGCGTTGGTGGATTTCTCGGCGATTCCTCGCGCAATGAAGCGAGTGTTGGTGACAAAGATGTCGTCGCCGACGATTTGGATTCTCGACCCCAGCGCAGCCGTGTGCTCACGAAACCCGTCCCAGTCGTTTTCCGCCAGGCCGTCCTCGATCGAGATGATGGGATACTTGTCGATCCAGGATCGATAAAGAGCCGTCATTTCCGCGCTCGTCTTTTTTCCTTGGCGCGACTTTGAGAGGTTGTAAGCGCCGTCTTCGAAAAACGAACTGGCCGCCGGATCGAGCGCGATGGCAATATCTTCGCCAGGCTTATAGCCGGCATTGATAATGGCTTTGACAATAAGTTCGCAAGCCTCTTCGTTGCTTTTCAGGTTGGGAGCAAAGCCTCCCTCATCCCCAACCGCGGTGACATCTCCACGGCCCTTGAGGATCTTCTTTAATGAATGGAAAACTTCGGTGCAGTAGCGCAGCGCCTCCGCGAAGCTTGGCGCACCAATAGGCATGACCATGAATTCCTGAAAATCGACGCTGTTGTCGGCATGCTTGCCGCCATTAAGGATGTTCATCATCGGAACGGGAACGCGCACGGCACCAGGACCTCCGAGGTGGGAGTAAAGCGGAAGATTACAGGTCGCAGCTGCCGCCCTGGCGACCGCCATGGAGACGCCAAGAATGGCATTGGCGCCGAGCCGGCTCTTATTAGGAGTGCCATCGAGCTCAATCATCTTGTGATCGATCTCGGCCTGCCGGACAGGGTCCATTCCTATGAGTTCAGGAGCAATCGTTTGGGTGACATTGGCGACGGCTCTCAAGACGCCCTTGCCGCCATACCGGCTCTGATCGCCGTCGCGCAGTTCGCAGGCTTCGTTTTCGCCCGTGGACGCCCCCGAAGGGACGGAAGCGCCGGTGACCACTTCGTTATCCAGGGCCAGAAAGACTTTCAGGGTGGGATTGCCTCGAGAGTCCAGGATTTCCAATGCTCGAACCGACAGGATTTTAGGATTCATGCTTTCTCCTATATGGGGGTGGAGGATTCTGATAAGGGCTGATTCGAACCCATTGCCTCGATTTCTACGATTGCGGATCTAATTTCTTCGACTTCGGATTGCGTTCTGGAGAGCAGTGATTCAACCGTCGAGATCTGCTCGCGGATGCTCTTCTCGGCTTCTCTCTGAATTGTCTGAATCGCGGCGTTGATTCTCTCTGTCCACTGTGAAGCCACGCGCGACAGGTTTTTCGCGACCTCATCCGGAATGCGCTTCAGGAAATGCCTGTCCGCCCAGGACCGGAACACGCTCATGGGAATGATGAACCAGAGCAGGTCGGTGTTGAACATGAACAGGTTGCTAATGCGGATATCCGGGGCAGCCGGTTTCCTCAACTCAATGTCGAAAGGCTCGACGGTAAAGCGCGTTCCCAAGGCTTGGAAAATGTTGGCGGCCAGGCGGTCCCGAAATCCTTGAACGGCGCGCGCCAGCGTCTCTTGGGCCTTCTCGAGGGGGACGCAGAACAATGGGCCCTCCCGAAGCGAGATCTCTTTCATCTCGCGCGCGAGCGCTTCGTCCAGCCATTGCTCGTAGGCGCGGTTGAGTTTCCAGAGATTTGCCTTCAACCCGGACAGCCTGAGTTTCAGCTCCCGCGTCAAGCGCCTTTCGATGTCGGCGTAGAGTTCCTCCATGCGTTTCATGATCCACGGACGGGTCTGGCTGGCGCGCGAGTGCGCCAGCGCTTGCAGCTCCATGCGGATTGATTCGTAGCTCGTCTTCTCATTCAGGATCAGGCTCTTCAGGCGGGAACGATCCGCATCGGCCCGTTCCGCCGCCGCGAGCGCCAGGGCGAGATACTCTTTCGCGCGCTTGAGCAGAGCATCGAATTTGAAGCGGGCAATGTCCGCGCGCTCGGTGTCGCGGTTCTCCAGCAAAGGAAGAAGCAATTCCCGATCAAAGTTTGATTTCAATTCCGCATACGCCGGACGAATGGAAAACGGGCATATACGGAACTCGACGCGGAATTCCGTACGTAGTTCCTCGCGAATGAAGGCAATGACTTCGTTCCTTTCTGTTTCCGACAGAAGATCCGCCTTGGTCAGAACGATTGCAATCTTCGGGGTGTAGCTGCGCAAAGTTCGAATGAGCGCGACGTCTTGCATGGATAGCGGCGGATCGACGCTGATCGTGACCAGTGCCAGCCCCACCTTGGGCAGCCAACCGAGAGCGGCGTCTGTATTGTGTTGAAAGACGCTGTCCAGACCCGGAGTGTCTACGAATTGGAGGCCCTGATAAGGCTCTAACGACGGCAACTCCACGGTAACCGCGGCAACCCTTTTTGTGTTCTGGTGATTCCCGGTTTCAGAAACATAGGATGCGACCGCGGCAACAGGAACTCTTTCCGTCCTGCCGTCCAAATACCGGACCATCGCCTGCTTGTGCGGCCCGTAGCGCAGCCGCGTGATGACGGCGGTCACCGGAGTCACGCCTACCGGCAGGAGGTTCCTCCCCGCGAGAAGGTTCAGAAGCGAACTTTTGCCCGCTTTGAAGCGGCCGAAGATGCCGACATCGATCAGGCCCCTCTCCTCGAGCAGGGCGCCACACGCTTCCAGACGTGGATCGATCGCCGCTATTTGATACCGTGTCCGGATCGCCCGGACGCGGTCGATTGCAGCCGGGAGGAACCGCTGCGATTCGACTGTGGCGCTTTTGCCGATCATTTGATTTTCGTATCCGAGAAATAGCAAGTTGCGCCCAAAACAAAAAACCCACCTGAAGCGTCCCAGGCGGGTTTTTTCGAATTCAGATTACTGGCCCCTACCTGGATCTGCCTTCGAGGTAGGAGTTATCAGGCCGGGCCGGCCGGTTGCGGCGAACTCCATCGCCAATAGCGGATTCATAATACCAATGACAGCTTGCACTCGCAAGCTGGTTGGCCTTGTACCTAAGTCTGGTGTCCCGGATGGCGTCGCTCAGCAGGGCTTCAGCCTAATGCCACACAGTTATTCGCTGGCGAATCCGAATATACGCTTCCTGATCGTTTGTGGTGAAGACACGAAGCAGGCCGTGGGCATCTCCCAGGCCAATCGCTGAAAAATTACTTCTATAGCGCCATGGACGCCCGCGGCCGGATTCGGCGTGCGATGGGCCGCAGACTCGCCCTGTAAAATGTCAGCGCTGTGCAGGTCCGTGCCTTCCTTGAACAAATCACACTCGTCCCGATGGTCGGGATCGAGGACGAAATCGCGATTTTCGAACTGGTCCACGAGTGCCAATCCCCCGTTCAATCGCTCCCGATCCCTCATCCCCCTCAGGGCAGCTGGAGTTCTTGACAGAACCGATGAAATGGGAGAACCCGAATTCCAGTGGCGGCATGCACAAAATCTCGGACTCCTAGATGGATCTGGAAAAACGCGGGGATTTTGGTGCGGGCCTTGAAATAGCCGGCCGCGGGAGAGACCGATTTTTCTCCTGTTTTGCATTCCACGGCAAATTCAGCCCGGCCATCGCAGAGGACCACGAAATCGATTTCTCGCTTATCGGTATCACGCAAATAACGCAGTTCCATGGCGTGGCCTTGAGTGTCCTCCCTCCAGTGGCAATACTTGAGCAGCTGGCAAGCGAGCATGTTCTCCAGACAAGGCCCTCCATTGGGAACCTGGGACCAATCCCAGAAGTAGAGCTTCTTCTCCTTCTTGACAGCTCGAATCCTGGGAGCCCCGTAAGGGGCGATCCGGAAACAAACATAAAGTCGCTCGAGCACAGTCAACCATCGCTCAACGGTTTCATGCGCTACCTGAAGCAGCTCGCTTAGGTTCTTCACCGACAGAGGCGAACCCACGCAGGCCGGCAAGTGCTGCAGAAGAAGCTCGATCAGGGATACTTCCCGCACACGTTCCAGATCGCGGAGATCGTCACGAATCACACGTTGACGCTGCTCCCGTTGCCACCTTCGATGTTCCTGCTCATCGGCCGCCAGGAGAGGCTCCGGAAAGCCTCCGAAGCGCATCAGCAGATCGACGGTCTCTTTGTGCGCTCCAGGGTCCACTTCGCGTAGCGAAAAGGGATGCAGCCGGTAATAATGGTATCGTCCTTGGAGAGAATCGCCGCCTTTCCGGTAGTAATCGAGGCGGGCGGAGCCGATGACCAGGATGGACTGTTTCGATTTGCGGGTATCATAGAGACCCTTGACAAGGTTCCGCCAGCGCGCGAATTTGTGAACCTCATCAAGCAGCACCAGTGGTTCGCTCGCCGGCACTTCCCCCCTGAGCAGCATCTCACGGTGTTCACTGAGGTCCCAATTTAGATACGCGGGATGGGTTTCATTCTTCGGCGACGTGTTTAGCAGACTGAGGGCGAACGTGGTTTTTCCTACTTGGCGCGGCCCTCCGATGAAAACCATTTTCCTGATAAGATCCTTCTGAACAGGTAGCTGGAGATATCGCTGAATTGGTGAATTTCCCATATTAGTATTTTAGGCTAAACTCAATTTTACTCATGAGTAATTTCCGGTCAAGTCTAAATCCGTAAATTTTGGAAATTATTGACTGGGCGGAGCGGCGACTATACAATGCAAGGCAGAGGCGATGGAGTTCGCCGTTAACTATCTCCACGATACGCTGAGATTGATGACTCCTACTGGAACAACTGCCCGGTAGGAGTTTTTTTGTGGCTGCCGGGCCGGAAAGATAGGAGATAGGCCATGTTTACGGCAGTCTTGACGTCAATAGCAGAACCCCCTCTGATTGGGCCGGTCTTCTTGCCATGCCTCCATTTTGGGTGGCTTGGGGACCATCAATGAACGGACTGAACGCCAATCACAAACGGAGAATCCTGGCATCGCTCGAGTACGCGGACAAGTTGCTGGAGGCAAGCTTGCATACTCCGGCGCCAGGCAGGCGTCCCTTGTTTTCAGGGTATGTCCAGGATCTCTCGCCGTCGGAATCTCATTGGGTCGAGAGTTATACCGACAAAATCCGCGAGCAAATGTCACGGCTTCTGGAAAGATGTGCAATAGAAGCCCCTCCACCTAAGACCCTGCGCAGTTGGAAGCTTCGAACCGGCCTTATCTCACTCGACATCACGCTCGAAGACATCTATCCCGATCGGATGCGCGGGTATGGTGAAATGGATCCCGCCGCCGCGAGCGACTTGTCCTGGACCCTCCAGGAGATTCGCAGACTGGTGGGCCAGTTGCTCGCTTTCTTGTCCGAGTCGCGAGAAGCGCAAGTGAACCGGATTGCTCGAGTGGAAACAGAACCGGCGCTCGCCGCGCTGTTGAAGCGCATGGCGCAGATCATCGCAAACCATGGGCTGGTCGAGTTTCTGCCGGCCCTGGATGCGATCATCCGAAAAGTGGAATCGCACCGGTATGAAATTGCGGTTTTCGGCCGGGTCAGCTCCGGAAAATCTTCGCTCATCAACCGGCTGTTGGAGATTGAGCTGTTGCCCGTGGGCACGACGCCCATTACCGCCGTCCCGATCCACATCGTTTCCGGCTCTGAACCGCGATTGCATGTGACCTTTCCGGATCATGTCGAAGAACTCCATGTGGAGCGAATGGCGGAATTCGCTACTGAGCAGGGAAACCCGGCCAATGCCAAGCGCGTCGTCGGTCTCGAGGCGTCTGTTGCCTCGAGGCGGTTGCAGGAAGGAATTGCCTTTGTCGACACGCCGGGCATTGCCTCGCTTGCGACCAGCGGGACGAGGCTCTCCTATGCCTACTTGCCAGACTCAGACCTTGGCCTGGTACTTGTAGATGGCCACTCTTCCTTGGGCCGCGAAGACCTGGACCTCCTCCGATCGCTTCACGCCGCCGGCATTCCATCCGTCGTCATGATCAGCAAATGCGACCTCCTCTCTCCCGGGGATGTCGAGAGAGTGCTTTCATATACCCGCAATGCTGTCGTGGAGCATCTCGGCTCAGCCCCGGAGGTCATTCCCATCAGTTCCGTCGCGTCCTGGGTGTCGGAAGTAGATGCCTGGTTCGAGCGCTCGATCTCTCCGTTGCTCCGCAGGTCGCGCGAAGCCCTGTTCGATTCGGTAAACCGCAAGGCGCTGTCGTTGCGCGAATCCTTGCTGGCAACTTTGGAGATGAAGGCAAGCCGTTCCACCACGGGGAAGGCCCACGCGCAGGACACAGAACGCGTTTTGCGGCCGCTTGATGAAAGCCTGGTAGCATTCAAGAAGCGCTGGGAAAACGAACTCGACCGCATTCCAGGTTGGGAAGAAGAGATCCTGGAACAGGCAGCTTCAGCCCTGGCGCGAGGATCCACAGGCACGGAGCAGACGACGGATCTCTCGTCGAACCTTGTTGCTGAGACGGTGATCGGAACCGTCGCGTCACACTGCAATCCCTTTCTGCACGAGTACCGGGAACTCGCTGACCGCATCAGCGCTGGAATTAGCGAATTGAAGGAGAGCGACGAGGCTTCCGACATTGCCGCTCAGGAGTTGCCGAGGCCTTCGGCGCTCCCCTCGCCTGTTGTTTCTCTTCTGGACGGCATCGCGATTTCTCCTCCGGGGCCGCTGGCACGCATCAGTCTGGGAGCACGAACGCGGCATTTTCGGAAGGAACTGGAAGACAAGCTCGGGGCTCAGGTGCGGCAGATACTGCAAGAGGTGCGCCCCAGACTTAAACATTGGTTCCAGGCAACCATCCATGCTCTCGAAGAAAGTTTTCGTCTTCAGACGGACCCGTTGCGATATCGGAGCACCTCTGAGACTTCCATAGGCACCAATGACGGCCTGAAGGCGGATATTGCGCTATTGCGCAGCCAGAATGTTGAAGGCGAGTCCCCGGCAGCCACGCGTGCCGGCGCAGAGGTGGAACAGCGGCGGGCCTGATCGGTTGGGCGAAAATGCTCTTCGGCCGGGAAAAAGAAATCGAGAAGCTCACCCTTAACCTCGAACGCGGAATCCACACGTTGGTGTTTGGGATTGAGGGCAAGACCGCGCTTCTTCAAGAAGTGGTTTCCCGTTCCTCAAAGATCCGCCCGGCATATGTCCGGGACTGCAGCTCACGCAGGGCCCTGCTGGAGGGAGCACTGGCCTGTCTGGCTGCGGATCGAGCGAAGACCGCTACTCCCCGAAGCGAGTTGCTCATAAAGGATTTGAGGGACGAGCTGATCAGAGCCGGCCGGCATGGAAATGCCTGCCTGATTCTTGATCATCTACCGCGCCTCCGGTACCGGATGCAACATCTCCTGGAGATCCTGGAGCAATACTTCACGCTGATTTTCGCAGCGAGAGCCCATCCCGGCGCCTACGACCTATACTATTGGAAGTTCGATCGTTTGGAAGTTGGCAAGCTGCCCGATGCGGCCGCGCGCTCCTGGATTGAAAGGGATCTGGCGCAGAGAGGCTGCACAGGTCCACTCGGGCGCGCGGTCGCAACCGAAGTTCAGCGACTCTGCCGGGGAAATCCAGGCCTGATCTCCGACACGCTGGAGGCGATCCGGAATGATGCGGTCCCTCTTGAGGATCCCATCCGAGTGCGCCGGCTGTTTGTCGATGGCCGCCTGAGCCATCTGAAGATCAGCCATGCCAGCGGGCGCAAGTAGTTGCTATGGTCGAGCTCAGTGAACTGCGACCGCCTTCGCCACAATCCAGAACTCGGTCCCGATAGATCCGGGTGTTCAAGGATCCCAAGTGTCCCATATTTTGCGTTGTTGGTCACTGCCACCCACGGTCTTCGGCCTGTCTTCGGGCCCAGATTCAATAATCATGCCCGTATTATTGATGTAAGCGTGGATGTGGAGGGCGGAGAGTTATCAAAATGGCATCAGATCAGGACTTTGCTGTCGTCAGTCCCCATGGATTCTTCGTCTCAGCAACCGATTGTCGGCCGACCGCATTGCTGCACACGGACGCAAACACACGTGCGAGGAAAGCAATGATAGATCTTGACGGATATTGGGCATTTGGTTATATTGCCAAATATTCAGCAATGCGGAGGTAACATCATGGACGTAAAAAAGCAGGCGCTTTTTGAAGCTAGAGCCAGGGTCATGAAGGCCATGGCACACCCTACGCGGCTGTTTATCATCGAGCAGCTGTCGCACCGGGAGCATTGCGTTTGGGAGCTGACGGACATGGTGGGCGCCGATGTCTCCACCATCTCCAGGCATCTGGCGCTACTCAAGAATGCCGGCATTGTCAAAGATGACAAGCGCGGAGCGCAGGTTTTCTACCGGCTGCGTTGCCCCTGCGTGCTCAGCCTTTTCGTATGCATAGAGGGTGTCCTCAAGGAATCTGCAAAGAGTCAAATGGCGCTTGTCCGTTGAAATCCAGGGCAGATTGTCGCAAGGGCTGAAATGAAGCCGAATCAAGAGCAGGGAGTCCCGGGTGGCAGAGCAAGAAAAACGACACCCTTAAGCGGACCCGAGGGACCCTGGAAAGCGCAGTGAAATAAAGTCTCGTGGTGAACTCGATGAAATCCAGGCTCGCCATGGAACACAATATCGAAATGGTCCCCTGAGCCAAGCTGGGAGCACAGACCGCCAGGGCGCAATTAACAAGGAGAAACCGATGGCAGGACCAAGCGTAGGGTTCGTTGGGAGCGGGAGGGTAGCCCGTATCATTCTGGGCGGGCTAAAGAGGGTGGGGCGCATGCCTGCGCAGGTCGTCACCAGCGATGTCGATCTCGGTGTCTTGATGCGACTGCAGGATAGATTCCCGGAGATCCGCATTGCGCACAACGACAACCGGGCGCCGGCCTCGCAGGATATGGTTTTTCTGGGATTGCATCCCCCGGTCTTGGCCGCCTCGCTGGGAGAAATCAGGGGCGGTCTGAAGCCCGGCGCGATCGTGATTTCACTGGCTCCCAAGCTGTCGAGAGCCAAGCTAACCGAGGGTCTCGCCGGTTTTGACCGCATCGTGCGATTGATCCCCAATGCCGCCTCGATCATCGGCTCTGGCTACAATCCCCTCTCTTTTTCGCCAGCCTTGACCGTGAAAGAGAAAGAAGAGGTGCTCGGCTTTCTCAGCGTGCTGGGCCAGTGCCCTGAAGTCGCGGAAGACAAGCTCGAAGCGTATGCCATTGTCACCGCCATGGGGCCGACCTATCTATGGTTCCAATTGCAGGAACTACTGAAAATCGCCGAATCCTTTGGGTTGTCGGAAGGAGAAGCCGAAACCGGCGTTACTGAGATGATCGCAGGCGCCGGGAAAACACTGTTTGGCTCCGGCATGACTGCTGAGGAGGTAATGGATCTGATCCCGGTGAAACCGCTGGGAGAAGAGGAAGCAAGCATCAAGGCCATGTATCATGCCAAACTGGAGCCCTTGTTCAAGAAACTAAAAGGCTGACCTCCTGGGGAGAATGGGAATGATTTCGATCAAAGCCGGGTTGCTGACCATCCCGGCAGGCGTCATGGCTGTGGAGTTTGGCCCCTTGAACCCGCTGCATACGGCCATGAACCGATTTGTTCTTCGTTCCGCTGACGGCGGACCGGTTACTCTGTCTACTGTTTCGGGACTCCCTTTCGGGATCCTGGCGCTTCTGTTTGGGGCAAGCACCTTGATCATAATTCTTATCAGACGGCGGATACAGCCGGCGGCCCGCCGGCAGACTGCCTCGGAGTCATGGATGGAGAGAGCATTGCGGCGGCCATGGAAGCCCTGGGCATCGGGTATTGCCATCGGGTTGCTGATGGCGCCGGCCTACCTCTCCTCGGTGGCGACAGGCCGGAACTATCCGCTTGGAGTAACCCATGGAGTGATGCAGGCCGAACTGCTGCTGGTGGATCGCAACGTGCAGCACGTATGGAAAATCAATCCGCCGCCGCAGCCTGCGCAGGCGGCGCCATCCATTCCCCCGCGCAAGCCGGTCTCCTGGTGGCTGGTGCTCGTGAGCCTGGCATTGCCGATGGGGTCCTGGGTTTCGGCGCGCATGAACGGCGCCGTCCGGCTGATGCCCAAGCCGCCGGATGAGATTCTCACGGCTCTGGCTGGAGGCTTCTTAACCGGCGCGGGCGCGGCCTTTGCCACGGGATGCGTGGTCGGCAACATCATGTCGGGCTGGGCGCTGATGAGCGTCGGGATGATCCTCTTCGGTGTTGTGACCATCCTGGCCAACTGGATCACAAGCTACTTTTACCTGCTGGCCGGCCAGCTGGCGGGATCTTTCACAAAATGAGGGTCCTGTGAGTCCAGGAGACATGGTCACAAAAATAAGGGTGGGCAAGTTTATCGCAGGCATCGTCGGACTGAACGAGGCCCTGTCCGAGGCAGCGGCCGCGAATCTGCCGCCTGACGAGGCCGCCGCACGCTCGATTTTCGATCGCTTACGGAAGTCGAACTATGTTGCGCCTGGGGCCGAGTCGGAATACCTGGAGGCACTACTGCGTGAATACCGGAAGCATCTGGGCCAGCGGGTCGCAGAGCCTACGGCCGAGGGAGTCGACGTGAAGGTTCTCGGACCCGGCTGTCCGAACTGCGAAAAGCTGGAGCAGCTGGTGCGCAAGCTTATGGCAATGGAGCAAGTAGCCGGCAGCCTTGAGCATGTTAGGGACATCAAGGAAATCAGTTCTTATGGAATCCTCGCCACGCCCGGCCTGGTGATTAACGGCAGGGTTCGATGCGCCGGCCGGGTGCCCTCCGAGCAGCAGTTGCTTGAGTGGCTCCGCGAAGCTGAAAGGGAGGTCCGGCCGGCGAGTTCCAGTCAGGTCTGATGCGTGCGGCCCGCATTCGCTCGGTGGACGCTATCAAGCAGTGGCTCCTGGAGAATCTGGCAACTTGAAGCATTGCGGCGGCGTCTCCAAACAAATTCAGTATCGGAGCAACCCCCATACACAACGCCGCCGGCTTGCTTGCTGGGACCAGGAAGATCCTGTCTACCTCGAATGAAGAAGCGATGGATCTGGTCCGGCAGAGGAAGCAGCAAAAATCAAGGTAAGGTGTCGGGCGAAACCGGCGCATCCGGGCGAGAAGCTTATAAGCTGATTCTATATTTCGAGTCACTCATGGGAGAAGGCGGCAGAATCGACATTGAAAACGGCGAACTGGAAGTGAGAGGATCTCAGGGAGATACCGCCGAGACAACGGATGCGAGTTATCGCGCTAAGGTCGATGCAAACGGCCGCCTGCCAATCCCCCCTTCGTTGATCAATAGGTTTGGCCTGGAGCCGGGAGCAGAGGTGGAAATCGTTCCCGGCACCGCCGGACTCGTGGTCCGCCCCAACATCCACGGTCTGGCGCGTGTGTATATTGAACCGACGGCGCGCTGCAACCTGGCTTGCGGCATGTGCGTCCGAAACAGCTGGAAAGAGCCCATCGGCGACATGGATCGCGCTCTCTTTGACCGGCTCGTGAGCCAGCTCGGCCAGTTTCCTCATTTGGATTCCGTCATGTTCGGAGGGTTCGGAGAGCCGACTGCCCACCCGGACATCCTGCATATGATCAAAGCGACGAAGGAGCTGGCTGTCAGGGTGGAGTTGATTACGAATGGAACCAACCTCGACGAGACGATGATCGCCGGATTCATGGATGCCGGCCTGGACAGGCTTTGGGTCTCGCTTGACGGTGTCACGGAAGGGAGCTTCGACGATATCAGGCAGGGGGCCAGGTTTGACAGCGTCATGGCCAACCTTCGACGCCTCCGGGAGATGAATTGGCGCCGCCCGCGCAGAATCGATGTCGGTATCGCCTTCGTGGTCATGAAGCAGAATATCGACGATCTCAGAAAAATCGACACTCTCATCAAGGCGGCAGGGGCGCGGTTTGTGTCCGTCAGCAATCTCCTGCCATACACTAAGGCAATGGAGCAGGAGATGGTCTGCAGCCTCGCCCTTACCCTCGAGACCTTTGCCGGCGCATCGGGGCGGACCGAGATCAGCCTACCGCGGCTCGACATCGACGACCGCACGAAAGAAGCCATCTTCAGCCTGCTCCGAACCTGCGACAACCTGAGCCTTATGGGGAATCCCATCAGCGCGCCGGGCCAATCATGCCGGTTTATTAAAGACCGGTGCACGTTCGTCCGCTGGGACGGCAAGGTCAGTCCCTGCATGGGACTGCTCCACACGCACAAAACCTATCTTAATGGGCTGGAGAGGACCGTCTCCGCCTATACGCTTGGCGATGTCGGCTCCGACAACCTCCATGGGATTTGGAACTCCGACGAATACGCTCGTTTCCGGGAGAAGGTTCGGGGCTTCCTGTTTTCGCCATGTCACGTTTGCGGCGGGTGCTCGTTCCTTGAGAAAAATGAGGAGGACTGCTGCGGAAATACTTTCCCCACTTGTGGCGGCTGCCTTTGGGCCCAGGGGGTCATCCAATGCCCCTGAAGCAGACCAGTCCAGTTCGAGATGCACTCTTGGGGATGACTCGCGCGACATCGGCTGAGAGCAGAATGAGCGCCGGAAGCTGATGTGATCTGTTCGCGCGACCTCCGATCCGCATTGAGAAGATAACAGTTGCCACTGGTTTCCTCGAAGACTATACTTCGATAGATGACGAAGTATAGGAGGCGGCGATGAGACAGTTCATGCAAGTTGCCAAGGCGCTCGCAGATGAAAACCGGATCCGGATCCTCCTCTTCCTTGATCAAACGGAGCTTTGTCTATGCCAGGTCATCGAATTGCTGCATCTGTCCCCTTCTACAGTCTCCAAGCATGTTTCCATCCTGGCCCATGCCGGCCTCGTGGAAGTGCGCAAAGAGGGGAGATGGCACTATTATCGAAGGCGAGAGGTTCCCGAGCCGGCCGTTGCCGCCGCTTATGACTTCCTGAACCACGCGAGGATCGACTCGCCTCAAATCCGCCTGGATAGAAAAGCCCTCAAAAAGGTCCTCGGAGTTGACAAGGAGGAGTTATGCGGCCATTACACAAATTGAAGATTCTCTTCAAGAAAGGACGTGCGGGCTTGCAGCCGGATCCAGGGCGTCCGGACCACCCACAGCCGGATTCGCAATCGATGCCGCCTGCACGTGTCCAGGAGGAAGGATGATAAGAGTCGGAGCGGCGGCGCCAGATCGGCCGGAGCGGCGGGCGATGATCTGGTCGAAGTGGATCTCAACGATCTGCCGGTTCACGCTGGCCGGGGTGTGGCTGTGGGCCGGACTGGCGAAAGCCGCCGACCCGTTGGTGGCCGAGCGCGCCGTCCGCGCATATCAGCTTGCGCCCGAGGTGCTCGTCAAGCCGGTGGCGTGGGGTCTGCCTTTCATGGAGATTGGACTCGCAGCGCTTCTCGCGTTCGGGATTGCCACGCGAATGATCGCTGCGATTTCACTGGCGCTCTTCGGACTGTTCATCGCGGCTATCGGTTCGGTATGGGTCCGGGGAATTCAGGTTGCCTGCGGCTGCTTCGGCGGCGGGGGCGAAGATCCATCTGCAAGCTGGATCAGTTACGGGCTGGAGATCGCCCGGGATGTCGGTTTCGCGGCAATCGCCGCCTGGATGGTTGCCAGGCCGCAGAGTTTCCTTGTATTCGGCAGGAGATAACAATGGCCAAAATGCAGGCTCGGGACCCCCGGTTGAACCGGCCCCCTACCGGGCCGAATCGCGCCGCGCGCCGTCGCGGAAAATCCAGTCGCCCATGGTGGCGACACCCGGCTGCGATCCTCGGTTTACTGGTTGTTCTTGGAGTCATTGGCGTCCTGATCCAATCGCATCGGTCCGGCCGCACGTCAGGCACGGGACAACGCCCGGCGCATGGGCAAGGACCGGGTGGTTCCGAGGTGATCGGCGCTGCGGGCGCGCCGGTACTGGTGGAGGTGTACAGCGACTTCGAGTGCCGCAGATGCGGACAGTTCCAACGGACTGTGGAGCCGCAGATTCGCAAACTGGTGGATGAGGGAAAGGTTCGCATGGCCTACTACGTGTCCCTTACCAAGATGGATTCGTTGACTTCGGCGAATGCGAGCATCTGCGCGGGCGAACAGGGCGCATTCTGGCCGTATCACGACTACCTCTTCGCCTATCAACTACCCGAGAACTCCGGGTCTCGAACCCCTGACCAACTTATCCAGTTCGGGCGCCAGGTTGGAATCAATAGCTCGGCATTTGACGCCTGTGTAAAGGATGGGACCTATAACGGGTGGGTATACCAGATTAATGCTCAGGGCGGTGCTCGTGGAATCCGTATCCTGCCGGCCATTTTCGTCAACGGTCGGGTGCTATCGGATCCATTCAGCGCGCTCACGACCATCCAGGAGGCGCTGAAGGCCCAGCGTTGATGGGCCGTCTTGCATGCTTGCGCGAACGGAGTATTTCGAAGATTTTGTTGCAGAGTTCCAGGGAGTAGGCAGTATGAACAGTGCAGAATTTCTCGACCGCGCGACCCGGATTCTATTCTTCACGGGCAAAGGCGGCGTCGGCAAGACGTCGCTGGCGTGCTCGACGGCAGTTGCCCTGGCCGACCGCGGGAGACAGGTACTGCTCGTCAGCACCGATCCGGCTTCGAACCTGGACGAAGTGCTCGGCGTGCGGCTTTCCGGAGAGCCGGCCGAGGTGCCTGGAACGCAGGGACTTCGTGCATTGAACATCAATCCTGATGCCGCCGCCCAAGCATACCGTGATCGTGTGGTCGGGCCCTATAGAGACGTTTTGCCGAAAGCGGCTCTGGACAGCATGGAAGAACAGCTTTCGGGGGCATGCACCGTGGAGATCGCCTCGTTCGACGAGTTCACGAAGCTTCTCGGCGACCCCGCGGCCACTGCCGGATACGATCACGTGATCTTCGATACCGCTCCGACAGGACATACCCTGCGTCTCTTGAAACTGCCGGCAGCATGGACCGGATTTATAGAAACAAACACCACGGGGACATCCTGCCTGGGGCCACTCGCCGGCCTGCAGAAGCAAAAGGCGATTTACGATGCAAGTCTCCGCGCTTTGTCGGATCCCGGTACAACGATGCTGGTTCTGGTCAGCCGGCCGGAGCAATCGGCACTTACGGAGGCGGATCGCACCAGAACCGACCTGGGCGGCATGGGAATAGCCAATCAGATCCTCATTCTGAATGGAGTATTTGTGGCTCGGGACCCCAGCGACGCGGCCGCGTTGGCGTTGGAAGCGCGGGGCCGCGATGCAATGGAAGCGATGCCTGCCGGCCTGGTTTGTTTGCCGCGCATCGATCTGCCGCTGTTGCCGTTTGCACCGATGGGCGTCTCGCAACTCCGGGCGATATTAGACGGACACGACTGGAAGAGTGAATCTCCTTGGTCTGGGGAGCGGAAAGCGGCCCCCGAGGCGCCGATGCTGGGGGAACTCATTGATGCGGTCGAGAAGAGCGGTCGCGGCGTGATCCTGACCATGGGCAAGGGCGGAGTGGGAAAGACTACCGTCGCCGCGGCCATCGCCATCGAATTGGCTCGCCGCGGGCACAAAGTCCATCTCAGCACGACCGACCCCGCGGCGCATGTGGCCGCGACCGTCGGCTCTGCCGTGCCCGGGTTGAGCGTCAGCCGCATCGATCCCGCGGCAGAGACCCGTCGCTATTCCCAAGGAGTGGTTGCCAGGTCGGCTGTGTCTCTCGATGAGCAGGGCCAGGCGCTTCTGGTAGAGGATTTGCGGTCACCCTGTACTGAAGAAATTGCGGTCTTCAGCGCCTTCGCAGAGATCGTCGCCCGGGGTGAACATGGCTTTGTTGTGCTTGACACCGCCCCCACGGGCCATTCCCTGCTTCTATTGGACGCAGCCGAGGCATATCACCGCGATGTGTCGCGTACGCAGAGCGACCTGCCGGATTCGGTTCGTAACCTTCTACCCCGCCTCCGCGATCCTGAGTTTACGCATGTGCTAATCGTCACGCTGGCCGAGGCTACCCCCGTCCACGAAGCGGCCGGGCTTCAGGAGGACCTCCGGCGCGCCGGCATCGAGCCGTACGCATGGGTTATTAATCAGAGTTTTGCCGGCGATGGATTCCATGATCCCGTCTTGGCGGAGCGCGGCTTTCGGGAACTTCCGTTCATCGATGAAGTCCGCGAGCGGCACGCGAGGCGATTCGCGCTGATCCCGTGGAGACCGGAGGCTCCCGTTGGACCGGAACGGCTGAGTGAACTGGCCCGCGCCGCCCTGGTTTGAAACCGTAACGATGTGCCCTGAAGAGGAGACGTAGTAATGGCTGAGATGTCTGTCCAAGAATCAGTGCTTCGAGACCTTCTCGGGGATGGAACCGAGCCGGTAGCTGTTTTTCTTCTGCCTCGCGGGCGAGAAGATGGTTCATTTGCCGGCTTCACGCGAGTGCGAAATCATCGATATTGTCAGGCGCTGATGAAGGCCCGGCATGGCGAGTCGGTTTTGCTGGACCCTGACGGCCTGTCTTGCCCGGCCGCGGCGGCGGCCTTCGGATTCCGCCCACTGCCGCCGCAATTGGCAAACGGAAAAGGGCTGGTGGGATTCGGCATTGCCGGTAACGCCGCAGTGGGACAGCGCATGTTCGCCAACATGCCTCGACTCGAGGACGGCAGTATCGCGAGTATCGCGCTCTGCCCGTTGCGGCTGGCGCCGCGCACTCCAGACGTAGTCGTGGTGGAAGGCCCGGCGGAGGTCCTGATGTGGCTGCTGCTGGCCGATCTGAACGTTCATGGCGGCGAGCGGCGGACCGGAAACACGGCCGTCCTTCAGGCGACTTGCGTGGACGCGACCGTCATACCTTACCTTCAGCAGACTTTGAACTTTAATTTGGGTTGTTATGGCTGCCGTGAGGCCACGGATCTCAAGCCAGGTGAAACCGTGCTGGGCTTCCCCGGCGCGTTATTGGAGCCTCTGCTCGATGCGCTGCAGATGCTCCGCGCCAAGGCGATTCCCCGTTCACGGGCCAAGCTGGCTCATGAGTGTCTGGCCGGGTCTCAGTCCTAAGGGAGCCATTGCTCTGCACTTCATGGTGTTGACCAATGAGGCGCGACTGCAGCCCTAAAAAGATTATGGACCGGCGTCCGTTAGAAATGGTTTCCCAGGGTGTCTCATGATTTCCATGAACGGTTTTCTTCACCGCGAGCAGCTGACCTCCCTCATCAGCCGTTGGTTCATCCATCGACAGGAGCCAGGGGATGTCCAAGCGCTCAAGCGGATCGTCAACTTCAACGCTTATGTCGGGTGCCTCAGCCTTGACGAGCTTGCCCGGTCCATGTTCACCGCACTGCACGGCGATTCGCCAGACTCGTTCGCTGCCACCACCAAGGGGCGACTGAAAGACTTCATGACCCGCAATCGGGCATACGTAACACCCCGCATCGAAGAACTCATCGCGCGTTACCAACGCTATCCAGAAGACTTCTACCGGGAGACGCCGTTGAACGGGCGCGTGTATCATGGCCGGGACTCCGGCCGATATTTCGGATCGATGCGGCTCAAACGCTTTCGGCGGATCGCCGAAAAATCCAGCCGCTACCTTGTCGATTTCCTTTTTCAACAGGTTAAGCTGCGCGCCGAAGATCTGGCAGCCGCACGCGCTGCCGGCTTGGGCATCCCGAAGACGCAACTGACCACTTCTATCGAGGAACAGGTTGCCGAGTTTACGCGCGCCGAACGTCGGGTTCTGAACGCGATTCGCGCCGGCGATCTGGTTGCAGCAGTTCCGACCATGCATCTGAACGACATCCTCGGCATCAAAATGGTCGCCGACGAGCCTGAAACGTCTCGACTGATGGAATATCTCGACCGGGGACAGACGAAGATTGTGGACCGCGAGGTTCACCGGGGAACCTACAACGCAACCAATGTGATTATTCGATACCGCTGGCCGAGAGAGATGGCGCTGACCCGGCCTCCATCCGGCCGGCCGGAGGAAATTCTGCGCTCACGAGGCTGTTCGTGCGACATCGGCGCCGCCTATCATGACTTCGTCGCGACCGCCGAGGACGACGTGCTGGTCGAAGTCATTGTCTCCTCCTATGAGGACATGCTTGAGTCCGAAATCGGCCGCAGCATGCACGAGGAGCGCATCCTGGCTCAGCGCCAGAGCCAGCCGTACCATGGATTCCTCGCCAGGAACGTCGAATCCTTGCTGGAGTACATGTTCCGGTTATGCCTCTCGCCGGTCGCGGACGGGGGCGAAATTCCCATCCGGCTGTGGACCCGTTATATGCCCGATTATGCCGATCAGGTCTACCAGCAGCTCTTCGGGCTTTCGGCCGAGTCGGATTTCACCGAGGCGTGTTTGTGCGGCCGGGCCGCGCCCCGCACTGAGGCGTTTGAGGCGACCCAGGGGAAAATGCTTTGAGCAGCCCGACGATCTGTGAAATCATTGATTGTTTCTATATTTCTGCTATTATAGAAACATGCATGATGAGGATGACATTTTGATATTGCGTCTCGCGGATATGTGCGCGGCCCTGGGCACGGAGCCAAGATTGAAGATCCTCCGGCTGCTGTTGGCCGCCCAACCTCAGGGTATGGTGGTCGGAAACATCCAGGAGGAACTGGGCATACCCGGATCGACGCTCTCGCACCACCTGGAGAAGCTGCGCATCGCGGGACTGGTGAACGTCCGGAGGGAACGACAATTCTCGTGGTACTCCGCTAATGCGGCGTCTCTCCAAGATCTCCTCGGGTTCCTGTACGAGGAATGCTGCTCAAGAAACAAGGTCCTGGATCGCCGTTGCGTGTTCCCGGCCCGAAACTCAAAAAAATACAGCAAGAAGCACGGAGAAAGACCATGAATTCATCGGATATGAAAGAGATTGTGAGGGAGAAGTACGGCCAGGCAGCCACACGGGTGAAGTCCGGCGACCGCGGTTGCTGCGGCGGTTCGAGCGCCTGTGGCGCCGAGGATCCGATCACGAAGGATCTGTACGCGCCGAACGAGACCGCGTTGCTCCCAAAGGAAGCCGTCCTCGCCTCGCTCGGATGCGGCAATCCCACAGCCCTGGCCCAACTCAGCGAAGGCGAGACTGTGCTCGATCTCGGCTCAGGCGGTGGGATCGACGTCCTGCTTTCCGCCCGCCGGGTGGGTCCGGGCGGCAAAGCCTACGGTCTCGACATGACCGATGAGATGCTCTCACTGGCGCGTGAGAACCAGCGCAAAGCGGGGGTCGAGAATGTCGAATTTCTGAAAGGGGAGATCGAGAACATCCCATTGCCGGATAACTCAGTGGACGTGATCATCTCCAACTGCGTAATCAATCTCTCGGCGGACAAGGACCGGGTGCTGCAGGAAGCGTTCCGCGTTCTGAAGCCCGGCGGCCGGTTTGCCGTCTCGGACGTGGTCGTACGCGGCGATGTCCCCCCGGAGATCCGGAAGAACATCGAACTCTGGGTTGGCTGCGTTGCCGGCGCCTTGCATGAAGCGGAATACCACGCCAAGCTCGCGAATGCGGGCTTCGTGCACATCGATATCGAGCCGACCCGGATCTACCGGGCGGAGGACGTTCGGGATTTTCTCGCGAATGCCAGCCTCGATGCGGACGCGACCATTTCCCAGGTGGGGGGCAAGTTTGCCAGCGCGTTCATTCGCGCCCGCAAACCCATCGCACTTGAGTCACAGGGGAACACCAAACCTGTCGCCAAACCCTCTGTTCAGATATTTGATCCGGCGATGTGCTGCTCCACCGGAGTCTGCGGGCCCGTGGTCGATCCGCGGTTGCCGAGATTTGCCGCAGACCTGGATTGGCTTTTGGCTCAGGGTGCCACTGTCGAACGCTTCAACCTGGCGCAACAGCCGGAGGCGTTTGCGGCGAACGAGCAGGTGAAGCGGGCGTTGCAGGCCGAGGGAACAGATTGCCTCCCGCTCATCCTGGTCAACGGGATTATCGTGAGCAAAGGCGCATATTCGGCGCGGGATCAATTAGCACGCTGGATCGGGATGCGTGACGAAATCGCGAAGTCCATCTACACGGACGCTATTGCCGAGCTGGTTGCCATAGGCGCGGCCATCGCTTCCAATTGCGAGCCCTGCTTCAAGTTCCATTACGACCGGGCGCGCAAACTCGGAGTCTCCAGGGAAGACATGCTGCTGGCGGTGAAGACCGCACAGGTGGCCAAGGATGCTCCGGCTCGCGCGATAGTGGAACTGGCGGAGCGCTATCTGAAGGTGGGCCGGCAAGGAGACATCCTGCCGATTGTCGGCGCGGGCGGAACGGAGTCGAAATCGGGATGCTGCTGCTGAGCGAGGTGAAGCAAGGGATTGGATGAATCATAAAACAAAAAAGCCGGCACGCGTCTTTCACTTATGCGCTGCAAGAAGATGGTGGTGTCGGGGAGAGGTGAAGCATGATTCGGGCATACGATTTTGTCTGTGGTAAATGCGGCAATCCGTTCGAAATATGGGGTACACCGGAGGAACATTCCAAAGGGCTGATCAAAAACTGCCCGGTTTGCGGCTCCGAAAAAATCGAAGAGAAGCCGTCAGTTCAGGTTTCCACCGGGAAGAAGACCCGATCCGGAGGATCTTCGTGCTGCGGCCCGGCCTCCCGGGGCGGATGCTGCGGATAACCAACCGAGTGGAAGGAGGATTGAGGTCGAGACTCTCCGTCACAAGAATGCCCCACCGGGATGCTGCGAATCGGGCAATATAACCAGCCAACTCCGCCGCGACGTTCCCGGCATTCTGAACTCAATCCTCCAGCTCGTTCCAATCCTCGTTCTTATACATCCCGCGTCGGGCACGTGTTGCAGGATTTTTGCGATCAGGGCTTTTATCTCGTCTTTATCCGGGAAAGTAATTGCATCCTGATTACAGAAACCTGCGCACTTGTCGCAGAGAACCACGCAGTTATTGGCTTCGGCCACCTCGACCGTGTGGGTCTCCTCGTTCAAGACGAACACCCCGTTGGAGCATGTTTCCAAACAATCGCCGCATCCGATGCACTTTTCGGCATCGACAAACGGGCGCCAGGGGATCTTTTCGCGAGGTATACCGATATACATCTTGCCCATGTTTGTACCTTCCTTATCGCTCTTCGGGAAAACCGCTTTTTCGATCGCGACCTTAATTTTTTCCGCGCTTCCGGGTTTTGAGTGGGTGACCCCCATATGTTGTGGTCCTCGATTTCTCATGCCGTAAGCGAGGGCTTTGGGTATAGATCCAGTCCGCCGC
>Ga0315280_10000324_pt1 | contig 88671 bp, 73 predicted proteins | sample YL17G06_40_MG_FD_203697 | JGI IMG/M metagenome (GOLD analysis project Ga0315280, IMG submission 203697) | Sediment microbial communities from Yellowstone Lake, YNP, Wyoming, USA - YL17G06_40 | ecosystem: Environmental > Aquatic > Freshwater > Lake > Sediment | place: USA: Wyoming | collected...
CCAGGGTGCTGGCTAATGAAACTGGCAGCCAGTCCAAGACGTGGACCTGGACGGTGACGCTGAGGGACACCACCGGGGCCACTGCCTCCCGGACCTTCACCGTGACCTACAACCCGCCGGCCACGCCTCTCAGCTTTACCAATCTGCAACCTGCGACCATAACCACCAGCGATTCGACCTATGACGCAACGCTTACCGCCACCGGCGCCAACTTCAACAACGTCAACCGGGTGACGTTTGCCTGGAGCGGAGCGGATAGTATTGGTAGCCCGGTTATTTGGGACAAGGGCGGTGCCGATTGGAGTAAGGTGACGGTCGGTTCGGATACCTCGATGACTTTGCGACCCAGGGTGCTGGCTAATGAAACTGGCAGCCAGTCCAAGACGTGGACCTGGACGGTGACGCTGAGGGACACCACCGGGGCCACTGCCTCCCGGACCTTCACCGTGACCTACAACCCGCCGGCCACGCCGCCGGGTCCGGTGACGGGTTTGCAGGCGACGCCACTCGACTCGGAGGTGGACTTGGCCTGGACCAACCCGACGGCCAGCGACTTGGCGGGCGTGCTGATCGTGCGGGGCACGGGCGTTGTGCCGAACACCGCGCCCACGCCGGGGCAGACCTACACGGCCAGTCAAACGCTGGGGAACGCGACGGTGCTCTACGCCGGCAGCACCTCGACGTTCCGCAACATCACCAACGTGGTCAACGGGACGACCTACTACTACGCCCTGTACGCCTACGACACGTCGAAGAACTACTCGACCGTGGCCAGGGTCAGTGGCACGCCGCACGCGCCGGACACGACGCCGCCGGGTCCGGTGACGGGTTTGCAGGCCACTTCGGGCGACGCGGTGGTGGACCTGCGCTGGGATGGCGTAACTGGAGCGAGTTCATACCAGGTATGGCGCAATACGACGAACAACCTAGATAAGGCAACCCAAATCGCGTCGGGGATTAGGAGCACGACCTACAACGATGCCACGGCAATTCCGGAAACCACTTACTACTACTGGGTCATGGCCGTTAACGGATCGCAAGTCGGCCCAGCCAGTGCGCCGGCCACCGGCGTCGCAAATCCAGGGAGTGGGAGCACGCTGAAACTGGGTGGGCTGGAACTGGACGGTAATTTCATCGCGGGAAGCGGCTCTACCCATACTGCCAGTGGAACGATTGAAATTGGCTTCGCGCCGGCGAGCAACCAGACATTTGCGCCGCTGCTCGCCGTTACCGGAACCGTCTCCTACGACAATTCGATTATCTCGGTCAATGGCACCGTTTCAGCCGACATCGGGAATCTGAGTTTTCCGTTGTTAACCGGCAGTTTCCAGATACCCGTGGGACAAACGGCAACTGCGCCGAACACGGTGAAGGACAACGACCCCAGCAGCGGCGTGAAAATCGCGGGCTTGCCGATCAATATCACAGGCTTGGCTCTGTCAGCCGCCGAGATCGAGGTGGAGGGAAACATTTCTCTCCTGAATACAACAGTCAGTGCGGCAGTCCTCATCACCGATCAGGGACTGGAGTTGAAGTCGGCGTCGATTGCTCTACCCACAACCAGCTTTTCAGTGCGGACTCTAAGCGTGACCGCCACAGGCATGTCGGTTACATATGACGCGACAAAGCATCAATTCCTCGCACAGGGCAACCTCACGCTGACGGACTTGTTCCACGGCGCGAGCGCCAACGTCGATCTCACTGGCGACGGCAACGGCATCACGGTGGACAGCCAAGGCGTGAATTACGCCGGCACGATGTCCCTCAGTGATTTCACCCTACCGGGCGGATGGGGGCTGAAAGAGGCAAGTCTGAGCGTCAACACGTTCACCAACACTTACGGCGGCGAGGCTGAGGTTGATATTCCTGGTTTTGGCAAAATTAGCGGCAAAATCGAATTCTTAAAGGGCCAGTTGGACGATCTGTCGCTGTCGCTCACCGACATGGCCGAGCCGATCCCCATAGTGGACGTTCCGGGTTTGTTCCTGACCGGCGGCAGCGCCAGCATCACCAATTTGGCGCCGACTGCTTCCGCCCCAGTGACTTTAGCCGGAACGCTCGATTTTTCTTATGGCCCGGAGATCGATGTCAAGCTTCCGGACTGGCTGGGTGGCGACGTACATGCTTCGATAGCCACTCTGGAAGTGGAGGCTTCGATGAGCACCGCCGACCTTAGCGGAAAGGTAACGGCGCATCTGCTGAAGGTGTCCCCTGGGATGACAAATGGCCTAGCAACGGTAACGGGGGACGCCGATCTGAATCTCGCTAGTGGCACTTTTCGTGTGGGGGGCAGCATTGAGGTAGCGGACGGTGTGTATTCCGGCAGCGGCAGCCTCACGATCGGCAATGGAAAGGTGACCTTGTACGCAACTGGAACGGCTCAAGTTCCGCTCCACAACATCAATTCGGTGTTCCCAAATGTGCCGTTGGCGAGTGCTGGTCTGTATTTGAATTATCAACAATTACTTCCGAATGCGCAGGATTATCTGGAAGTCTGGGGAAGCATGTCGGTGCCAGTCCTGTTTGGCAATGTCACCATTGCCTCACCGGCCGTGCGAGTTGGCTTCGACGGGGCGGTCAGCCTTCGCAGTTCAAAAGATTTGCCGCAAGTTGATCCACCCGCAAGCGCGACGTTTTTTGTCGCGTCGGGGACGCCGTGGGCACTGCTGGGCGCAAGTTGGACCAACAGCAGTGCCAATGTTCCGTTTGAGATTCAGTCGCCCGACGGCACGATCTATACGGAATCCAATTTGCCTGGCAACGTCGGCGTAATCAACGAGCCGGACAACTCGGTCCAGCTCGCTGTTGGAGTACAAAACCCTGCTTCCGGAAACTGGACACTCATCCTGCCTGACGCGGGCGGCTTGGGCGACGTGACTTTCCAGGGCGTTGGTGGAACAGCCGTCTCCAGCATTGACCTTGCTTTCCTCCAATCGCCCGTGAACGCAGTGAGCGGAAGTGCATTCAGCCCCGCCGCAGTTGTTGCCATTGAGGATCAAAACGGCAATGTCATTACCACGGACAATTCTCAGGTCACGCTGACCGTGACCGGTGGCCCAGGAAATACCAGCACGGTGTTGACCACTCAGGCCCAGAACGGCATCGCTATTTTTGACGGTGTTGCTCCGCAGAGTGCGGGCAACTACACGCTTCAGGCCACGGATGGAACCTACACATCGGCCAGCGCCAGCCTCAGAGTTATTCCGGCAGCGGGATCAAGCCTGACTGTTATGCAGCAACCGACCGATGTTGTCGCCGGCCAGGCCATCGCTCCGGCAGTTGCCGTGCAGGCAAGCGATCCGTACGGCAACGCCATCAGTGGCGATGTTGTGACCTTGGCTGTTGAGAACTATCCAAGCGGCACACTCTACGGCTCGTTCATGGCTGCGACGGATGGCAGCGGCAACGCCACATTCGACAGCATTGCCCTGCCGACGGCCGGGTCCTATATGTTGGTGGCCACCGATGGCGCGGTATCCACCGGCAATTCCAACAGCTTTGTCGTCAGTCCCGCGGCCGCTTCCATGCTGGTGTTCGCGCAGCAACCCAGCAACGTGCCGGCGGGCACCGCGATCAGCCCCAATGTCGTCGTGGATGTTGAGGACCAGTTCGGAAATCTGGTCACGACCGACAACTCGAATGTGATTCTTTATCTCAACAGCGGCGACGGGTCCCTCAATGGGACGCTTACGGTTCAGGCCGAAAACGGAGTAGCGACGTTCGGCGGGTTGTCCCTGAACGGGGCGGGCATTTACACGATCGGCGCAGGCGACGGAGTTCTTGTTACCACATCGACTGCTTTCACGATTTCCCAGGCGACACCGACGGTGACACTTGCCTCGCCACCGCCGTCCATCACCTACGATGGAACGGATGACGTAACGAACTGGGCAATACCGAGCGTGAGCGGCGTTAGTGGTGTGGCGAATCCAACCGGATTGCCCAACGTGGTATTCTATGGCGGAATCTCACCGGCTGGCACGCCGCTGGCTTCGGCTCCGGTAAGCGCCGGCACTTACACAGCCGTAGCCAGCTATTCCGGTGATGCCAACTACGGTGCGGCCCAGAGTGCGCCAGTGACGTTTACCATCAGCAACGAGCCGCCGACGGACATTTCCCTGTCGAACGCCAGCATGGCGGAGAACCAGTCCTCCGGGACGGCCGTGGGGACGTTCAGCACCACGGACCCGGACAGCAGCAACACGTTCACCTACAGTCTCGTCACGGGCACGGGCAGCACGGACAACGGCTCCTTCACCCTCAGCGGCAGCACGCTCCAGACCGCCGCCAGCTTCGACTACGAGACCAAGAACAGCTACGGCATTCGCATCCGCTCGACCGACCAGGGCGCGCTGTACACGGAGAAGGCGTTCACGATCAGCGTCACCAACGTCAACGAGCCGCCGACGGACATTTCCCTGTCGAACGGCGGCGTGGCGGAGAACCAGTCCTCCGGGATGGCCGTGGGGACGTTCAGCAGCACGGACCCGGACAGCGGCAACACGTTCACCTACAGTCTCGTCACGGGCACGGGCAGCACGGACAACGGCTCCTTCACCCTCAGCGGCAGCACGCTCCAGACCGCCGCCAGCTTCGACTACGAGACCAAGAACAGCTACGGCATTCGCATCCGCTCGACCGACCAGGGCACGCTGTACACGGAGAAGGCGTTCACGATCAGCATCACCAACCTCAACGAGCCGCCGACGGACATTTCCCTGTCGAACGCCAACGTAGCGGAGAACCAGCCCGCCGGGACGGCGGTGGGGACGTTCAGCAGCACGGACCCGGACAGCGGCAACACGTTCACCTACAGTCTCGTCACGGGCACGGGTAGCACGGACAACGGCTCCTTCACCCTCAGCGGCAGCACGCTCCAGACCGCCGCCAGCTTCGACTATGAGACCAAGAACAGCTACAGCATTCGCCTCCGCTCGACGGACCAAGGCGGGCTGTACACGGAGAAGGCGTTCCCGATCATGGTGACCAACGTCAATGAGCAACCGCTGATTGGCGACCGGACCTTCAGTATTGCCGAGAACAGCGCCAACGGGACGGTTGTGGGTACGGTGACGGCCAGTGATCCGGATGGTAATAGCCTGACGTACTCGATCACCAACGGCAACACCGACAACGCGTTCAGCATCAATCCCACGACCGGCCAAGTCGCAGTAGCAACCGATTCTGCCCTGAACTATGAGACCACGCCGAGCTTCGGCCTGTCCATCCAGGCTACGGACAATGGGACGCCAGCCTTGTCCAAGACAGCCACGATCACGGTCAATCTGAGCGATGTCAACGAGCCGCCGAACACACCGAGTTGCAGTTCACCGGCAGACGGAGCTACTGGCGTGAGTCTGACGCCGACCTTGGAGGGTTCGGACTTCTCCGATCCGGACCCAGGGGACGCTCACGCCGCGACCCAGTGGCAGGTGGACGACAACAGCGACTTCTCCAGTCCGGTGTGGGATTACGAGGACACGGATTCGGACAAGACCAGCCAAGCCGTGTCCTCCGGCACGCTGTCTTACAGCACCACGTACTACTGGCGGGTGCGTTATCAGGATAGCCAGGGTGCTTGGAGCGAGTGGCCAGCTTCGCGGTCGTTCACAACGGAGTCAGGGCTCTGGCCCATCTACCGTTTCTGGTCGCCTGTCAACTCTCGGCACTTCTACACGATCAGCGAGAGTGAAAAGAACAAGCTCATCAACAATTACTCGAACGTCTGGACCTATGAAGGCGTCGCCTACTACGCCTTCACTGATGCGGCGCGGCCGGGGGTGGTCCCGGTGTACCGCTTCTGGTCGGGCAAATCGCACTTCTATACCATGAGTGCGGCGGAGAGAGACAAGCTCATCAACAAGTATTCCAATGTCTGGACGTTCGAGGGCGTGGCATTCTACGCGTACGCTGAAGGATTCCAACCCGATGGGACGTATGCCGTCTATCGCTTCTGGTCCGGCACGCTGAACGGCCATTTCTTCACGATGAGCCAGAGCGAGAGGGACAAGCTCATCAACCTCTTCTCGCACGTGTGGACCTACGAACAGATCGCTTGGTATGCGTACGGGCCGTGAGTAGGTCCGTGTGCATAGCGCACCCTCCACGCCTGGATTCCCGCCGCCGCGGGAATGACAAGGATGCGCGGACCTATTTCTTATAGGTGGCGGCGGGATCGTAGACCTTTTGGGCGACCTGTTCGAGATCGGTCCTGGTGGCCGGCTTTAAGGCTCGGTAGAAACAGGACTTATAGCCAACATGGCATTGGCCTTCGCTGACGACCACCTTCAGGATCAGGCAGTCCTGATCGCAATCGACGAGGATCTGTCTGACGGTCTGAAAGTGGCCGGATTGCTCGCCTTTGAGCCAGAGTTTGCCCCGGGACCGGCTGAAGTAGGTGGCCCGACCGGTCTCGATCGTGCGGTCGAGTGCTTCGCGGTTCATCCAGGCGAACATCAAGATCTCGCCTGTCTCGGCGTCTTGGGCGATGGCCGGGATCAGACCCTGGGCGTCGAACTTGGGTGTGAACTGTAAGCCTTCCTCAATCTGCTTGGAATCCAAGGGTACCTCCGGATTTATGATCTACTGTTCACGATTCACTATTGAGCTTCGCCCAGCACAGACCGGGCTTGGAATCTTCAGTCAGCCGCCGCACATAGTGGCCTCCATCCGGGAATCGTAAATCGTAAATAGTAAATCGTCAATACCTCGTTAGTCCTTGTCAGGGCATGTTTTACAGGCTATGATTTAGTATGAGAAGGGATTTCGGAGATTCGCTTTGCAGGATGTTCCCAACGCCAACCGGAAGGAGCACAGGACCTCAGACGCGCCACATCGCGTCTGGGAACGCCATTTATCGCTGATCGCGCGCATCGCGGTGGCGACGGTGGCGATCTTATGGGTCTTGTGGGGACAGGACTGGCACGAGTTGGCCGGGGTTTTCCGGAACCTCAGCCCATGGTATTTCGGGCTCAGTCTGGTCGTGTTCGCTGCCGCCCAGGTGATTATTGCGGTTCGATGGTGGCTGTTGCTGCGGGCACAGTCGATTCACATCGAGGTGTCGGCGGCCGTGCGGCTCTTCTACCTGGGGCTGTTCTATAATAACGTGATGCCCGGGGCGGTCGGCGGTGACCTGCTAAAGGCTTGGTACGTCACAAAACACACCGAAAAGAGGCTGGAAGGGGCGTTGAGCGTTTTTGTGGATCGAACCGTCGGCCTGGCGGGCACGCTCGTGCTGGCGATCTTCACGTATCTGACGTTTGTGCGCGGGAGAATCGCCGTCGGGACAGGAGGAGCGGGGCACCTCGCGCCGTATAGGGGGGTGATTCTATGGGTCGGGGCGGCGGTTGGGGCGGTATTCGTGGGTCTGTTGGTGCATCCGGCCAGTCGGGCGCGGCTCGCGCAAACGGCGAAAAGAGCCTGGAGCAGAGGCGTTTCGCTGTTGCGGAGGGTGAGAGACGCTGTCGTGGTGTATTGTTCGAAGCCATGGACCTTGCTGTGGGCACTGGTCCTGACATTGATCGCCCAGAGCGTCGTCATCGTGGCCTTCTGGCTCCTGGGACGCGATCTCGGGGTTGAGGCAGGGCTGACGCACTATTTTGTGGTCTTTCCGATCATGTGGGTGGTGGGCGCTATTCCGATCAGCATCGCTGGATTGGGTATCACGGAGGCAGGAACGGTTGGCCTTTTCGTGTCGCTGGTTGCAGCGACGCCGGAGAAGGTGCTGGCCCTGGCCTTTTGCCAGCGGTTCGTTTGGGTCCTGGCCTCCCTGCCCGGCGGGCTGGTGCACCTGCTCGGCGCCCACCTGCCCCAGCGGGAGATTTCTGTTGACGGCCAAGAGCCCACGAATTAGGTTATCATCGTAGCGTACCGGGGCATACCCAGGTTCAGGGCCTTCAGGATGGCAGCCAACGGCTGTCGTGGATGGATGAGTGTAACTAACAGCGTCAAGCGGTATTTTCTGCGCGGGTTGGCAGTTTTGCTGCCGACGATACTGACCCTGTGGATTCTGGCGTGGGGGTACGGCCTTCTTCAGGAGCATGTCAGCCTTCACATCAACCGCGGATTGGTGCAGGCGCTCGTGTGGTTTAACCGGAGTCAGGGGGTTTCCGAAGAAGCACTGGCGCAGTACCAGACGGTCCTGGAGGAGACTTTTGTCCGCGGTCTTGCCGGCTCGATGGTGGGCCTGCTGATCGCGACGGCGGCCGTCTTCCTGTTTGGAGCATTCCTGGCCAGTGTTATAGGCCGAGTCCTTTGGCGCATGGTCGAAGCCCTGATTATGAGCACGCCAGTCCTGCGGGGAGTCTACCCGCACGTCAAGCAGGTGACAGACTTCGTCTTGACGCCGGAACAGAAGAAGAAGTCGTTTCTGCAAGTTGTGGCGGTGGAATATCCCCGTCGGGACCTCTGGTCGGTCGGTTTCGTCACCGGCTCGGGTCTCCGAACGATCGCCGGACACGCGCGAAAGGAACTGCTGACGGTCTTGGTGCCGAAAGCCCCAGCGCTCGTCAGCGGGTACGTGATCACGGTGCCGAAGGAGGAAGCGCTCGTCTTGGACATGACGGTCGAAGAAGCGTTCCGGTTCCTAGTCAGCGCCGGGGTGATCCTGCCGGAAGGCGAGCAGAGGATGTTGCTGCCAAAGGTGCCGCAAGTCGCGTAGGGGCCACGACCAAACCGAATGAACGTTGATTAAGGAGATAGGAATTGAATTTCACCATTTCAGGCAAGCACATCATGATTACCGATGCCATTCGAGCCTATGCCGAGGAGAAGACCTCGAAACTCCCGCGGTACTATGATGGTGTGAACCAGGCGGAAGTGGTCGTCGATGGCAGCCGGGGGGCGAACAAGATCTGCGTGGAAATCATAGCCAGAGGAGAGCACGGGGTCGTCTTCGTGGCCACGGACATGGCCGAGGGCGCCTGCGCGAGCATCGACGGCGCCATCCATAAGCTCGAACAGCAGTTGCGCAAGAGAAAGGCCAAGGAAAGAGACAACAAACATATGGGAGAGGGGAGCAGTTCGGCAGGGCAGACCCAGTTGTAGCGGTGTGTCGGAAGCGCGGTTGGATGATTGGATGGTTGCGGTATGAGGCTGGACACGAAGATGAGATTCGACGAGTTTGTGTGTTTCGAGGCGACGATCCCGGAATTGCAGGCGACCGATCGCGATGGCGTGATTGCGGAGTTGATTGGCGCCCTGGTGAGCGCGGGAAGGATTCCGAGCGAATCGGCCAAAGACGTGACCAAGGCGGTCATCAAGCGCGAAAACGAGGCCAGCACGGGCATGGGCAAGGGCGTGGCCGTGCCGCACGTTAAGCACGCCGGGGTGAAGAATGTGATCGCCGCGGTCGGTCAGAGCAGCGCCGGGATCGACTTCGCCTCTCTGGACGAACAACCGGTCTACTCGGTGATCTTGCTGATCAGTCCCGTCAACAATCCCGACAAGCACCTGCAGGCCATGGAGAATGTGTTCCGCCACCTCCAGAAGGAGAAATTCCGTAAGTTCCTGCGGCAATGCCGGACGCCTGCGGAGTTGGAAGACCTGCTCAAGGAGGCCGACGAGAATCCCTCGTGGTGAGCAGGACCGACACCGTCGTGGGGCGGCCGGGCCCGGTACGCCCCTGGGAGAAAGGGTCTTGGAGAAACTGGTTCGCGAAACAGACGTTGAGATCAAGAACGCGGAAGGCCTCCATATGCGTCCCGCGATGCAGTTTGTCGACACGGCCAGCCGATTCAACTGCGACATCGTGGTGAGCAATGGTCAGATGGACGCAGATGGCAAGAGCATCATGCAGATGAGCATGTTGGCGGCCACCTGCGGGACCCGTCTGCACCTTCGCGCGGAGGGTCGCGATGCGGATGAGGCATTGAACGCCTTGCGCGAGCTGGTGGAGGTCCGGATGTTCGGCGAGCCGCCGCCGTGATGCAGGGGCCACAAAATTCAGAGGATGGGTCGGCTGTCCCCGGCGCCAAGCACCGGAGAGGCCTGACTCGAAACGAATCCGGCATGGAGATCAAAAAGGGAATTGCGGTCTCGCCGGGGGTATCGATCGGTAAGTCGCTCATTGTGGATTCTGAGGACTATCGAATCCCACGGCGGGAAGTTGAGCCCTCCCAGAGGGCGGGGGAGATCCAGCGCGTACGAAACGGCTTTCATGACGCCATCGAGGAACTCGTGGCGCTGGAGCAGGGCCAAGGGGAGGCGACGGGGGGACACATCAAAGGCATCTTCGCCGTCCACCTGCGCTTTTTGCGGGACCGCAGCCTGCGCCGCCGCATCACCGATCTGATGCGCACGGAGTCCGTCACGGCGGAGTACGCGGTATCGACCGTGCTGCGGGAAATCGCCTCGCACTTCGAGACCAACGTCAAGGATACCTATATCAGTGAGCGTGCGGCGGACATCTACGACATCGAAAGGCGTCTGCTGCGTCGGCTGCTGGGGACCAAGCGCGAGGATATTCTGCACCTGAAAGAAGAGGTGGTGGTCGTCGCGCGGCAGCTCAGTCCCACACAGACGGCCGGTTTCAACCGGGACTATGTCAAAGGGATCGCCTCCGATGCCGGCGGGCGAACGAGTCATGCCGCCATCGTGGCCCGCTCCATGGGCATTCCCGCCGTAGTGGCCCTGGAGGACCTGACGGAGGTGGTCCGGGGCGGCGATCGGGTCATCATTGACGGCAATCGCGGCATCGTGATCGTCAATCCGGATGAAGAGACGATCCACCAGTATGAGGCGTACTCGCAGGAGTTCGTCGCCCTCGAGCACAAGCTCGACACCATTCGCGACAAGCCCGCGACCACGCGTGACGGCGTCCGCATTCGGCTGCTCGGCAACATTGAATTCCCGGATGAGTCCCACCTCGTGCTGGAGAAAGGCGGCGAGGGGGTCGGCCTGTACCGGACCGAGTTTCTCTACCTCAATCGGCCCACCGAGCCGGTTGAGCAGGAGCAGTACGAGGCCTATGCCGAGGTGGCACGCGTCTTCAAGAACAAGCCCGTGGTGATTCGCACGTTCGACCTGGGTGCGGACAAGTACACCCAGAGCCGCCGGTCGGCCCCGGAGCCGAACCCCTTCCTGGGCCTGCGCTCCATCCGCTTTTGCCTGCAGAACCTCACCATGTTCAAGACGCAACTCCGGGCCATCCTGCGGGCCTCCGTCCTGGGGCAGGTCAAGATCATGTTCCCGCTGATTACGAGCGTCCAGGAACTGATGCAGGCCAAGATGATCGTGCACGATGTGATGGAGGACTTGGACGAAGAGAAGATCCGGTACAACCGGGACATCGAGCTCGGCATCATGGTCGAGACGCCGTCGGCGGCCTTGACGGCCTCGACGCTGGCCCGCGATTCGGATTTCTTCAGCATCGGCACGAACGATCTGACGCAGTACACGCTGGCCGTGGACCGGGGCAATGAGCTGGTTTCGCCCTTGTACTCGGCGGCCGACCCCGCCGTGCTGCGGCTGATCCGGATGACTATTCAGGATGCCAACAAGGCGAAGATCGACGTCTCGGTCTGCGGGGAGACGGCCTCCGAGCCGGAGTACGTCATGCTCCTGCTGGGTATGGGAATCCGCACGCTGTCCTTGACACCGCCCATGATCCCCGAAATCAAGCAGGTGATTCGCTCCGTCACGATCGGAGACTGCAATCATCTGACGCGCACGGTTCTGGCGATGAACTCGGAGCGGCAGATCTCCAGCTATTTACGCGCGACGGCCCGGAAAGTGTTGCCGGAGGCCTTTTGAATGGGTGAAGGATGATTGATGATTGATGATTCACAGGCAGCCATCCGATTCCGGGTTACCGGGGCGATGCGGTTCCTCTCTCATGCGGAAACCTCTCGCGTCCTTCAGCGAGCGTGTACGCGGGCGGCGATTCCGGTGCGATACTCGCAGGGATTCAACCCGCACCCGCGCATGTCGTTGCCGCTGCCGAGACCGGTGGGCGTCGAATCGGCCGAGGAATTGCTTGTCGTCAGGTTGGGCGACCATCGGGAAAGCGCGCCGAGGGAGAGCCGGGCCGAACGGGAGGCGGTGATGAAACAGGCTCTCGCCCAGCAGTTGCCGGAGGGGCTGGAGGTGCTGGCCGTGAACCTCACCGCCGGCAATGCCTCGTTTCAGCCGCGATCGGCCGAGTATGTTCTGCCCGTCGACGCGCAGGAAGAGGCAGATTTTGAGGAGAGACTGAAGAGGAGAATTGCTGAAGTGATGGAGAGCCAGCGCTGCATGGTGGAGAGGACTTCGGCGGAAGGTCGCGCCGTGCGGCTCGTCGATGTCCGGCCCTTTCTGGGCTCGATTCGTTGGGAAGGCGGAGAGTTGATCGTGCGGCATCGGACCGGCGACTCCGGCTCGGTCCGTGTGGACGAGATCATGCAGCTTTTCGGCCTGCGGACCCAGGACCTGTCCGGGCCGGTTCGTAGAACGAATGTCGTATGGGAGACAACAGAATTCAACAATGCACTGCAAGAGCCCTGCATGGAAACCAGGGCAAAGGATATGGAAGATGGCACGTGAGATGTTGATTAACGTAGCCGAACCTGAGGAGTGCCGAGTCGCCGTCGTGGAAGAAGGCAAGCTGGAGGAGCTCTATGTCGAGCGCGCCAGCGCCGGCACTCATGTCGGCAGTATCTACAAGGGGAGGGTCGTCAATATTGAGTCGGGGATTCAGGCCGCCTTTATTGACCTCGGGATCGAAAAGAATGGCTTTCTGCACATCAGCGATTTGCACCCCCGCTACTTTCCGGGCGGCAAGAACACGGTGCTGGAGGTCATCGGCCGCCGGCAAGCCCTGAAGGATCGGCCCCCGATCCAGAACTGCCTGCGCCGCGGTCAGGAACTCGTCGTTCAGGTCACGAAGGAGGGACTCAAGACCAAAGGGCCTACGCTCAGCACCTACCTGGCCCTGGCCGGAAAGCATCTGGTGATGATGCCCTGGATGAAGAACTATGGCATCTCTCACAAGATTGAGGATGAGGACGAGCGGAAAAGGCTGGCGCAGCTCTTCGACGAATGCAAAGCCCCGAAGGGGCATGGCTTCATCATCCGGACCGCCGGCGAGGGTGCCTCGAAACGGGACATTCAGGCCGACCTGAAGTACCTCGATCGGCTCTGGCGCGCCATGCAAAAGCGCATGGACAACGAAAAGGCGCCGGGCGAGATTTACTTGGAGTCGGACCTCGTGATCCGCGCCCTGCGCGACCTGTTCGGCAATGAGATCGTGGAGATCATCTGCGATTCCGAGGCTACGGTCCGCAAGATCCGGGACTTCCTGTTGATCGCGACGCCGCGGCTCAAACCCAAGGTGGTTCACTATGAGGAGAAAATCCCGCTCTTCCACAGGTATGAAATCGAGGAGGAGATCGCCAAGATTCAGGCCCGCGAGGTGGAGCTCAAGAGCGGCGGTTCCATCGTGATCGAGCAGACCGAAGCGCTGGTCGCGATTGACGTCAATAGCGGGCGGTTCCGCCGGCAGAAGAATGCCGAGCAGACGGCCTTCGAAAACAACATGGAGGCGGCGACCGAGATCGCCCGGCAACTCCGGCTCCGTGACCTCGGGGGGCTGATCGTGTGCGATTTCATCGATATGCGCAATCCGAAGCACCGCAAGGAAGTGGAGCGGGTCTTCCGTGACGCAGTCCGCAAGGACCGGGCGCGGTCCAAGATTCTGCACATCAGCCGCTTTGGGGTCGTCGAGATGACGCGCCAACGGATGCGGCCGTCGCTGCAGTTCAGCACCTTCCTGGCCTGTCCTCATTGTGCCGGAATGGGCTTCGTCAAGAGCCACGAATCGTTGGCCCTCGAGATCATTCGCTTGTTGAACCTGGCAGTGTCGCGGGACCACATCCGCCGGATCGAGCTGACCGTCTCGCAGGAGGTTGGCGATTACCTGCAGAACGAGAAGCGGACCGCCCTCGCCCAGATCGAGCAGTCCAGCGAGCGAAGGATCATCATCCATGCCTCGCCCGATGTTCGCGGCGAGCAACGGACGTTGCTGTGCTTCAATGACCGTGGCAGCGAGGTGAAATTGTGAGCAGGACCCGCGTGCCCAAGATCGGCTTGGGCCTGCGACTCGACCTATGGCAGCGAACGACCCGTTAACACTACAGAGTCACCCGCTGGAGGGTGTCCGTTTGGCCGCCGCCGGAAGCGCGAAGGCGGTGGAATTCGACTTGGAGTACGCGCGGCGCGTGATCGTGGCGGAGGCCGAGGCGATTGCCGCCATGACCCCGATCGTCAATGGTGCCTTTGCCCAGGCGGCGGAGATGCTCTATCACTGTAGCGGCTCGTGCATCGTCAGCGGGATCGGCAAGGCCGGGATCATCGGTCGCAAAATCAGCGCCACGCTGGCCTCGACGGGAACGCCCAGCCATTTCCTGCATCCGGCCGAAGCGGTGCATGGCGACCTCGGACGCCTCCGCAAGGACGACATCGTGATCGTTCTGAGCTACGGGGGCGAGACCGATGAGATCGTCCGGCTCATCAACCTGATCAAGCAGCTCCAGATCCGGCTCATCTCGATCACCAGCGACGGTGACTCGACCCTCAGCCGGCATAGCGACGTCGTCCTGTGCATGGGCAAGGTGAACGAGGCCTGTCCTCTGGGCGTGGCACCCAGTGTGTCGACCGCCTGCATGCTCGCGGTCGGCGATGCGCTGGCGTTTACCGTGATGAAGGCCCGCAAATTCAGCGTCGAGGACTACGTCCGCTTCCATCCGGGCGGCTCGCTCGGCGTGAAGCTGATGACGGTGGAGCAATCCATGATGTTTCGGCCGGGGGAGAAGCTGCCGGTGGCGGACCAGGGCGATACGATCCGGCAAATGCTGGACAAGACCGGCGACCTGAAGCGCCATGGAGCGGTCATGATCGTGGACGAGGCCGGGCGGCTGACTGGGATTATTACGGATGCCGACCTGAGGAGATTGCTCATCCGTAGCGGCCCGGCGGTGCTCGACCTGAAGGCGGGCGAGGTCATGACGGCCGGCTGCAAGCGCATCCGGGCCGATGCCCTGGCCGCGGAGGCCACGGCTTTGTTCCACAAGTACCGCATCGATGAACTGCCGGTAGTGGATGCTCAGGACCGGCCCGTCGGCCTGATCGACGTGCAGGACGTCGTAATGATCAAAGTGGTGGGGTGACGGATCGGGGGGCGGTTGCGGTTGCGAAGCTCGTTACGGTCGCCGGCAGACGTTAAACGAAACGAGCCGCGCAACCGATCGACGTTTGACGCGACCAGACGCTGTGGATCTTATGAACGATAAGCCAAAAACTGATCTTGGGGCTATCGAAATGCTCGTGCTGGACGTCGATGGCGTGTTGACGGACGGCCGGATCATCACGCATAATGACGGCAGCGAGAGCAAGTGCTTTCATGTTCTCGATGGGCACGGCCTTCGCCTGTGGCAGCGGGCCGGCCTGAAAGTGGCTTGGCTCAGCGGACGTGACTCGGTGGCGACGAGCCGCCGGGCCGAAGAATTGCAGATACGCTACGTGCTGCAGGATTGCCATGATAAGCTGCCCGCCTTGCAGAAGCTCTTGGCGGAGGTGGGTGTGCCGGCGCAGAGCGTCGCCTATGTGGGCGACGATTTGATGGACCTGCCCGCGATGCGCTATGTCGGTTTCGGCGTGGCGGTGGCGAATGCGGTCGACGAGGTCAGGGAGTGTGCGGACTATATCACCGCTCGGGCGGGCGGTGAAGGGGCCGTGCGGGAGGTGATCGAGTACATTCTCAAGGGCTCCGGCCGCTGGCAGAGTCTGATGGAGCGCTACCGTACCTAGCGGCGCAGGACACAGATCATGAACGTGACCATCCGCAAACTCGTGGTGGGCTTGCTCGCTCTGGCCGCACTGATCGGGGTCTACCTGCTCTACACGCGGGCCAATCGGATACCGTCCAGTGCGGCCGATCTGGCCAAGACGGTGCCAGCGCCGGTAGCAGATGTGAATATGAACTCGCTGAACGACGTCGGGACCATTCTCGACGTGGGCATCGGCCGCATCGAGCAGACCCGGTTCTTGCACCGGAACGAGCAGAACCAGATCGATCGGGACTTCGGCTTCGTACAGCTCCTGCACAAGCAGGGCACGCAGTGGGAAATCACCAATCCGTACATGAAGCTGTTCCTCCCGACGTTTCAGTGCGTCGTGACGGCCAACCGCGGCAAGGTCCAGGTCGATACCGCGTTCTCGCGGCCGGTCGCGGGCGATGCGATGTTCTCGGGCAACGTAGTGATCCACATCATTCCTGCCGAGCCGAACGACGCTCTGGAGTGTTTCATCCACCTCGACGATGTGGGGTTCCTGGCGGCCAGCTCGTTATTCTCCACCGCCGGCCCCGTTCGCTTCCTCTCCCGCCGGGCCCAACTCACGGGTACCGGCATGGAACTGCTCTACGATGAAGCACGCAGCCGGCTCGAGTTGTTCCGGATCTTCCATCTCGACAGTCTGCGGTTCAAGAGCCGTGAGGTGGGCTCGGTCGCCGACCTGACCCCGCGCCGGCGCCCCCCCGAGGCATCGCCCTCGTCGCCAGGCTCTTCAGCCGGGTTGCCCGACGGGCAAGCTCTCAACAAGCCGACGGCAGGCGGGCCGGGGCCCACCGCAGCGCCCGCCGACTGCTATCAGTGTTTCTTCCATAGGAACGTCGTTATAGACATGCCGGACCGCGTGATCACGTCGCGGGACGTTCTCGCCCTCGACAATATTCTGTGGTCCGGCTCGAAGAAGGCTGCTACCTCGGCCAGGCGGCCGGTCGATCCTAACGATCCCAATGCCGTCCCATACCCGGGGCCGAATGCCCTCGTTACGACCGCCTCGTCGCACGCCGCCATCAGCTCGATACCTCCGGAGTTTTTTGACACACTGGTCACCTGCGACGGCGGACTGGTGGTCACGCCCATGGGCTCAGGACGGAAGATCGAAGACACAGGACAGAAGACGCAAGACAACGCTGTCCTTCGTCCTCCGTCCTCCGGAGCGCCGGACCGGCAGTACGCGACGGCCCAGCGCATCCATTTCAACGCCTTCACGACCGATACGACGCTGACGGGGCCGGTCGAGATGTCCTTTCCGCTCGATCCGAATAGCTTCGGGGGTGCAAAAGCCGCTGCGAAGGCCATGCCGATGACGGTCACGGCCCAGAAGGACGTCCGCTTTCTGGCAGCAACCAGCCAGGTTCTCTTCGAGGGCGATTGCCGCGTCACGCTGTTGCGCTCCGAGCCGAATCTGACCTACGAATACGTTCTGACGGCTCCGCAACTGACGCTCGATATCGTCACGGATCCGAACGGGGCGAAAGGGCAGACCGCGGATGCCAAACGCGATCCTACGCGTTCCGAGCCCCCCGTCACCGCCCGCAGGCTCGTGACCGACGGTGGTCCCGCGGCTCTCCGCATCCTGCGCCGAGGTCCGCACAAGCTGCTCGGCTGGACGACACTGGATGCTGCACAACTGCAATATGAGGCCAATCCGCGCCAGTTCACGGCCGTTGGTCCCGGCAAGATCTGGATTCGCAACGACGAGACGATCAACGCAAAAGCCGATCCGAACCAGTTCAGCCTGGGCCGGCCCTGCATTGCCTGCTTGTCCAATTTCGATACGCTGAAGTACTTCGCCGGGGCGAATCACATCATTGCCGAGGACGAGGCGCAGCAGCTTCTGCTCGACTACTTCCCCTTGGTGGACGGCAAGTACGCTCGACACACGTGGGCGGTCGTGGGCTATGTGGAGGCGTCGCTCAAGGAAGTCACCAAAGGCCATCTGGAACTCGCCACTCTCACCGCCACGAAAGGCATCGAATACGAGGACGAGACGGAGGGCTTGAGCTTCGTCGGCTCCACCTTGTCTTACGATTCCAGCCAATCCCTTGTAGCCATCCGCGGCGACAACGAGCAGCGGTGCTATCTCAACGACGCTCTCGTCGATCAGATCGACCTGAACCTCAAGACCGGCCGCATCCAGGCGGACTTCCCCGCCCCCAGCGTCTTCCAGGTCCGGCAGTGATCCCGACCATACGCGTCGAGATATGATCCCTCTCAAACCCTCACGATGACGAGAGTACCTCCGCTTGCCAGATTCCAGGTTGCACTGCGTACCACGTAGTGGTATCGTCTTGGTAGTAGAATGTCGTGGATGAAGGCGACTCATAGGAATCGTCCGCCGCCCGTTCACATGGAATCACATCAACATGGCGAGGAACCGGAGGCAGAGATGAACGCGTTGGAGATATTTGGTGCGGTAGCGACGGCTATGTCTTTTCTGGCGATGGGTTGCAGCGCTGGTGTATGGTACCAGCGCCGCCGCCAAGCTGATGAAGCCTTGGGGGGCGCATTCACGAGAGTCAGAGACGCTCTCGCTTCCGTAGACTTCCAGGAATTGGCTATCTCACCCCAACAGGCGGCGAGTGGGTCTGAGATCACTCTCCACTACACCATAGAGAGCCACCTGCGTGTGCCCGTTGAGGTCTGGCTCGGTGCGGATATTCCGTTGGGATCGAACTCGTGGTTTTATGACGTTTCGCAGGACAAGACGGTGTTTCTCGATCCAGGGCGGCACGTCTACACGCGCTCTTTGACTCTCGCGAAACCACTACCAGTTGGAGACTGGACTCTCAGTGCCGGTATCTGGTTTGGCAAGAGGTCGACTCCAGAACAATCAATGCGGTTTGCGGTCAGAATGGCAGCCATCAGCGTGACTGGACGCTGAAACACATGTCTGGGGGCGGTCCTATGCTGCCAATAAGCACCCAGGATGAAAGTGCTTCTGTCATCATCTTCTTGTCAGCTTCGGCAATTTCTGGGGTCGAAACCAAGTCCGAGTGATGATGCCCTCTGTCGTCTCTTATCTATCTGTGGCGAGCGCATACTCACTTCACCGGATAGGGCGGTAGCGGCGGGACGGTTTTCTCTTTGGTCTTGAGCTCTTCGAGAATCACCTCAATCGCCTTATCGAGCTGTTGGTCGATGCCGGCGTATTCTTTGGCGGGGTCGTTGTCCACCATGATATCCGGCTCGACGCCCTGGCCCTCGATGATCCACTTCTTGCCCTCGACGTCGTAACGGGAGAATTCGGGCTTGTTCAGGTAGCTGCCGTCCAACAGGGGCAGAGTGCCGCGGATGCCGATCACGCCGCCCCAAGTGCGCTTGCCGATCACTTTGCCGAGTTTGTACTGTTTGAACCGGTAGGTGAACAGGTCGCCATCGGAGGCGGAGAACTCGTCCGCCAGGCACACCATCGGCCCGTAGATCATGTCCTCCGGGTCCGGCGCGGGGACAGTATTGCGGGCGAAGTCGATCATCGCGACCTCCCGCCGGAGCCGCTCGATCAGCATGGGCGAGACGTTGCCGCCGCCGTTGCCCCGCACGTCGATGATCAGGGCCTTCTTGCGAATCTGCGGATAGAAGTGCTTGACAAACTCGTTCAAGCCCGGCGCCCCCATGTCAGGCACGTGAATGTAGCCGACCTTGCCGCCGGTGGCCTTGGTGACCTTCTCAATGTTGCCCTGGACCCAGGCGTAGTAATAGAGGTCCTCTTCGCTATCGGTCGGCACGACAATCGTGTCGTGGCTGCCCTGCAACTCCGGCTTGGCATTGAGCTTCAGAGTCACTTGCTTGTCCACCTTGTTCACGAGCAGCTCATAGATATTCTTGACCTCGGCGGTCGAGCGGCCGTCGATGGCGAGGATGTAGTCGCCCTCTTTCGCCTCGACGCCGATCTCCGTTAGCGGAGACCGCTCGCTCTTCACCCAGTTCTCGCCGCGCAGGATCTTGGCAATTCTGTAGTATCCGGTTTGGGCATCGCGGGTCAGCTCCGCCCCGAGCAGGCCGGTCGGGATACGCTCCGGCTTGGGGCATTCGCCGCCGCCGACGTAGGTGTGGCCGGAGTTCAATTCGCCGATCATCTCGCCAATGATGTAGGTCAGATCGGCCCGGTGGTTCACGTAGGCGACGAGCGGCTCATAGCGGGCCCGCATCGCCTGCCAGTCCACGCCGTGCATGTTGGGGACGTGGAAGAAGTCCCGCATCTGCCGCCAGCACTCGTTGAAGATTTGCCGCCATTCGGCCCGCTTGTCGAGGTTGACTTCCATGCCGGAAAGGTCCAGCGTGTCTTTCATCTCGATCTTGCCTTTTGGCAAATCCATAATCGCGTACTTGTGACCGGAGGTGACCAGCATCTTCTTGTTGTCCGCCGAGATCTCGTAACCATCGACCTGCCCGAGTTCGGTTTCCTTCTGCTCCTTGAGATCGTACAGGCACAGTTGCGATTTGCCGTCCTTGCGGCCGTTGCGGAGGTAGTAGACCAGATCGCCCGCGGAGCCAGGCTGATGATAGGAGGACACCGCGACTGGCAGCACCGCAATGCGCTCCTTGATCCCATCGAAATCGACCTTGATCGGCTCCGGCTCGGCCTTCTTCTTCTCGTCCTTGGCCTCCGCTTTCTTGGCGTCGTCCTTCGAAGGTGGCTGCTCCAGTGCTTTGTTGTCGCTCTTCTTGCCGTCCTCCGCCGTCTTGACCTCGACCTCGTCGCTCTGCGGCTTGAAGGGCGATTCCGTCGCTTTGGCCAGCGTGATCAGGTAGATGCGGGACATATCCTGATAGGCGTGATTCCATTCGGTCCGGCTGTAGATCGGATCGAAATCGCGATCGGAGACAAAGAACACGAAGCGGCCGTCGGAGCTGAAGGCCGGATTCGATGAATCGTACCAGCCGTCGGTCACCTCGTGCACGCTCTGGTCCTTGAGCGAATAGAGGCAGACCTTGCTCATGCAATCCACTTCGGGCCGGGTGTAGACGATCCACTGACTATCCGGCGACCAGGAGTACTCGCTGAACTCCCATTTGTCGCATTTGCAGACGTCGGTGATCTTGCCCGTCTCGACGTTGACGAAGCGCAGCCGCAGACCCTTGTCGGCCCAGAGGATTCTCCTGCTATCCGGCGACCACTCGATGTGATACTTGTAGATCGCGTCGTCCTTCGTGATTTGCCGGGCGGGTCCGCGTCCATCCTGCGGGGTCACCCAGATCTCGTCCTCGCCCGAGGCATCGGAGAGGTAGGCGACCCATTTGCCGTCCGGCGACCATTTCGAATCCCGCTCGTGCACACCCGGCGAGGCGGTCAGATTGCGGGTCGCTCCGTGCTTGGCGGGGACGGTAAACACGTCGCCCCGTGCGCCAAACAAGGCCCGCTTGCCGTCCGGCGAAATCTCGAAGTTGGTCACCTTATCCGCGACGCTGGTCAGACCGCCCCGGCCGCCCTGAAGATCGTCATCAATGACGATGCTCACCTTCGCACACTCGCCCCGCTCGATGTCGTAGCGGTAGATATAGCCGCCGTTTTCAAAGACGATGGCGTTTTTGCCCAGCGATGGGAATTTCACGTCAAACTCGGCGAAGTTGGTCAATTGCCGCGTCTCTTTCGACTTGGTGTCGTAGACGAAGAGGTTCAGCCGCTTGTTACCGTCGCGGTCCGAAAGGAAGTAGATTTTGTCCCCGCTCCACATCGGGATGATGTCCAAGGCGGGATTGTTCGTGATATTCTCGGTGGTCTTCGAGTCGAAGTCATAGACCCAGATATCGTCCGCCATGCCGCCGCGATAGCGCTTCCACGTACGGAATTCGCGAAAGACACGATTGTACGCGAGTCTCTTACCGTCTGGCGAGAAGGAGCAGAAGCCGGCCCGAGGCAGAGGCATTTCTTCGGGCAGATCACCGGAAGGCGAGACGGAGTACAACCGCCCAATAAAGGAATTGAAGGAGCGCATCCGCGACCGAAAGACAATATGCTGCCCGTCCGGCGTCCAAGTCATCACGATATTGTTCGGCCCCATGCGGTCGGCGACGTCGTCCCGGCTGAGCGTGGCCGTGTAGGTGAGCCGCTGGGGCACGCCGCCAATAGCCGGCATGATATAGACTTCCGTATTGCCATCGTATTGTCCCGTAAAGGCAATGGATTTGCCATCAGGCGAGAATCGGGCGAACATCTCGTAACCTTCATCGTTCGTCAGCTTGCGCGCCGTGCCGCCCTTGGCACTGACGGTGTAGAGGTCCCCCGCGTAAGTGAAGACGATTTGGTCCTCATAAATCGCCGGAAACCGCAGCAGCCGGGCTTCCGTGCCGGCAAAGGCGGAGGTTATGCTCAGGAAGGCGACGGTGCACAGAGCGAACAGGTATCTCATTTCGATTCCTCACCAACGCAAATACCCATCATGTTCGAGCTTCAGGCCGTCTCGGGGCCGGCAAGGCCGACGCATGGTATCAGGTCGGCCAACCAGCGTCAACGATTCAATCTCTGCCCCTGCCGGCAAATTGGGTTTGTTTGTACAGCCGGCCCCGCCGGCGGCATGGACCCCTTGTCGGTCCCGACCCACTGCCGTCCGCGGGAAATTGGCTTTGTTTCGTACAATTGGCCCCTGGGACCGCCGATCTCCGGATCGGCACAGTGGCGGAAATTGGGTTTGTTTGTACAACCGGCCCATGCAGGCCAGCGACAGCAGGGCGCAGGCAGGCGACCCGATGCGGCTCCATCCCCAATCCGCAGTCCGCAATAGAGACACCGCCTCGGTGCCCCGCTTCGGGAAATTGGCTTTGTTTTGCGGGGGCTCTCCCCGCGTCCGATGCACTGCAAGTCCTTGTCGGCACAGCACTTGTCCTCCAAATCGCTCCCGCCGGAATTGGGTTTGTTTCGCACAATTGGCCCTGGGACCGCCGATCTCCGGATCGGCACAGTGGCGGAAATTGGGTTTGTTTGTACAACATACCACGCCCCTCTATCTTCAATCCGCAACCCAAAATCCGCAATCCGCAATCGATAGATTTGGCTTTGTTTTTTCACGGCCTCTCCCGTGTCCCATTCGTCACAACTCCTTATCCACACGGCACTTGTCCTTCCTTCTGCCCATCCCGAAATTGGGTTTGTTTGGCGCGGAATGGTGGAATAATAGAACACTGGAATAGCGGGGTATCCCCCGCAGTCGGCCTTCGGCCGAGTGTGAAGTGTAAGGTGTGAAGTTGGAAGTCCGGAGCATTCCTTGCCTGTCTTAACACTTGACACTTCAAACTTGAAACTCCTCTCATATCTCGCTTCGATCCTCTCAACCGGGCAGACCGGACCTTGCGGCCTCGTCGTGTCCGGCATCCACCGCCGGCGGCCGCACTTTTATAGATAGACGCCCTGCGACGCTTGTATGTTTCATAAAAATCAACATTCCGCCGCGAAATTCCCCACCGGACGCGACAACACCGGTCAAGAAGGTGTGTGCGTGACACTGGGCGTCAGTCCCCAGGAAGAGGGCGCCAGACCTGACGCCGAGGACAGAAGAGGCGGTTCAGGGTGCGGGAATGCGGGGACCATTCCACGCACCGAGAGCCGCTGAATCGGACGCGTCGGTCCGTCTGGGAGTAAGATCACACGTGCCCGGAAGGAAAAGAGACCGGGCACCAGCGGAGGAGGCCGGAATCCGGAAGGCGAAGCCCGGAATCGGACTCCTTCCGTAGGAATCCGCCTATGGGCCGTCTTCAAAAGGGGTTCGGCCTATGAACCGCCTCCGGAGAACGCCGGAAGGGAACGCGACGTCGTTGGGATCCCGGAGCAACGGCGAGCACGTGCGTACGTCTACGCCTCTGAACCGCCCTTGGGCATATGTTCGCGGGTGAGACACTGAAGGGTGAGGGAAGTATCGTGTCGGCGGAGCAGGGAGGTTCTATGGCAGGGGAGGGAAAAGGGCCTAACCAGGGGTCTGTTCATGGTAACCCCCAGATTCCACCCCAGATTCCACTGCCAACAGCCTGAAGCGACGCTCCTGCAGTGGACAAGACACCAAGCGCAGAGTATCATGAAGCGTTGCTCATGGGCGTACTTCAACCCATCGCGATTATTGTGGGCGTAGTGTCGGGCGTGTCCGGCCTCGTGTTGGGCATCCTAAATTACTGGCATCAGCGGGTTAGTGCACGCCCGCGCCTCGTCGTTCGACCTTTTGTGTGCATCCTCGGCGTCGACGTGGAGAAAGGAGGACTCAAGAAGGCAGCCGTCGTGGAGATCTGCAACATAGGGCACATACCTGTTGTCGGTTCGACTTTTGGGTTCCTACCGGCGTGGCGCGCGGTCGATACAGTTACTACTCATCTTCCCAGTCGCATACGGCGCGGCAAGCTCGTCCAGTCGTTGCAGGAACGGCTATCACCTTATTCAGTCACCTTCCATCAACAAGAACCCCTCTACACGGACGCGGCGTGGCAGCGCGAACTCCCCCCACAGCACGTAGCAATGCTGCGAGTTGATCTGCGTGCCTTTCCGGAAGAACTGAAGATTGGCCGGGCTTTCGCGACGACTATTGTAGGTGACACGTTCAAGGCCAGGCGACGAGATATGCGGAAGTTCATCAAGCAGTGTAAGGCACTGCGCCGAGAGCAAAGCACTCACCCCGACGAAGCTACCCCAGGGAATCGGGGGGAATCGGGGGACACGATAGTCAATTTGGGGCCGTAAAGAGTAAGGCGTCCCTGGAATTCCCCTGGAATTCCCCCTGGCGTGCGAGCCGATCTTCCGGCTGCCGGAAATCTATCACGCCTTGATCTCCGAAATCGCCCATCACCTCGTCCCCGAACGCCCCGGAAGAATCGAGCCGCGCGCCGTCCGGCGCGATCACAAACACTACCCGCCTCTCAAGGAAACTCGTGCCGAATGGAGGAAACGCCATGCGGCTTAAGGAACCGCCATTCGGGTCTGTCCCTTAGCGGGGTCGGAGACCGAAACCAGTTTCTGGATGCGCGAGCACCGTTAATAGTTGGCTGTCCCCAGGATTCCCCGTCCCCAGGATTCCCCCCTGACCCCTTCTGCCGTTGCAGGCCCTCGAAGTCCCCCTGGGCCTCCGGAATTTAGATAGAGCACAAGGCGGCATTTTGTGCTTGCTGACTCCGCTCGTGTCCGGCATAATCCTACGCAGAGAAACACGCCCTGATCAGAAGGAGACGAACGGGTTGGAGGTGTTTGCTAGCGAAGTCAATGTAGTCATGGACGCGAGAGGATAGAATGGCAACAACACCGCGTGTTCCGCAGACAGCAGTGGTTGACACTTGTGTCATCTTGGACATGTTCCTCAAGGGCAGGCCCCGACATTTCGCTGCCAAATCTCTGTGGGACTGTCTCACCCATGACAAAACGCGAATCGTCATCCCATTTACCGGTTTGTTCGAGGGAATCGCAAGTCTCACGCGGGAGAAGGCGCACCATGGCGGCCTGAAACCTGATAATGTATCACCTGAGTTCTCGCTCATTCCAATTGACGATGCGTTCTACATGAAGTATCGCAAAGAAACGTATCCGCCGCTGAGAACGGGCGATCTGTTGTTCTTCCTCATTGCTGAAAGGGATAATTGTCCTTTGATCACAGAAGATGACGAACTGTACGTCGTGTCAAAGGCGGCCCACATCCGTGTCTTCCGAATTGCGGAATACACTGCCGAGTACGGGCCCTAACTGGGATCTATCCCTAGTTACCCTGTGGAGAAGTCGAGATGAACCGATAGGGGAAGAAAGGACCTTCGCGTCCCGAGAATTCGTGACCTTGTCCAATATCGTTGAGCTATGTTTGTCTGCAGAAAACTCCTGAAAGAAGAACACCGTCAGGGAAATGAGGTCTGGAGATATGTAGATTTCACCAAGTTTGTCGATCTCCTTGACTCAAGCTGCCTGTTCTTCTCGCGTCTGACGGTACTCCAGAAAGCTGACCCGTATGAGGGGTCATTCATGCCGTTTGTCTCACCTGATAGCCCCGATAAGGGACTGCGTAAGGCGCTGAAGGAGCATGGCAGGTCAGTCGCGCGTACGACCTTCGTCAGTAGCTGGTATCTGAGCGAAGTTGAATCGGCGGCCCTCTGGAGACTATTCCCCAAGAGCGATGAGGGGATAGCCATCAAATCCACTGTTGACAAACTGATGAAATCCTTAGCGGAGGGACCTGAGGAATATAGCGTTTGGATAACGCCAGTAACATATGGACACGAAAGAACGAGGGAAAGGAAAGCCAAGGGGGCGAAATCATACAGTAGTGATGATGTAGTCTTCACCAAGAGGGCATGCTTTGAGCATGAGAAGGAGCTGAGATTGGTGATATATGGCCATGATCTCGCCAAGCCAATCCCGCGGAGCTGGAGGGGGGTGAAAGTGCCCGTGAACATCAACTCCCTGATTTCTGAAGTCGTTGTTGGCCCCGAAGCCCCCCACACTGGATGAGGAGTCTGGTTGAGAGGGTATCGAGGAAGTACGGGTACTCCCTCACGGTCACGCAATCGACCCTTAACCAACTGCGCTTTTGATCGGCAGGCAATGAAGAAGACAAGCATGCTATAGTGGATAGTTTTAGTCGGCGAGCGCGACTATTGATTGATATCAGTCGGTGGGCTTGAAATGGTGAGCACAAGGGGAGCTTTGTATGAGATCTGGTTGGTGGCGTTTCTGGCGAAAACCTGGGACGGAGTTTGACGTTTCTACCGTGGCAAACTTGCCAATTCTCACGATGCTGGAGAAGAAACATCCGTTCGATAAATGGTGTCCCCCGTCCGTAAAGCTGGAAGAGAAATACGAAGCCCTGGTCAGGTCCGCCGTTTTGGCTTATCAGGTCTATCTCTACAACAAGCTGATTGAGTTGCGGTTCGGGGCCGAGGTCGCCAGCCTTGCGCGGGCGCACCAGATTATTGCCCTCAATCGAGTCGACCAGATGGGCGATGAGTTTGGCAAGCTCCTTACTTTGGTCGATGAAGGTGTAAATTCGCCCCCTATGAAAGCACCGACTGAGCAGGGCGAGATCACAATACCAGTCGAGATGAATATCGCGCTTTGGTTCCTCGTGAGAAGTGGCGATTCTCCGTACTACATGGATCCGACTGAGCTGAGTGCGAGGAAGGTGCCCAAGATTGAGGACGAGATCGACTGGCATTTTGCCGAGTGCCTTGAGTTTGGCAAGGGGGAGGCCTTGCGTGCATTCTCGCCGATAATCGACAAAGTGACGTTGGCGCAGGCAAGCGTTTTGGGTTTGTGGGTACCGACGGTCGATGGGCACGAGGACAAAGATAATCGGACTCAATCTGTACATCAAACGCCTCATAATCACCAAGATCACGGAGACGTGAATGACATGTCACAACCTGAGTTGCTATTGGCGATTAAGAACATCGGATTCAAGGATGAAGCTGTTCTTATCTACACTAAGAGGTTGAAAGACGTTGCCCCTGAAGCGAATAAAGAATTGGGAGATGCACTAAGGCATGAATATACATTTGACTGGTATGCAATGACGATGACCACGCTAAAAACGTCAGAGCAGATGTATCGAGCGATTAGCAGATTGAGTGACGCTGAACGCCTAAACAAGGCAGTCATCGCTCTAGAGATTGCGTGGGCTGAGAGTGACTTGCATACAATTCTGGAACAATCCTTCCTGAATGAGAAGACTGACAGTGACTTAAACGCTATTGCTGCTAATATGTCAAAGGAAGAACAAGATAACCTGAACGTTGATACGACCCCCATTAAAGCCTTAGCTGCAAGGCTGCTTAAGCAAAGTGATCCAAATAGTCAACTCTAACATCGGGGAGAACTAAAGGTGCGGTACATTTCCTGGGGAACCCCTGACGGGGAGAACGGGAGCCACAGTAGGGGGGTTACTATGGACAGACCCCGGTTAGGCCCTCTTCCCTTCCCTGCCATAAGACCTCCTTGCTCCGCCGACATGGTACTTCCCTCACACTTCAACGTCTCACCCGCGAACATATGCACAAGGGCGGTTCAGGGGTGTAGACGCTACGCACGTGCTCGCCGCCCGTCCAGGATCCCAACCCCGACGCGCAGCCCGGCCGCACCGCGGCCCTTCGGGCCTGGGGGCGGGCAACGTCGCGTTCCCTTGCGACGTTCTCCGGAGGCGGTTCAGGGTAAGAGAATCCGAAATCCGAAGCACGAAATCCGAAACAAATTCAAAATCCAAAACTCCAATGACCAAAACGCTGGCGCCGCTTCGAATTTTCTTCCGTTTTGGGTCCTTGGGATTTGTTTCGAATTTCGAGATTCGAATTTCGAGTTTCTTGACTGCGGCTTCGTCCGCTGGTGCCCGGTCTCTTCTGGTTCCGGGCACGTGTGATCTTACGCGCAGACGGACCGACGCGTCCGACTCAGCGGCTCCCTGTGCGTGGAGCAGTCCCGACATTCCCGCACCCTGAACCGCCTCTTCTGGCCTCGAACCGGACAGGGCTGTCCCCCATCATCCCTACGCGCGGAGCTGCTGGAGGTCGTCCACCATCAACTCGTCCAAGCGGCCGCATGTCGTCCGTGGTGACAGGGCCAGGATGGCCCTGCGACTCATGGGCGGGACGCCCATGCTACTGGCAGATTCGTTGGAGATCGTCCAGCGTCAGGTCGTCGAGGCGGGCCACGACTTTATCGGCCTGTTTCAACTGGGCGGCTTCGTAGGTGTTCGTGACGGCGATCGTGCGCATGCCGGCGGCTCGAGCGGCTTTGAGGCCCCAGTGGGAGTCCTCGATGACGATGCAGCATGCCGGAGCAATCGGCTCCGGCCAACTCTCATTGAGCTTCTCCAGGGCCAGAAGAAAGCCTTCCGGGTCCGGCTTGCCGCGGGTCACCTCTTCGGCGGAAACGATCACATCGAAATAGTTCCGCAAACCTGCTTCTTCCAGGATCAGCTCGATCTCGGCGCGCAGGGCACCGGAGCAGATGGCGATCGGAACCTTGGCCGCCGACAACGTGTCAAGGAATTCGCGTACACCCTCGATGATCTTGCCTTCGGTCCGCGCCAGCTTCTCAAAGACGCGGGTCTTCTGCTGCCCCAGGTTTTTGATCATCGTCGCGTCGCGGGCATCCTGCCCGCGATTCGAGGGCGGGACGCCCTCGACACCATCCGCGGTCGGGTTTCCGAGCCGGCCTTCGGCGATCAAGGCCCGGAAACAGTCGGCATCACTCATGCCCAAATATTTCTTGTAGTACTCCGGCTTGGTGAGTTGAAAGCCGTACTGCGTCAAGACCGCGTTGAAGGCGCGAAAGTGCAGGATCTCGGAGTCCGTGATCACGCCGTCGAAATCGAATATCACCGCGCGCAGCATAGGTCCTACACTTCCGGCACAGGACCGACGAGAACCTCGTAGTCCGTGAAAGTAGATTTGCTTCCCTGGCGGATCAGATCGGTCAGGGCCTTGATCCGCGGTGCGTTTCTCTCGACGTAACGTCGTGCCAGCATGGTCTTGCGCTGCTTCATCGGGACTGTCTGGCCGTTGCGACCAGTGCCGCTGCCCGCGACAGGGACACTCATGTCGACTTTCGTGCTCGCTTGACCGCAGAGCAGATAGCCGTTGATCAGGTCGATGGCGACATCAACCAGCGCCCGGCCGTACAGGTCCATGTAGTCGTTGCCTTGGCCTTTGGTGAACTCGATGGCCGCATTCAACTGCTGCGTTCCCTCAGCCAGTCTTCCGAGCAGATCGGTCAGTTGTGGGTCGTACTGCTGGGCCGCCAGCTCCGCAAAGTACTTCTCGGCCGTTCCGCTGCAAACGCCGCGAACCGCTGCGACGACCTGCAGTTGGCTGGTGCCCTCGTAGATCGTCGTAATTCGTGCATCGCGGGCGTGCCGCTCGCAGGCATAGTCCCGCATGTAGCCGCTGCCGCCGAGGACCTGGATCGCGTCATAGGCGACGCGGTTGCACATCTCCGAGCAGTGATACTTGCTCATGGGCGTCAGCATGCCGGCGAACCGCTTATACAAGCGGGCGCTGTCCTTGACTCGCTTGGACTCTTCCTTATTCTGTGGCGGATTGTTCTCGACCTGGTTGTTGTATCCGATGGCTAGGTCCACCACGCGTGAGGCATCGTAGAGCAGCGCCCGCCCGGCCTCGATCGTGAGCTTCATGTCGATCAGCATGTCCCGCACGGCGGGCAGTTTCTCGATGGCGACCGAGAACTGCTTGCGGCTGGCGGCATAGTCGCGGGCGACCCGGTACGCGGCCTCGGCAATCCCGACCGACTGGGCCGCAATACCGATCCGTGCCCCGTTCATCAGAGTGGCGACGTAGGGAACCAGACCACGTTGCCTCTCGCCGATCAACTCACAGGGCGTGTTGTCGAAGAAGATCTCGCACGTCGGTGAGCCGTGAATGCCGAGCTTGTCTTCGAGCCGGCGAATGTGCACCGTCGGGCCTGGCCCGCAGACCAGGAGGCTCAAGCCCAGGCCACCGCTGCGGTCGGGCTCGCTACGGGCCAGCACCAGCAGGATGTCGCCACAGCCGTTCGTGATGAAGCGTTTCACGCCGTGGAGGAACCAATGGCCCTCGGCATTCTGGTAGGCGCGCAGCTTTACCGCCTGGAGGTCCGAGCCGGCGTCCGGCTCCGTCAGCACCATCGCACCGGTGACCTTGCCGCTCGCGAAGACCGGCAGGTACTTCTGCTTGATCTCTTCCGAGGCGAAGGCATTGATCGTGTCGGCGATACCTTGGAGGCCGAAGATATTCATCAGCGAGGCGTCGGCCCGGGAGAGGACTTCGACGGCCATCGAGTAGACGAGATTGGGGAAGTTCAGACCGCCGAAGCGGTGAGGCAGGGTGAAGCCCATCACTTCCGCCTGGCCGAGCTTCTCGATCGCCTCCTGGATGCCTTGGGGGCGGGTCACGGTGCCGTCTTCGTTGAGGTGGTTGCCTTCGCGGTCCACCTCCTCAGCTCGCGGGGCGATGAAATCCGCACACAGCTCGCCGAGCGATTCCAGCACCATCTCATAATTGCGGACGGCTTCCTGCTCGCTGGTCGGTGCATAATCGAACTGGCCGGCGAACCGGAAGCCTTCTTCGAACGCCCGCGCCAACCGTCCCAGGTCGATGTGTCGCAGCAGGAACCGAATATCGTCATTGTCCGTGTAGAAGTTCCCCATGTCCCATCCTATTGAATATCTACTATTTACTATTTGCGATTGGTGATTGGACGCTCGCCTTCCGGCAAGCTTAAATAGTAAATGGTAAATCGTAGATCACTTCGTTCCCTTTTCCTTGACTGCCTTGATCATCCTGGGCACGACCTCATTCAGATCGCCCAGGATCTTGTAGTGGGCGACGTTGAAGATCGGGGCCTCGGGATCGTTGTTGATCGCGACGATCTTCTGGCTTTGGGCCATGCCGGCCTGATGCTGGATCGCGCCGCTGATGCCGACGGCGATGTACAGGCTCGGCCGGACCGTCGTGCCGGTCTGGCCCACCTGGTGATCGTGGTCGATAAAGCCCAGATCGACCGCCGCACGCGTGGCCGCCGGAGCGGCCCCCAGGCAATTGGCTAGGTCCCAGATCAGTTTGAAATTGTCCTTGCTGCCGACGCCCGCGCCGCCGGCGACAATAATCCGGGCCGCCTTGAGATCGACCTTCTTCGGCCGGGTGTGCTCTTCGAGGATCTCGAGGGGCAAGTCGCCGTTGACCAGCTTGATATTTTCCTTAACGATTTCGCCCCGGCGTTTCGTGTCCGGCTGGGGCATAGGCATTACGCCCTCGCGGACGGTCGCCATCTGCGGCCAGCGATCATAGTTGATGATTGTCGCGACGATGTTGCCGCCGAAGGCGGGCCGAATCTGAAAGAGCAGGTTCTGGTGGACCTCGCCCTCTTTGGTCGTTGTATGGTCGCCGATCTGCAAGTCGGTGCAGTCGGCGGTCAACCCAGCCTTAGCCGCACTGGCAATCCGCGGCGCCAGGTCCCGGCCCGATACCGTCGCGCCGTACAGCACGATCTGGGGCTTATGCTTGTGAATCAGGTCGAAGATCACCCTCGCGTAGCTATTCGCCTGGTAAGCCCCGAGAGACGGATGCTCGACCAGGTACACCTTGTCGGCCCCGTGGTGGATCAGCTTCGTGCCGAGCCCCGCGACGCCGTCGCCCAGAAGCAAGGCCCCGAGTTTCACCTTCAGTATATTCGCCAGATGTCGCGCCTTGCTCATCAGCTCCAGCGGCGTATCCTCCAACCGGCCGCCGTGCTGTTCGGCAAACACCCACACTTCACCCTGTCGATTGACTTCGATCATGGAAGACTCGTTCCGATTTGCCTGTCACGCAATGATTTTGTCTTGGATCAGTTCATGGACCATACCGGCGATGCCCTCGTCGGTTGGGGCGATGTCTTTGCTTTCCTTAGCCGCCAGAACGACGCTTTGGATGCGGTGCACCTTCGTGGGCGAGCCGCTTCGGCCGCACCAGGTTAGATCGGCCTGAAGGTCATCCAGGTTCCATTGCTGGATCAGGAGACCCTTGCGTCTCAGCGCGTCTGCCTGTTCCGCCGCGAGCCTCGCAACCGTCGGTCCGTCCGCACCGGGATCAGCGGTTTTGACCTGCTGCTCGACCTCGGCCCGGGTGTGGGCATTCTTGTACTTCATCATCTTGCGAGCGGCCCCAACGCGCGGGGCGTTTGCATCGGCCGTCACGGTCAGCAGGACAGGGAGCTTCGCTTTGACCCGTTGCCAGCCATTGCCGATGTTGCGCCGGGCCGTAATCAGGTTTCCTTCGAGACTCTCCATCGCCTCGACGTAGGTGATTTGCGTAACTCCGAGCTTCTCCGCCAACTGCGGGCCCACCTGGGCCGTGTCGCCGTCGATGGCTTGTCGGCCGCACAGGACGATGTCATAGTCCAGCTTGCGGACAGCGCAGCTCAGAATGTAGCTCGTTGCCAGGGTGTCGCTGGCGGCGCACCGCTGGTCCGTGACCAAAACAGCGTCATCCGCGCCGCGATAGAGTGCCTCGCGCAGAATCCTGGTCGCGGCGGGCAGGCCCATCGTGATCACGGTAATCCGGCCGCCGAAGCGGTCCTTGATCTGGAGGGCCAGCTCCAGCGCGTTCAAGTCCTCCGGGTTGAAAATGGCCGGCAGGGCCGCCCGGTTCACCGTCCCGTCGTCATTCATGACCTGTCCGGTAATCCGGTGCGTATCCGGCACCTGCTTGGCCAGCACGACACAGTTATAGCTCACCTAAGATCTCCTACGCAGCACGGGCATCTTGCCCGTGATCTTGAATTCATGGGCGCTCGCGCCCATGCTACTCTGCACGGGCTTCCGGCCCGTGATTCTGAATCCATGGGCAGGATGGGTTCCCAAACGCCCTAGGTCGCGTTTGGGGTCCCATGCCCATGCTACGAATTATCACATGTCCACTTCAATTCTCTGGAGGCCATAATCTACCGGCCCCTTCGGTCTGGTCAATCCCAAAGTGGGAGGAGCTGAACAATCGCATACGCAGGTCGTATAAAAACTGTTCAAGTCCCATCGAGAATTCGCCGAAATGTCCATAGCTGCCGTGCCCGAGTGGCCAGATGCGCAAAAAACGGTTGACAGTGCCACCCACAGACCGATAATGACCACACGACGGCGACAGTCGCTGCGTGCAACTGCTGGAGCCGAGCCTTTTTCGCGCGAAAGGATGCGGCCCCTGGGGCAGCCAGGGGATAGTCGATGACAGCCGAAACAAGCTACGACACGATGTTCGGACGGATGGCGGTGGAACAGGGGCTCTGCACGGACGAAGAGCTGCGCAAAGCCATCCAGGAGTACAAGGAACGCCGCAAGACCGATCCCCTCATGCTCCAGGACCTCATGATTGAGCTGGGCTACGTCACGGGCACCCAAGCTGAGCGGCTCAAAACCAGCATCCGGGAGAGCAAGGTCGCCGCCCAGCAGATTCCGGGGTACAAGGTCCTCGGCAAGCTCGGCGCCGGTGCGATGGCCGTCGTCTACAAGGCCAAGCAACTCAGCCTCAACCGCACCGTCGCGATCAAAGTTCTGCCCAAGCGATTTACCGAGAACCCGGAGTACGTGCAGCGCTTCTACAAGGAAGGTCAAGCCGCCGGCAAGCTGAACCACCCCAACATCGTCCAAGCGATCGACGTCGGTGAGGCAGGGGGGTACCACTATTTCGTCATGGAGTACGTCGAGGGTAAGACCATCGCCGACGACCTCGCCAACGGCCAGGTTTTCGGCGAAAAGGAGGCGGTGGAGGTCATCATCCAGGTGTGCCACGCCCTGGAGCACGCCCACGCCCACGGCTTAGTGCACCGCGACGTCAAGCCCAAGAACATCATGATCAACACGCAGGGCGTCGTGAAGCTGGCCGATATGGGTCTGGCCCGCGAGACGACCGATATCGAGGCCGCCCAAAGCGAAGAGGGCAAGGCCTACGGCACGCCGTACTATATTTCGCCCGAGCAGATTCGCGGCAAGATCGACATCGACGGCCGGGCCGATATTTACGGCCTCGGGGCTACCTTCTACCACATGGTCACGGGCAAGGTGCCCTTCACCGGCGACGACTCCGCGGCCATCATGCGCAAGCACCTCAAAGAGAAGCTCGTGCCGCCCGATCACATCAATACGGGCCTCTCCGCCGGCGTCTCCGAGGTCATCGAGATTATGATGGCCAAGCACCGCGAGGACCGCTACAACAACGTCGAGGAGCTTCTCATGGATTTGGAAGCCCTGCGGCAAGGTCATCCGCCGTTGCAGGCCCATAAGCGCTTCGACGTTTCCGTGCTCGAACAGCTCGAAGAGGGCGATACCGTCGAGGCGGACCAGCCGGAGGATACGGAGGAAATCATCACGCGGTACCGGGTCTATCTGCTGGTCCTGGGCGCCGTTTCCACCGTCTCGGTCCTGATCATCATCCTGATGCTGGCGCTGCGAAAATAGCCAGTCTCATCCTCTCTCCTCAAGTGAGACACCAGAGACTGTCTTTCGTACGCATTCCATTGATTTGATCTGCATAGTGTGCTATCATGATCCCTAGAGTCGGATGGCAAAAGTGAGCGTGAAAGAAGGACAGGTATGAAAGCGAAAGTGACTAAACGCGGCCTTGTCATTCCGAAGGATATGCTGGCGGGCACTGAGGAAGTGGAGATCGAGAAGGAGGACCATCGAATTGTGATCTCCCTGCTTACCAAGCGTGATCCTATCACAGATCTGGGCAGACACCCGGTAGATTGCGGCGTCTCAGATGCCTCAGAACAACATGACCGCTATCTCTACGGTTGCGGATCATGAAAAGGCTGCTCCTCGATACCAGCTATCTCATAGCCCTGGAAGCGGCGGACGACCAACATCACGAGGAAGCAATAGTCCACTGGCGGAGCTTGAGCCGTCCTTTGCCCTCCCTGATCACGACCTCGTACATCTTCGACGAGGTGGTTACCTTCTTCAACAGTCGAAACCGGCACGCCAAGGCGGTGGAAATCGGAAGGCTTCTATTGGAGAGTCCCTCCGTCGAACTGGTGCACATCGATGAAGTTCTCTTTCGTGAGACGTGGCGCTATTTCACCCAACACTCAGACAAGTCGTATTCCCTTACGGATTGTGCCTCTTTTGTCGTAATGAAACGGTTGCGAGTTCGAGGGGCACTCACTTTCGACAAGCATTTCGCACAGGCAGGATTCGAACGGAAGCCGGAAGGGAATCCTGATTAAGGCCGGTCCACATTGTGCCTGACACGTCCGAGTAGGCATGGCAGTCAAGTTCTTCATGCAAGATAGCGGCGAATTTGCCCCAATTGGATGCCGATATAGACCAGTATGCCCAGAGGTGGAGCCAATTTTTCTTCCGAGGAACTGGTACGCGTCTTGAGCCACTACGATGTCGGGATCGTACACCGGGTCAAGCCGCTGACGGCGGGGAACCGCCGGGCTCCCAAGGTCATTGTCACGGCGGATAAGGGCGTATTCCTGTTGAAGCGGCGTCCGCGGGGCCGGGACGACTTGGAACGTGTCACGTTCGCTCACGCCGTCCAGCAGCATCTGGCTCAAAGGTCTTTTCCCGTCACCTCGTTACTGGCGACGACCGACGACCAAACCACCGCGCTGAGCCTCGAAAACCACATCTACGAGTTCTTTCGCTTCGTGACAGGCAACCGCTACGATGGGTCAGTCCAGGACACCCGCGAGTCCGGCCGACAGTTGGCACTATTTCACAAGCACTTGGCCGACTTCGCCGCCCGGGACGAACACTCGCCCTGGTGCTTTCACGATTCCGCCCTGGTGCGCAGGCACCTGAAGCTGATCAGTTCCGACAAGCGCACGGAAGCCGGTCGCCGGATGCAGGCCGTCACCCAGGAATTGCTCTTGCGCTACGACAAGTCCAGTGCTCGCGTGAATCAAGTGGGGTTCCGCTCCTGGAAACGCCAGCTCGTGCACGGCGACTGGCACCCGGGCAATCTGCTTTTCTCGGACCATAGGATCGTGGCCGTGGTCGACTTCGACTCGATGCGAGTCGCTCCGCCGGCAACGGATTTGGCCAACGGCATGCTTCAATTCTCGATCATAGCGGATCGGCCGAACCCGGCCGAATGGCCCGCCCATTTCGACCGTGATCGCATCCTCCAATTCCTGGAGGGCTACCGCGAGGTCATCAGGCTCAGCGAGAGAAAGCGTTACGGCCTGGTGGACTTGATGATCGAATCCATGATCGCCGAGGCGGTCCTGCCGGTGGCTGCCACCGGCTCCTTCGGTCAGCACAGCGGCTTGGACTTCCTCGAAATGATCCTCCGCAAAACCAAGTGGCTCCGCCGCCATCGTCACGAACTCCGCGAAACCATGCTCAAGTAGCATGGGCGGCCCGCCCATGAAGACATGGGTGGAACGGCCAGGGGCTACTGCCATCGAAGCTGTCGCAGCTCATCCTCGGTGCGGATGAACTTCACGGTGCCATTGTTCAGGACGACGCAGCCGCCTTTGGGGTCATGGTTTGTCGAACGTGAACGGCTCCGACCCGCCACAAGGGCCAGAGGGCAGAGCACGGAGGACAGAAGACGCCTCGACAACTGAAAAGCCGACAACCGGCTACCGGCTACTGGTCTTTTCCCCTTGCCTGTCCGTCACCCGTCTGCCATAATACTCCCCAGACGAGCACCCCTGATGAAGCTGCGACGAATGAGTTGGACCCTTTTGTGGGCCGGACAGATGTGGTGAGGGCGAAATGAGTGGGATGGCCATCGACGTCCGAAAGTTGGGAGAAAAACAAGACAGGACAAGAAGAAAACAGGTGCCTGTCCTGAATGGCGTTTCCGCAAGGACATAAGCGGGTTCACAATCCTCGTTTCCGAGCGAAAAAGGCGTACCAGTAGCACGAAGAACGGCTCAAGGAACCGCCATTCGTGACTGTCCTCGGTTGCCCGAAATTGCCCTTATCAGTTTTATTCGAAAGGAGTCAAACCTATGCACAAAGTACGATCTATTCTGGTCCTGTTCTTAGTTTCACTGATGCACGCAGGCGTTACTCACGCTCAATGGGTTCAAACAAACGGTCCCTACGGTGGTATGATAAATAGTTTGGCCGTGAGTGGCACGAATCTCTTTGCCGGGAATTGGCGCGGCGGCGTCTTTCTCTCCACCAACAACGGCACAAGCTGGACTGCCGTTAATAACGGCTTGACGAACACAAATGTTGTTGCCCTTGCAGTGAGCGGCACGAATCTTTTTGCCGGGACTGCCGGCGGCGGCGTTTTTCTCTCCACCAACAATGGCACAAACTGGACTGCGGTCAATAACGGCTTGACGAACCTTCAAGTCCGCGCCCTTGCGGTGAGTCCCGACTCATCGGGAAATCTCTTTGCCGGGACTTGGGGCGGCGGCGTTTTTCTCTCCACCAACAACGGCGCAAGCTGGACTGCGGTCAATACCGGCTTGACGAACAGAAGTGTTATTGCCCTTGCAGTGAGCGGCACGAATCTCTTTGCAGGGACTGAATGGGGCGTTTTTCTTTCCACCAACAACGGCGCAAGCTGGACTGCGGTCAATACCGGCTTGACGAACAGAAGTGTTATTGTCCTTGCGGTGAGCCCCAACGGGGCAGGCGGGACGAATCTCTTTGCCGGGACTTGGGGCGGTGGTGTTTTTCTTTCCACCAACAACGGCACAAGTTGGACTGCGGTCAATAACGGTTTGACTCATCTTCACCTTAACTCCCTTGCCGTGAACTCCAACGGGGCAGGCGGCACAAATCTCTTTGCTGGGACCTGTAGTGGCGGCCTTTTTCGCTCGACGAACGATGGCACAAGCTGGACCCCGGTCAATGACGGCTTGACGCACCTTCAAGTTCACGCCCTTGCGGTGAGCCCCAACGGGGCAGGCGGCACGAATCTCTTTGCCGGGACTGGCGGCGGCGGCGTTTTTCGCTCGACCAACAACGGCACAAGCTGGACTGAGGTCAATAACGGCTTGACGTCCACTTCTGTCCGTGCCCTTGCGGTGATCGGCACCAATCTCTTCGCAGGGATTTCCGGCGGCGGCGTCTTTCTCTCGACTAACAATGGCAAAAGCTGGACTCCCGTCAAAACAGGCTTACCGGACACCTCTGTCCCTCACCTTTCGGAGCACGGCACGCACAGTTGGGTTTTTGCCCTTGCGGTGAGCGGCACGAATCTTTTTGCCGGGACTTGTGGCGGCGGCGTTTTTCTCTCAACCAACAATGGCGCAAACTGGACTGCGGTCAATAACGGCTTGACGAACACAAATGTTCCCGCCCTTGCAGTGAGCGGCACGAATCTCTTTGCAGGGACTTACAGCGGCGGCGTCTTTCTCTCGACCAACAACGGCACAAGTTGGACGGCGATCAATAACGGCTTGACGAACACAAATGTTTCCGCCCTTGCAGTGAGCGGTACGAATCTCTTTGCAGGGACCTCCGGCGGCGTTTTTCTCTCCACCGACAACGGCGCAAGCTGGACTGAAGTCAATAACGGCTTGACCAGCAATTCGGTCCAAGCTCTTGCGATCTCCGGCTCGAATCTCTTTGCAGGGACTGGTGGTGGTGTTTTCCTCTCGACCAACAACGGCACAAGCTGGACTGCGACCGGCTTGACAGACACTACGGTGTGTGCCTTTGCGATAAGCGGCACGAATCTCTTTGCAGGGACTGATGGCGGCGGCGTTTGGAGGCGGCCTGCCGTTGTCAGAGATGCTCAGTAAAGTCAAAGATGTAAGAAGGACTTCGGGGGCCAGTCCTGAAATCCAGCTTTAATGAGCGGGATCTCATAGCCAGCTTTTGAAACGGCAGAACTTCGGCGTGACGAGCGTTTCATTCCGCTATCCAGAAAGGTGTGCACGGCGCACCCTGCGTGACTCGGACCATTGCCTATCGTGCGTCGTTGAACTTACTGTTGCGTTGGCGGGCGGGCTGTTATCCCTTTCCGTCGAGATTGGGGTCGATTCCGCACAGAGCCTACAGGATCATATCACGCGCTCGACGGTGTCAGAACGATGCAGGCAGGAGCTATGATCGAGAAGTACCTACAGGACTTGGAACACAGGATCGACCCGCAGGTCGAGGAGAGCTTATTTGAGCAATGGCGGGCCTTTGCGGATGGGGAATGCACCGAGGAGATATTCTCGCCGAAAAGACCGCAACCGTCACCACCTTCACTGGAATGGCCGCATGTGTTGGTGAATGACGCGCTCGAGGATTTCGAGGTGATGGCCCTGCAGCAGTTGGAGTTGTGCTCGAAGGCCCTGGCCGAGGGCGGTGGAGCGTTGCTGGCCGTGCGATGCAATTATGGCACGGCGATCCTCCCTTCGCTCTTTGGGGGCGAGCTGTTTCTGATGGATCGGGACATTGATACGTTGCCGGCCTGTCGGCCGCTGGAACGGGGGGCAGAAGCCGTCAAGCGGCTCCTCGATCAGGGCGTGCCGAATCTGGACGCCGGCTTGGGGGCGACGACCCTCCAAATGGGTCAATATTTCCAACGGCTTTTCAGGGATTACCCCCGGGTCTCAAGACACGTCTACATCTACCATCCCGACTTGCAGGGGCCGATGAACGTCTGTGAGATGCTCTGGGGCAGTTCGCTGTATGTCGATCTGTACGATAAGCCCGACCTGGTCAGGGACTTCCTGTCGTTGATCACGGAGACCTACATCCGCTTCATGAGACGGTGGGATGAGATCGTCAGGCGTGTCGCGGGCATCCTGCCCGCGAGGCGAGGGCAAGATGCCCTCGACACGAAGAAACAAGGGCGGGACGCCCTCGCCACGGGGGCTTCGTCCGACTACGCCGTGCACTGGTCGATGCTGCATCGCGGCCGGATCATGGTGCGCAACGATGCCGCGACCAATCTGTCTCCGGCGATGTACGCGGATTTCGCCCGGCCTTGCGACGAACGGCTGCTCGCCGAACTCGGCGGCGGTGGCATTCACTTCTGCGGCCGAGGCGACCATCTCATCGCCCAATTTAGCCAACTCTCTGGCATTCACGCGGTCAACACGACTCAACCGGCCCTCAATAGCGTAGAGACGATCCTCGCCAACACGGTGGATCGGCAAATCAATCTGCTGGGCTTCGAGCGCGAGGTAGCCGAGCAGGCCCTCCAGCGAGGCCGGCCGCTGCGAGGTCGCGTCCACTGCTGGTGACCGGAAGGAGCGGCAGACGGTTGTGGTTACGCGGCTCGTGGCGAGGGCATCTTGCCCTTGTCTTTTTCTCCCCGTCGCCAGCATGCCAGCGAAACGCAAGGGCGGGACGCCCTCGCCACATTGCGTCGGCGGGCGACGGCGACGCGCTACGACCCCCGCAACCGCAACCGATTCACGATCTTTATCGTGTGTACATCTCGATCACCTTGGCGACATCGATCTCGAAGGGCAGTCGGATCTCCTCAGGCGCGGGCAGACGTACGACCTCGGCACGCAGGTTCTCATTGTCCACGGACAGCCACGCTGGGACTTGGACCTCCGCTTCGCCCGCGGACTCCATGGCCGCACGTACAAACGGCTTGCTGCCGGGCTTGACGGTGATCTCCGCGCTGGGACTGACCTGGTACGAAGCAATATCCACCTTGTGACCGTCCACGTAGAAATGACCGTGCGAGACCATCTGCCGTGCCTGCCAGATCGTCCGGGCCCAGCGCAGCCGCCGAATCACATTATCGAGCCGGCTTTCGAGAATTTGCTGCAAGGCATCGGTCGTCGAGCCGGGCACGGCTTGGGCCTGCTCGACGTGGCGGGTGAACTGCCGATCGCGGATATTGTAGTAGGCGCACAATTTCTGTTTTTCCGCCAATTGGGCGCCGTAGAGGCTCGTGCGGGTCCGTCGCCGCCCGTGCATGCCGGGACGGGTCGGACGCCGCACGTTCGTGTGCTTCGGGGTCTCGGCCACCGGGGCGCCGGCCCGTCGGGTCAATCTCACTTTTGGACCGTGATACGTTCCCATGGTTATCGTCCTTCGAGAGCCTGCGTGGGCCCTCGCACAAAAGAAAGCCCTTCGCGTTCGGCGAAGGGCTCTACTGTTCCATTCTTGCTCTGCGAACAAAGATATACGCCCGCCTCACGCGCGGACCCGGACATATCCTCGTTGGGGGCTGTTCTGCACCAGCCCGTGGTACAGAAGGCCCAGCGTTGCCGCCGCACTCACGCTCCGGCTCAGAACCAACAGAGATCCAAAGGGTTCCGATACCAAGTCAGAGCGGCCCAAGCTCAGAAGGCCCAAGCTCAGCGCTCCGACAGACAGCAGCGCTATCGCAAGGATGTCGGCTGGATTCCTTCTTGAAGCCTTCATCGTAGTCTCCTTTCGGGCACTTGCGCCTTCGCCCTTCACGTCCACGCTCTCACGTATTTGTTGCTTACGGTCACCTTACGGCGGCCTCGAAATGGGGGTTCGGGGTCACGGGCGGAGGGAATTACGCCATTGTTCAACTCCCTTTGCCTGAGTAAAACACTGAAAGGTTTTGCGGGATTGCCTCGTTTCTTGGTGCCACAGGCCCGGACATGATGCAATCTGGTAGGAGTACGTTTGATGCTGACGAGGAGATCGGAATGAAACGAATCGCCTATCTCGGGTTAGGCACCATGGGGCGGGGCATGGCTTCGAATCTGGTGAAGGCCGGCTTCGATGTTACCGTATGGAATCGGACGCGGGAGAGGTGCCGGCCCCTGGTCGAGCAGGGGGCGCGGCAGGCCGACACCCCGGCGGAGGCCGTCATGGACGCGGAGGTGATTCTGTATTGCCTCAGTCACGATGCGGCGGTCGAGCAGGTCGTCTTCGGTGAAGACGGGATCATGGACGGCATCTCCGAGGGCCAGGTCGCCGTGGATATGAGCACGGTTCACCCGGACACCAGTGTCGAGGAGAACCGCAACTATGTCCAGAACGGCCTCGACTTCCTGGATGCCCCGGTCTTCGGCAGCAAGCGACAGGCGGCGGAGGGACGGTTGTGGATCGTCGTGGGCGGCCGCAAGGACGTCTTCGAGCGGGTCCGGCCGGTCTTCGAGCCTCTCAGCGAGTCCGTGCACTACATGGGGGAAACCGGCAAGGGGGCCTCCATGAAGCTGGTGGGTAATCTGATTGTCGCCTGTCAACTCGAGGCCCTGGGCGAAGCGCTGGTGCTGGCCTCCAAGATCGGCCTCGATCTCGATCTGGTGCTCGACGTGATCAGCCGGACCGATTTCCAGTCTCCGATCCTCAAGTCCGCCGGCGGCCACATGGTCGAGCGGGATTTCACGACCCAGTATGCCTTGAAACACATGTACAAGGATGCGAACCTGACCTTGAAGCTCGCCGAGGAACTGTGCTCGCCCATGCCGGCCATGGCGGCGATTCGCGAGACGATCAAGGCGGCCGTCAACCAGGGGTGGGGCAAGGAGGACGCCTCCGCGTTAGTCAAGGAGATCGAGAGTCAGGCCCAGGTGGCGATTGGCATGGAGCAGTACGTGTAGGCCCGCAGTGGCAGGGATCGTCAACTGGGTACCATTGCGCGGCTCGTCTCGTCGGAGGGTTGGACCCAAGAGGCAGCAGCCGGTGACGAGGGCGTGACTTTCATGTGTGCCCAGTAAGCCATACAGGTTGTGGAAGCCCAAAGGCATGCCGCCGCCAACATCACCAGGGCACCCGCCAGACGCAAAGCTTTGACGTCGTGTTTCCACAGCACGACTGGGGCGCAGACACCACCGAGTCCCGTCAGGATGAAACCGGTGCCAGGCAGGAGAGGCATCGGGGTCAGCGAGAGGTCGATGAATCGGACTCCGATCAGGATCGCGGTCAAACCAGCAAAGAAGGCATAGATACTGAGCGGCAGCAGACTCCACCGACGGGCCAGCGCCCAGGTTGCCCCCAGGAACAGCATGCCCAGAAGCACGGACATCTCGCCATAGGCAGTGGCGAATGGCTTGGGAATAGGCCAGGTGAACGTCATTGCCAGGCCGGCGACGGTCGCGACCAAGCCGCAGATCCCGAACGCCGGTGCCCAAGGTCGCGTATCCTCGCGGCCCAGCCCCCACCACAAAAAGAAAGCCAGCACCACCAGGGCCGAGACCAGGTTGACCAGCAGCAGTGTCACGTAGTCGATCATCGTGAATCTCCCGGAGACATTCTCCTGCATTTGTACGCGGGTGGTCGCCGGGAGTTCATCAACGTCTGTGATTCCAGCCAATCGCCGACCAGGAGTCGTAACCGCTCAGTCCCAGCTTGCGTTGGCTGGCTATTCGGGCGAAAATGCACTGGGTGTGACAGACATGGAAACCGTCAAAACGCTGATCGAGATCAAGATGACGCACTGATCCATCCGCGCGGGGGCATACGCATCGGGGAAAACCTGGTTGAGAGCCTGTTGGATTTTGGTAGGGTGGGCCGATAATAGGCATGAAGAGCAATCGCGAGCGGCCGGGATGGTCTTGGCGTGAAGGGCGGACCCGGGGAGCGATGGAACCGGATGCCAGCATTGTGAAGATCTCACAGCTCAGATCGCTGGACGATGTCATGATTCGCCTCCGCGAGAACTGGGTGGGGTACGCGCATGAGTATCGCATCTTTCTTGTCTTGGTCGTCCTGGCGTCGCTGGCGGACATGGCCTCGACGATCCACTTCATGCTGTACGCCGGACCGCAGGCCGAGGTACATCCGACCGTGCGCTTCGCCTCGGAATTCTTCGGTCCCTGGCTGGGCCCGGTGCTGGGCAAGGCCATTCAGTTCACCGTGGTCATCGTCCTGACGGTCTTTCTGCGCCGCTGGGCGATCTTCATCTTCATCCCCGTCATCATCCTCTACACTTGGGCGGCGTGGTACAACGTCTGGGGCTATCACATCTACTATCCCCGGCTCCTCCACCTCCTGGAGCATCTGGCAATCTGACGTCGTTCATGGCCGACAGAAACGCAAGACGGAACGAGAGAAAGGACGCGTCCTGTCCTCCTATTTTTCTTCTTTGACCGGGCGCTCTTTTGTTCTTCTCGCGTCAGGATGTCGCCCGCCCGTCTGCCGGAGAGTCGGCGGGAACCATCTGACTCGAGTGGCCCGGATCGCCGCCTACCGGTGCTGGATCGATCCGCTTGGCGTCAGTCGCCCCGGCACACCTGCATGTTCTTTGCGTAAATCGTGTGGCGGGGGGTTGCCAAGGGTGGGGATCGTGGTATGATGACGACTGACCACATGTTTTTGGAATGCAATCGGGCCCCCCAAACGCGATTCATCGCGTTTGAGACGGGCTCCCGAGTGCGGAAGGGGCCCCCAAACGCCACAGATCGCGTTTGGGAATTCAACGTCGCACTTGGGGCCCAGACCACGAATCCCATGGAAGGTCTTCGATGAGCGAAACAGCTACGGGAATCTTGAAACGGATCAATAAGGATCAGTACTCACTGCGGACGGCGGACCGGTCGTATCGGCCCGGGCCGCTGATGGCGTCGGTCGCGCCGGACTTGGTCCGCCGCTTCGGACTCGTGGAAGGGGCCAAGATCGTCGGCCAGGTGGAGGAGAAGAAGGGCAAACGCGTGCTCGTCTCCGTCGAGACGGCCGGCGGGCTGTCGCCTGAGGCGTTCCGCCGCCGGCCGCGGTTCACCGACCTCGTCGCGGTCGATCCGTACCACCGCTTCAATCTCGGCGCCTGCAAACAGGAGAGCATGCGGATCGTGGACCTGATCTCGCCCGTCGGCAAGGGCTCGCGGCAGTTGATCGTCTCGCCGCCCAAGGCCGGCAAGACCGTGCTGCTCGAACAAATGTCGCACGCGATCCTGTACGACTCACCGAGGACCCGCATCGTCGTGCTGCTGATCGACGAGCGGCCGGAGGAAGTCACGCATTTCCGCCGGAGTTGCGAGGGCGTCGAAGTCGTAGCCAGCACGAGCGACCACGTGGCCGAGGAGCATTGCGAGCTCGCGGAGTTGATGCTGGCCCACGTGCAGACGGAGCTCGAGTGTGGCAATGAGGTCGTCCTCATGATCGATAGCCTCACCCGCGTCGGCCGAGCGTTCAACAGCCGACCCCGGCGCGGCGGTGAATCCTCCCGCCCGACGATGACGGGCGGCCTGGAAGCGGGGATCCTTGAAATACCCCGGCGTCTATTCGGACTGGCCCGCAATATCGAGAACGGCGGGTCCGTCACGATTGTCGCCACCTGCCTCGTCGATACCGGCTCCAAGATGGACCAACTGATCTTCGAAGAGTTCAAGGGCACAGGCAATAGCGAGCTGGTTCTCGACCGTCAGTTGGCGGAGTTGCGCATCTTCCCGGCGATTAACATCCCAGCCAGCGGCACGCGCAAGGAGGCCAAGCTTTACAGCCCGCAGCACATGAAGGGCTTGGTCACGCTACGCCGTGTCATTGCCAACTACCAGCCCCGCGACGCCATGGAGGCTCTCTTCAAACTCCTGCGGAAGTACCCGACCAACGAGCAATTCCTCGACGCGATGTCGCGCGGCGGACAACCGATGTAGGCCAAGTTGGAAGTGGGAAGTGTGAAGTTAGAAGTTGGTGAACTTTACGCTGATCGCTCCCCGCTTAACACTTGCCGCTTCACACTTGAAGCTTCTTCTATGCTCTCACGGGCATACTATGAACAAGAAATCGGCGATGAAAGCAAAGGGCCGGCCCTAACGAAAGCGCCGGCCCCAGTTTGCTGAGCAGGGGCGCAGCAGAGGTCTATGGCTTGATAGCTCGGTTGTAGATGCGAACGTCATCGATCAGGCCGGACCAGAAGGTGCCGGGAGTCTGGTCTCTTCCGCAGCCGATGGCCAGGTCGGCGTAGGCAATCTTGAGGCTGTCCTGCGTGTCCTGGGCCACCGCGACGCCATCGACGTAGAGCGTCCTTTGCAGTCCGTCCCAAACCAGACCGATCCGGTGCCATTTGCCATCCGTGATGACTGCTTGGGAGCACAGCGAGCGGCCGTTGCGACCCGGACTACGCAGGTCCGTCACTAGGGCGCCGGTGCCCGCGTCGGCGGCCAGCCAGTTGGCGGTGCCTTGCTGTGAGAAGATGACCTGACCGGGCTTGCCGCCTTTGACCCAGGCGAGCACGCTGATTGGCCCCTTAGGCAGGTCGCCCTGGAAGCTGACCATCACGCAATCATCGACGCCGTCCAACTCGATCGCGCCGCCGACCGCGCCGGCCGTGGGTCTCCAGATGGGATTGCCGACCAGATTGGCTGGATAGGTCTCGGCGCTGTTGCACGCGGCGATCCCCTCCGTCTCGTCGAACGCCCAGCAGGCGACCAGGGTCGGATCGCTGATCTTCTGTGTGGCGTACCGGGTCAACACGGCGAGGTCCTGCATGTCCACCACGCCATCGCCGAAGGGGGTCGGGCCGATGTCGCACAGCGGTTCGTCCTTGCCCCAGTTGTCCATGATGGTGCGGACCTCCGCCTCATCCACCTTGCCATCACCATTGAAGTCCACCACCGGGCTGATCGTTGTCTGATAGACGCTGCACGGGCTCCACGCGACCGGCCGATCGGAGACGAAGTACAGGGTCGAACCATCGGCCGAGATCGAGGAACACCACTCGACGGCCGGGGTGTTGACAGATCGACCGAGGTTCACTGGCGGCCCCCAGGGATCGCTCGTCGTCTTCCTGGTCGTGACCCACAGATCGTAGCTCCCCATCCCGCCGGCCCGGTCCGAGTTGAAGAATAGTGTTAAGCCGTCCGACGTCAGCACGGCTTCGCCGTCGTTGGCGCCACTGTTGACCGGCACCCCCAGGTTCACCGGGTTACCCCAGGGATCGTCTCTTGTGGCCCGCGTCGACATCCAGATGTCTCCCCCGCCGACCCCGCCTGGCCGCTGAGAGTGGAACAGCAGCGTCAGGCCGTCGGCAGACTCCCGCGCGCTGAGGTCCCAGGCTGAGCTGTTGACGGTGGGCCCGAGGTTCACGGGCTTGCCCCAGGGGCTGCCTTTCGTCGGTCGCGTCGCGGTCCACAAGTCCTGCCCGCCGCAGCCGCCCGGCCTCTCGGACGAGAAATACAGGGTAAGACCATCTTGGGAGACACTTGTCGGGGTTTCCCACGTGGCGCCGTTGAGCGTCGGCCCCAGATTCCTCGGCCCGCTCCAGGCCTCCTGGGTCGAGGCCCGGGTCGCCACGTACATGTCGAACGTGCCGCCGTAGCCATTGTCATACTTGCCACCTTCCACGGCGAGATACATCTCCAAGCCGTCCACCGAGATGCCGCCGCCCAGGGTGCTGGGCGCGACGTTCACGTTCACCACTTTCGTGGGGGGACTGCAAAAGAAGTCCCCGCGTGCCTGTCCCATCCAGGCCGAGAGAAGTGTCAGTCCCGCGACTACTGTGATTTGTTTGATCCTCCACGTCCTCATTCTTGTCGTCCTCTCTGGTTTGCGGTATAATGCCTTTGTCCTGTCTACGAGCGCGCAAACCGGGCGCCCGGGGCAGGTCCGGGCTGGTGAGGCTGTTGCCGAAATCAAAAGGCTCACCAGCCCTTCTACTTTGTCCACTGCTACCAACTACAGGTGTTCTGCTGTATGCCTTTGCGAGACCGCCGGCTTGGGGCTAAGGGGCTGGTCGATAATCCAGATCTCATGATGCCATTGGGCGTAGACCTTCTCGATCGCCAGGCGGGTGCCTTTGGGGTCCGACCAGGTGCACCACGCGTAAGCGCCCTCCAGGACCTTGGACGCCTCTTTCTTCTGCACGTCGTAGATCCACAAGCCTCCCCCGTTGTAGGCGCCGACGCTCAACTTCGTCCCATCCGGCGACCAACTGGGGAACAACTGCTGGCGGTCTGGGGGACCCGACCAGCCGGGCACAACCGACCGGTCTGACAGATCCACGATTTGCAGCGTTGCCTCAGGCGTCATGAGAGCGGCGTATCTCCCATCGGGAGACACAAAAGGGAACATGTCCATGCTCTCCATGACTTCCTGCTGCCCGGTGGCTTTGGGATCGATCCCGATGCAATACATCTTGTGGTCGGCGCGACTGTGATAGTAGACCCGAGTGGAATCGCCCGCCCAATTCGGCCAGCCGCCCCGGGCCAGGAAACGCGGGGCCTCCGAGGCGTCGGCTTTGACGATCTCGTCGTACTTCGCCTGCGCCTCCTCCTGCCGGCCCAGCGCCGTCAGGATGAAGAAGAAATCGAACTGATGGAGGATCTCGTCCGGCTGCAACCGCAGGCAGGTCTGCACGTCGGCGAGTGCCTGGTCATACCGGCCGGTTCGCATCAGGGTCTGGCGCCGCTGATCGCAGATCTCCAGCCGGCGCTTGTCGCGGGGAGCCGTCAGGCCGACGGCCCGGTCGTGGTCCAGAATCGCCTGGCGGAGCAGATCCGCGTCGTTCTTCGCCAGCCCGATCTCGCGGCGGGCCATCGCGCGCAGCATGTGCCCCGTCGGATTGGTGGGCTGGCTCCCGATCATCATCGAGGCCTCGGTCTCCATTTCGTGGTACTGGCCGAGAGCATAGTAGGCCAAGGCCCGCGTCCGTCGCGCCCCGTAGTGGGTGGGATCGAGGTCCAGGGCCTTGTCCAGGCAGCCGAGGATCTCCGGCACCGTGGGCACCATCATCGCCCGCAGGAGGTACGCTTCCGCCGTCTTAGGCATCAGACGCTCACCTTGTTGGAGGTGAATCTCGGCCTTGCCTTTGATCCAGGGGTCGTTCGGGTCGCCCTGCAGGTAAACGCGCGCCAGGAGGAAATGCGCGTTGGCCGCCACTTCCGGCTGCTCTTTCAGCAAGGCCTGCAACTGCTCGATGCCGGCGCGCGGCCCCTGCAACTCCAGCACAATCCGGGCGTGCAGCAGCCGGGCCTTGGGTCCAACGTACCGGCTCGACAAGATGGGCTTGATCTCGGAAAGGGCTTGCTGGTATTCCCCTCGGGGTAGCAGGTCCTCGACCTGCACGAGCAGTTTCTCATGACTGCTGCGAGTCTGCTGAAGGTTGAAGCGGGCATACGTGATCCCGGCAAAAAGCAGACCGGCCAGGACGATGGTCGCGGCGGACGAGGTGATCACTTTCGCCCGGTGCCGGCGCAGGAACTTGCGCACGCGGTACACGGCGCCGGGCGAGCCGGCCAGGATCGGCTCGTGGCGGAGGTGCCGCTCGATGTCCTCGGCCAACGCGTGGGCCGTCTCATACCGGTGCGTCCGGTCCTTTTCGAGCGTTTTCATCACGATCCAGTCAAGATCGCCCTTGACCAGCTTGGGCAACAGCTCGGGACTAGTTTGCCGGAATTGTGCAACATCGCTGAGCGTCTGACCAAGCGTGCGAATCCTCGTCGAGGGCTTCAGCGGATCGGTCTCGCGGAGGATGCGTTGCATCTCCGCATAGCTGGCGTCGCGCAGCGTCTCACTGGCAAAGGGCGTCACACCGGTCAAAAGCTCGTACAGCAGCACGCCCAGGGAGTAGATGTCGGCCCGCGTGTCGATATCGAGCCCGCTCATCTCGGCCTGCTCGGGGCTCATGTACTCCGGCGTGCCGATCATCTGGGAATAACGGGTGAACAGCGTCTGCTCGGTGAGCCGCTGATTCGTGGCCTTGGCGATGCCGAAGTCGATGACCTTGGGGACGGGTTTGCCGTCGTGGAGCGTGACCATCACGTTCGACGGTTTGATATCGCGGTGGATGATTCCCTTCTGGTGGGCATGCTGAACGGCGTTGCAGACCTGTACGAACAGCTCCAGCCGGTCGTGCGTGCTCAGCCGGTTCTGGTCGCAATAGTCGGTGATGGAAACGCCCCGGACCAGCTCCATGACAAAGTAGGGCCGGCCGTTCTCCGTGGCGCCGCCGTCGAAGACCTTGGCGATATTGGGGTGGTCCATCAGGGCCAGAGCCTGCCGCTCCGCCTCGAAGCGGGCGATGACGTTTTTCGTGTCCATGCCCAGCTTGATGATCTTCAGGGCAACCCGGCGGCGGATTGGGTACTGTTGTTCGGCCATGTGGACGACAGCCATGCCGCCTTCGCCGATCTTCTCGAGGAGCTTGTACCGGTCGATCACGGTGCCGGGGCCTTCGACGAGCACGGGAACGTCGATCGTCCATTGCAGCGAGTTGGCCGCCTGCTCGATAAAACTGGTCTTGCTGGCGTGGATTCTCAGGAGGGCTTCCATCCGGGCCAGCAGGGCGTCGTCGCCGCCGCAGGCCTGGCGCAGATAGGCCAACTGCTTGTCGGCCTCGTCGATGGCAATCGCGGCACTGAATACGGCCTCTTCGTCTATGACACGTTCGTCGTTCATAAGCCCAATCCTTGCCCCCCACGTTCAATGCGCCATTCCTGCCGGCGCTGCCCCATCGAAAATGGAAAAACTCTCACCCGCACGAGACCCGCCCGGGCCAGCGATCAAGCGAAGCCATAGGTCCTATTCGTCTTGTTGGTCCCATTTGTCCCATAGGATTCATCGGACCAATAGGACGGATGGGACCTATCGGACACTCGCCTCAGCCCTGCTCACTCCCATCGCCTTTGGTAATCTCCAGGTGCAGCCAGGAGCGGGCGTAGGCCCAGTAGCGGTCGGCCGTATTGTGAGAGATGCCCAGGGCTTCGGCCGCCTGCTCGCCCGTCAGGCCCGCGAAGAAGCGGAGCTTCACCAGGTCTGCTTTGACCTTATCAATTCGGGCCAGCTTCTCGATGGCTTCGTCCAAGGCGATCAAGTCGTCGCACGGACCGTCCGTGGCAGGCTCGGCGTCCCGTAGGTCCACCCGTTCCCGATCGCCGCCGCGCTTGAGCCGATGCTTGCGCCGGGCGTTTTCGATCAGGATGCGCCGCATGGCCTCGGCGGCCGCCGCGAAGAAATGCCCCCGGCTTTGCCACGTCTGCCCCTGGTCCCCCAACAGACGCAGATAAGCCTCGTGAACGAGCGCCGTGGCCTGGAGAGTCTGTCCAGACGACTCCTTGGCGAGCTTCTGCGCGGCCAACAGACGCAGTTCCTCGTAGAGGAGAGGCAAAAGCTCATCGGTTGCCTGGACATCCCCTCGTTCAATCGCATTGAGGATCCGTGTTACGTCGTTCATGATCTCCTTTTGATCGCATCGACTCGGACGAAGGCATTGTCGCACAGGTGGCGCCGGGCTTCAAGAGCCAACGAATTCTCTAAAGTAGGGCATCGGTGCGTCCGATATTGGCTCTCGTGCTCGGATGTGCCTGAGGTACATGGTTGCAGAATGGTCCGTTTACGAATAGACTGGGCAAAGGCACATGGATCGGAAGCGGTCCGTGCGATGTGGTGCTGATACCATGGCCTCGTATGAGATTGACGCCATGCCTTACAGAACCCTGACCATCCAGGAAGTGGCCCGCATGTTGGGCGCGGATGTACGACGCGTGGAGCGCATGGCCCAACGCGGAGAGATTCCCTGCCAGAAGGTCGGCGGCCAGTTTCGCTTCAACCGCGCGGAGATCACGGAATGGCTGCAGCAGCGGGTCGGGGGGATGAGCGACGAGCATCTCGCCGAAGTCGATGCAGGCATGACCGAGCAGCGACAGACCCCCCAGGACGAGATGATCATCACGCCGCTGCTGCGTCTCGAAGCTGTCACCACGAATCTGGGCTCGCGTACGAAAGACAGCACGCTGCGCGAGTTGGTGACTCTGGCGGAGAAGACCGGCCTGGTCCTCAACAGCCAGGAGTTGGTGGAGGCCGTCATCCATCGCGAGGAGTTGCACAGCACGGCGATGGAAGGCGGGATCGCGATTCCGCACCCGCGGCGGCCGCTGCCCTACGCGATTGCCGAGCCCATTCTGGTGGTCGCGCGAACCACCGGCGGAATCGTGTTCGGGGCCTCCGACGGCCACTTGACGAATCTGTTCTTCCTAACGGCCTCCCAGGACGACCGGCACCACCTGCACATTCTGGCCCGCCTGTGCCGGATGCTCTATGACGAAGACTTCGTTGCCCGTCTCCAGGACGCCGAAACGCCCCGGGAGATGATCGAGCTGATGAGAGATCGCGAAATCGAAGTCGTCTGCCAGCGATAGCGCGTCATTCGGCGCGCGTCTGCACGTCCCGGTCTCCCATGCCAGCGTCACTTCGCTAAGGGACACGTGACTGTCCGCCTTTCGTCTCCCCTGGCCTTGACTGCCCCTGAATTCTCCCTCACAATACGGTGGTCGGAAGCATAAGCGAACAATCGACCCGCCGTCGGTCGTGTGAACACTCTTTGGGAGGCCAGAGGCATGACGAAGCACGAATTGGCATCGTTTGCGTTGAAGCTGCTCGGCATCTACGCGATCATCGAGTCTCTCCCGCTGCTGCAAGCCCTCGGAGGATTGGTGGCGGGACCGTCGGACAGGGAGTTTGCCTCCATGTACCAAGGAATGCTCCTCGGCACGCTTTTTCCCTTTATGCTGATGGTGTTGACAGGCGGGTTGCTTCTTGCCTACAGTCGGCAACTTGCACCGCGACTGAGGGGATCGTGTTCCAATTCCACCCTGTGACAACCGGCAGGAAGTCCCGCGTGACAGAAATGCAGAAAATATACCATTTTTCTGGGATTTTCTCGCACCAATTATGGGACTATTCGTATCAACTACTGAAGGACGGAAAGGCAGGGCGGCCACGACCGGCAGGGAGACCACCAGGGACGGATGGACATCCAGTCATCTTTTACTTCCTTTCTAATAGACCCCGGTGCGACTAACCCACGCCCCGGGGTTTGTTTTGACTGCCGGTGACTACCTGGGCGGGTCCTTCTTCGGCGCGTTACTCTTCGGCTCATCGAGCACTTGGAGGCGGGCGTTGCGGATTTGGGCGTGCTCGGCACCGCGACTGAGTTCCTGGAAGCCGATGTGTCCCTTGCGAGGCCGATCTTTGACGGCCGGGCACGGCGTGCCGTCGTGGCGAAGCACCTTCTGGGTCTGCTCGTCGAGATCCAGGTCCTGGATCACCTCGCCATTGAGCACCACGTTCAGATGCGAAGCCTTCAGCGTGACAACGTACGAATTCCATTGCGTCGGCTTGTAGACCTGCTTGCGCGGGGCGATCGCCCGGTAGATACCGCCCGTCAGCTCCGAGTCCTTGGCCTGGGTATTGTACCGGTAGTCCGCCATCTGCAATTCCAGGCCGTCGAAGGCGGGATCGCCGAACAGAGGGGCCCGCAGGGCGCAGCCGCTATTGCCGGTGGGACCGAGCTTGAAGTCGAACTTCAGGATGAAGTCACCATACTCGCGTTTGCTGAGTAACCAACTCCCGCGCGGCTCCCCGCCCTGCAGGATGCCCTCCTTCACGACCCAGGTAGTCTTCGGGTCGGCCGGTTTGCTCACATCGCTCCAACTGCGGACCAGCCAGTCCGTCACGACGCCATCCTTTGGGAAGAGGGGCGCGAATCCCTCCTCTTCCTTTCCTCTATTTTCCGCAGCCAGCAGCCCTGCGCTGACGACCAGCAAAGCCACCATCGAAGCAAGCCGCAAATGGGTTGCACACATCCTCATTGCTCGTCCTCCACAACGGTTAGACTTCCGTGCCTTCGTTTCCTGACTCGGCGGTTGAGTTTCGCGGCTCAACCCACCTTCGATACGGGCATTCTACTGCGGGTGTGAGGATGCCGCAATCGCTTGATCGTCGCCGCCTTGCGCGTGTTCGGAATATTGGCATCCGAAGTTGAAGCTTTTCCCGATACCGGTGGCTGCACCCTGTTCCGCCTCTTTCACGTATGACATCATAAAATGGTATGAAGCCAGAGGGAGGTGCGGTATGGCATCGAGAGGATTGCTCGGACGCGTGGTCGTTTCGCTGATCGTTATTGCGGGCTGGACGGCTTGGGCTGGGGCGCAGCCGTACGCCGGGTATGGCCCGACCACGCTCGGATATAATGACTATGGAGATACGTATTCGCTGGGGCCCTGGTATCCCGTACCCCCTCCATCGCGGTACATTTACCCTTCATATTCCTACAATCCGAACCCGTATGCGTCGTTTCCCGGGGCGTTCTCCTATGAGGTCCCGCCGTTTGCGTACGCGCCGAACTCATACAACTACGACCTCCGGGCCTATGGCTATATGCCGGGCTTCTACCCGCCCCCGGCGTATCCTTTTGGCTACTATTACCCGTATTTCTACCCCTCCTATTACCCCTACTTTTATCCCTACCACTTGATCCGGCAGTACAGGCTAATGGGCTACCGACCGATGACACGGCAAGAATACCTCATCCGAGGACTCCATGGCCCAACACGGGTCCGCGATGTCGTGCCGGACGTGCCCGAACTCGGAGGCAGGACGCCACGAGAGAGACGATAGGAGATGTTTCGCTCCTTCTTGCGGTTAGCCGGCCCGCGATTAGAATAGGTCTCCATACGCCGCGTTTCGTTCGCGGGATCGATCGGGGAGATGCCATTGGAGATCGTGGGCCATGAAGAAGATATCGAGACGCCAGTTGCTCAGAACGGGAACGGGGATACTCGCTGTGCCGTACATCGTTCCCTCGTTGCGTGCCGGCACGTCGGCCAGCGAGCGGATCACGCTGGGGGCGATTGGCCTGGGCGGGCAGGGGATGCACAACCTCAAGAGCTTTCTCACCTTTGCCGATGTGCGCGTGCTGGCCATTTGCGATGTCGATGCCAACCATCGGCAGGCGGCCAAAAAGACCGTCGATGATGCCTATGGCAGCAGGGACTGCGCCACGTACAACGATTTTCGGGAGGTTCTCGCACGCCGGGACATTGATACGGTCCTGATTGCCACGCCGGACCACTGGCACGCGATCCTCGCGATTGAGGCGGCCCAGGCAGGCAAGGACATCTATTGCGAGAAGCCGATCTCCCTGACAATTGCGGAAGGCCGGGCCGTGGTCGACACGATGAAGCGGCTCGGGACCGTGTACCAGAGCGGCACCCAACGGCGGAGTATTGCCTGTTTCCGCTTCGGCGTAGACATCGCGCGCAGCGGCATGCTGGGCAAGCTGCAAACGCTGCACTGTTATTACCACAACGGCCCGACCTGTCCGCCGCAGCCGGTCGAGCCGGTCCCGGCTGGCTTCGACTACGACCGCTGGCTTGGGCCGGCCCCGTTCGAGCCATATACGCCCCGGCGCTGTCACGGCAGCTTCCGCTGGCAGTATGACTATTCCGGTGGGCAACTGACCGACCTCGGCGCCCATTTCGCCGACCTGGCCCAGTGGGCCCACGGCGGCGGGGATACCAGTCCGACGCACTACGAGGGCTGGGCGGAGTTCCCCAAGGATGGTCTGTTCAACACACCCGTGCGCTTCGAGGTCACGGCCACGTACGCGGACGGCGTCAAGATGATCATGCACGATGAGACCGAGCCGGGCCGGGGCCCCCGGGGCAACAAGTACGTTGGCACGGACGGCTGGGTCAGCGTCGATGACACCGGCAAAGTCACCGCCTCCAGCGACGCGATTATGCGCAAGCTCAGCGCCACGCAGCGCGGCTACGAGTACATGGAGGGCCACCACCGCGATTTCCTCACTTGTGTTCGAACTCGCGCGCGGACCATTGCCGCGCCCGAGGTGGCCCATCGCTCGACCACGACCTGCCACGTGGCCAACATTTGCCTGCGCCTCGGCCGCAAGCTGCAATGGGACCCGACGACCGAGCGTTTCGTGAACGATCCCGAGGCCGACCGCATGTTGGCCCGCGCCATGCGCAGCCCCTGGCGGCTGTAACCGCATGGATCGGTTGCGGCGGCGTGGCTATCCCACACGCGTCCTGGCTTTCTTCTCTAATGCCTTGCCAGACCGCGCTGGCTTCTGGTATTCTAGTGGGCACAATCGTCGGGGCATGGTTGTGCGAAATAGGGATAGTTTGCAGCTTGTCAGGCAAGGAGCCTATGGCCGATTGGGAAATCAATAGACCGCTGGGGCAGTGTTGTGGCAGCGGAAAGACAATTGAGCCCGGGGAAGACTACTACGGCGCTCTGGTAGAGACCGAGCAGGGGCTTCAACGACGCGATTTCAGCGGTGAGTATTGGGAACGTGAGAAACCGCCGGTGTTCTGCTTCTGGAAGACGAAGCTGACGGCGCCGAATGAGAAGAAGCAGCTTTTTGTCAGCGACGATATGCTGCTGGCCTTCTTCGAGCGGCTGGCCCATGAGACAGACCCGGAGAAGGTGAGCTTCCGCTTCGTGCTGGCCCTGGTGCTGATGCGGAAACGCCGGCTGAAGTACGATGCGACAAAGACGGACGGAGAACGTGAGATCTGGCGTCTGCGCGTCGCCGGGGCGGCGGATAAGGACCTCGCCGAGGTGGTCAATCCGCACCTCGAGGAAGACCAGATCGAGACCCTCACATCACAGATCGGTCAAATTCTGCAGGCAGATCTATGAAGGTGCAAATTCGAAATTCGAATATCGAAATTCGAAACAAATTCAAAGGCTCGAAATCCCAAATTCGAAACGGGACCGACGGGCAGGTCGCAAAACGCGGCGTTTCGGTCCTTCGGATTTCGGATTTTCCGTCCTTTGTGCTTCTCCTTGCCTCTCTCTTGGCCTTGGCCGGTGGTTGCGCGACGCAGCCGCAGAGACCGAAATTGGAGGTCTGTCCCGGCAAAGCAACCGCGGCCGAGGCTCTGCAGACCCTGACGGCCCGGGCCCAAAACGCGGTTCCCGTGTGGGCCACCGGCCGCGCTGTCCTTACCTACCATGCGCCGGACAGGAAGAAGCCCGAGCGGCATTCGCTGGACATCGTGTTGCGGTTCGACCCGCCGGCGCGAGTCTTTCTCCAGGGCAGTGTCACGGCGGTCCAGAGAGCGGTCATCCTGGGCTCAAATGAAGAGGAGTTCTGGCTGGCCCTGAGGCCCAAGGAGATCAGCAGCTATTACCTCGGCCGGTGGCAGGATGTCCGGGATTTCGAGGGCCTCGTGATGAGCCCTCGGGTGGTGCTCGAATCCGTGGGGATTGTCAGCGTGCCCGGCGCCGAGCCCAATCCGGCCCTGTGGAAACTGGAGAACAAGGGGCCCTACGATATCCTGACGCAGCGGGATGAGAGCGGCCGTCCGGTGAGACGTCTCCATGTCTATGCCTGTGACTACTGCGTTCACGAGATCGAGTACTTCGATCGTCGCGGCAAGGTGGTGGCGGTGGCGCAGCTTGGCGACTACAAGCCGGTGGTGGAGAGTTTTCGGGTGCCGATCCGCATCGAGGTGGTATCGACGCGACCCGATGGGCGGAAGGATTCCGTCGTGATGGACATCAGTTCGCTGTGGACGAAACCCTTCACCGAGAAGCAGCGGCAGGGACTCTTTCACCCGCCGGATGCTGACAGATTTGAGCATGTTTACCACTACGAAGGCGGCGAGTGGGTGCCGGACTAACAAGGGAGAAAGATGGCTGGACGGGATTTGCGGGCGAGGATTCAGAAAGATCTGTTCGTGCTGGATGGGGCGATGGGGACACAACTCTTCGCCCGCGGCGCCGAGCCGGGCAAGTGCAATGACTGGCTTAACGTTGAGTCGCCGGACATCGTGACGGAGATTCATCGGGCGTACTTCGATGCCGGCAGCGATGCGGTCCTGACGAACACCTTCGGCGCCAACCGCTGCGCGCTGGCCCGGCATGGGTATGCCGACCAGGCGTTTGAGATCAACCAGGCCGGCGCCCAGGTGGCGCGAAAGGCGGCGGGAGACCAGCACTACGTGTTGGGGGACATCGGACCGACCGGCGATTTCCTGGCGCCCCTGGGAACGCTCAAGGCCGAGCAGGTCCGGGAGGCGTTTGCGGAGCAGGTGAAAGGCCTGCGGGAGGGCGGAGTCGATGGATTTATCATCGAGACAATGACAGCGCTCGACGAGCTTGCCGTGGCGATTGAGGCCGTGCGGTCGGCCGCCGGCGGTCTGCCGGTCTTGGCCTCCATGTCGTTCGACAAAGGGGGGGCCGGCTTTCGGACGATGATGGGTGTAGAGGTTTCGGCGGCCGTGTCGAAGATGATCGCCCTCGGCGTGGATGCCGTGGGATTCAATTGTGGCACGGCTTCGCTCGACGAGTATGTCGAATTGGCAAAGGCGTACGTGGCTGCGGCGCGAGCTTCACGGAAGAAGGTCCAGGTATTCACTGAGCCCAATGCCGGCAAGCCCGAATTGGTGGACGGAAAAGCCATCTACCGGGTCACGCCGGCGGAATTCGCGGCCGCCTGTGCCCAGATTCGCCAGGCAGGAGTGCCCATCCTCGGCGGCTGCTGCGGCACCGGGCCTGAGCACATTCAAGCGGTGGCTCAGGCGCTGCGGCGCAAGTGACCTGACCACAAGCTTGTCGGTCAGGGTTCCTCTTCCGTATCCGTATCCCCATCCTCGGACATGTCCTCATTCTCAGAGTCCGGGATCTGCCAGCGGCCGTGGACCAGACAGAGGGCCTCCAGGAGCAGTTGCTCGGCGCCCGCGGAGACTTTGTCCATGTCATCGGGATGGTCACCAACGTCCAGCAGGTTGTGGCTGGACAGGAAGTCCGTCAGGAACGTAATGGCATCGACGCACTCGTCAAACTCCATTTTGCCTCGGTAGGGCGAATCGTCGGCCAAGCCGGCGGTGTGCGGGACGTAACCTTCGACCTCCGGGTCGTATCTCATCTCGATTTCCAACTTGATGTCGGGATGTTCCATGTCAGGTCTCCTTAGAATAGGGGCAGATCATAACGGGATGCGGAGAATCTGTAAAGTGCCGTCGTCCCGATAATTGAAGCAACTGTGTCTTAATGGTCTGGCCTCGTCATTTCGCCGGCCGGCGCCGACAAGCCGGTTCTCCAGCGGACTCGAGATTGTTGTTCAGGCTTTTCCTTATTCAGTGGGGTAATCATTGGGCGTACATGGTTGTGCTGGTATAGAAGGAGGTGCAGCGTGAACGGACGACAGCGGGTCGGTCGTGAGGCAGCGCCGCGGTTCCTGGAGACGACGGCCGCGTTGGAGAAGAAGTTCCTGAAAGGCCGGCAGAACCGGGCCGACGAGTTGGAGAGTGCCGTACGATACTTTCTCGAGTTTCTCCAGGGATTTGAGTCGCTCCACGTCACGGGTCCGGCGGTGACCGTGTTCGGGTCGGCGCGGTTTCCCGAGAGCCATCGGTACTATCGGCTGGCGCGGGAGGTGGGCCGAGGACTGGCGGAGGCGGGCTATGCCGTCATCACCGGCGGTGGACCAGGCATCATGGAGGCGGCCAACCGGGGAGCCAAGGAGGCCGGCGGTCTGAGTGTCGGCTGCAACATCACCCTGCGCCGCGAGCAGGCGCCGAATGCCTACCTGGATGACTTCGTGCAGTTCGATCACTTCTTCGTTCGCAAGGTCATGCTGGTGAAATACTCCAGTGCATTTGTCGTGCTGCCAGGCGGGTTCGGAACTCTGGATGAGGTGTTTGAGACCTTGACCTTGATCCAGACCCACACGATCGAGCAATTTCCCGTGATCCTGATGGGAAGTGAGTTCTGGGCGTGCATGGGGGCGTTTTTCGAGGAATCCCTGCTCGCCGAGCGGACGATCGATCCGGAAGACCTCCAGTTGTTCTGCATCACGGATTCCCCCGAGGAAGCGGTCGACACCATCCGTAGCATTGTTCACCAAACGGCAAACGGCAAACCGGTGTAGGGGATTTTTGCCCGGCCCTTTGGCAGAAAGCCTCTGTGAGAGTACGATGCGGGGCTCAGAAAGATCAACGAAGCGAACGTCGATATCGACTGGGCGGCGATGCACCAGAAAATGCAGCAGATGATGCAGAACTGCCCGATGATGCAGCAGATGATGAAACAGCAGGGCACACCGCCGCAAGGACAGCCGACGCCATGAAAGTCCGAGACCCCGGTCTGCGGAATGGTGATTGATAAGAGCCAGGCTGTCACTCTGGAGAAAGATGGCCAGGTCTACTACTTCTGCAGCGAGCACTGTAAGAGGCAATTTCAGGCCCAGGGCGACCAAGCTCCGGACCATACAGCGCACGCGGGACATCATGCCCACATGGTGGCGGATTTCCAGCGGCGGTTCTGGATCTCCCTGGTTGTGACCGTGCCCATCGTGATTCTCTCGCCCATGATCGGCCTGACGGGAGATTCTCCGGGCGGCGGGTGGCTGCTATTTCTCCTCTCGCCCTTCGTTTTCTTCTACGGCGGCAAGGTTCAGGGGCTCATCGCTTTGGCTGATCTCATTCGAGATGGGGTGCCGGAGGCGGTCCGAATGCTGAAGAACCTCGGCCTGAAAGTCGCCATGATTACGGGCGACAACGAGTCCACGGCCCGCCATGTGGCCGAACGGCTGGGGCTAAATACGTATTTTGCTGAGGTGTTGCCTGACCAGAAATCGGAGAGAATCCGGGAACTGCAACGGCTGGGCCAGAAAGTGGCGATGGTGGGCGACTATGGGCTACGGGCTACAACGTGGTCGCGATTCCGCTGGCGGCCGGGGTGCTGTACCGCTACGGCGTGGTGCTGCCGCCGGCGATGGGCGCGATGGTGAGGTCGCTGAGCACGATCATCGTAGCGGTGAACGCGCGGATGATCTCCTACCAGAAGGAGAGACAGGGGGGCGAGGACGGGTTCCTAAACGCGACTCGCCAAGTGAAGGATGAACACGAGCCGCTTAATCACCGCCGATAATCTGTACCGCTGGGTGGAGACGCTGGCAGGCCGGTTCCGTGTGCTGGGACCCGTCGGCGCCAAAAGAGGACAGAACATCTTCGCGCCGATCGACAGCAGCGAGCAGCTCGCTCTGGACTATTGCAGCACGATGACCAGCCCGCGCTGCTTCATCTATCCCTCGGTGCAGCAGTTGTTCAAGATCGACCGCGAGACCAACACGTACATGACGATCGATCCCGGTCCGAGCCAGACACAACTGATCTTCGCCATCCACCCGTGCGACATGCACGCTATCACGGTGCTGGACCGGACTTTTCTGAGCCCGAACCGAGACTTCTACTATGCCAAGCGGCGACAGGAAACCTATACGGTGGTGCTCAATTGCGACAAAGCTTGCGACCAGGGGTTCTGTGCCTCAATGCGCACGGGCCCTTTCCTGCAGCTCAAGGACGGCTTTGACGTGGCGATGACGGCGCTCGACGGCGAGTATCTGCTCGAAGCCGGGTCGCAGCGCGGCCAAGAACTCATTGACACCGCTCCGGCCGTGAAGAAGGCCGGCCGGAGGCGGTTACGCGAGAAAGCCCGGCTGGAGCAGCAGGCCGCCGCCTCCTTTACCAAGAGTTTGGACATCGAGGGGCTGCCCGAGCTTCTGATGAAGACCTTCGAACACCCCGTGTACAAAGAGGTGGCCGACGAGCGGTGCCTCGGCTGCAGCAACTGCGTCTTGGTCTGCCCGACGTGCTTCTGTTACAAGGTGATGGACCGGTCGGATTTCGGGCCACGGATGATCGAGCGCAGTCGCCAGTGGGACGCCTGTCAGGACTACGGGTTCGCCGAGGTGCACTCCGGCAACTTCCGCCAGCCGCAACAGGCCCGACTGCGGCAGTTCATGACGCACAAACTCTGCACCTGGGTCGAACAGTACGGCTGCTTCGGCTGCATTGGGTGCGGCCGCTGCATGACCTGGTGCCCCACGGGAATCGATATTACGGAAATGGCCAAGGAGATTCAGCGCAATCCGACACGGCAATTGGAACTGGGGTGAAGCCTTATGCTGGGTGCCATGCCTACGCTCGTGTAGGCATGTTCTATGCCGTGCGTGAGATTGTTCTTTGGCCAAGCATGTCCACGCCAGCGTGGACATGGCACCCAGCTTCGTGGAACCGTAATGGCTATGGACACTGACAACCTGTTGCTGCCGGAACTCGCGCGGGTCAAGGAGAAGATCACGGAGACCGCCGATACCATCTCGCTGCGGCTGTCGCTGGCTGATCCTCGACGCTTGGACTACCAGCCGGGCCAATTCAACATGCTCGGTCTGCCCGGCTTCAAGGAGGCGCCGTTCTCGTTTAGCTCCTTGGGTGATGGGGATGGATCGTTCGTCCACACGATCCGGGCTGCGGGCAATGTAGTTTCTGCCCTCTACCGTCTCAATCCTGATGATGCGGTGGCGTTCCGTGGCCCCTTCGGTGCAGGTTGGCCCTTAGACAAGGCTGAAGGCAAGAATCTGATCCTCGTGGGGGGCGGTATCGGCATGGCGCCCCTGCGACCGGTCGTGGAATACGTACTGAGGAATCGCGACCACTTCCGGGATGTCTTTCTGTTATACGGGGCGAAAACCTCAGACGACCTTCTCTACGGCCGGCAACTCGCCCGATGGAACGAGGATGGAATCACCGTGCTGTTGGCGGCCGATGAGGTGCGGAGCGAATTGCCGCTGCCGGTCCAGGAGGGGGTCGTCACCAAATTGCTGCCCCGCGTGCGTGTCGATCCGTCGGAGACGATCGCGTTCATGTGCGGGCCGCAGGTCATGATGAAGTTCGCGGCGGGGGGGCTGATCCTCGACGGTCAGGCGCCGAACGACATCTACGTGTCGCTCGAACGCCGGATGGAGTGCGGCGTAGCCCAGTGCGGGCACTGTCAGATCGGCGCCAAGTTTGTCTGCAAGGATGGGCCGGTCTTTGCCTTGGCGGATATCACGAGATTTCAGGATACCTTGCTGTAGGGGCAACCCCCTGTGGTTGCCCACTTACACAGGGCAGGCACGGGGGCCTGCCCCTACGGGGAGACTGACATGGGAGTGAATCGTGAGCGACGGCAAGCCCAGAATCGGGGTTTTCAAATATAGCTGCTGTGCCGGCTGTGAGTTCCAGTTGATCTTCTTCCAGAAGCACGTACTGGAGACCTTCGGCAAGGTCGATATCGTGTTCTGCCGAATGCTCCAGTCCGGCGGCGTCGAGGAGGGACCCTTCGATGTGGCCTTGATCGAGGGGACCATCACGGAGCAGTGGCAGGTCGAGCAACTACGCAAAGTCCGGAGCGCCAGCAAATACGTGATTCCCATTGGATCCTGTGCTGTCTGCGGCGGCGTGCCTGCCATCAAGAACAACGAGCAGGAGTATCCGATTCAAAACCGGGTCTACGAGGACACCTCGAGGATCACTTCCATCCGGGCGCATTCGATCAACCAATACGTGCCTGTCGACGGCTACATTAAGGGCTGCCCGATGGGCGAGCGGGATTTGACGGAGTTTGTCACCTCGCTGCTGCTGGGCAAGCGGCCGGAGTTTATCCAGTACCCGGTGTGTGTCGAATGCAAGCTCAAGCACAACATCTGCGTGCTGATCGCGTACCACTGGCCCTGCATGGGGCCGGTGACCAACGCCGGCTGCGGCGCCCTGTGTCCGTCCCATGATCGGGAGTGCTATGGCTGCTGGGGGCCGATGAAGAACGCCCATGCCAGGGCCCTGGCCAACCGGTTTGCCAAGATGGGACTCAGCGAGGACGATATCTTCAGACGATTCACGGAATTCGGGGAACCCACGGTGGAGTGGAAGCCCGGGCAGGTGCGACGGTGGGACGTGGTACAAAAATAGAAATCGATTACATGGCGCGGGTCGAAGGCGAGACGGCTCTGACGGTCGAACTGGAGGGAGCGCCGTCGCTACAGTTGAAGATCTTCGAGCCGCCGCGCTTCTTCGAGGGTTTTCTCGTGGGCCGGCGGTACGATGAGGTCGGTGATATCGTCTCACGAATCTGCGGAATCTGCCCGATCTCGCACATGACCACAGCGATTTTGGCAGTCGAGAAAGCGACAGGAATCCAGGTCAGCGAGCAGACGACCATCCTGCGGCATCTCTTTTCCCTCAGCCAGATCGTCGCCAGCCATCTCGTTCATCTGTATACGCTGGCCATGCCGGACTACTACGGCTATCCCGGCATCACGGGAATGCAGGAGCATTTCGGAGAGAAGATCGCCCGATTCATTCGGATGAAAGACGTAGTGAACCGACTCAGCGGCATCATCGGCGGCCGGGCGCTCCATCCGGTCACGCATCTGCCGGGGGGCTTCACGTCGATCCCGAATCCCGAGGAATTCCGCGAGGTTTTGGAACAATTGAAATCGATCCGGCCGGACGCCGAGCAGGTGGTCCGCGACGTGGCGGATTTCCAGTTCCCCGATTTTCACGCCCCGTGCGAGCACGTGGCCCTGAACAACGCGCCGCAGTACGCCATCAACGAGGGCCGCATCATCTCCGACCGCGGGATGGACATCTCCATGGACGAGTACAACGACCATTTCCGGGAGTGGGAGGTCCCGTACGCCTTTGCCAAGCAGTCCACGCTTGGGGAGCGCGCCATCTTTCGCGTGGGTGCCCTGGCGCGGCTGAACAACAAGTTCGACGAGTTGCAGGATCACACCCGGTCCGTGGCCCGGCAGGTGGGATTCCAGCCACCGCACAGCAATCCCTTCTATAACAACCTGGCCCAGAGCCTGGAGGTCGTAGACGGCCTGGAGCAGTGCATCCAAATCCTGGAGTCCACCAGGTTCCAGGACGAAGAGATCTACGCCACCCCGGAGCGAGGCGAGGGTGGCGTGGCGACGGAGGCCCCGCGCGGGCTGCTCTATCACTGGTACAAGATCAGCCGCAAGGGCATCGTCGAGCAGGCCAAGATCGTCACGCCCACCTCCCATAATTTCCTGGTCATCGAGCGCGACCTGAAAGAGTTGGTCGTCCAGCGTCAGGACCTGGACCGGGAGAAACTGCAACTCCTGTGCGAGCAACTGGTCCGCGCGTACGATCCGTGTTTCTCCTGCTCCGTCCATTGAGAGGAATTTTCGCGCCGGCATTTAAGGAAAGTCCTGTCCATCCGTCAAACGATGCGACCCCGTAAGCAAGATTGAGCCTGTAAGTGGGAAGTGGGGAGTGTGACGTAGGGAACTGGGATGGCTTGGAACCTGCAACTTCGGACTTGAAAGCCTCTTCGCAGGAGATACGCAATGATCGACTATGGATACACAAAATGGTTGGACATGGACTTCGACTCGGCGGTGGAGATGGTCAAAGACCAGTTGCAGAGCGAAGGCTTCGGCATCTTGATGACGATCGATATGAAGCGGAAGTTCGAGGAGAAGCTGGGCATCGAGTTCCGCAAGTATGTGATTATGGGGGCCTGCGATGCGACCAACGCCTGCAAGGCCATCATGGCGGAGGAGAGCATCGGCCTGATGTTGCCGTGCAACGTGATTGTCTATGAGAGCGAGGGCGGCACGGTGGTGGGGGTGACGCGGCCGACGGTAACGATGCAGTTGATCGACAACTCGGACCTGAAGCGCATCGCCAAAGATATCGAGCGCCGGTTGAAGATCGTCATTGACTCGATGCAGCCGGTCGGCGCCGTGCCGTAGCGGGGGCATTCGGCTAAGTAAGTAGCCAAAAGTCTTCACACAATCAGTTCCGGTAGCCACCGGCACTGCCGGTGAGCATTAAGAGGCTCTGCCGTCTCGTGCGTGTTTTGGGTAGGATAGTTCCCCTTGAGGAAGGCCCCGGCGGGCCGAGGAGAACTATCATGAAAGAGTGGCAGAGTCAGGCCCACGTGAAGTGGGAGTGCAAGTACCATGTGGTGATTGTACCGAAATATCGCAAGAAAGCCATCTTTGGCAAGCTGCGGCAGCAGATTGGAGAGATGTGGCGGCAGTTGTGCCGACAAAAGGAGATCGAGCTTCTGGAAGGCCATGCGATGGTGGATCATGTGCATATGCTGCTGAGCGTGCCGCCGCGGTATAGCATTGCGATGACGGTCGGCTATCTCAAGGGCAAGAGTGCGGTGCGGATTCATCGTGATTACGGGAAAGCACGCGGGTCGCTGTTGGGTCGCAGTTTCTGGTCCCGTGGCTACTGTGTCAGCACGGTCGGCTTTGACGAGGCGCGTGTGCGCCAGTATATCCAAGAGCAAGAAGAACGTGAGAAGCAAGAAGAACAAGGCGGTTTGATGTTCGATTAGTCACGCGATGGCCCCTTTTAGGGGCCTTCCTCATACCACCGGTTCCACCGGTGGTTCTGATTGAACAACCGGCGGTGCAATCTGCGTGTGTGTACGCCGGAGCAAAACTACGCCAACATGGGGCCCCACGGCGGGAAGTCCGGATATGTGGGCGTGTACCCACGCGGCGGGAGGTACGAGGCAGGAATCACCTGGCACGGGGAGCATTTCTTTCTCGGGTATTATGACGATCCGGTCGAGGCCGCCCGGGCCCGCGACCGCAAGGCCTACGAGCTCCACGGCCCGCACGCCTATCTCAACTTCCCGGACGACTACCACGGCCGCTGAGGTCTGATGCCCTCCTTACCGGCTGCCCCAGAGGATGATGTCGTCGAGGTTCCCGTTGAAACGGTGGGCTATGGTCGAGCGTCCCGGCGGGACAAAAGAATATAGCCCAGCGATGCTTCGCTGGGTAACATGGTGGGACAAGAGAATATCGCCCAGCGATGCTTCGCTGGGTAACATTAACGAGGCATCACTCTTATGCGAAGAATGCTCATCATGTGCATGGCGTCCGCTGTGGCGCTCGCGGGTGGTCTGGCGGCCACGCCGGACGGCAACACCTCTGCTCCCGAAGGCCGGAAATTGAACAACCTGGCGACGTTACTGCTGGACGTCGCGGCGGCCCCGAGCACAGAGTCTTTTCCGTTTGTTCGTTTGCGCGAGGGCTGGATCCTCATTTCCTTTACCACGCACGGCGACGGCAGCATCCGCCTCACGTTGGACAAAGCGTCGCCAGGAGAAGCCCCGATCCACCCCGCGCCAGGGAGTGGTCCAACTTACGAGGCCATGCATCACGTCACGAAGGGCCGCCACAGGCTCCAGATCGAACGCACCGGAGCGATTGCCCTCGAACGCCTGACCGTCAAAGCCATCCCCGAACTCATGCACTGCGGGCTCGGGTTCGACCCCCAAATCAAATCCTACGGCCATTACGACATGGATTTCCTCCGGCGTGACATTCTGCCCAACATCACTACGCTGATTGTCCCCAATAGCATCAAGCTCTCGGACTCGATCGTCGACGATTGGCACCGCCAGGGAAAACGATTCGTCGCCGAAGTGGGAATCAACGCCCAGGCCAAGACGGCGGACGAACATGCCACCTTCTGGACCAGCTTCTTTAGCAACGCTCCGTTCCTCGATGGGATCATCATCAACGAATTCATCGTCAACCGGCCCGTTTCGGAATGGGTCCCAGTCATGACTCCCGACCGCCTCGCCCGCATGGATCAGGAACGCGCCGCCTACGAATCGTACGCCGGGGCCTTCCGCAAGATCCACGCGGACAGCCGGTACGCCGGCAAATCGATCTACGCCTACATCGGTGGCAGCGGCAAGAAGCTCAACCAGGAGATCATCGGCACCCATGTCATCCGCACCATGATCGATTGCGGCTATTTCGTCGCCCCGGAACGTTACCTCCACGAAATGTCCACCGAACAAGGCTCCCGGGACGCCCTCCAGGCGTTCCTGGACGGTCTCGCCGATTGGGAAGCCAAAGAACCCGGCGTCAAAAGGCAAATGGTGGTCACCTTCGGCCTCTTCTCCATGCCGCCCGGTGGCATCAACAAACAGCCCAACGTCGATTATCACGTCTGGATGGACCAGCAAATGAACCTGGTGGCCAACGACCCCACGCTCGCGGACCTCGCGGGTCTGAACTGGTGGACCTCCGTCTTGGCCGACGAAGAAACGGTCCGTTTCGTCGGCAAACTCTATCGCCACTACGCCATCGAGGGCAGAACCGACCGGCTCACCCGCGATCCCTTGTTTCTGAGTCACATCCAGAACGCCGACTTCGAGCACGGCACGAACGGTTGGGTCCTCCATCCCGCCGAAGAGGGCAGCATCGCGCCCAAAAGCTTTCCGCGCTACGGCCGGATCGAAGGCCGATTCATGGGGCTCGGCCGCCCGGCCGACCCCGAGCACATCGGCGACACGTTCCTCTGGATGAAGCGGAGTGCAAAAGGGCCCAACACGTTCTCCCAAACGATCAAGGACCTTCAGCCGGGCAGGCTGTATTCTTTCAAGATGTTCGTCTGCGATTACAACGATCTCATCGCATCCAGGCCGAGGAAGATCGAAGAGACCAAATCCATCGCCACCGTCCGCATCGAGGGCGCCGAGGTCGACACCGCTCGATCCTTCACCGAGGTTTACGCTTCCAGTCCTGAGCCCAAAGTCCCCGTTTGCATCACCTACCATTGGAAAATCTTCCGCGCCCAGGCTACGACCGCTACCCTGACCGTGAGCGATTGGCAGGACCCCAACCAGCCCGCTGCCCCCTTCGGCCAGGAACAAGCCTTGAACTTCCTCGAGATCCAACCCTACCACGAATGATGGAAAGGGGACGGTGTCGAGCGCTGGGGGCTGTGTCTACGCTGGCGCAGACATGTTTCCTCCGAGGGGCAGGACATGCTTACGCAAGCGTGAGCATGGCACCCAAAACCCAGTTTATTCCCGTCCACGTGTGGTTTCGTTCTACGAGATCAGGGCGGCCAATAGCGCGCCGAGGATGGGGCCGACGACGGGGACCCAACTGTAGCCCCAGTCGCTCGTCCCTTTGTGGGGGATGGGCACCAGGTGGTGGATGAGACGCGGGCCGAGGTCGCGGGCGGGGTTGATGGCGTAGCCGGTCGTTCCGCCCAGGGACAGGCCGATCCCAATCACGACGAAGGCCACCGGGAGGGCGCCGAGGGAGCCCAGGCCCACTTTGACCTCGCCGCTCGCCAAGGCAATCTTCGGGCTGGCCGCGTGCAGGACGGCCAGGAGCAGGACGAAGGTGCCGATGACTTCGGAGATGAGATTCAGGGCGGGCCGGCGAATCGCCGGGCCGGTGGCGAAGGTGCCGAGGATGGCGCCACGGTCGGTGCTGATGTCGTAATGGTCCTTGTAGAACAGCCAGACGAGGAAGGCGCCCGCCGCACCGCCGAGGAACTGGGCAGCCAGGAACAGGGGGACCTTGGCCAGGGGGAAGGTGCCGGCCGCTGCCAGGCCGATGGTTACCGCCGGATTGATATGGGCGCCGCTGAATTGCTCCGTGATCATGACGGCCGTGAAGACGCCCAGTCCCCAGCCCATCGTGATCACGATCCAGCCGGCATTGCACCCTTTGGTGCCCTTGAGGCAGACGTTCGCGACCACGCCGTCGCCCAAGAGGACCAAGATCATCGTTCCAATGAATTCCGCCGAGAACTCACTCATACATACGCCTCCAAAACCTGGCTATCGTCCAGCGGTTGTGCAACTCGTTTCGTCCGTTTGGAGTACCGCGTTTACGCGGTCCTAAGCCGCCTAAAGGCGGTACTCCGAACGCCTATTTGTCCCACTCGCGCACTCGCGCTACGGCTTTGTGCCAGTTCTTTAGAAGCTCGGCGCGCCTCTCGGCGGCCATGTGGGACTCGAACTGGGCTCCTTTCTTCCAGATCCGGCGAATCTCGGCCAAGTCTTTCCAGTAGCCGACGGCCAGACCCGCGAAGAACGCGGCCCCCAGGGCCGTGGTCTCCAACGTCTGCGGCCGGACGACTCTTACCTGCGTCAGACCCGCCTGGAACTCCATCAAACCGTTATTGATCGACGCGCCGCCATCGACGCGTAGCTCGGTGATCGGGATGCCGGCGTCATCGGCCATGGCATCGAGCACATCCTTCGTCTGGAAGGCGATCGCTTCGAGACAGGCCCGGGCGATATGGGCGTTGGTCGTCCCCCGGGTGAGGCCGAAGATGGCGCCGCGAGCGTACTGGTCCCAGTAAGGGGCCCCCAGTCCGGCGAACGCCGGGACCACGTAGACGCCGCCATTGTCGGGGACCGAATTGGCGAGCGTTTCGACGTCCCGCGAGCAGGCGATGCACTTGAGCCCGTCCCGCAGCCACTGCACGACGGCGCCGCCGATGAAGATGCTGCCCTCCAGGGCGTAGGTCACCTGGCCGCCCAGCTTCCAGGCGATGGTGGTGAGCAGGTTATTCTGGGAGTGCTTGGCCTGCGTGCCGGTGTTCATCATAATGAAGCAGCCGGTGCCGTAGGTGTTTTTGATCATGCCCTCTTCGGTGCACATATTGCCGAACATGGCCGCCTGCTGGTCGCCCGCCATCCCGGCGATGGGAATCCCCGCGGCCGCAAACGCGGCTCCTGTCACGCCGACCGCTTCGCTGGAACTCTTGACTTCGGGCAGCATCGACGGCGGGACATCGAACAGGGTGCACAGCTCCTCGTCCCATTTCTGCTCGTGGATGTTGAACAGTAGCGTTCGGCTGGCGTTGGATACGTCGGTCGCGTGGACACGGCCGTCGGTCAGCTTCCAGACCAGCCAGGAATCGACGGTGCCGAAGGCCAGCTCTCCCGCTTGCGCCCGCTGCCGGGCGCCGGGCACCTGGTCCAGAATCCAGCGTACCTTGGTCGCCGAGAAGTAGGCATCCAGGACCAGCCCGGTCTTTTGGCGGATCTTGTCCGCCAGTCCCGCCTTCTTCAACTCGTCGCAAAACGCCGAGGTCCGGCGGTCCTGCCAGACGATGGCGCTGTAAACAGGCTCGCCTGTCCGGCGGTCCCAGACGATGGTCGTCTCCCGCTGATTGCTGATCCCGACGGCGGCGATCTGTGACCCATCGATGCTCATCTTGGCCAGAGCTTCGGCCGCGACGCCGGCCTGACTCGACCAGATCTCCTTCGGATCGTGCTCGACCCAGCCGCTCTTCGGGAAGATCTGCCGGAATTCCTTCTGTGCGACCGCCCCGATGGTGCCCTCCCGGTCGACGATCAGCGCCCGGGAGCTGGTAGTGCCCTGATCGAGCGCTAAGATATACTTCGCCTTGGCCATGCCGAACCCTTGCTTCGTGTCGATGAACTCAGTCCGAAATCCGTTCAACAGTCTCCGCCAGGGCATAATAAACCGTCCGGTATGTCTCGTGTCAAGGATCACTCTGTTTCGTCGAAACGGCGACTGCGGTCGCATGGCGGCTCTGCTCGTTGGTAGTGTGCCCGTAAGGGCATAGTCTTACGGGCGTCTCGCCCGTGAAGACAGGGCCAAAGCCTGCCCCCGCGCAGGCGGGGGATGGCCCTGTGACTTATGGGCAAGATGCCCATGCTACGGAAACGCCTTACGGCGTCACTACGAACGGGCTTGCCACACACGGCCACGAGCCGCATAATTGTGGTCGCTCGACAGAAGTACGCTTTGGGATGCAACGGTATGGGGATCTCGCGTAGGGAATTGTTGGAGACGGCGGTTTGGGCCGGGGCGGCGGGGCCGAACGTTTTGGCGGCGGGGGAGCGCAGTGTCAAGGGACCGGCACGGCTTGGCGTGAGCCGGCGCAAACTGCTCCTGCGGCATACGTGGACCATCTCGCGGAATTCGAGCGACTTCAAGGATAATGTGTTCGTTCGCGTGGAACGCGACGGTGTGACGGGCTGGGGCGAGGCAGCTCCCAACGTTCGCTACAACCAGAGTGCCGAGCGGACGATCGCTGCCATCGAGAAGGCCAGAGGTCTGATCGAGGGCGGGGACTGGCTGCACTATGTGGACCTGCGCGAGCAGTGGGAGCGGGCGATCCCCGACCAGAGTTGTGCTTGTGCGGCGTTGGATATCGCGATCCTCGATTGGGTGGGCCGGAAGCTGAAGGTGCCGCTGTATCGGTTGTTCGGGCTGGATGCGAGCAAGACGCCCGTCACGACATTCTCCATCGGCATCGACACGCCGGAGGTGATCAAACAGAAGGTCAAGGAAGCGAAGGATTTCCCGGTCCTGAAGATCAAGGTGGGCACGGAGAATGACGCGCAGATCGTTGCCGCCGTGCGGGAGGCGACGGACAGGCCACTGCGGGTGGATGCCAACGAGGGTTGGCGCGATAAGGAGCAGGCTCTGGGGAAGATTCAGTGGCTGCAGAAGATGGGGGTGGAGTTGATCGAGCAACCGCTGCCGGCGGCCATGATCGAAGAGACCGCGTGGCTCAAGGAACGCGTGGAGATCCCGATCGTCGCCGATGAGGCGGTCAAGCGGGCCGGTGACATCCCCAAGCTGGCGGGGGCCTATGACGGCGTCAACATCAAGCTCATGAAGGCCGGCGGCATCCAGGAGGCCATGCGGATGATTCACGTCGCCCGTGCCCTGGGGCTCAAGATCATGCTGGGATGTATGATCGAAAGCTCGGTGGCGGTGTCTGCCGCCGCACACATCAGCCCCTTGGTGGACTACGCCGATCTGGATGGGAATCTGCTGATCTCGAACGATCCCTTCGTCGGCGTGGGCGTGAAGGAGGGCAAGCTGGTTCTCGATGACCAGCCCGGCTTGGGGATCAGTGAGCGAATCGAAACCTGAACGCAGGTTTGGGGACGGCCTTTGTGTGCAGTCTGTCATCCTGAACGGAGCGCAGCGGAGTGAAGGATCTGGCCTGCGAATGGGAGAGCCTCACGGTCCGGTGGCCAGATCCTTCGCCTTCGGCTCAGGATGACAGGAAAACCATGTGGCTCGGGTCCGAGTCTGACTCGTGCTTCGAATTTCGAGTTTCCAGCCTCAGGCGTTTTTGCTGGCGGGGTCGGGCTTGGGCTCGTAGAGGTAGGTCTGGCCCTTCTTCACGCCAGGGGGCATGGCGAGGCCGCCGGGGCCCTGGGTTTCTTTGAATTCGACGATGATCCGGACCGCGGCGTCGGGATCGTCTTGGACCGTGAAGACATCGAGGTCCTCGGGCGAGATGAAGCCGTTCTCTTTGAGCATCTTTTCCTTCATCCACTCGATCAGGCCATTCCAGTAGTCGCTGACCATCAGGATGACGGGGAAATGGGCTTGGCGGAGGGTTTGGATCAGAACCGCCGACTCGAAGAACTCGTCCATCGTCCCGTAGCCGCCCGGAAAAGCGATGAACCCGTTGGCGTACTTCAGGAACATCACCTTGCGCACGAAGAAGTACCGGAAGTGCAGCGAGAGGTTCTGGTATTCGTTCGGGACCTGTTCCTCGGGAATTTCGATGTTCAGGCCGATACTGGTGCCGCCCGCGTCGGAGGCTCCTTTGTTGGCGGCGCCCATAATCCCACTGCCGCCGCCGGTGATGATGGCAAATCCCGCCTGGGTCAGCTTGCGCGCGGTGATCTCGGCCATCTGGTAGTAGGGATGGTTGGGGGGAGTCCGGGCGGAGCCGAAAATGGATACCGCCGGACCGACCGAGGCGAGTTCCTCGAATCCTTCGGTAAACTCCGCCATAACGCGGAAGATCCGCCACAGGTCCCGTACCGGCTTGTCAACGCCTTCAATAACATGATTTCTTCTGAGTGGTCGCATCATTTCACAATCTACTATTTATTACTCACTATTTACGATTGGCGCGGCGCCATGATTGCTGGTCCCGGATTTACAGTCTGCGATTCTGAATCCACCCGCTGGGTGGCAACAACCGGTGGGCCATTCAATAGTAAATCGTAAATAGTAAATTCCGGATCTTGTCACCACAGGTCGGGCCGATGGGCGGCCGGGCACTGCTCGGCGATCGGACACTCGGGACAACTGGGTTTTCGGGCCGTGCAGATCCCTCGGCCGTGAAAGATCAGCAGGTGGCTGAAGAGTGTCCAATCCTTTTTTGGGACTAGATCGGCTAAATCGAACTCCAGCTTTACCGGATCGTCCGTATGTTCCGACAATTGGAGCCGGCGGGAGAGCCGCAGGACGTGGGTGTCACAGGCGATGGCGGGGATGCCAAACGCATTGCCGAGCACGACATTAGCGGTCTTTCGGCCGACGCCGGGCAGCGTGACCAATTCTTCCATCGTGCGGGGGACCTGGCCGCCGAGCTCGTCCGCGATCTTACGTGTCGTCCCCTGGATGCTGACGGCTTTATTATGGTAGAACCCGCAGGTTCGGATGTCCTGCTCGATCTGTTTCAAATCCGCGTGAGCCCAGTCGGCGGCGGACTTGTACTTCTGGAACAGGTCTTTCGTGACGATGTTGACCCGGACGTCCGTGCACTGGGCCGAGAGGATCGTGGCGATCAGCAACTCCAGGGGGTTCGTGAAGTGCAGGGCGATGGTCGCATCGGGATAGGTCTTCTTCAAGATGGGCAGGATCTTCTTGACCCGCTCCGCCGCCGCTTTATCAAATGCTCTCGGTTCCTGGGACTTTGTCTTGCCCGCCTGGGACGTTTTGGGGGAGTTTTTCTTCCCTGCCATGTGCGGTGGCCTCCGGTAGCTGGTTGAGAATTCCGATCAGTTTCCCCTTATCGAAGATGCCGCGCAGCTTCTCCTGCGAGCCATCGGGCAGGAGAATGATGCTCACCGGCACGTTGCCCGCCTCGCCGTAGACCCCGGTGAGGTCCTTGGTCGCCGGATAGTCGATCACCGTTGTGTCGGCCTTGACGGGCAGTACATCCTTCTCCCGGATGAGCTTGGCGATATTCGGGTCCTGGTAGACTCTCCGATCCACGATCTTGCAGTTCGTACACCAGTCGGCCATGAAGTCCAACAGGACAGGCCGATTCTGCGCGATCGCCTGTTGCACGAGTCTGGCCTCGTACGGCTGCCAGTCGATGCTGGCCTCAGCGGACCGTCCCGGCATTGGGAGCAGCCACAACCCGAGGCTGACGGCGATGAGTGCCGCACCCGTGCGAATCGTCCATTTTCGAGCCGGCGGGGTCGAGAAGTCCACCCACTTGCCCCACATCCACCCGCAGAAGCTAAAGACGATGCCGTAGGTCAGGACGTTCAGCAGTCTCTCTTTGGGCAGCGCCGCCAACGTCAGCTTCACCGCGATGAAGAACAGCAGAAAGGCCGTGGATTTCTTGAAGATCTCCATCCAATGACCCGGCTTGGGAATTCGCTCGATCCAGGAAGGGACGGAGACGAGGAGGGTGTAGGGCAGGGCCATGCCGATGCCCATCAGCACGATGGCAGTGCTGCTGACGAGCAGCGGTTGGGTCTGGGCCCACACGAGAACGAAGCCGAGCAGGGCCCCGCTGCACGGCGTGCTGAGGATGCCGGCGAAAAAGCCCATGCCTACCGAGCCGGCGATTCCCGACGACGCACCCTGCCGGCTCGTGATCCAGGCCGGCAGCGTCACCGGGATGATGTCCAGCATCGCCAGTCCGAAGAAGACAATCGCCAGGAACAGCACGACGACAGCCGTCGGATACCGAAAGAGACTGTTCAGATCAAGTACGGCTCCCGTCGCGAGATTGATGATCGCGGAAACCAGGGCGAACACGGCAAAAAAGCCGATAATACCAGCCGAGAAGGCCAATCCCGCCGCCACGCGCTGGCGGCCGCCGCGCTTGGCCTGACCGATCAAGCGCAGCAGAATCAAGGGCAGAACCGGCAACACGCAGGGCATGAGGTTGATGGAGAGGCCCGCGGCGACGGCCAGCAGGTAGTAGACCGCGATGCCCTGAGAGGGGGCCGCTTGCTTCATCGCCTGGGGCGGTGAGATCAGGGGCCAAGAGGCTACTTGGCTGAGGTCCACTGGCGCAGTCAAGGTCTTGTCGAAGGGAGGCAGGCACAACTGGCTGGTGCACGCGATTCCCCGGATTCGTAAAGTGACCTCCGCCGCGGTTCGCGGGGCGGCCGAAGATTTCTGGATCGGAACGAAAACGCGGAAATCGCCTACATAGACCTCGACGGTCTGTCCCGCCGAGTCGACGAAGGTCTGCCACTGGGGGAATACGGGTTTGCCAAAGGCGGCGCCGGGAGAGGTGGCTTCGACCTTTAGTTGCAGGCCGGGCGAAGGCGCCGTCTCGGCGCGGGCGTAATAATGCAGGTCTTTGGTGCCTTCGAAGGTGACCATCAGGCCGGGCCGGCCGTCCACGCGGACCGGCTCTACCCGTGCGTACGACTGCTCGTTTTCGTACTGGACCATCAAGGTCGCACCGGCCTTGCCCACCGGTCCCGCACCCAGCGTATCCTGGGCGAGACCGGGCAGGGCATGCAGGGCCAGACCGATCATGCAGACCAAAAGAGGCTTCGTCCACGCCATCGTAGATTTCCGAGCTAACGAGAGGACGGCTCAGCCACTAACGGATTGCGCCTGCTCCTCCTTTTCCCCATTTTTGGCCGCCTTGGCCTGTTCCGCTGCGAGCAAGTCGCCCACGGTGGGCTTATCCAGTCGTCCGCCGTCCAGGATGATCTTGACGTCGTCGGCATCGAGCGTCTCATATTTCAGCAGGGCCTGCGCGATGTGTTCGAGCCTGTCCCGATTGGCCTCGATCACTTTCTTGGCCTCTTTGTAGGCCTCGTCCATGATCCGCTTGACTTCGCTATCGATGTCCTCGGCGGTCTTCTCCGAGTACTCGCGTTCGGTCGGCACGAGGTAGGTGAGGTCTTTCACCCCCAGATCCGGCCCATAGCTGATCGGGCCGAGCTGATCGCTCATGCCCCAGGTCAGGACCATCTGCCGGGCGATCTTGGTGGCCTGCTCGATGTCGGACTGCGCGCCGCTGGAAATGTCGCCGCAGAACAATTCCTCGGCGATGCGCCCGCTGAAACAGACCTGGAGCAGGGCGATGCAGTAGCGCCTCGTGAACAGCGTGCGGTCCTTCTCGGGCAGGGCGAAGGTGGCGCCGCCCATCGGGCCGCGCGGGATGATGCTGACCTTGTGCAGCGGGTCGGCGTCCTTAATGAGACACTGAACCAGCGTATGTCCGGCCTCATGATAGGCGGTGATCTCGCGCTCTTTCTGGTCGATCATGCGGCTGCGTTTGGCGCGGCCCCAACGGACCTTGTCCCGGGCCTCTTCCAGATCGCTCAGCTCGATACTGTCCTTATTGGCCATGGTCGCGGCCAGAGCGGCCTCATTGATAATGGCCGCCAGATCGGCGCCGCTGAACATCGGCGTGCCCCGGGCCAGGCGTTCGAGGGTCGCGTTGGGACTGAGCTTGACCCGTCGCGCGTGGACCCGCAGAATCTCCAGCCGGCCTTTGAGATCTGGGAGCGGCACGACGACTTGGCGGTCGAAGCGGCCGGGCCGGGTCAGCGCGTGGTCCAGGATATCGGCCCGGTTGGTCGCCGCGATGACAATGACCTGATCGTTGGTGTCGAAGCCGTCCATTTCCACGAGGATCGCGTTGAGGGTCTGCTCGCGCTCATCGTGGCCGCCGCCCACGAAGCTGGCGCCGCGTTTGCGGCCGATGGCGTCGACTTCATCGAGAAAGATGATGCAGGGCGAATTGTCCTTGGCCTGCTTGAACAGGTCGCGGACGCGCGAAGCCCCGACGCCGACGAACATCTCGACGAAGTCGCTGCCGGAGATGCTGAAGAACGGCACATCGGCCTCGCCGGCAATCGCCTTGGCCAGCAGGGTCTTGCCGCAGCCCGGGGGGCCGATCAGCAGGACGCCGCGCGGAATGCGCCCGCCGAGCCGCTGGAATTTCCGGGGGTTCCGGAGGAATTCGATGATCTCGGCCACCTCCTCCTGCGCCTCATCGATCCCCGCCACGTCCTTGAACGTGACTTTGACGCGGTCCTTGCCCTGGACGCGATGGCGGCTGCGGCCGAAGGACATGAGCATCCCGCCGGCGCCGCCGCGGAGGTTCCGCGCGAAGAAGAAGTAGATGAAGCCCCCGAAGATCAGGACCGGCAGCAGCCAGTTCAATAGCCACAGCATCCAGATCCGCTGCTGGGTGTAGTCGTCCTTCACATCGTACTTCGGGTTATCGACGGCCTGCTTGTGCAGGGTCCCGAGAATTTCGTTCAGCCGTTCTTTGGCCCCGCTGTCAGGCCGGTAGTTCACCTTGAAGGTCTGGGCTCCCACGTCCTTGGCCGCCTCGGAGCCTTCCTTGAACTTGCCGGAGATCTCGGTCTCCCCGATGTTGATGCTCTCGATCTGGCCGCCTTCCTCCAGGTATTGGGTGAACTGGTCCCAACGTAGCGTATTCGTCACCAGCCCCTGTTGGAGCATCATCATCGCGGTGAGGATGATGATGGCGACGATCAGCCAACTGAAGGGACTACGCTTGTAGGTGGGGAGCGTCGGCTTCTTAAGGGGGCGTTTGTTGGACTGCCGGCGGGTGTCATTAGGCTGGCTATTCAGTGTAGTCTTCATATTTCTTTACGGCCTGGCCGAAGCTGCTCCGTTTGCACTCTCGTGACCCAGGCGCATAATTGATCCTTTCTACCACGGATTCTCCATTAGCTGTACGACGTACTGAGCCAGCTTGTTTGCCGCCACGCCGGAGGCATACGTAAAGTCTTGCCCCTGAAAGTCGGAATAGCTGGCGGCGGCGGTCACGGTGCGGCTGTTGATCATGAGCTTGCCGTTCTTCAGATCCTTCCAGTTCACGACGGCGGTCAACACCACCTCCTTCTCCAGGGCCCGGCCGAGGTCACGCTCGATGGTGAGAACGCCTTCGCCGGCCGCGATGATCTGGCCGCTCATCACGCTGTCGGCCCGATCCCGGTCGGACACGATCTTGTAGGGCGTATCGACCTCGATGCGTTTGGCCAACGCGTCCGACAACGTAAACTCGATCCCCCGGCGAAAACTGCGGTTGTCGAACATCTCCAAGTAGACATTGTTGACATCGTTCGGAAACAATGAGGCGTGCGAATAGCCGGTCGAGGAGCCACAGCCGCCCGCGAGAAGCACAAAGCACGAACCCGCCGCGACGGCGGAAATCCCCAACCCGAAATCCGAAATCCGATCCCGCCTCTCGGCGGAAACTCGAAGCACGAAATCCGAAATCCGAAACAAATTCAAAATCCCAAGGCTCCAATGACCGAAACACCGGCACCAAGCCCAGCCCCGTTTCGAGTTTGGGATTTCGGCCATTCGTGCTTGTTTCGGATTTCGAAATTCGAATTTCGAATTTTCTGTTCGGATGGATCTACTTGCCGCCATCCTGATTCCCCTCCAGGGCTTCCTTGGCCATCGCCCCCGCCTCGGTCTCGGGCCAGTTCCGGACGACCATCTCGAAATAGAGGTTGGCCGCCTGGCGCTTGCCGGTGCGCCGGTAGAACTGTCCGATGGTGAACTGCTTGTACGCCAGTTCTTCGTCGATGTGCTTCATTTTTTCCGGCACTTCGTCTTCCTTGGCCTCCTGGGGGTATAAGGTCAGGAATTTCGCGTAATAGGTCTTGGCCGTCGTCAATTTCGAGCCGTCGTAATTCGGTCTCCTCTCCTCGGGGTGGCGGTCGTAGGCGGCCAGGTTGTCCTCGGCCATGTGATACAGGGCCCGCTTTCCGATGGGGCCGGTCTCCCAATAGGAGGCGATCTCCGACCACTTCAGATACGCCTCGAGGTACTTCTCCCGGGCCTCGAAATGCTCCGCCACGGCGATGGCGGCCCGCAGACCGATGCCATTGGGCTCATCCAGGCCGGCCCGGTCGCTGACCTTCTCCATGAGGTTGATGCCCGTCTCGTAGCCGGAGATCTTGAGGAAGCCCAGAACGGTCTTCTTGCGGCCCTCCAGGTAGGCCTGGGCCATGTCGAACTCCCGCTGCAACGAGGGCGCGGAGAACTCGCTGCCGGCGTAGTTCTTCAACAGCTTCTCATATTTGGCCAAGGCCCGGCCATAGTGGTTCCGCCAATACTGGAACTCCCCGTTGATGAACAGATCGAGGTCCGGGCCGACCCGGTCGGGGAATTCTTCTTTGATCTGCTTGAGCGCCTCCTTGACGTCGGCGGAATCTCCCGACTTCACCAGCTCCTTGAGCTCGGCAATGGCGTGCAGGTACCGTTCCTGCGGGTCCGAAGCCACGGATTCCCATTGCTCCCCATTTTTGAGCCGCCAGGTCTCGGCTGTCGCGTTGGAGCCGTAGGAAAGGGCGATGCCTACGGCCAAGCCCAAGAGGGGGATCCCCAACCCGACATGTCGCACTTGGGAAAGGCTCCTACCGGCCCTACTTCGCTGGTGGGCGCCCGAACCCAACCCAATCCCTTGATTCGACATTGTTCCGCTCGCAAAAGCACTGACAGAAGATTTCCTTAGCCACCTTCGGCCTTTTGCCAATTATACCGGCCCGCGGGTGTATTTCAACCACAGGATAATTTATGTCGGTGTCGTCGGTCTAGGGAGGGGGACAGGGCAAACGCAAAGTCGCAAGACAGGGTGGGTGGCAGCGTCAAGCGGAGTCTTCGGAGCTTGGCGATGGTCCTGATCACGCCAAGGTCCCCATCGCCAAGCTGCGCTTGACGCTGCCACCCAGCCGCTGGGACGACTTTGCGTTCGCCCTGGGGAGGGGGGGCATCATGGTTGACAAGCCGGCCCGGGGCTGCTAAAAGACAGGGGAGGCCCGGTGCTCTTCACCGGTTCTGCTCCTAAGAAGGTGTTTGAGAAGTAGCACGGGCATCCTGCCCGTGAGTATCACGGGCGCGAGCGCCCGTGCGGGCAGGGCCAGGATGGCCCTGCGACTCATGGGCAAGATGCCCATGCTACGGCAGAACCGGCTTCTCGAACACCCTCCAAGACCTGCCCTGGCATGTAGATAGGAACGTTTTGATGATCGCAGCACTTGGCGCGAAGGCCATCCAGGACGTCATCCAAGCCGGTCATTTCGGCCGGTTTGCGTGGCGGTCCCTGGTAACCTCCGGTCGCAGTTGCGCGGCCCGGCGAACTTGGCCGCTCGTCTGGCAGCAGATGAATCAGATCGGGGTCCGCAGCGTCCCCGTCATTATGATCACCGGCGCCTTCGTAGGAATGACGCTGGCCGTCCAGGCCTACGACCAGTTGGCGGGCATGGGATTGGAGGAACACCTCGGGGTTCTGATCAATATTTCGGTGGTGAAGGAACTCGGCCCGGTTCTGGCGGCGGTCATGTTGGCCGGACGCATCGGCGGCGCTCTGACGGCCGAGTTGGGAACGATGAATGTGACGGAGCAGATCGATGCGGTCCGGAGCATGGGGACCGACCCCATTCGCTACCTGGTGGCGCCGCGCTTCCTGGCGTGCCTGTTGCTGACGCCTGTGCTGATCATCTACGCCGATCTGCTGGGTATCATCGGCGGCGCGCTGGTGAGCTTCCTGCAGTTCGGAATCAACAGCCGGGCGTACTGGGACCTGAGCGCCTACGGGGTGGACTTCTGGGATGTCTCGGTCGGCGTGGTGAAGGGCTTCTTCTTCGGGGCCGCCATCGCTGTGATCAGTTGCTACAAAGGCTTCACCTGCCAGGAAGGGGCGCATGGGGTAGGTCAGGCGTGCACCGAGGCTTTTGTCGAGAGCTTCATCTCGATCCTGGCCCTGGACTTTGCCTTGGCGGTCGTTTCCAAGAACGTCTACGAGATCTTCTGGCCGCTCAAGAGCCTGGTGGGTTGAGAGCGTGAAACGGTGGCGGTTGCGACGTTCGGGGTCCCGCCTTCAGGCGGTTGAAGACCGCGTAAACGCGGGACTCCCAACCGGCGAAACGAGCCGCGCAACCTTGGGACGATGGACGAGTGGTGTAAACGATGGATGGATCTACAGCAGAACACGAGGACACTCGCGGTGAGGCGATCGTCGAGGTCCGGGACCTGACCAAGAGGTTCGGGCAGAAGCTGGTGCTTGACAAGGTCTCACTGTCGGTTGAGAAGGGCAAGACCACGGTCGTGATCGGTCCGAGCGGCTGCGGCAAGACGGTCCTGATCAAGCACTTCATCGTGCTCGTGCGGCCCTCGGAAGGGCAGGTGTACTTCAAGGGCCGGCGGGTGGACGACCTGAGCGAACGGGCCTTGAGCGCGGTGCGGACGCACTTCGGCTATCTCTTCCAGGAAGGGGCCCTGTTTGACAGCATGACCGTGGCGGAGAACATCATGTTCCCGATCCGGCAGAACTACCACGTGAAGAGCTGGCACGAGATCGAGGACATCGTCAAGGCGAAGCTGGCCATGGTGGGACTGGATGGCTTTCAGAACTACTATCCCGCGCGGCTCTCGGGCGGTCAGCGCAAGCGCGTCGCCCTGGCCCGGGCGATCGCGCTCAATCCCGAGGTGATCCTGTACGACGAGCCGACGACGGGCCTGGACCCGATCCGCTCGGACATCATCAACGAGCTGATCCTCAAGCTCGAACGGGAGTTGGGCGTCACGACCGTTGTGGTGACCCACGATATGAAGAGCGCGTACAAGGTGGCCGACCGCATCATCATGCTGCACAACGGCAAGGTGATCGCCGACGGCGATGCCGACTACATCCGTAGTCACCCGCACCCGGTGGTGCAACAGTTTATCAATGGTCAGGTCGGCGAGGACGATCTGGCCGTGTTGCGGATGACCGGCTCCGCCGGCTCGACACAGTTCCTGCCCCGGGATTTCGAGCAGTAGAGGCACTGGAAAGGTGTTTGAGACGTTGGGACAACCGCGTGGCCGGGGACTGGACGGTGGCAGCGTCAAGGCCGAAGGCCTGGGTTTGTAGTGTGCCCGTAAGGGCATATCAAGAGAACGCCTTACGGCGTCCCTACAAACGCGCTGCGCTGGGCGTGTCGCCCGATGAATTGAGGAGTTCGAGCCCAATACCTGCTTCTCAGGAATGTGTATGACAGATAGGGAACCAGCACAGATCGCGGCTGACTTGACCGAGCTTGTTCGTGGGGACGTCTACGCGGATATTATTCACCGCGTCGCGTTCAGCACGGACGCGAGCAGCTACCGGATCGTTCCCCAGTGCGTGGTAGCGCCGCGGGATGTGCAGGATATTGTCGCGGTCGTGCGGTACGCCGGAGAGCAGGGTCTGGCCGTGGCGGCGCGGGGGGCGGGCAGCGGCGTCGCGGGCGAGTCGTTGTGCCGCGGGATCGTCCTCGACACGACCCGGTACATGAAGCGGATCGTGCGCGTGGACGGCGAGACCGTTACCTGCGAGCCGGGCGTCGTGCTGGATGACTTGAACAAACGTCTGCTGGAGTCCGGCCGCAAGATCGGGCCTGATCCTTCCAGCGCCAATCGCGCGGTCGTCGGGGGCGTCGTGGGCAACAACTCGACCGGCGCGCATTCGCTGCAATACGGCCACATCGCGGCCTATGTGGAGAGCGTCGAGGCAGTGCTCCCCGACGGCAGCGTCGTCGAATTCCGGAACGGCGTGGACGTGGATCAGGCGAAAGACGGCAGGGCGGGCGCCATCGCCCGAGATTGCTGGTCGCTGCTGTCGCCCGCCAAGGCCATCATCGACCAGGCCTTGCCTGCTACCCCCCGGAACCGTTGCGGCTACAACATCGCCGGGATTTGTCACGACCATGCGATCGACCTGGCCCATCTGGTGACCGGCTCGGAAGGAACGTTGGCGGTCTTCACGAGCATCACCCTGAAGACCGTGCCGCTGCCGGGGGCCAAGGGACTCCTGCAGTTGGAGTTCGATTCGCTCGACCACATGGCCCGGGCCGTGCCGACCATCATGAAGACCAATCCGGTCGCGTGCGAGATGATGGACCAGTCGCTCGTCAACATGGCGATTGACCAGCTTCCGCAGTACCGCGATATCCTGCCCGCCGGGGCGGCCGCCGTGCTTTTGGTCGAGCACGTGGGGCAGTCACCGGCCGAGGTCCGTGAGAAGATCGAAGCGACCGACCAGGCCGTGGGCAAACGGGCGGCCGGACGGACGACCATCACGGACGCCAAGGCCCAGGCCCGTGTGTGGAAATCCCGCAAGGATGCTGGACCCTTACTCTACCGCAAGCGTCGCCGCCAGCATCCGGCGGAGTTCATGGAAGACGTGAGCGTGGATCACCGCCGCTTGGCCGACTATCTGGCGGGCCTCGGCAAGGTCCAGAAGAAGCATGGCATCACGATGTGTTTCTTCGGCCACGCCGGCGACGGCGAGTTGCACGTCCGCCCGTATATCGACCTGGGCGACCCCAAGGATCGGCAGAAGATGCGCGCCATTGCCGAGGATGTCTACACGCTGACTTGGTCCCTGGGAGGAACGATCAGCGGCGAGCACGCGGTGGGCCTGATCCGGGCGGGCTTCGTCCGCCGGCAGTACGGGGACGCGTATTACGGCTTGCTCCAGAACGTGAAGAAGATTTTCGATCCTACCGGCCTGATGAACCCGGGTAAGATCCTCAACGACGATCCCGAGGTCATGTTCCGCCATCTGCGGCGTGAGCGTCGCATTCTCCCCGAAAGGGCCAAGTCGGACATGCTTTTTCGGGAGAACGAGCTGGAGCTGGAATTCGAGCAGTGCTACGGGTGCGGGCTGTGTCTGGGCCGCGAGCCCACGCTGCGCATGTGCCCCGTATTCCGGGCGATGGGAGAGGAGTTGGGCAGCTCCCGCGCCAAGGCCAATCTGCTGCACTACTGGGCGACGGGACAGCTCCAGGAAAGGGACTTCGAATCCCTGGAATTCCGCCGGTTCCTGGACCTGTGCGTGAACTGCAAGATGTGCCAGCAGCAATGTCCCTCCGGCGTGGATACCTCGACGCTGATGGCGGCGGCCCGCGCCGAGTACGTCCGGCGCAAGGGCCTGCGGCGGACCGAGTTCGTCCTGAGCCATAATCGCTATCTCAGCATGCTGGGCAGCGCGTTTGCGCCTCTTTCCAACCTGTTTATGAGCCTGCCCGTGTCCAAGTGGCTCTTGCAGCGAGTCGCCGGGATCGACAAGCGCAGAAGCATGCCCCAGTTCGGTCGCGGCACATTCCTGAAGGCCGGTCGCAAGTATCTGGCTTCCTGTGCGCCGCTCGCCAACCCTGTAGACAAGGTGGCGTACTTCGTGGATACCTACGCCAACTTCAACGATCCCGAGCTTGGTTTTGCGGTTCTCAACGTCCTGCGCCATAACGGCGTGGCGGTCATCCTGCCCCAGCAGCGTCCGGCGCCGCTGCCTGCCATTGTCTACGGCGATATTCAGACGGCTCGCCGCGATCTGTCGTACAGCGTGAAGCACCTGGCCGAAGCTGTGCGCCACGGGTACAAGATCGTCTGCTCCGAGCCCAGTGCGGCCTTGTGCCTGCGGGAGGAGCTTCGCCACTACGTGGCAGGCGAGGACGCAGCCCTCGTCTCCCAGAACACGTCCGAGTTGATGAATTACCTTCAGGGCCTGCGCAGCCAGGGCAAGCTGAAAGCTCCTCAGCAATCCATGGCCGGAGAGTTCGCCTACCACCTGCCGTGTCACCTGTGCGCGGTGGGGGACGACACAGTGACTCTGCGCCTGCTGAAGGAGCATTTCCAGGTTGAGGTGGCAGACCTGCAGGCAGGCTGCTGCGGCCTGTCCGGCACGTTCGGCATGCAACAGAAGAACTACGACCTGGCCACGTCAATTTCCGAGAGTCTCAAGACCGCTCTGAAGAAATCGCCTACCCAGAGCGTCTTGACCGAATGCGCCGCCTGCAAAATGCAGATCGAGCACATCGCCTCGGCCACTGCGACCCATCCGATCAAACTGATGGCTCAGAGCTACGCCGTTTAGCACGGTAGGCTATCCTCTGAATTTGCTATTTTCGACTCACGCTTTACAATTGGCTTAAGGCGGAATGTAGATCGCCATTCGTAAGTGGCAGGTCGTTAGTCCGGAGGATTTGCGATGGAATCGACGGAAACCTTGAAAGATGCCGTGCTGTGGGAGTCCGCGGAGGGCCAGCACGTCCGCTGCCGATTGTGCAGTTTTCGGTGTCTGATCGGCCCGGGCAAGCTGGGCCACTGCAATGTGCGTCAGAATATCGGCGGCAAGCTGTACTCGCTCAACTACGACAAAGTCTGTGCGACCAACGTGGACCCCATCGAGAAGAAGCCGCTGTACCATTTCCAGCCGGGCAGTCGGAGCTTCTCCATCGCGACCGTCGGCTGTAATTTCCGGTGCGAGTTTTGTCAAAACTGGCAGATCAGCCAGGCGGCTCTGGAGACCGGCCGGATTGATGGCGAGGCCATCGCGCCGCAGCAGATCGTGGAAGCGGCGGTCCGGTCCGGCAGTAAGAGCATTGCCTACACGTACACCGAGCCGACGATCTTCATGGAGCTGTGCCACGATTGTGCCCGGCCGGCCCAGGAAAGGGGACTGGCCAACGTCTTCGTCAGCAACGGCTATATGACGCGCGAGGCGATCGATTTCGCCGCCGGCTGGCTGGATGCTATCAATGTGGATCTCAAGGCGTTCAGCGACGACTACTATAAGGAGCTTTGCGGGGCGAGGCTGGCGCCGGTGCTGGAATCCATCGCGTACATCGCCCGGCAGACGCAGATTTGGATTGAGATCACGACGCTGCTGCTGCCCGGCCAGAATGACTCCGAGGCCGAGTTGAAGCCGCTCGCCGACTGGCTGGTCAAGGAGGCTGGCCCGGATGTGCCCTGGCACGTCAGCCGGTTCTATCCCCAATACAAGTACACCGATTCCGAGCCTACGCCGCTGGAATCTCTGCAGCGGGCCTATGAGATCGGCAAGGCGGCCGGCCTGCACTACGTATACCTCGGCAACGTGCCGGGGACGGATGGCGAGAACACCTACTGCTACAACTGCCACACGAGACTCATTGAGCGCGTGGGCTATCGAATTATCGCCAATCGTATCGAGGACTCCGAGTGCCCCAACTGCGGCACGAAAATCGCCGGGTTCGAATTGTGAGATGACATGAAGATCGTTGCCGACGCCAATATTCCCTTTGTTCGCGAGTGTTTTTCCTCCGTTGGTGAGGTCGAGGTCCTAGGCGGACGTGACATCACGTCGCGAGTGGTGGCCGATGCGGATGCGCTGCTGGTCCGAAGCATCACGCCGGTAAATGAAGAACTGCTGCGGGGCAGCGCTGTCCGTTTTGTCGGCACGGCGACGATCGGCTTCGACCACGTCGATCTCGGCTATCTGGAGCGGAACCACATCGGTTTCGCCTCGGCGCCAGGCTCGAACGCCAATTCCGCCGCCGAGTACATCATTGCCGCTCTGCTGGAGGTCGGACGCAGACACAGCATCCAACTGGAGGGCAAGTCGATCGGCGTTATCGGCGTAGGCAACGTCGGCAGCCGCGTCGCCTGCAAATGTGAAGCCCTCGGCATGCGCGTGCTTCGAAACGATCCGCCCCTGCAACGCCAGACCGGCGCCCCGCAATACGTGCCCATCGAGGCACTGTTCGATTGCGACTTCCTCACGATCCACACGCCGCTGACCCGCGCGGGTATCGACAAGACGTTTCACCTGGCGGATGCCAAGTTCTTTTCCTCTCTGAAGCCGAAGGCGATCTTTCTCAACGCCTCGCGCGGGGCGGTTACGGACTCGAAGGCTCTGAAGGCTGCGATCCTTGGCGGCCGATTGCAGGCAGTCGTACTCGATGTCTGGGAGGACGAGCCGAACATCGACACGGGGCTGCTGGAGATGGTCGATCTTGGCACACCTCACATCGCCGGCTACTCTTTCGATGGCAAAGTCGCCGGGATGATCATGATCTATCACGCTCTTTGTGCCCATTTCCACCTGGAGCCGACGTGCAGGATGGAGGATTTTCTGCCCCCGCCGGAGGTTCCGAGGCTGGAAATGGAGACCGGCCAGTGGGGCGATGAAGACCTATTGGCACGCGTCGTGGAGCGGGTTTACAGCATCGCGCGGGACGATGGGAATCTGCGGCAGATCGCGCAGCAACCATCCGCCAAGCGCGGCCGGTTCTTCGATGATCTGAGAAAGCACTATCCCATCCGACGTGAGTTCCACAACACGCTGGTGTCATTTGACCGACCGAGAGAGAGTCTGGCCCGGAAGCTCCGGGGCCTCGATTTCAGAAGTGATTGCGGATGGCAGATTTCCGATTGCGGAATGAAGCAGACGCACAGCGCTAATCCGCCCTCCGCCCTCCGCCCTCCGCCATCATCAAGCGGCGTGCTGCAATGGCCGAGGGGACGCCTGGACTTCTCCGCCGGCTGTCTCGTCATGGGCATTCTGAATGTCACGCCGGACTCGTTCAGCGATGGTGGCCAGTTCCTCGACGCCGACAGGGCGGTCGAGCACGGCCTGGAGATGGCGGCGCAGGGTGCGGCGCTCATCGACGTGGGCGGGGAATCGACTCGTCCGGGTTCGCAGCCTGTTCCGCCGGCCGAACAGATCCGGCGTGTCGTGCCGGTGATCGGGGCCTTGGCCGAGAAGATCGACATCCCCATTAGCATCGACACGCGCCACGCCGAGGTCGCGCGAGCCGCCTTCATGGCGGGCGCCTCGATCCTCAACGACATTACCGCTCTGTCCGACCAGCAAACGGCGGAACTGGCCGCCCAGCAACAGGTCCCCGTCGTCTTGATGCACATGCGGGGCACGCCGGCCACGATGCAGGTCGAGCCTCACTATGAGGACGTGGTGACCGAAGTCCGGGACTTCCTACTGGATCGCTGCGCGCGAGCCAGGAGCTTCGGCATTCCGAGAGAACGCCTCTTCATCGACCCCGGCATCGGCTTCGGGAAGACCCTGCCACACAATCTGCTGCTGTTGCGGAACCTGGATCAACTCGTCGCCACCGGCTATCGTGTCTTGGTGGGCCCGAGCCGCAAAGCCTTTATCGGCAAGCTCACCGGCAAGGAAAAGCCCGCCGATCGCGTCTTCGGCACCGCGGCTGCGGTGGCTCTGTGTGCCGTCGCGGGCGCATCCATCGTGCGTGTCCACGATGTCGGGCCGATGGTCGATGTTGTCAAAGTGACCAGCGCGATCCTGAAGCAACCGTAGCACGGGCATCTTGCCCGTGGAGGCAGGGCCAAGATGGCCCTGCGACTCATGGGCGCTCGCGCCTCGTTGTTCTACACATCTTGGGAGGGTAGAACCGCGATTTTGACAAGAAATCCCATATTTCGGTCCGTGAACGTTTGGCTAACGCGTTATCTCCAGCCT